>ENA-OQHL01000497-OQHL01000497.1-human-gut-metagenome-genome-assembly--contig:-NODE-497-length-27086-cov-3.021143_pt1 | contig 27086 bp, 27 predicted proteins | sample MGYA00242565_ERZ504723 | MGnify/ENA primary metagenome ERZ504723 (study PRJEB26092, sample SAMD00036211) | human gut metagenome | host: Homo sapiens | study: EMG produced TPA metagenomics assembly of... | reverse complement strand
ACAAGGGGTATGGCAAAAAAGCTTTTGGAAAACTGGCAGCCCTCTTAACCATCGCAGGTGCTGCTGCAGCCGGCATTTCTTACCTGACGAAATACCGGTCTTTTAATAAGGAGCTGGATGAAGACTTCCACGAATTTTGAAGATGAGGACGACACCGAGGTGCCGGACAGCACCATGAGCCGCAACTATGTTTCCCCTTCATGCAGATAAGGACGAGTTCCTGGTAGCTGCAGGCGACATGATGAACGCCGCAAAGGATGCAGCCAGCGCTGCGAAGAATATGGTAAAGGATGCCGCTGCCATTGTGGCAGACAACACCCGCGAGGCAGTCAGTGTCGCAAAAGACAGTGCCCAGAAAGCCACCGTTGTCGCGGAAGATACTGTAGAAAAAGCAGAGAGCGCTGTAGAGGACGCTGTGATCAAAACAGAGGACGCCATCGAAAACGCAGCAGAAACCGTATCTGACGCTATGGAAGAGACCGCCGAAAAGCTGGCGGACGCTTCCACTACCACCGTCAGTGAAGATACGGAAGCGTAAACAATAACTTATCAAGGAAAAGAAGCAGAGCACAGAGTTTTCGCAAACTCCGGGTTCTGCTTCTTTTCCTTTTATGCGCCCCAGCATTCCATAAGAAGGCGTATTCCTTCCACAATCTGTTCTTCACTCAGGCTTGCATATCCCAGCACCACCGTAGCCGGACGGTGATTGTGCTGTGGATGTATGAAGTAACTGCTCAGACCATACACCTTCACACCAGCTTCTTCCGCTTTCTGAATCAGCTGCTCCTCTGACTCTCCTTGTCTGGAAGTCAGCAAAATGTGAATACCTGCGTGTTCCCCACGGATTTCAAACCGTTCCCGCAAAGGCTCGATCTGTTCCAGTAAAAGATCATGTTTCGTCTTGTAAACCGCACGCATCCGGTTTAAATGCCGCTCAAAATACCCGCCCGCCAGAAACTGATACAGAATATTCTGATCAATGCGGGATACGGTGGAGGCATAGAAGGAAGTCTGGCTGCGGTAGCGCAGCAATAAATGTGTGGGCAGAACCAGATAACTGACACGAATGGCCGGCGCAATGCACTTGGAAAACGTTCCAAGATAAATGACCCGTCCGCTCCGGTCCATGCCCTGCAGGGCCGGAATTGGTTTTCCGCGATACCGGAATTCACTGTCGTAATCGTCTTCTATAATGTAACGGTCCGGCGCTTCCACGGCCCACTTTAACAATTCCTGGCGCCGTCCCACAGGCATGACAACTCCCGTTGGGAACTGGTGGGAAGGCATCACATAAGCCACATTCGCCCCACTCCGGGTCAGAAGCTCCGGCTCCATGCCATTTGCGTCCATCTCCACCGGACAAACCTCATAGTCCAGACTCCGGAAGACCCGGTATGCCTGCTTGTAGGTAGGATTCTCCATGGCTATGACATGCTTCCCTTCTAAAATCTGGGACAGCAGCATCAGCAGATACTCACTTCCTGCTCCCACAATGATCTGCTCCGGACTGCAGTTTACCCCACGGGCCGAATGCAGGTAGCTGCGGATTGCTTCCCGAAGTCCGGGTTCCCCCTGATGATTTCCGGAATGAAACATTTCTTTATTATCATCGACAAGGGTGTTACGGCTCAGCTTCCGCCACACATGATACGGAAAGCTGTCCAGATCAATACCACGCGGAGAGAAATCCACACGCCACCCCGCATCCGGCTCCGCGGTTGTCTCCATCTCCTCGGCACCGGACGGCCCGGTCTCCACTAACTCATCCAGATGACTGACAAAATAACCGCGGCACGGCCGGGATTCCATATATCCCTCGGCCAGCAGCTGGTCATAGGCCATCTGCGTTGTGCTGCGGCTAACTTTCAAATGCTCCGCCAGTACCCGCGTGGAGGGAAGACGGTCACCCGCTTTTAAGGCACCGCTTCGGATCTCCGCGCAGATATGGGAGTATATCTGTTCATACAGTGGTTTTTTCGACCGGGAATCAAGCGGAATCAAAAGTTCCATCAGCTCATCCCCTAATCTGATCGTTATTTCTGAATCTTAAAGGAGCTCTTTAAGGAAACGATCCGGTTAAATACCGGCTCGCCCGGCTTGCTGTCCTTGCAGTCCGCGCAGAAGAAACCGTTGCGCACAAACTGGAAGCTGTCGTAAGCCTCAGCCTCTGCAAGAGCAGGCTCTGCATAGCAGTTCTTTAAGATGGTAAGGGAATTCGGGTTTAAGTTGAGGCTTCCGTCCTCGTTTAACTTGCCCTTCTCCTCGTCTACAATGTTCTCATACAGGCGGACCTCAACCTGCTTTGCGGTCTCGGCCGCAACCCAGTGGATGGTGCCCTTTACCTTGCGCTCACAGAAACCGGAACCGCTCTTGGTAGCCGGGTCGTAGGTAGCGTGTACTACGGTCACATTGCCGTTCTCGTCCTTTTCAAAACCGGTGCAGGTTACAAAGTAAGCGCTCATAAGACGAACCTCGTTGCCCGGGAACAGACGGAAGTATTTGCGCGGCGGCTCCTCCATGAAATCCTCGCGCTCAATGTAAAGCTCTCTGCCAAACGGAACCATACGGGATCCAAGCTCTGGATTCTCCAGGTTGTTCGGAACCTCCAGCAGCTCGGTCTGGCCTTCCGGATAGTTGTCGATGACCAGCTTCACCGGATCCAGGATTGCCATCATGCGGGCTTTCTTTAACTTTAAGTCCTCACGGATGCAGTACTCCAGCATCGCATAGTCAACAGAACTGTTTGCCTTGGATACGCCAACCAGATCTACAAACTTGCGAATAGCCTCCGGGGTATAGCCACGTCTGCGCAGCGCAGCAATGGAAACCAGACGCGGATCATCCCAGCCGTCTACGATGCCGTCTTCTACCAGCTTCTTGATGTAACGCTTACCGGTGATGACGTTGGTCAGGTACAGCTTTGCAAACTCAATCTGGCGCGGCGGATTCTCAAACTCACACTCGCGTACCACCCAGTCGTACAGCGGACGGTGATCCTCAAACTCCAGGGTACAGATGGAATGGGTAATATGCTCAATCGCGTCCTCGATCGGATGCGCGAAGTCATACATCGGATAAATGCACCATGCGTCACCGGTGTTGTGATGAGTCATGCGTGCCACACGGTAGATAACCGGGTCTCTCATGTTGATGTTCGGGGAAGCCATGTCAATCTTGGCACGAAGCACCTTCTCACCATCCTGATACTTGCCCTCTTTCATCTCCTCGAAGAGCTTTAAGTTCTCCTCGATGCTGCGGTTGCGGTACGGGCTTTCCTTGCCCGGTGTGGTGAAATCACCGCGATATTCCCGGATCTGATCCGCAGTCAGGTCACAAACGAAAGCTTTTCCCTTCTTTATAAGAAGAACCGCGCACTCGTACATCTGCTGGAAGTAGTTGGAAGCAAAGAACAGTCTGTCCTCAAAATCTGCACCCAGCCACTTTACATCGGCCATAATAGACTCAACGAACTCCGTCTTCTCTTTCGTCGGGTTGGTATCATCAAATCTTAAGTTGAACTTGCCGCCGTATTTCTGGGCAAGACCGTAGTTTAATAAAATGGACTTAGCATGTCCGATATGCAGGTAACCGTTCGGCTCCGGCGGGAAACGGGTCTGAACGTGATCGTAAACACCCTCAGCCAGATCTTTATCGATCTCCTGCTCAATAAAGTTCTTGGAAACAACTTCTTTCTCTTCCGCTGTCTCTAAAACTTCTTTTTCTTTTTCCATCGTGAAGTCCTCCATACTGTTTGCGGCTGCCTTCTGCACGCCGCATGATAATAACTTATGATAACACATTTCCTTTAAATGGGAAAGGGGGTAAATGGCTTCCAAATTTTTTTAAACTTTTTTTAAAAATAGTGTTGACATTTGTAGAACCCCATGCTATATTATACGAGGTTCGCTGCTGTGGCTCAGTCGGTAGAGCGTCGCATTGGTAGTGCGGAGGTCACGGGTCCGATTCCCGTCAGCAGCTTTCATAAAGCCGAAGATCTTTGAAGTCAAAGATTTTCGGCTTTTTTGTTTCTAAAAAAGGCTCTTATGCTGATTTTTATAAAATCTTTTTGCATAAGAGCCTTTTTCTCTTCCCTATTCCAGAATCTCATCCATCGTGAGAATCTCCATATCTGATTTTCCCTTCAGCTTAATACTGGTTCCCAGTGATGTTACACGGATGCGTCCTTCCAGGCAGTCTGCTACCTCGCGGGATATGAAAATCGTGCGGGCCGGGGCATTGGCCTCCAGACGTGCCGAGGTATTGACCGTATCTCCGATGGCCGTGTAATCCATGCGCTGCGGAGAACCGATATTTCCGACCACCGCGTCTCCTACATGCACGCCAATGCCGAAGGATACGGTTCTTCCGTATTTTTCCATGAGAACTTTGGAGAGTTCATCGGAGCCCTGGCGCATATCTTCTGCTGCCCGGACGGCTTTCATCACATAATCCTCCTGCGGGAGCGGCGCTCCCCAGAAGGCCATAGCCGCGTCACCAATGAATTTATCCAGCGTACCGCCATTTCGCATGATGCAGTCCGCGATCAGGGTCAGATACTGGTTTAAGATTTCCACCACCTCGGAAGGTGACAGTTTCTCGGACATGGTAGTAAATCCGCGGATATCCACGAACAGCACTGCAATGTTCACCACTCTTCCGCCTACCATCAGCGCTTCCGGATTTCCACTGTCCAGAATCTCCTGCACGATCTGCGGTGCCACATACTTTTTAAAGGTACTGGTCACCCGGCGTTTTTCCAGTGCCGCGGTAATATAATTGAAGGCAATGCCTGCCACATAAACGATGGTTGTTCCCAGTGGTATCCAGAGCAGCCGCAGAACCAGGCCATGCCCGTAGGCCAGTCTGGCAAGAAGCATCCAGCCTCCGCCTACCACCAGCCAGCCAAGAGTAGCCGGAACCATTTTCCGCTTCCACATCCACAGGCCAAATGCTCCTGTAACCAGGAACAGTGCCAGATACTGCCAGCTGTCTGCTGCTTCCTTTTTATAATTTTCCTGCAGCAATGTTTCGATGACATTGGCCTGATATTCCACGCCATACATGGGCTGCGCATGGTCGATCGCAGTCGGATAGCTGTCCTGAAGACCAGCCGCATAGGGTCCGATCAGCACAATGCGGTCCGCGAAATAATCTGCCGGAACAGCTCCGGACAGGATATCTGACACCGAGATGGATTCACTGTAATCTCCGGGAAGTCCAGTAAAGGGCAGATACCAGAAGCCACGGGCATCTGTGGGAGGCTCCATCAGATAACGTTTCACCATATCCAGATCTGCCGTCTGCTCTTCTGTTCCACTCTGGTATGCCAGATACTTTGCCGCCGTTACTGCCGCCAGGGAAGGCACCTCGGTATTGTCAGGCGGCGTCACCGACCAGAGACTGTGACGCAGAATTCCGTCTGCATCCAGCATGGCATTGATATGTCCCTGCGCGGTTCCTTCCTTCAGTTCCGGGTACGGCTCATCAAAGGCTGTCACCGCAAAATCATTCCAGGAGGTCTTTCCATTTTCCTGGATGTGAAATTCTGATCCAAACTCTGCCGCGCAGGCTGTCACGACATTGCGGTACTTTCCCGCCGCATCTGCCAGCCAGGCATCCTTTTCCGGATCGGTTTCTCCCGCATACAGTACATCAACCGCGATCACTGCCGGATGACAGTCCTCAGACTCATTCAGTGCCTCGATCACCATGGCCATGGTGTCGCGTCCCCAGTTCTGGAACGGGCCAATATCCTCCAGTGCCTTCTGGTCAATCCCGACCAGTACAATATTTCCTTCAGAAGCCGATGGTTTCTGATACCAGGCATCTGCCGCCGTCTGGTCCGCACGGTTTAACACACCAGACACAGCGGCTGCGGTCAGCAAAGCCGCCGCAGCCACCGCGCACAGAACCTGTTTTCGTTCTGCTTTTCTTATTTTCATTTGTATCTACCAATCCTGTTTTTGATCATCTGTATTCCCGATCATACTCTGAGTCCCCAGATCCGCTTACCTTGGGTAAGTCAGAACCGCTCTGGAAAAGTTATCGCAGACATAAAGCCGGTCTCCCTTTACCATAAGTCCCACCGGTGCTACCGGGCTCGGATCCATGGCATTCTGGTCACACACCGCGATCGTGGAGACCACACCATTCTGGATCTTTCTCACTGCATTGTTTCCGGTATCCGATACATAAATGATGCCGTCATCCGCCACTGTGACACCCTGCGGATTATGAAACTGCGCCTGCTCCGCACTGCCATCTGCCAGTGCTTCACCCCCGCTTCCGGCAACGACTGTCACAGAACCATTCTCCGCCCGGAGAATACGGTTTGCGCCGGACTCGCAGATATACAGGCTTCCGTTCTTCCAGCAAAGACCGGTCGGCTCATTTAAATTTTCCAGATACGTCGTAATGGTTCCGATATTGGTCAGTTTACGGATGCGGTTGTTTCCGGTGTCTGCAATATACAGGTTTCCTGCCTCATCCGTTGCAAGACCAGTCGGACGATTGAAGGTTGCCTCGATTCCATAACCGTTCATGGAGCCCTTGGCACGCTGGCCGGTTGCCGTCTGAACCTTGTTTTTATCGTGAGCGATGAAACGCACCACATTGTTGGCAGCATCGGATACGGCATAGCCATCCAGGAATGGTGCTACCGCCCACGGTTCCTTGAAATAGCTGTCATTCAAGGCACTGTCGTTATAGCCGCCGATGGGCTGACCGTAAAGGTCCCCCACCGTTGCCACACCACCGTACACGGTACTGGTGCGGCCCTCCACACGCCAGACCACCTTATTGTAGGTGTCTGTCACCAGGAAGGAGCCATCCGGCATGGAAGTGATCCCGGACGGTGCGCAGAGGGTGTCCATGGCACTCTCCGCTGCCGCACAGGGAAGGGCCATGGACAGCGCCAGCATAGCTGCTGCCGCAAAGGTTAAGATTCGTTTCTGTAATTTCATGACTCTTCCTCCTCTCTCTGGTCCGGTACATTGGAAGGCTCTGTGTGGAGCAGATTCGCCTTTTCTTTCTCCGATTCCGGTTCTTCTTCCGGGCCTGAATCCCGATCACCATTCTGATTTTCTTCCTGTTCCGGATTGTTTGCGTCTGTGTTCTCGTCTTTCTTCGGATCTGGGTCTTCTTCCGACGTGACAGTATCTTCCGGTAAAGTAGATGGAATAGCCGGGGTTACTGATTTTACAGGGATGTTCCGGGGCTCATCGTCATCTTCATCATCATCTGAATCCTGGTAGGGTTCATCTTCGTCAACAATCTCATCATTGCTCCAAGTCGCATTGTTTGGAGTTGCCTTCAGATTCTCCTCATCCTCTTCTTCCTCATAACCAAAGTCTTCATCTATGATGTCCGCATCATTCTTAGTGGCAAGAAGAGAGGAATCTACGATTTCATCAACAACAGGACGAAGAGGAATATCCAACTGCTGAGGTAGAGGGGTTACATTGGGAGGAAGAGGAGTCATATTTTCATCTGGAAGCAAATAGTACCACCCATCCTTTTCTTGGAAATTACTATTTGCTCCTCCTTCAAAGTATTCTCCAAATCCATGTTCGTATTTCTGGCGTATCACCGTTCCTTCACCCTTAATGTTAGTTGCATTCTCTGGATATATGTTTAAAAAGTTTGAATTGTAGATTGCTTCCCTTATAGAAATAGCGCCACATGTGGAACTGTTTGAACTCAAATAATTTGTTTTCTCATAATTAATTTCGCAGTTCCCATTAAAATTTTTTATCTCTATAACTGAGTTCTTTGTTGATTCCAGCTCGCAATTGTTTAATGTCAAATTAAATCCGTCTTCCGCAGATATTAAATTGGCATTTTTACTGAACTCAATCCCCTCCATTGTTAAGTTTGCGCCCTTTAACAGCTTCGCTAACACTCCACTTTCATCGTCTTGCTTTACAGGAAGCGAAAAATGAGTCTTTTCTGCCTTTATAAATGCAGAATCACTCGGTATCACTTGAAATGCATAATTTTTCTCGTTAACATTGCCAGCACTCGTTGAAAAAGCAATGGTAGAATTTTTTAGTTCGACATTTCCACCCAACCGTATAGGTCGCAGATTGCTGGCTCTTACTCCAGACATTTTTAATGTACCATTTTCTTCAACATTAAATTGACCATAATCAATTTCACAGCTACTTCCATTATTGGTTGTATACTGCATAGTAAGTGAAGCGCCATCTGGAATATTGATAGTCTTATCTTGCTGCTTAACTGCTAATGTAACCTTCGTTCCATTTAATTCGACTGTTTTTTCTCCATGAACTGTAATCTCTTTTGTGTTTTCCGGCCACGCATAATTACTACTCATTAGTGTCAAAATCTCCGGAACCTGTTCTTCCGTTTCCAAGTACTCTTCCAAACTCAGCCCAGCTCCAGCAAGAGAAAACATATTACCCTCGGATTTACTATATACATTTCCATCGCAAAAAATCGGCTCAGCATCCGGTTCACTTTTCAACCATACTTGTGACTTTTCCAAATGATCTATAAACCGCCCTGGACGTTTTGATATAATCTTTGTATTCACATAATCAACATATGCGACACTTTCCCCTTCCATTTCTATTGAAACCTCTGAAGTTCCAGCTTCAACCTGTCCACTGGATAATTGTATTTCTGCTGTATTGCTTTGTTTAATTCCGTTTAAGACATAACCTCCATTCAATTGATATTGACCATTCGTCATTTCAACTTGTGAAATCTTTCCAGCCGAGTGTACAACTATTGAAGCACCAGACATGCTAAGTTTACCACCTTCACCACCTTGCATTTCAAGTACTCCGCCAGTAAGGGTAATATCTCCTACTTTTCCATCTTTAATACAATTTCTTCCCCCCGCATCTTCTTCAACATTACCTACAGTACCGCCATTCATGTTAAAAATTCCTACATTCTTTACTGCGTTGCTGTTTTCTATAATATTGCCATTTATTAGCTCGCCACTATTTGAAAATGTCCCCTTTATAATCAGCCGCCCGGTACTATTATCCAATGTACCATCATTGTTTAAATCTCCGCCAATCTGCAGCGTATTCGCACTGGTATTATTCACAGTACCCGCGTTAGTCAGGTTTCCTTCCATCTCCATGTGACCGTTTACCTGTAACGTCTGTCCATTCTGTACATCAGCAGAAATGCCATTTCCTGCTGTCAGAGATTTTCCTGACGGCACGGTCAGTCCGGAATCTACTGTCAAAACATTATCGGATGCATTGCTTCCCGGCTGCAAAATGACGCTGACATTTTTATTGTTCAGATAATCATGGACTGTATCATCGGTTACCGGCATAGTCAGGGTGGTCGGGTCAGCTATACTTTCTTCCGGCGTTGTTGCAGAACCACCAGATGCCCCCCCGTCGGACCCGGAATCGTCTTTGCTTGTATTATTCGAAAATACCGGATCTACATCCACTTTATGGGCCAGGCCGGCAAGCTGCTTCTTGATTTCTTCCAGCTTTCTTGCCACCTCTTCCTGATCCTGCTTCAGACGTTCTTCGGCCTTTGCGATCGTGGAAACCAGATCAAATCCGGCACCTGTGCCGCCACCGTCACTGCCTCCTGCTCCGGAGCCGCCACCACGAATGCGATCCTGAAGCTGCGGATCCTTTTCAGTTCTACAGCTACAAAGCCATCAATTTCCTCTTCGCCATACTGTCTTACAATGATATCGCATTGTCGCCTTCTTTGTTTTATCATAGATCCAGAATTCTGCCCGCTGCCGCCGCGCAGGGTGATGGATTTTCGCTGGTCGCTGACCGGATCGGTCACGCTGGCCTCCACACTTCCATCCAGCATGTACAGGATGGTGTGATACTGGTCAATAACCTTTACCCAGCCGGATGTTCCGCGAATGCCGACTACCATGGATGAGGTGCGGATGTTCAGCACTTCATCATCCTGCAAGTGCTCTGTCACATTGAAAAACAGGTTGCCCGAATTCAGAAGAAGCTCCGACTGTTTTCCCTTCTTGCGGACCTCCAGATTGCTGACCGCGTCCATCTTAAACAGCTTGGTGCTGTCGGCCTCAAACCAGGCGTAGCTCTTCTGCTCCGTGCTGACCTGATAGCCGTTGAACAGCTTCATATCCTGCATGGCTGTCATTTCTTTTCCGTTCTGATTCTGCACCGTCACCGTCCCCTCGGTCTGATACAGGCGAAACGATGCTGCAACGGCTTCTTCCGCAAATGCCGGCACTGCCATATTGCAGACGCATAGGGCCGTAATGAGTACAGATGCCAGGATCCGCCGTGCTTTGTTTACAAGGCTTTTATCCATTCCTTTTCCCCCCATGTACGCAGAAAACTCATAGTCGGCAAAGGATTGTCAACTACAAGTTTTCTTATTTTTTGCGTCCGGCATCATCCGCCTTCCGCTCCTGCATTTATTTTACTACATAATAACGGCAAATTCAAATTACAGTTTCTTTTTTTGCGTAACGCCATTTTATATTTCCCATTGAATTTTACGGTTTTTATGCTTCCGGAGAGGATTTTTTTCTGATTTTGCACCTTTTCCCAGCACCGGCTCTCCACAAAAAGCCGGGTCAGCTCTGGATCAAGCTTTCCTTCCTTATTGGCCATGCTATCCAGAATATTCAGTGCTTTCTCCACCGGCATTCCCGGTTTATACGGCCTGTCATCTGCCACCAGGGCATCAAATATATCCAGAATGGTGATAATACGCACCTCCATGGGGATCTGGTCTGCCGTCAGATGCTTCGGGTAACCGCTTCCGTTCAGGAGTTCATGATGACTGGCTGCCCATTCACGCACATGGGACAGTTCTTTGGAAAACCGGATTTCAGAAAGCAGTTTATCCGTAATTACTACATGGCTTTCCATAACGGCCCGTTCTTCTTCTGACAAGGTTCCCCTGCGGATCATGAGCATCTGGAACTCTTCTTCCTCCAGCCATGGCTTCTCGCTGCCATCTTCTTCCATATAGGTCTTTTCATGAATCCGGCAGACTTCTTCCCGAAGATCATCCGGACAAAAGCCTGCTGTATTGGCGCGAAGAATGGTTTCCTGAGCTTTCTGCAGCTCCTCCTCGCGTTCCTGCATGGTTTCCACAGAAATTTCTCCCTTCAGGCTAGCAATCTGGATCAGCAGGCGGATTTTCTCAAAACGGTGCAGGATTGCGGTTTTCTGCTCTGGCAGAAGCCGCGCATCCTTGTTCATAACCTCCAGCGGGATGACCAGCTTTCCAATATCATGCAGCCATACGCTCATCAGAAGTTCGTGTTTATGGGCTGTGTTGAACAACAGCGGCTGCCCGGCCTCCTTTGCCTTTCCATTGAGATAATCAATAAAATGACGTCCGTATTCCACCATGTGGCGTGTATGGCTGGCATTGTAAGGGGTTCTTTCATCAACCGCGGAGGACATGACACGTACGAAGGACTCGAACAGTTCCTTGATATTCTCAATATAAAGAACATTCTGAATGGTAATGGCTGCCTGGGAGGCTACGGATTCCACCGCCGGGATGATATCGGCCGGAAATGCGCAGACATCCCCCGCTGCATCCATAGCGTTGATGAGCTGGATCACGCCTAGGCGCTCTCCCTGCCGGTTGTGCATGGGAACTACCAGCATGGACTGGGTGTGATATCCGGTCATGGCATCATAACGGACCGGACCGGAGAAATCGTACTCCGTGGAAGTCCGCACATTTTCAATGCAGACCGTCCTGTTTTCCAGATAACTCATGGCACAGACATTTTCCCTGCTCAGCTTAACCGGAGGAAGATTTGGTTCCTTTCCATCTCCTCCCTCATAGGTGTGCATGGTATTGTTGCGCATGATTTTGAAGCGCAGCACATCCCCGTCTGCCAGATAAAGCGTTCCGGCATCAGCATGGGGCAGTTCCATGATCCGGTTTAAGATCATCTCCAGCAGTCGGTTATAATCCTTTTCCGAAGAAATGGCTGTGCCGATCTCCAGAATACTTTGCATTTCCTTTTGTGTCATAGGTAGCTCCTCCCGATTTTCAGTTCAGGCTTTCTCCAAACCGTATTTTCGTCTTTCTATTATCTGCCGTCATTGTCCATGTACTTTGAGAGCCATGCCTTCCCGCGCAAACAGACAGGCTGGGTCCTGCGCCAGTGACATTTTCTCCTGCTCTCGCAGAAACGCGTCCTGATAGCTCCGTTCATAATGCATGAAAAGTGCCTGCTGCGCTCCGCTCGCCTGACGCAGCTTCCGACACCGTTCGATGGAACCGTGTCCCCATCCCTGCCTGAACATAAGCTCCTCCTCCGTATAACAGGCATCACAGATCAGCAGGCCACAGGCTCCGGCAAACTCTTTCAGCTTCGGAAGCATCGCATCGGTCAGCTCGCAGTCAAGCCCGTACACGACGCTGGCTGGCTCAGACTCCTGCGTTGCCTCCTCCAGCCGGTATAAGATGCTTCCGCCCGGATGTACGCCGCGTAGTGTCTGCACCCGGATCTGATCCTCAAGCAAAAATACATCTCCCGGCTGAATTTCATGAAACCGGACCAGAGCCGGAAGCTGATCTAACGGAAGCGGCCAGTAAGGCGGTCCAAACATCTGGCAGAGGCATTCCTTCAGACCTTTCTCTCCAAAACGTTCCCCATAAATATGGACTTCCATCTGCGGATCAAAAAGGAAGGAACAGCCATACAGCCCCATCAGATGATCCATATGGAAATGACTGAGCAGAAGATCCAGACGTCCGCGCTTTCCATCCATCTGCCGCTTAAAGCTCCGGTCAAAATTTCCGATCCCGGTTCCTGCATCCAGGATCACCGTTTTGTCTTTTGTATGGACTGTCACGCAGGAGGTATTTCCCCCATATTCCTGATATTCCGGACCACATTCCGGCCCGGACCCGCGAACTCCCCAGACTCTCACCTGAAGTCCCATATCCATTCTCCCTTCTGCCTTCCATACCGGCTTTCCATCCATATTCTTTCATTATAATCCATGATCCCGTCCCAAATGGAAGACCCGAAAACTTTATATTTTCCGGCACCGTGGGGCCTGCCGTTTCATACAGTACAGTAAAAAGCAATGAGGCGCAATATGGCTGAAAATGATACACATTACAACGGAACTTCTGATATAAGTGACAACGATGCAGCGGCTCCGCTTCCGGAGCTAGAAGAGGAAAAGGCAGTCTATCCAGACGATGCGGCAAATATCCCTGTGGCTCCGCTGCCGGATCCCGGTGAGGGCGGACCGGTCTATCCGGGAAACAGCACCACCGGAGCCATCGGCGGAAACTGGGACTGGGGCAGCAACGGCAATAACCACTGGGGACATCCTGGAAACAGCTGGGGCAACAGCTTCCTGCCTCTTACTCCCACTAACCCCGCAATTTCCCCGCGTTATTACGGCCAGGTGCGGTTCTTAAATGCCTCCACCAACAACTTTGCCGTCAACATCACCATTGATGGTACTGCGTATGCCATCAATTCCCGCTTCGGCACCATCTCGAACTATGACTGGATCTCGGATGGTTTCCATACGGTTATCGTTCGCCGTGCCTCCGGCATGCGTTCCGTGCTTCTTCGGCAGAACTTTCCGTTTACCGCTGGCAAAAAGGTAACTATGGTTCTGGTAGATTCTGCCTCCGGCGGTCTGGAAATGGTCCAGATTTCTGACACTGGCTGTAATACCCGTGCCTACAATACCGGCTGCTACCGCTTTGCCAACATGACCTACAGTGGCTCCCGGTATGATCTGCTGCTTTACGGCGGCGAAACCATATTCCGGAACGTGGCCTTCCAGACCGTCACCCCATACAAGCAGGCTATGGCCGGTACCTACCAGTTCTACGTAACAAGTTCAGGCAATTACTCCCTCCTGCGCGAGATTCCGATCATCGTGATTGGTCTGAACAGCTCCGGCACCATTACCGGAAACAATCAGGCAGAAGCACTGCTCTCCGCACAGATTGAAATTGCAGCCGGCCAGAATTATACCTCTTATCTGATCGGGAACACCTGGTCCGATACCGGTCTGCGGCTGCTGACCGTAGAGGATTCCTGATTTTTGAATAATTACATTTATTCGTTGCAAAAAATGTGACTATTTACATTTATTCGTTGCATTTTTTGTCTGTATTCTGATATACCGGAAATTGCCATACGGATGAGAATCAAAGGGGCACCGCCCGGCCAGTAACTGACCGGGCGGTGCCCTCTGATTCTCTATTTCTTTTTACAGTCTTGCCAGCTTCTTCTCCATCAGCTCTCCATTGCTGCTGTAGATGATGGCATTTTCCTTACTGATCTTTCCTTCCCGGAACAACTTAATGATGCTGTTGTCCATGGTGATCATGCCTTCCTCCTGGGAGGTGGCAATGATGTTGTCGATCTGGTGGATCTTGGACTCACGGATCAGGTTGCGGATCGCGTTGTTGAAAAACATGACCTCGAATGCCGGGGCCACACCGCCCTCCACCTTCGGAATCAGCTGCTGGGAAACCACGGCCTGCATGACCATGGAAAGCTGTGCCCGCACCTGTTCCTGCTGTGCCGGCGGGAAGCTGTCGATGATACGGTCAATGGTATTGGCGGCACCCACCGTATGCAGGGTGGAGATGACCAGATGTCCGGTCTCTGCTGCCGTCAGTGCTGTCTTGATGGTTTCCTCATCACGCATCTCACCAACTAAAATGACATCCGGTGCCTGACGCAGTGCCGCGCGCAGGCCTGTCACATAACTCTCGGTATCCAGCCCGATTTCTCGCTGGGTAACAACACTCTGATTGTGCCGGTGCAGGTACTCGATCGGATCCTCCAGCGTGATCACATGCGCGTTGCGTGTCTTATTGATCTGGTCAATGATACAGGCCAGCGTGGTACTTTTACCGCTTCCCGCAGGTCCCGTTACCAGAACAAAGCCCTTCGTCATACGGGAAATATCGATCACCACCTGAGGGATGTTCAGATTGCGGAAATCCGGCAGGTCGAATGTGATCACACGGATAATAGCTGCCAGTGAACCTCTCTGGCGGAATACATTGACACGGAAACGGGAAACGCCCGGAAGTGCCATTGCAAAGTCGTCATCACCGCATTCCACGACATGATCCATGCTGCGGTTATTTGCCAGTGCGTAGATTTCACACACCATCTCTTCAATTTCTTTCGGAAATATCTTTTCGTCACTCTGATAAATAATCTTTCCGCCCACCTTCCAGGAAAGCGGCATGCCTGGGATCAGGAATATATCTGCCGCGCCCTGTTCTACTGCATTGCGCAGTACATCTTCTGTAAACATAGGCACTCCCTCCTGCTTTAATTGCCACTCCATACCGGAATGGACTGATCGATCTCATAGTCTTCCTGGTGATATACCTTCCAGGAAAGCACCTGATACGTTTTCTGTTCCCAGTCCAGCGCCAGCTCTACCCGGAGCGCCTGACCTGCATTCATGGGCACATCGGTACAATAGGTACCGGAAGCACTCTGCAGATATGGCATAAGACTGTCTTTGTCGCCCTTCAAGAGCGCCTGGTCTGCCAGCTGCAAAAATGCCTCTCCCGCCGCATCCGCGCGGTAGTATTCCTGCACCGAATCTGCGCTTCTGCGGGAAAGTGCATCCTCCCGCTTTGCGTTGCCAAGGGACAATACACTGAATGTCACCAGGCAAAGCACAATAAAGATCAGGATCAGACTGGAGCTTCCGATATTCGCTTTTCTTCTGATTTCCTGTTTTGCCATCTGTCTCATCCTCCGGATGTTTCCTGTGATCCTCCGCCTGCTGTCTGGCCCGGTTCCTGTTTTTTCTCATTTGACAGGATCCGTCCGCCGGGCTATGGTCTCACATATTTCGCTGTTTCCAGCACAAACAGTTCTTCTCCGCGTTCTCCGGCTTCCCCGGATCACGATCTGAAGATTTTGCATGCCGGTATCCTGCACGGACTCTGTCAGGACACCCGTATAGACCGCCGCAGCAGGGTCTTCTGTCTCTTCCCAGTCTGCATTCCAGTAGCGGTCCTGTTTTCCATCCGCGCACTCATCTGAAAGCTTCCAGAGCTCTGCCTCCGACTGTGCCGCACTGACAGCATGGTCACGCTCCCAGGCAAGACGGCTCATCCGGTCTGATTTCGCAAATGCAAGAATGCAGGTAGATGCGCAGAGCATAAAGCAAAAATACGACTACCATCATTTCCATCAGGAAAATGCCGGAGCCGGAACCACTTCGTCTGTTCATTGCCCTGTCACCGTCCTTCCACTGCGCAGCGACAGCGTCAGGCTTCCGCCCCCTGTCCCAAGCGTTGTCACATGAAGTAGCTGGCCTTCCTGCGTGATCGTAAGGCCATCGCACTCGAGGATCTCAAGTCCGTCCGCCAGTCCAAGCCCGTTGTCTTCATAGGTAAATAGTTCCCGGATACTGCCTTCATAATAGTAGATCCAGGTAATGTAATCACCGCCCTCTATGCTTTCACGGATTTCAAGAACCGGCTGTCCGTCTTCCGTCCTTACAGCCACTGCCTTATCCGCATCCCCCTGGCGTACTTTGTTGGCCACATACTGGAGTGCCACACTGCCTGTGTAGGTCTGATCCATGCGGCTGCTGATATTTTCGTATACCTTGCTGCCTGCAAGCACCGTAAACAGCGCACACATAATGAAGACCAGAAACAGCAGCATGGTAAAAAGCACACTCATGGTCTGCCCGTCATTCCGATTACGGCTGCCATTCACTGTCTTCACCTCCTTTAGCAGGGATCACGGTGATATCCGGCATGATATTGGAAGCAAAACCGCTGTAGAACACGTTGTAGCGCTCCCGGTCGATCTGGATTCCATAATGCTCCTCCAGATATTCCACGCTCGGCGGATAACGTCCTTCAATCGTGTAACACTGTACAGAAGCCTGACGGATCGCCTTGATCAGGGTATCAGAGCCCTCCGATTTTGCCCGGCCCAGAAAGGAAAATACGCCATTCACAAACAGGCCCATGACCGCGCCGAAGACAATCACAGAGGCAAAACATCCGGCCAGGAACCGCTTATCCCATTTCTTTTTCATGTTAATCCCTCCGTCAGTCTCAGCCTACCCCTGCCAGGATTCCTGCCAGCGGAAGCATAACGGAAAGAAGGATCAGCCCGACTGCCACTGCCAGAACTGCCACCAGGGTAGGTTCCAGTCTTGCCACCATAGCGTCAATGGAAGCATCTGCCTGCTGTTCATAGTCATCTGAAATTTCCTGCAGCACTTCGTCCATCTTACCGCTTCGCACACCAACCTTGATGAGCTGGATATGAAAACTGCTGAACAGTCCGGATTCCTTCATAGCCTCATAATAGCCCTCGCCCAGCTGCAGCTTTTCGCTGCAGACATCGATTTTCTCCGCCACCGTGCCATTGTCTACCAGCTCTCTTGCCAGCTCCATACCTTTATCCAGCTCCATACCGCTGCGAATGGTCAGTGCAAGCACTGCGGTGAAACGGCGGCCGGCAGCTGCCAGTGCTGTCTTGCTGTTTCGTTTCAGCCGCTCCATAAGCTTGTGGGCAATCGTCAGTTCTTTTCCCACGCCAGCCGCGATTGCCGCGATCAGGACTGCCACTGCCAGAAGCGCAAACACCACCAGGGCCGCGCCGCTTAAGATTCCGCCAAGTCTGGAGGCCGCCTGGGAAAGCGGGGACATCTGTACGCCAAGCTGTGCGTATACCTGCTCAAACACCGGCATTACGCGGGTGAACAGAACAAACAGTACAATCAGAAGCATACCGACCATCATCACCGGATAGGTAATGGCATTGCGGATATTTTTCATCATGTAATATTCTTTTTCATAATAGTCTGCCAGGGACTCCATCATCTGGTCCAGGGTACCACTCTGCTGTCCCAGCTTTGCCATGCGCACTACATAGGGCGGAAATGCGCCGGTTCGCTCCAGGGATTCAAAGAACGGATCCCCCAGCTCCACATCCTCTCCCATTGTATGAAGAAGCTTCTTTTCCTCTTCCGTCGGGGCATCCTCTGCCATCAGATAGAGCCCCTCATCTAACGGAACCGCGGCCTTCAGCAGAATGGATATCTGAAGACAGAATGCCGACAGTTCCCGTCCGGAATAAACTTTTGCTGCCATTGTTCACTCCCCCTCTGTGTAGCTTAATAGGTATATTTTGCCTGATAGTTTGCTCCGTTTCCAATGTACTGCTTGATAGACTCACTCTGCCCGCCGGAGGAAGCAAAGGTCGGGTCCATCAGCGACCAGTCATGTCCGTCGAAGTAAATGAAGTTATCAATCCAGCCTACATTATCGATGTAGACATTCACCCACGCGTGATACAGCCCGCCGCTGTAGCCGATAACCAGCTTGGTCGGTATATCCTGAGAACGCAGCATTGCCGTCATCAGAGCTGCATAATCAAAGCAAATACCGGTTCTCTGAGCCAGCACCTGGTCTACGTTTGGAAGGTAACCGCTCTGTAGCGAAGTGGCCTTGGCCGTGTCGTAGGTAATGTTCTTGATCACATAATTGTATACATTGGTAACCACGCCGATCGCGTCTGCCGCAGATGCCGCCAGCTCCGCGCCCTTATTTACCGCAGCGCTTCCGCTTGAAAAGTTTACATACTGGTTCGGAGTTAAGAACGGCGCGAATTTATCCGCCAGACTGACCGATATATCCTGACTCATGACCTGGGCATACTGGTTTCCTCTGACATTCTCAAAAATCTTGATGCTGTAGGTTCCGTTTCCCTCAGTGAACGGAAATACCTCGTAGGCATCGCGGGCATTCAGGTCATAGGTATACGTGGTGGACTTGGCAATCTGGATCTTGATGCGGCTCTGTCCGCCGGTGTACTTGATCATGACATAACCATTGGAGGTATTGGAGGCATCAATCGTGGCACGGCCATTGCCATATGTCACACTGCCGCTTGCCACCGGGGTACGCACATCGCTGCCGGCCGGCTTCTGATAAAGCGGAACTGCCTCGTCCTCAATGACAGCCAGTGTCTCTGCCGCATCCTCCGCTCCCAGAGTTTCTGCTGCCTCCGAAGCGGAAGTCTCCTGCGCCTCCGCAGAATGCTCTGTTCCTGCCGGTATACTGTTTCCTGCGCACCCGTAAAGCACTGCCGCCGTCAGAAGCACAGCCGTGCCGGTTCCGATGCTTTTTTTCTCATCATAAACACCTTCCTTTCCGGACTCCGGTTCTCAGCTCAGGCGCTGTCTCACGATCTCGTAAGCCAGCACACCGGCTGCCACCGAAGCATTTAAGGAGTCGATATCACCCTTCATCGGAATGGACGCGATCATGTCGCATTTTTCCCGGATCAGCTTGCCGACTCCGTTTCCTTCGTTTCCAATGACCAGACCAATCGGTCCCTTCAGATTCAGGCGGTACATCACCTCGCCGCCCATATCCGCGCAGACAAACCAGAGGCCGCGTTTCTTTAAGTCTTCAATCGTCTGAGCCAGGTTTGTGACCTTGGCCACAGGTGTGTAATTCAAGGCACCTGCAGAGGTCTTTGCTACTGTAGCGGTCAGGCCTGCTGCCCGGTGCTTCGGAATGATGACACCATGTGCGCCTGCCAGGTTCGCCGTACGGATGATCGCCCCAAGGTTGTGCGGATCCTCAATGCCATCCAGCAGGAAGATGAACGGCGGTTCGCCCTTCTCCTCTGCTGCCTTTAAGATATCCTCCACCTCAGCGTACTCATAAGCTGCCGCATGAGCAATGACGCCCTGGTGCTTTCCAGTCTCGGACATCTGATCCAGACGTTCTCTCGGCACAAAGCTGATGATAGTGTCTGATTTTCTTGCTTCGCGGACAATGCTCTGGATGGGGCCATCCTTGCAGCCGTCCTGCACGAACAGCTTGTCGATGGTCTTTCCGGAACGGAATGCCTCCAGTACGGCATTTCTTCCTTCTATAGTCAGTTCTTCGTATCTCATGAAAGTTCTCCAATCTTTTCCAGTCCGTCCCGGATCAGTTCCAGAAGACGGTCATGCTGTGCCTGCAGGTACAGATAACCCACAAGGGCCTCAAAACCGGTCGCCATGCGGTAATCCATCATGGTGGCATGCTTGGCTGTGGTAGCAGATTTGGCATTGCGGCCCCGCTTGTATATAGCCAGCTCTTCCTCCGTCAGATCATCCTGAATGGCCTTGATGATGTTGGCCTGGGTCTCTGCCTTGACCAGGCTGGCACTCTTTTTATGCATCTTGTTGACCTGCATGCTGCCATGGTTGATGACCTTCGTGCGGATCAGCAGTTCGTAAACCGCGTCTCCGATGTAGGCAAGTACTAACGGCGAGTAGGTCCGCGGATCCACCGCTTCCAGCTTCAGCGCCTTTGCGATGGCCTCCTCGATTTTTATGCTCTCTTCCATTTTACACCCTCTCTGGTATCTTCCAGCACGATGCCCATATCCAGAAGTTTCTGGCGGATCTCGTCGGCCAGGGCAAAATTCTTTTCTTTTCTCGCCCGCTGTCTTGCAGCGATCAGCTCCTCAACCTCGCTGTCAAGCACCTCCGCCTTGCGCTCGGTGATGATACCAAGAACATCGGAAAGTTTTTCGATGGTTCCTGCAAGCAGTTCTGCGTATGCTCTGGTGCTCTCCTCATTTGCTGTGCTGTTGGCCAGCTTTACCAGCTCAAAGATTGCAGAAACAGCATCTGCGGTATTGAAGTCATCGTCCATAGCTGTCTCGAATTTTGCGACCAGCTCGTCCACGTTCTTCTTATTCTCCTGCTCTGCCTCAGTCAGCGCGTCGCCGGACACCTTGTTAAGAAGGTCTTTTAAGCGTTCTGCACAGGTGATGATGCGCTCCAGTCCGTTTTTGGAAGCCTCCATAAGCTCTGCGCTGAAGTTGATCGGGCTGCGGTAATGTGCACTCAGCATGAAGAAGCGCAGCACCTGCAGATCATATTTCTCACCGATTTCACGGACGGTAAAGAAATTTCCGAGGGATTTGGACATCTTCTTGTTGTCGATATTTAAGAAGCCGTTGTGCATCCAGTAATTGCGAAGGTCTTGTCGTTGGCTGCCTCAGACTGGGCGATCTCATTCTCGTGATGCGGGAAGATCAGGTCCTCACCGCCTGCATGGATATCGATCTGCTCGCCTAAGTATTTCTTGGACATGACGGAGCACTCAATGTGCCAGCCCGGACGGCCCTGGCACCACGGAGACTCCCAGTACGGCTCGCCATCCTTTTTCGGCTTCCAGAGGACGAAATCGGACGGATCCTCCTTGTTCTCCTCGCCGGTTACTTTGAGCTCACGGAAGCCAGACATCATCTCATCCAGGTTTTTATGGGACAGCTTTCCGTAGCCCTTGAAGGACTTGGTGCGGAAGTAAACGGTACCGTCTGCTGCCACGTAAGCATGGCCCTTGTTCGATAAGGGTCTGGATCATCTCCAGCATACCCTGAATCTCCTGGTTGCCTGTGGATGGGTGGTAGCCGGTTTCACGTTCATGTCGGCCATGTCCTTCTTGCACTCGGCAATGTAGCGTTTGGAAATGGTCTCTGCGTCTACGCCTTCCTCGATGGCCTTCTTGATGATCTTGTCATCTACGTCTGGTGAAATTGGAAACGTAGTTGACATCGTAGCCTTTGTATTCAAAGTAGCGGCGCACGGTATCGAAAATGATCATCGGGCGCGCGTTTCCGATATGGATGAAGTTGTACACAGTCGGGCCGCATACATACATCTTTACCTTTCCCGGCTCTAACGGCACAAACTCTTCTTTTCTTCTGGTCAATGTATTAAAAATCTTCATGTTATTCCTCCTTGTATTCCCACGTTACAGGGCTGTTTTCTTTCCTTTATGATTCTGCGTTTTTGCTGCCGCAACACCCAGGGCAGCCGCCGCAGCCGCCGCTGTAGGCGTTCATCCCGGTACACCATGCGGTCATCTGCCGCAAAGTCACGCATATGGGAAAGCAGCGTGATGGCCTGGGAAGAAATGCCCTCACCACTTCCGGTGAATCCAAGTCCTTCCTCTGTGGTTGCCTTCACACTCACCTGGTTTAATTCCAGATGCAGCGCGTCGGCAATGTTTTCTGCCATCTGCGGGCGGTATGCCGCCAGCTTCGGCCGCTGGGCAATGATGGTCGCATCAATATTCTCGATGACATAGCCCTCTGCTTCCAGAAGTGCCCCGACTTCCTTTAACAGGGCAATGCTGGATATTCCTTTATATTTTGGATCGGTATCCGGAAAATGCTGGCCGATATCTCCCAACGCGGCTGCTCCCAGAAGGGCGTCCATAACTGCATGAACTAATACATCCGCATCGGAATGCCCCAGAAGGCCCTTCTCATAAGGGACGGTAACTCCGCCCAGGATCAGATCACGTCCTTCTACCAGCTTATGGACATCGTATCCCTGTCCGATTCGCATAGTTGTTCTCTCCTTTATTTCTATAAGATCATGCGGAGCTTTTTCTTCACGCACCGCACCCGCATCTCATCCTGGCAGAAACAGTTTTCACCGTCTGCATGGACCGGAAGCGGCCTGTCCACATGGATCACAGCCTCCCGGCAGCGGTAAAAATGAACGCCTCGGCGTCTGCCCAGGTGCCCCCGGTATGCGTCGAACAACACCGGAAACAGCCGCAGCTTGGAAGCGGTATGTGCCACACAAAGCTCCAGTTCTCCGTCATCACACACAGCCTTCGGTGCAAACAGAAAGCCGCCGCCCTCACTGCCATGGTTATGCACGGAAACAAAATAAATATGGTTAAATTCCACCCGCCTTACACCATCTAAAATCAGGTGTCCGCGGGAAGCTTTTCGCGGTCAGAAGCTGTTTAAGGCCAGCCAGGATATAACGGCCTCTTCCCAGAATCTGGCGAAGTCCGCCGGTTCCGCTTTTATCTAACAGCCGGTGGCAGACCGCAGCATCAAACCCGATGCCGCTGCTGACCATAAAGCGCCGGTAGACCGGTTCTTCATCTTCATAGGATAGGATGCCATAATCCACGCGGCAGATCTCCGATGGATTTAAGATCCGTTTCAGGCACTTTCTCGGACTTCCGGACAGGTTTAACCCCGGCCGAGCTCGTTCCGGTCAGACCCGTTGGAATATAACCGACTGTCAGAAGATCACTGATTGCCAGGCCATTTAAGACTTCATTGACCGTGCCGTCTCCCCCCACCGCTACAATGGTGGCCGGTTCCTGCATGTTAGCCGTCAGCTCTGCCGCCATGCGTCTGGCATCTCCCGGCGCTTCCGTCTGGAATGCCTCATAATGAATCCCGGATTTGTGAATCTGGCGTTCCAGCTTTCTCCATATTTTTTTCCCACGTCCGCCGTGGGCGTTGGGATTTACGATAAAATAGTACATGGGCACCTCCCGCATTTGTAACTGCAAAGCAGTTACCCACACATTATTATCTATAAGTATACCATAAATCCGCAAAATCTCCTAAAGAATTTTGTATAAAAAATAGATTCAATTCTGACAATCGAAAAAGCCGTTGCGAAACAGGGCCCAAACGCTCCATCCTGTTTCGCAACAGCTCTTTTTATTGTACGTTTCATTCTAACCGGTAACCTTCTGTCTTGCCGTTCTGCGGCTGAACACATAAACGTTTCCGTATACAAACTGATACATAACGTAAGCCAGTGCCAGCGCGCCCGTGACATCTGCCACGGAATGCTGTTTTAAAAATACGGTAGACAGGCAGATCGCAACCATGATCACAAATGAGATCCGGCGGACCCATCTGCGGTTCTTCAGTCGTCCGCTGTTCATGACGCTGATGTGCACACCCAGAGAATTGTATACATGAATGCTCGGAAATACATTGGCTGGTGTATCACTGTCATGGATTTTCTGTACCAGATAGCAGAAAATGTTTTTGTGCGGATCTACCTCCACCCGCAGATCTGTGCCATTCGGATAAAACGTGCAGATCATCATGCTGATGGTCATGCCGATAAATAAGAAGGCACACAGCCGGTAATAGTCCTGCTTATCCGTAAAGAAGAAATACAGAACCGCGCCGGAAACATAAAAAAACCAGATAATGTAAGGAATGATAAAGTACTCACTAAACGGGATCATATCATCTAAGGCCACATGCATGATCTTGTAATTGTCCGTAATCACACTCTCCAGCCAGAAGAAATATGGCAGGTACAAAAGGATGTAGCCGCAGACCCAGATATGTCCATATTTTTTTCAACAGGTTCTTCACTTGACTTTTCCTTTCAAAACGTTTCATTCAGCTTTTTCGGATTATAACACACCCATTTTCAGGTTACAAGGGATTTTAGAAAAAAGTTTAGGTTGTAAAATCAAAAGAATGTTCTGGTATTCCAGAACTTCAGGTAAGTAGCGGAAGGGAGATTTGAACTCTCGACACCACGGGTATGAACCGTGTGCTCTAGCCAACTGAGCTATTCCGCCATATTCGGTATGTATGGGGCCTATAGGGCTCGAACCTATGACCCTCTGCTTGTAAGGCAGATGCTCTCCCAGCTGAGCTAAGACCCCATATCAGAATCACAAGATGTCTCACTTGCGACTGCTCCGATAGTTTACCGTGTTTTCCCAGATATGTCAAGCATTATTTTTCATTTCTTTGAATTTTTTCTGTTTATACCATGGCACGGTACTCGCTTTTCCAGGTTTCTACCAGTTCCCGGGCTGCTTTTTCTCCATCTTCTGCTCCATCGCCAAACCAGGTTTCCACCTGTTTTACCAGATCAGACTGCGCGGCCTTCTCCCGGGCTGCTGAAAGCTGCGCGTCCCAGGCCTCCTGCTCCTCCTGCGTGATTGCCGCATGGAAGCGCTCTCCCAGCGTTACGCGGCTGTCGAGCTTTTCAATCCAGTAAAGGCTTCGCAGGCAGTCCCGGCTGCCACTCCGGTTGTAGGCTTTCTCAAAGGCCTCCGCCGCCTTATCAAACAGGAACATACGGCCATAGCAGGCCCCCAGGTTATTCCAGACCTGCGCTGTGAGCTGTTCTTCTGCCGCCTCCTCCGGCGGATTATCCAGAATTTCCTGATACAGCTTAACCGCCTTTCCATACTGGCGCATGCCAAATAAGGCATCCCCGCGGAGCTTTTTGATCTGCGCAGCAGGCTGTTTCCGGTAACTGCTTAAGGTCTGGCGGTATTCCGAAATCTCATTTGCAGAATAATAGTCGCTCTCCTGAAGCAGAAACATCAGCATTTCATCCAGATCTTCCCCACTTTTTCTCCAGTTTTCCAGTTTCAGTGCCAGAAAACCAAGGTTCAGCTCCTCCCGCAGAAAATCAAGTAGCCGGTCATCTACCAGATGATCCATTACCAGGAGCGGGTAATGGTAAATCACATACGCCAGTTCCTGGGAAGAATACAGGTGCACCCCAAGAAAACTCACATAATACGGATTTTTCACCTTTCCGATCTGCATAATCTCAAACTCATAGCATAACCTCTTGTACAATCCTGGTATCCGTGGCTGGGAACAGTTCCCCGAAGCCCGGTCTGTGAGAACCACTTTCATTGTCTTTCATCTAAAAAGGATACTTCCACTCTCACTCTGGTTGTCCTTTCCGGACGACTCGGGAATCCTTCCAGCATCAGTGTAACTGCCTTTTTCTTTTTGGAATCGAATGGCATAATTTCTAATTCTATGGCGTTCTGCTTTTCCGGGATCACCTCCAGCATAGATCCGCTGTCTCTCCAGCCATCGCCGGCTGCCGCCAGTGTCACAGTCATTTCCTGTCCCTTATGCAAAACCTCCATAGCGACGGAAGATTTCAGACGCCCTTCACAGATCATGGCATAAGGATAGGATGTCTGTGGACGGAGATGATCCTGCGCACAGTATGCGGCGCCTTTAGCAAACATTGCTGTTTCCATGTAGACTCTCCGTTTTGTGCAGAGCAGCTTCATAAAATCCTCTGCCCACTCCCGCTTTTCAAAACCCTTTCCCATCAGAAATACCGCGGAATACAGTTTTCTCTGCATCAGCCGGTCTGCGCAGGTGCACAGGATCTTATCTCCCAGCTTCGCGCCGGACGGTGTTTCCAGGATATCAAGGCTAAAGGATTCCTCCATCGTCTCATACTCTGCCAAAACCGCGTTTTTCTTTAATCCGCGCTGGACCTTCATCTCGTAATAGCGAAGTTCCTGTTCGGATAAGTCAAACATGCCAACTGTTCCGCTCCAGATTTCCTTTTTCTGGCTTAACATATAGTAAATCATACTTTCCGAATGTCCGATGACGCGAATCTGTTTCTTTTCCAAACCAAGCTTTTCTCCGCAGGAATACAGCGTTTCCACCAGGCGTTCATCCAGACTGCGTACAGTAAAGACCAGTCCCTGAAATGCGTCTTCCGTTTCCAGATCCTTTTTTACCGTACAGAGTACCCGCTCCAGAAACAGCTCCAGAAGTTCTTTCGCCGTATAGCGGACTCCGTCCAATGTAGCGGTCCCGTCTTTTAAAACCAGCTTCACCAGCTTGTCTGTCAGGCTTCCCTCGCCTCTTAAAGTCTGCGCATAGGCATCCTCCCCTACCGACCAGGTACCCGCCGCTCTGTGGCGGAAGATCACCGTTGGGAATGTCCATGCCTTTTCTTCATCTCCACAGCTGACCTGCGTATATTCATCACACAGGTCAATGCCTGCTATCAGTTCATTCATATCGTTCCTCTGATCCGGCAGGCCGGCCGCCGGTTTTGTTTTTCGTCTTTACATTAAGGAAAACAAAGACTCCATGGCTGCATGGTCTGTCAGATATTTCTCCATTTTTTCTTTCAGCTTCTGCCCGTCCTTTTGTGCCAGGCATCGGCTCATATCGTTGAGGGCAGCAAAACGGCTCACCCGTGTGTCTGTCTGGGAAGCGTCGTAGGAAAGCCGTCCTTCTTCCGTCTTTTTTCTTCCGTCCGCCCCATTTTCATAGACCTCATACTCCAGCACTTCTCCCTCAAACAGTACATGCTGATGGATGTAAATGCCCGGATATACTTTCACAAACTCCGCGTTATGGATCGTCTCCTCATTTGGAAGTACCCGGATCTTCAGCTCCGGTCTTGCTTCTCTGCTGCCACGGTACTCGATGGTAATCTGGTCCATAATGGAATCCGGAAGCGGGATATGGCGTCCCAGCTGATGGAAGTACG
>ENA-OQHL01000494-OQHL01000494.1-human-gut-metagenome-genome-assembly--contig:-NODE-494-length-27202-cov-5.795420_pt1 | contig 27202 bp, 24 predicted proteins | sample MGYA00242565_ERZ504723 | MGnify/ENA primary metagenome ERZ504723 (study PRJEB26092, sample SAMD00036211) | human gut metagenome | host: Homo sapiens | study: EMG produced TPA metagenomics assembly of... | reverse complement strand
CAAGATTCGTAAGATCATCATCCAAGCCATTCCGGAAGTGCTGCAGAACGCCATCGGCGGCGGCATCGGCCTGTTCGTGGCCTACGTCGGCTTCCTGAACGTCGGCTTCTTCACCTTCACCACCAAGGCCGACGCCAAGAACGGCGACACCGTGCAGGCCACCCCAGGTCTGGCCGTCATGAATAATCCGACCATCTGGCTGTTCATCATCGGCCTGTTCCTCGCCATCATCCTCACCGTGCTCAAGGTGCGCGGCGGCATGCTGATCGCCATCGCGGTCACCGCCATCGCCGGCATTCCGATGGGTCAGACCACCATGGCCAACTCCATCTCCATCGGCGACACTTTCGCCCAGCTACCGCAGACCTTTGGCGCTATCTTCAGCGCTGAAGGCTTCCCATCGCTGTTCTCCGACATGTCGAAGCTGCCGATCATTCTGCTGACGATCTTCGCATTCTCCATGTCCGACACCTTCGACACCATCGGCACGTTCATCGGCACCGGCCGCCGCACCGGCATCTTCTCCGCGGAAGACGAGGAAGCCCTCGAAAACGGTTCCGGCTTCTCCTCCAAGATGGACAAGGCCCTGTTCGCCGATTCGATCGCAACTTCCATCGGCGCCATCTGCGGCACCTCCAACACCACCACGTATGTGGAATCCTCCGCAGGTATCGCCGCTGGCGGCCGCACCGGCCTGACCTCCGTGGTCGTGGCCATCTGCTTCGCCCTGTCCGCCTTCCTCTCCCCGGTCATCTCCGCCATTCCGTCCGCCGCAACCGCAGGCGTGCTCGTGGTGGTGGGCTGCATGATGGCGTCCTCACTGAAGGAAATCGACTGGGGTGATATCTCCGAGGCCGTGCCGGCGTTCTTCGCTTCCGTATTCATGGCGTTCAGCTACTCCATCTCCTACGGCATCGCCGGCGGCTTCATCACCTACTGCCTGATCAAGACCTGCAAGGGCAAGGCCAAGGAAGTGCACCCGGTGATCTGGGTTGTGTCGCTGCTGTTCATTCTGGACTTCATCATCACCGCGATCCTGTAGTTCTGAACGTCAGGTTCAACCTGACCACCAGCCGAAATTACTGGTTCAGTAAATAAATTTAAATTCGGCAAATGAAATAGGGGCGATTCCGCTCTCACTGCGGAGTCGCCCCTATTGTTGTATCGCTTGTTTGTTGTATTACTTTTTATTGAACTGACTTACGCGATGACTTGCGAGAAGGCGTCAACCAGACTTTCCATCCAGGCCGTCAAGGAATCGTATTGTTCCGGCATTTGCTCGGTCAGATTAACCATTGGCACGTTTGCGGATTTCGCGGCATTCGTGATTTTGCCCGTCAGCTCGCTTTCCTCCTGCGTATTGACGACCAAAAGCTTGATTTCACCCGCCTTCAGCGCATCGGTGAACTGTTTGATATCCGTTGGTGTCGGCTCGCTTTCGTTCGCTGTGGCTCGCGCGTACCCGCTTGGCGTTGCGTCGGTCAAACCCATGTCTTCCGCCAGATAGCTTGCCACGGATTCCGTTGCCGCGTACGCCAATCCATCCGATTTCTGTTTCACTTCGGCGATTTTGCTTTCGACGTTGTTTTCTTCAGATTTCCACTGATCGTGCAGCTTGTCGAAATCACTCTTTTTCGCGGCGTCGGCCTGTTCGTACGCTTCGGTGATCGCCTGTGCCACTGCCTTGCGCACATCGGCGGAGAACCAGACATGCGGATTTTCGCCGTCATTCACCCCGCCGACTGCAGCGGCATTGACGATGGTTGCGTTGGCGGATTGCGCCGCTTTGACCGCCCATGCGTCGTAGCCGGCTCCATTGACGATGATGACTTGCGCTTTCTGCAGTTTGGCGATATCCGATGTCGTTGGCTCGTAATCATGCGCATCCACATTGGTGGAATTGATGATGCTGGTTACGTTGACGTTGTCACCGCCCAAGGTTTTCGCCACGGTACCCCACTGATTCACGGAAGCGACCACTTCGATGGTTCCGTTTTTTTCGGACGACGATCGGCCGCTTCCACACGCAGCAACCGACGCAAGCATTCCTACAGAAGCAAGTGCGGCAATCGCAATTCTCACAATACGGTACATGATAGATCCTCCCTAACGTGATATAACACCATCATAACTTAATTGAGAATCATTATCAATAGAGCGTGTCGCGATCAGGTATCACATACAAAAAACTCCCGCTCAGGGGAACGGCCGCCACGAATGAGATCGAAATGGTTAGCGAAGCAACCACTTTCGACCGCACATTCGTGCGACAATCCCCCGCAAGCGGGAGTAAGAGATGATTTGCCGATCAGCCGCGTGCAATTAAGGAGCTTCGCAAAGCGAAACATAATTTGCTGGCTCGCTAAAGCTCGCTTGCGTTGACCCACTGGGTCAACGCTACGCTTTGGCAGATCGGCTTTTGCCGATCAGCCAAAGCGTCCCGATACGTAGCGCTCGGCTTCTTCGTTCTGGGGGTTGTTGAACATGGTGGTCGTGTCGGTGAAGTACTCGAGGTGACCCGGCTGGCCGACTGCCTTCAGGTTGAAGAACGCGGTGTAGTCGGCGATACGGGCGGCCTGCTGCATGTTGTGCGTCACGATCACGATGGTGTAGTCGTTCTTGAGCTCGTTGATCAGATCCTCGACAGCCAGCGTCGAAATCGGGTCAAGAGCGGAGCACGGCTCGTCCATCAGCAGCACCTGCGGGTGCACGGCCACAGCGCGGGCGATACACAGACGCTGCTGCTGACCGCCGGAAAGGCCGATGCCAGGATTGTCAAGACGATCCTTGACCTCGTTCCACAGGTTGGCGCCACGCAGAGCCCATTCGACCAGATCGTCCGCATCGGATTTCGAGATCTTGCGGTTGTTGAGCCTCACGCCAGCGAGCACATTCTCGCGGATGGACATGGTCGGGAACGGGTTCGCACGCTGGAACACCATGCCGACATCGCGACGCACGGCAACCGGGTCGATGTCCTTGTCGTACAGGTTCTTGCCTTCCAGCAACACCTCGCCTTCGCAGTGAGCGCCCGGAATGATCTCGTGCATGCGGTCGAGCGTGCGCAGCACCGTGGACTTGCCACAGCCGGAAGGTCCGATGAAAGCGGTGACCTTGTTGGCTTCGATGTTGATGTTCACATCTTCAACGGCCAGGAAGTCGCCGTAGTAGATGTTCAGATGATTGACATCAATACGTTGTCCCATTTTGGTTCCTTATATGTTGTTTCTGTATGTAAGACTACCGCTCATCGTTCCGACTTGACGGCGAAGACCTTCGCCACGAGTCGACCGATAAGGTTGAGGATAAGCACGATGAGGATCAGCACGAGAGCCGCGGCCCATGCGCGTTCCATCGGGATGGTGGTCACGCAGGAAGCGTCGGCGGAAGCCGGGCAATTCGCGTTGAGCTTGGAGTACTCCTGGTAGACGTACACCGGAAGGGTGGTCATCTGGCCGGAGAAGAGGTTGACGTTCGTGGAGGCGATGTAGCCTGCGGTCATCAGCAACGGAGCGGTCTCACCAATCACACGGGCGACGGCGAGAATCGCACCCGAAACAATGCCCGGCAAAGCGGTACGCAACACAATCTTCGTAATCGTGCGCTGCTTGGTAACACCCAAAGCATACGACGCTTCACGCAAGTCGTGAGGCACGATCTTCAACATTTCTTCAGAGGACTTGACCACGGTCGGCAGCATCAGCAGCGACAGTGCCACGGAACCTTCGAAACCGTTGATGGTGCCAGGTCCAATCAGAATCGTGAACATCGAGAATGCGAACAAACCTGCGACGATGGACGGAATACCGCTCATCACGTCGACCAGCAGGGTGATGACGCGAGCCAGCTTGCCACGGTTGGAATATTCCACCAAGTACACGGCGCACATCAGACCGATCGGAATGGAGATGATCATGGCGCCGAACGTGATTTCCAGCGTACCGATGATGGCGTGCTGAATGCCGCCGTAACCACCGGACGGCGTAGGATTGCCGCCGACCACACCGGTCATGTTATAGCTCAGGAAGTTGAGGTTCAGCCTCTTGACACCGTTGACGATGGTGGTGAGCAGCACCGAGAACAGCGGAATCAGCGCCACAATGAACGCAAGAGCGATCAGCACGCGCATCGCAAGATCCTTGCGCTTACGTGCAGCGGTAAAGGAACGAGTCGGCTTGAACTTGTCGAAATCGATGACGGGGGCACCGTCCATCGGAGAAGCGTTGTTATTCACTGCGGTCATCACGCACTCGCTTTCTCGGTAAGCTTACGAGCGATGAAATTCACCACGAAAGTAATGAGGAACAGCACCAGGCCGGTGCCGATCAGCACGGACACGCCGAGATTGTTGGCTTCCGGATACTGCGCGGCGATGTTGGCTGCGATCGTCTGGTTCTGCGAAGCCTGCAGCAGCTTGATGGAGTAGTTGAGACCTGGAGACAGGATCATGAGCACGGCCATGGTTTCGCCAAGCGCACGACCCAAGCCAAGCATGGAAGCGGACACCACACCGGACTTGCCGAACGGCAGCACCGCAAGCTTGACCATTTCCCACTTGGTGGCGCCAAGAGCAAGCGCGGCCTCTTCCTGAAGGCGCGGAGTCTGCAGGAAGATATCGCGAGACATGGAGGTGATGATCGGCAGGATCATGACTGCCAGCACCACGGCCACGGTGGCGACGGTACGGGAAGGATTGGCGGCCGGACCTGCGAACAGCGGAATCCAGCCAAGATACTTGGCCACCCAATTCCAGAACGGGTAGATGGCGGGCACCAGCACCAGGCCACCCCACAGACCGTAGATAACGGACGGGATTGCGGCGAGCAGATCGACCACATAGCTCAAGGCGGTGGCGAGCTTCTTCGGCGCGTAGTGCGAGATGAACAGTGCGATGCCGACCGACACGAAGAAGGAAATCAGCAGTGCCAGCGCGGAGATCAGCACGGTGCCGAACAGCAGCGGTCCGACGTAGCCCCAGAAGCTGGAGGCCTTGCCGCCGGTGAAGTTGCTGATGGTGTCGCTGTTGGCCTGCTGATCGCCGCCGATCAACGGCCATGCGCGGAACAGCAGGAACAGCGCGACGGCGGCGAGCACTACGAGGATCAGGATGCCGCAGGCGTAGGCCACGCCCTTGAACACCTTGTCCGCGTTTTTGCCGCTCACCGGCTGCTGTGCCGTTTTGCTTTGCGAACTCACGGGTTCTCCTTAACTTGCGATTGTTTGAAACAGATCTGCGATTACTTGCGATGACTGCGTTTTTTGTTTTACCTGCAGGTACCGTTTCAGGCCGCACCCGCTTTCATGTTGCGGCTGCGGCCTGAAACAGACGGTCAGTTGCCGTTCACCGAGAGCCTATCGCTTACTGTATCAAAGCTCACTTGGTTTCGATGGCGTCGATGGACTTGAGGACCTTCTGACGCATGGTGTCGGACAGCGGAGCGGAGCCTGCTGCGGAGGCAGCGGTCTGCTGACCTTCGTCGCTGACCACGTAGGTGAGCCAGGACTTGACGAACTTGGCGGTGTCGGCATCCTTGTATGCCGGGCAGGCGATGTCGTAGGAGACAAGCACGATCGGGTAGGCGCCAGCCTCGGTGGTGTTGTGGTCGAGCTTGACGACCACGCGGTTGTCGCCAGTGGCGGATTCGTCGAGCGGGGAGGCGTCCACAACCTTGGCAGCGGCTTCAGCGGAGAACGGCACGTAATCGTCGCCGACCTTCACCGCAACGGTGCCGAGCTCGCCAGCCTGGGAGGCATCGGCGTAGCCGATGGTGCCGTCAGCCTGCTGAACGGTGGAGATCACGCCGGAAGTGCCCTTGGCGCCCTGGCCAACCTCGTTCGGCCAGTTCTCGCCGAGCTCGTAGCTCCAAGCGTCGCCAGCGGCATCCTTGACGTAGCTCAGGAAGTTCTTGGTGGTGCCGGACTTGTCGGAGCGGTGCACCACGGTGATGTCGAGATCAGGCAGGTCGACCTTCGGGTTCTGCTGCTTGATGGCGTCATCGTTCCACTTGGTAATCTTGCCGTCGAAGATCTTGGCGATGGTGTCGGCGTCCATGTTCAGGGTCTTGCCCTTGCCGGAGATGCCGTTGAGGTTGAAGACCACGGCGATCGGGGAGACGTAGACCGGGATGTCGAAGGCGTTGCCGGAAGCGCACACGCTCTTGGACTGCTCGACCTCGTCATTGGACAGGGCGGCATCGGAGCCGGCCCATGCGGTGGCGCCGGTCAGGAAGGTGGAAACGCCAGCGCCGGAACCAGACGGGTTGTAGGCGACCTTGGCATCCGGGTTGGTACCCTGGAAGCCGGCGATCCAGGCTTCCACAGCAGCCTGCTGGGAGGAAGCGCCAGCGCCGGAGAAGTTGCCGGACACGGCTTCGGTGGTCTTGGTGTCGGTGCTAGCCGAAGAATCAGTGTTGGAAGCAGTGTTGTCGCCGCAAGCCGCGACAGAAGCCAGCATCACAATGCCGGACACAGCTGCAATGGAGCGTACGAGAATGGAATTACGCATTATTCTTTTCCCTCTGTCAACATTCTGATGGCGTATGTTTCTGACATTTCATATGCTGTTGTCGCCATCGTTCTTCATGACACTGTCAAGCCTATTGGTGGTTTGGGTCCCGCAAAACCAAAATCGGTGAACGGAAGATGAACACTCTACGACACTTCGGACGTTTTCGTCATTTCCATTCACCGATCTTCGGCGACTACCGTGATACCACGGTCTTACATTCAGTTATCAATTAATAATCAATTATTCGGAAACTTACGATGAGTACTGGAATCGCAGTGTTTTATCTTATATATTTCCATCTATCGCGATATTTCCGCTTTATTCCGCAGGAACGTCAATTTTGTAGCCCAAACCGCGCACCGTGGTCAGATATTTCGGATGCGCCGGATCCTCCTCGATTTTGGAGCGGACGCGCTTGACGTGCACATCCAACGTTTTGGTGTCGCCAACGTAATCGGACCCCCAAATGCGGTCGATCAGCTGGTGGCGGGTCATCACACGGCCCTTGTTCTGCATGAGATATTCGAGAAGCTCGAATTCCTTCAGCGGGAAGAACACGTTCTCTCCGCGCACCATCACCTCATGCTGGCCGATCTTCATGGAAATGTCGCCGCAGATCAGCGGAATATCGTCATCGGAGGATTCCGTCGCGTCGGCCACCATCTGGTTGCGTCGCAGCACCGCACGCACCCGCGCCAGCAGCTCGCGGAACGAGTACGGCTTGGTGATGTAGTCGTCCGCGCCGATTTCCAAACCGACCACCTTGTCGATTTCCGCGCTTTTCGCGGTGAGCATGATGATCGGTACGCGGCTTTGCTCACGAATTCTGCGACATAGCGCGGTGCCGTCAAGCCCGGGCAGCATCAGATCGAGCAACACCAAATCGATGCCGCCTTTGGTGAACAGTTCCAGCCCTTCCTCGCCGGTGGCCGCGGCGGACACGTCGTAGCCTTCGCGGGTGAGCTGGTAGACCAGCGGCTCTCGATACGATTCCTCGTCCTCGACGATCAGAATACGTGTCATCAGTGCTTCTCCTCCATTGCTCTGTTGATGGGAACGTTGCTTGTTATTTGCTGTATTCGGTTTAGCTCAGATTATTCGGATTACTCGGATTGCGTAGTTTCGATGCGTTCGGTTTCGCCCGTCACTTCCATGCGATCCGCTTCCGCAGTTTGTACGTTTCCCGCAGTCTCTGCAGTTTCCGCTGTTTCCACCGCTTGTGCCTGAGGCAGGGTGATGGTGAAGGTCGATCCCTCCCCCTCACGCGACCACACGGCGATAGTGCCTCCGCAATCCTGCACGCAATGTTTGGTGATGGCCAAACCCAATCCTGTACCCCCTGTTTCGCGGGAACGTGCGGGATCGACACGGTAGAATCGCTCGAAAATACGATCCAGCGAGGATTCCGGAATGCCAATGCCCTGATCGACGACACGAATCGCAACCTCGTCATCGCCACTGCCGATGCCGACTGCGACGGTGGTGTGTTCCGGAGAATAGTTGACGGCGTTTTCCACCAGATTCTTCACCGCCGTTTTGATGGTTTCATGATCGGCGTTGATGAACAGATCATCCTCATCGACAGCGTTTACGGCACCCTCGACGTGCACCAGCTTCTGCTTGCCATTCAGCGAAAGCACCAGATTGATATGCTTCGATTCGGCCTTCACTTGGTTTTCGACGATCGCCTCGCGTACCAACGCAAGCACGGAAAGCCGTTCCGCGTTCAGCACCGCAGCCGTGCTTTGCGCCTTCTGCAAGTCGATCAAGCGATGCACCAATTCCGTCAATCGTTCGGATTCCTTGGAAATGCGGCCCGCAAAATACTTCACCATGCCGGGATCGTCCGCAGCGTCGCCGATCGTTTCGGCAAGCAGGGAAATCGCACCGGCAGGAGTCTTCAATTCGTGCGAAACGTTCGTCACAAAATCGCGTCGCATAATCTCAAAACGACGCTGCTCGCTCATATCCGAAATGAAAATCGCAAAAAGATCATCGGAGATCTGGCCGACCCGCACATGCAGATACAGCGTGTCGGAAGGACGGAACTTACCTGCCTCAATGCCTTTGCCGTCGGTGTTTTTCGCGGCCGCACGGGCGGCTCGATCCAGCGGAATCGACAATTCGCGTTCGCGCACCACGCTGTCGGTCGACACCAATCGCAGAATATCGCGGATTTCGGCAAGCGTCATCGCACTGTCCTCAACAATGCCGAAACGTTGCGCGCCCGGGGAAACGTATGTGACCGACGCCAGTGAATCGACGACGATCAACGCCTCCGGCATGACGGCGATCAGCTGGCGTTCCGTGGACTGCACGGGCACGCGCGGCCCGAACAGCGACATGTTCTTCTGCGCGCCGAACAGGCTTGGATCGTTCGGGTCGATCTCATCCTCCCCCAATTGCACGCCACGGGCACGCCCCAGCAAAAAGGCGACCACAGCGACGGCAACAACCACAATCGCCATCACCACGTGCTCCAGCGTCATACGTTAACCTTCCGATAATCCGTCATTCTTCTTCAACAGTAGCGGTTCCGGAAAGCGATTTCCGTGCGCGATTCCCTCACGCCATCGGAAGTTTCCCCGCAGTTCACTTTCGTGAGATTCGCCATACCGAAATATGAGACGGCCCGTCCAGCAACCGATGCGTTGGACGGGCCGTCTTTCATGCGCTTACATGCGCTTGACGATGTTCACCGCGATTTTCGCCGCGGTGTCGGCATATTCGGAAATGTCGAATTCCTTGAATTCCACGTAATCCGTGTCGGCATTGTCGCTCAACGCGCGGATGACCAGCACGGGCAGGCCGTTGCGCGCCGCGACATGCGCCACCGCGGCGCCTTCCATTTCGACCGCGTCCGCGCCGGTTTCGCGAATCACCTGCTCCACTTTCTTCGGATCGTCCACGAAATAGTTGCCCGTGGCGATGATGCCGGTGATGTGATGCACGCTCAGATCGGTCAGCACCTTATCGGCGACTTCGATCAGACGGTCGTCGGAGTGGAATTCCTCCACCGGCTGGTCCGCAGTGCCTGGCTTCCACTGGCCGACGAGACGCATGTCGGTGTCGAGGTAGCGCAACGTGCCGCCAAGCACCACGTCGTTGATGTGCAGATGCGTGTTGAGATTGCCTGCGATGCCGGAGAAGATCACGGCGTCAGGCTGGTCCGCGTCGATGAGATGCTGCGTGGTGGCGGCGATATTGACGGTGCCCATGCCGCCGACCGTTGCCGCAACGTTGACGCGAGTGCCCTTGTTGGTTTCGATGGTGCCGCGTGTCACGCTGACGCCGGCTTCCTCCGTTACGGTGATGTCGCTCAATGCGGATGCGATATTGGCGACTTCCTCGTCCATGGCGCCGATGATGGCGATTGTGCTCATGCGTTCGTTCCTTTCGATTGCTTCACGCTTTTCGCTCGGTTTCGCTTATTTTCGCTTCGCTCACTTCCAGCGGCGCTTGCCCACAGCTTGCGCAAGTTCGCGCAGCAACGCTTCCGTAATCTGCCAGCTCAAGCATTTGTCGGTGATGGATTGACCGTACGTGAGTTCGGCGAGCGGTGCCGGTTTTTGACTGCCACCTTCGATGAAGCTTTCCATCATGATGCCGGTGATGCCTTCCTCACCTTCGGCGATACGGCTTGCGATATTACGTACCACTTCGACTTGGCGATGTTCGTCTTTGCCGGAATTGCCGTGCGAGCAGTCCACGATCAGACCGTGTGCCGCCGCGGATTCGACCGGCATTTCCTCACGGATGAGCTTCATGGCATTCGCCACGGATTCGGCGTCATAGTTCGGGCCGCTGCTCGAACCACGCAATACCACATGGCAGTCGGGATTGCCAAGCGTTTTGACTACGGCCGCACGACCCATATGATCGATGCCGAAGAACGTATGCTGCTGTGCCGACGCAAAACACGAGTCGGTCGGCGCTTTGATGGAACCGTCGGTAGCGTTTTTGAAGCCGATCGGCATCGACATGCCCGAAGCGAGCTGGCGGTGCACCTGGCTTTCCGTATTGCGAGCGCCGATCGCACCCCAGCTGACCGCGTCGGAAATGTATTGCGGGCTGGTTGGTTCCAGGAATTCCGTGGCGGTGGCCAAACCTGCGTCCAATACGCCAAGCAGCGTACGACGGGCCAAAAGCAGGCCTTTTTTGATATTGCAGCTACCGTCGATGTCGGGATCGTTGATCAAGCCTTTCCAACCGACCGTCGTACGCGGTTTTTCGAAATACACGCGCATCACAATCAGCAATTCTCCGCCCAGCTCGTCTTTCAACGCGGCCAAGCGACGGGCGTAATCGAGTGCGGCAGCCGGATCATGCACGGAACACGGACCGACGATCACCAGCAATCGATCGTCCTGGCCGTACAGGCAGGCACGAATCTCATCGCGTGAATAGGCGACGATCTCTTGCGCCTGATCGCTGAGCGTCAGGTCCCCCAACACCTGCGCCGGCGTGGGAAGCACCTCGAATTCAAGCACCCTGCGGTTCACGATGCGGCTGATGCCGACCTGATCTTCCCAGCGTGGCACATCCGTAGCCACCAGCGGATTCTTTCCCTCATCCATGGCCTCGCGGATGGCGCGAAGCTCTTCAGGCGTGTTCAGCTGCTGCTGCATTTCACTGCTCTCCTTGACAATCACCTATCTCCCCAAGAATATCAATCAAATGGCAGTCGCTATGCAAAAACCGTGCGATTACGCAGTTACGCGTATTCCGCACGGTTAGTTATTTGCGATTATTTGCGCTTATTTGGCGAGTGCGCGACGGCTTTCGACTGCATCGGCAAGCGTGTGCAGCAACTGTTCGGTACGTTCCCACGGCACGCAGGCGTCGGTGATGGACTTGCCGTACTCGAGCTGGTCGAGCGGAGCGGGCTTCTGATTGCCGGCTTTCAGGAAGCTTTCCATCATGATGCCGCTGATGCCCGACTCTCCCGTTGCGATGCGGGAGGCGATGTTTTCGATCACTTCGGCTTCGCGCACTTCGTCCTTGCCGCAGTTGCCGTGCGCCGCGTCGATGACAAGACCGTGTTCGCTCGGGCCGGACGCCTTGGAAACCTTCAGATCGGCCAACGCCTTCGCCACGGAATCGGTATCGTAGTTCGGGCCGTGCGAGGAGCCGCGCAACACCAGATGGCAATCGGGATTGCCCTTGGTTTCGGCGGAAATCACACGTCCGTCAAGATTGATGGACAGGAAATGATGCTCGAAGGCGGCCGCGAAGCAGGAATCCGCTGCCGGCTTGATCGAACCGTCGGTGGCGTTCTTGAAGCCGATTGGCATCGACATGCCCGACGCGAGCTCGCGATGCACCTGGCTTTCGGTGTTGCGAGCGCCGATCGCACCCCAGCTAATCAGGTCGCAGATGTACTGCGGGGTGATCGGATCCAGCCATTCCGTGGCTGCCGGGAGTCCAAGGCTCAGCACATCGGCCAGCACCTTGCGTGCGAGCCACATGCCCTTGCGAATATTGAACTGGCCGTCGAGATCGGGATCGTTGATCAGACCCTTCCAACCGATGGTGGTGCGTGGCTTTTCGAAATACACGCGCATCACAATGACCAGTTGGTCTTCCAGTTCTTTTTTGACCGCGGCGAGTTTTGCCGCGTATTCGTGCGCCGCTTTCGGATCATGAATCGAGCATGGGCCGACGATGGCAAGCAGACGATCGTCTTTGCCGTTGAGCACATCGCGGATTTCCTGACGGGACTTCAACACCAGATCGCTCATCTCGTCGGTGAGTGGAATTTCCTTCAGAAAATATCGGGGAGCCGGAATCGGGTCCAACTGTCGAATATTGACATCCACGGTCTCCGGAAACACGGCGTTATCCAACAACTGCGCATCCTTCGAACTATCTGGACCGCGAAGACCTGACATCTCTTCTGCTCCTCCTTATACCTGCATACCTGCTTCATGCATACTGTGCATGGATGATAATCACCGAAGTTACCTTAACGGATAAAAGTGGAATAACACGAATGCCGACTGCATGCTGGACTTTTTGCGAAGTCCCATGCAGTCGGCATTCGTCAATCGGTTTGTCGGTTTACGTATCAGTCAGCCAGAGCGCCCATCGGATCCCATGCGGGGAGCATGGTGGCTGGCTCGTCAAGAGCGGCCTGATATTCGGCAGGGAGCAGCGCCTTCGGCACGGCGACCTCGTACACGTATTCGGTGAACCAGTCGTCGCTCATAGTGAAGTAGCCCTTGTCTGCGATCTTGTCGCCCCAAGAGTTCTCCACACGCCAACGACGGGTGGTCGTGCCGTCTTCGGCCACGTCCACGCCGACGAACGCCATAGCGTGGTTCATCGCGGAATCGGCGAAACGCACGCGATCTTCCTTGTTCAGATCGAAGTCGACGCCATACACCTTGCCGTATTCAAACAGATCAGTGGCCCAAGCGCCGTTTTCACGATCCATCATCGGGTGGCAGTCAGCACCGAACCATACTGGAATGCCCTGCTCTTCGAGAATCTGACGCACGCAATCCTTCATGAACTGGTTCGGCACGTTCAGGTATTCGGTCGGGTCTCCCCCGGCCACATTACCCAAGTGCTCGATACCGATCTTCTTGCCCTTCGCATGCTCCTGACGAGGATCGTCGACCAGGCACACGTAGCTTTCCAAATCAGCGGAACCGACGTACTTCTGCCAGAATTCCACAGGCGTGACCTCACCATCGCGGTGGAACTCGCCGTCCTTGTCGGTCCACTCCCAGTCGAAGCTCTTCGGCGGCTCGCCCAAGTGAATCGTCAGAATGCGGTGTCCGGCGGCGGTCGCTTCGGCGATTACCGATTCGATCGAAGCCGGATCAGCATACATGTGCGCGACGGCCGTATGCAGCAGGCGACGCAATTGCACGTTCATTTCGCCGGTGTTCTTGGAGGATTCGGTTTCCGGGAACAGATCCTTCGGAACGGCACCGTACTTCTTGTACACGTTCATGGCCATGGTCCACTGGCCGCCGTCGCCCATCACGTCGGCGAGCAGATGCTGGATCAGGCGGGAGTCGGACGGCTCGCCGGCCTTCACCAGTTCGGCCACGTCCTGCAGGAAGTAGTTGACGCGCTCGAGCTTGTCGTAGTACATGGCATAGTTCTGGGAGAACTCGAATTCCTTCAGCCCCATGTTCTTCTTGGCCACGAAACGAGCCACGTTCAGCGAGCTGAACAGCCAGCAACGGCCGGAACGATCCTGATGGGTGGCGGTGCCATTGTCGACAATGGTGGAGAATCGGCGCTGCATCAGGCGAGCGCGGTCATAGTTGCGTGCCACCTTGTTGATGCCAGCCGCGGTGACCGCGTTCATGGCCATACGGTTGTGGTCGCTGGCTTCGAAATCCTCAACCAGCGTTGCCAATGCATCAGCGCTCAACGGCGTGATGTCAGTCATTGTTCTGTTCCTCCTGTGCTTCTTCGCCCTGGTCAGACTGCTCGTCTTCGGACGGTTCTTCAAAATCGTCATTATTCTGCTGTTCGTCGGAGACAACATCCTCGTCGAAGGTCACTTCCGGTTCGCCCGCAACAGTTTCGCCACTCTCGTCGTGCGATTCCGCCGGAGTTTCAGCTTCGGCTGCGGAATCATGCTGTTCGCCGTCGATGGAATTGACCACGGACAGGCCTGTTCGCGCCGAAACCGGAGAACGCGTTGGCAAACATGGCACGCAGTTCACTGACACGCTGCGTGATCTGCGCCTCACGGGTCTGCAGGTCGGCGATGCGCTGCTGCACACCTTCAAGCTCGCTCTTGGCTGCCTCACGACGCTCGTTGATCTGCTCGTCGGCCTCTTCGGTGGCCTGCTTGGAGAATGCTGGCAGCCTGCTTGTCGGCTGCCTCACGCTTGTCGGAAGCGTATGCCTCGGCCTCATCGCGCGTATGCTGCGCTTCTGAAATCAGCTCGTCGGACTGCTTCTTGGCGATTCACGGCGTTCGTTCAGGTCGGCGAGCAGCTCGTTGACCTTCTTCGTAGCCTCATCCTGCTGGGCGGAAATGTCGGCGCGGATCTGCTCCACCTCGGCATTGACCTGGCTGATGGTCTTGGTGCGATGCACTTCGGCCTCGTCGGTGATCTCCTGTGCCTTGGCTTTGGCGGTATCCGTGATTTCCGAGGCACGGCGCTGCGCGTCCGTCATCATCTTGGACACCTGCTCACGCACGTCGGCCAGCTTCTTGTTGGCTTCGGCCAACGCGGATTCGATCTGGTCGTTGGTCTCGCTTTTCATGCGGTTGATCTCGTCATTGGCGTTCTTGCGCTGCGCCGCGATCTGCTCGGTGGCTTCGGCGCGCAGATCGGAGAGCTCGCGCTCCTGCGTGGCGCGCTCCGATGCGAGACGCTTGTCGTGCTCCTCACGGGAGTTCGTCAATTCCAGATCGACGGTCTGGCGCTGCGCCACCACGGCCTTCTGCGCTTCGCCACGCAGCTGGTCCGCTTCGCGCTGGGCGTTGGACTTCAACGTGTCGGCATCATTATTGGCCTTCGACAGCACCGCTTCGGCCTTGGCGTTGGCCTCGTCGAGAATACGCTTGGCGTCGAGCTTGGCGTTGTTCAGCAGGGTTTCGGCCTGAAGCTGCACCGTGGCGCGTGCCGCGGAAGCGTCTTTCTTGGCACGGTCGAGCAGCTCGGCGCTGGTTTGTTCCGCGCTGGCGAGCATCTGCTGCGCGTTGGCGCCCAGAGATGCGAACGAATTCGGGTTGGCCTTCTTGTTTTTCTCTTCCTGCAGCTGTGCCTGCAGTTCAAGGATGGTCTGATCGTCGGCCTTGACCTGATCACGCAGACGGTCCACCGTCTCCTGAGCCAAAGCGAACGCCTCATCGACCCTTTCCTTGTCGTACCCCCTCAACACGATTGGGAACTGCTCAACCATGGTATTCCTTTCACGAATTCCCTTCCATCGCGCATCTTGCCCGCGCCTATCCGTTTTGAACTTTAGCGCAGAACAAACGTTCGGCACACGGCAGTCGCATAATTCTCACAGAGAGCACAGAAATCGTTCGAGGAAACGCCGACGCCGTTCAGCCAAGCAGAATCTCACTTGAGGATGGCTGCAGATAATAACGCACCGATTCGCGGATCACATCGTTACCTGCGGCGATTTGCTGCGCGATTGACAGTCCATGTTGCGGATGTGGCTGCTCGTTGACGATCGGCAGGCTTACGAAACCCGACAGAATGCGCTTTTCCTGCGCTGCAGACCAGTCGAGCAAATGGTAGAACAGCGAATTGCAGACGAACGTGCCCGCATCCGAACTCAACGCGGCGGGAATCTCATGTTTGGCGAAATCGCGCAGAATCGAACGCAACGGCAGACGCGTCCAATATGCCGCAGGCCCTTCCGGATTGATCGGACGGCGAGGCGGAATCACATTGTCGGCGTCAGGCTTGGCCGCGTCCATCAGATTCGTGGCGCATCGCTCCAACAGCACGCCGCGGGCCGAACGCTTCAAACCGGTGGCGATGACAATATCGGGATTCGCCTGTTCGATGGCGTTCAGCAACATGGGCCAGGCATTGGCGAAACTGACCGGAAGCGTCACCGTCGTCACGCTCATGGAAACATCCTGCAGAAGATCGTCGGACAGCGCCACGGATTGAGATGGATCATTCCAATATTCGGCGAGCGCCACGGGAACAAGTACGGCCGGATTCACGTCGATGCCGTCGTACGGGGTGAAACCTGAGATGACGATGTTGATCTGCTGCATGTGTTCCAGTGTACGTGGTTGAAAGGTGGGTTCGTTTACGATCAGTGCTTATGCATTTGCGAGAATGCTTCGGCGAACACCGCGTGCATGCGCGCTTTCGCTTCTTGTTTGGCATGTTCCGGGTCGAGGCTGCGCGCGATGTTCTCGGCGATCGGCATGTCGGCCTGTGTGGTGATTTTGAGATTCGTTTCGGATCCGGCGACGATGGCGACCGGCTCGTTCGGCAGATAGTCCACCACCACGCGGGTGTCGTCGGTTGGGTGGAAGTCGGGATCGGCGGTGGCGAGCTCGTAGGCTTTGGTGATGGTACCGAAACGGAAGGCCTGCGGGGGTTTGCGCGCGGAATGCGTTCGTACGATCAGGCACGGAGCGCACCACCTTGCGCTCTCCAAGATCTTCGGTCAGCAGAATCGTGTCAGTGGACGCGTATGCCACGGTCGCCGCGTTGAACTGGTCGAGGCTGTCGATGCAGCCGTCGATGGATTGCTGTTCGACGAACGGTCGCACGGAATCGTGGATGAGGATTTTTCGCGCCATCGGGAATGCCTGCCTGCTTGAGCAGATCAAGCGCGGAGCGGGTGCTGTCCACACGCTCGGAGCCACCCGGAATCACGGCACGCACCTTGGTATAACCGGCTTCGTCGATGAGCATGTTCACCATATTGCTGACACGCTCGTTGACCACGACGATGATGTCGCTCACGCGATCGTTGCGTTCGAACGCCTCGATGCTCCAGCAGACGATTGGCTTATCCCCCACCGAAACCAACTGCTTGGGATTGGTCTCATCGAATCGCGTGCCGAAACCGGCCGCCAACACCACGGCCACAACCGGCATCTTCTGTTCCTGCATCTGCTCTCTCTCACTCATACGTCCCACCGTAAACCCCCGAATCGGTTTGCAGCGCGTTTTGCCTTACGTTCTGCACGCAATCCGCAATAGCGCGCCGCTCTCCCACTATTCGCGCACGATCAGCGCAAGCATACGACCTTCGTGCGCTTTGCCTGCGATGGTGGCACGGCGATGCGAGAACCAGAGCGGATTTTCCAGCGTGCACAGGCTACGGCGGATTTTCTTGAAACGTTCCGCGAGCTGCGGTTCGCCTTCGCCATCGGCCTGGCAGATTTCCGCCAATTCCTCGTCTTCGGAAAGATACTGGGTGGCTGCGTTGACGCGGGCGCGGGAGGAAACGACGTTATCAGCCGGAACACCGGCTTTGGCAAGCTCCTGCAGCGCGGCGGCCGCAATATCGATGCCCGGCTGGCCGAAACGGCTCAGCGTGAAGGTTCCAGGGAACTGCGCGTCGAATTCGTCGGCAATGTCTCCGCCCACCTCGTAGCAGTCGCCGCAGATGCACGGGCCCAGCGTGGCGACAATACGCTCCGGCCTGGCTCCCTTGGACACCATCTTTTCGATGGTGGCGCCGATCACACCGTTCTGCAGGCCACGACGGCCGCAATGCGCGGCGCCGATCACGCCAGCTTCCGGATCGGCCATGAGCACCGGCAGGCAGTCGGCCGCGAACATGCCGAGCGCCACGTTCTTCTGAGCGGTCACCTGGCCGTCCGCTTCAACCACTGCCGGCTCATCCGCGGTTTCGCCCACCTGCTGAGCGGTTTCGCCCTTGCCGCCAGACACGTCGAAACCGAACGGACGGTTCATGACGAACAATTCGTCCACATCGACGGCAACGCCGGAATGCACCTGGCTGACCAAGCTCAGCTTCGCGTCGATGGCGTTGGAGAGCGCCACACGATTGGCGAGCACATGGTTCGGATCATCGCCGGACTTGCCTCCGAGATTGCAGTGCGCATAATCGCCTTCGCTGGTGCCACCAAGTCGCGTGGTGTACACGACTTTGACGCCCGGCGCAAGCATGATCGGAATGGTTACTGGGATTGGATTGTCGTCCACGTCGGTCGGGTCGATCGCATTGCTGTCAAGAATCGCGTCGTCATACTGCTTGTCAGTCATTTTTTTGTTTTCCTTGATTGTTCTACGATTATTTCAACTTATTTCTGCTGATTTTCTGCGTCTACACGACGTTTTTCGCAATTATTCCGCTTTGAGCGTCGGCTTTTTGGTACGAGATCGGATGGCTGCGTTCACGGGCACTTCCTGCGGGCATGGCATGGAGAAGACATGCGCCGGATTGTTGATGGATTCGACCCAATGTCCGTCGGCGTCACGGAATCCGCCTGCGGGAACGGTGTAGGCGAGCGGCGCCGCGCCCGGTAGCACGAATTCGACTTCCTGACCGGCTTCGATTTTGTTGCGGCTCATAATGGTCACACGGCCGCCGTCTTCTTCACTCCACGAGAGCACTTCGCCAACCACCAGCCAAGCGCGGAAATACGCGGAACGGTCGGTGCTTTGCTGCACTTTGTGTTCCGGATAGTAGAAGCCGGTGGAATAGTCGCGGTGCGCCACCTTGTCTGGCTCGTCCAGCAACCAGTCAGGCAGGGACACGTGTTCCGCCGGGCGCACTCCGGCGTGATACCAGCCTTCCGGCAGGATTTCCGCAGCCGTGTTCGACTTACGCCTCGTACTACGCGCATGGTAGCTCAGATCATCCGGTTCGCCGGCGGAAGCGACTGGAACGGTTGCAATATCCGGCTTCCCCGCGAACGCGCCATCCGCATGTTCCATAATCAAATCGGTGGTTTCCGGCTTGCCGTAATCCGGATCAGACGGGCGAATCACACGGTCATGGAATGGCTTCAGCACAGTGCCATCCTCGTCTTCAAAACCGCGTTGCACCATGTATGCGTCAACGGCGGTCTTGTAAGCGTTCGTCATCGCCGCAATATAGTAGGCGCTCTTGGAACGTCCTCGATTTTCAGACTGGTCGCACCCGAATCAAGCAGATCGTCGATATGCGCAAGCATGTTCATATCCTGCGAATTGAACAGATACGCGCCTTCCTTAGTCTGTTCTATCGGAAAATACTGGCCGGGACGCTTTTCTTCGACGATGGAATACTTCCAGCGGCACGGTTGAGCGCATTCGCCATGATTGCCGTCACGTCCGGTCAGATAATTGGAGAACAGACAACGACCGGAGAACGCCATGCACATCGCGCCATGCACGAAGCATTCGATGTCAAGATCGTCGGGAATGCGTGCGCGAATGTCTCGCACGGCCTGCAGATCCATTTCACGGGCAAGCACCACACGACGTGCGCCCAACTGGTAGAAGGCGTTCGCTGCCTGATAGTTGGTGACTCCCGCCTGCGTGCTCACATGCAGTTCCAGGTTCGGCGCCACTTCGCGAGCCATGAGCATCACGCCAATGTCGGAAACGATCAGTGCGTCCACGCCGGTGTCTTTGAGCTGGCCGATGTATTCGCGCATCGCTTCGACTTCATTGTTGCGCGGCAACACATTGCAGGTCACATACACGCGAGCGCCACGCTCATGCGCGTAACGGGAGCCTTCTTCGAAATCCTCCAAACTCAGGTTTTTCGGCGCCGAACGCATGCCGAACGCCTTACCTCCGCAGTAGACGGCGTCCGCACCGTAATCGACGGCGGTTTTCAGTCCTCGCAGATTGCCCGCGGGAGCCAATACTTCAGGCTTGTTTCTTCTTTGCACGCTTGTTCCTCTTACTCGATTTTTCCGCTCTATATTCTCGACTATTCACGGGACACTTCTGCCGCATCCGGGAAATACATACGAGGAAAAACACATGCGGAAAACAAAGGCGTCCATCGTGGAGACGGACGCCTTGACGCAAAACGTTGCGAATCTGACACTCAGCCGAGTTTGGCGAGTTCCTCTTCGGTGAGTTCGAGCTCGTCGGCCTTGAGGGAATCGAGAATGGTTTCCGGTCGATGGGCGCCGGGAATCACGAACATGTGGTCGCCCTTGGCCAGCTCCCATGCGAGCACCACACGCTGGTAGCTCACGCCACGGGCTTCGGCCACCTCGCGGAACGGATCGAACAGGTGCTCGTCGTACGGGTGACGGTAGCCGCCCAACGGACTCCAGCACACGAACGCCAGACCCTGCTCGGCGCAATAGTCAAGCGTATCTTGGGTGTCCAGATGAATCGGAGAATACTGGTTCTGCACGGCCACAAGCTTGTCGCCGAGGATCTCCTGCGCGATCTTCAACTGTTCGATGCTCACGTTGGAAACACCCGCCCACTGGGCCACGCCCTGATCGAGCAGCGCCTTGATGCCTTCGCAGGACTCGTTGTACGGCACTTCCGGATCATGACGGTGCAGGTACAGCAGATCGATGCTGTCAACGCCAAGCGCCATCGCGGACTGCTTGCCGTATTCGATCAGATGCTCCGGCTTGCCGTCACGCGGCCAAACCGGCTTGTCACCCTCCCAAGCGCGGCGCAAGCCCACCTTGGTGGCCACGGTGACTTCCTCACGCGGGCCCTTCCACGAGTCAAGCGCCTCACGCACCAGCTTTTCGCCGGTCTGTTCCTCTTCGCCCGGCGTGTAGTACGCCCAAGCGGTGTCGATGTGACGGCATCCGGCATCCAACGAGGCGTGCAATGTTTCGATACCGACATCGTGACCACGATTGTTTTCAATGGTCAACGGCATTTCACCATGGCCGATGGCCGTGGTGCGGAACGGTCCAAGATTACGGAACAAAGCCATCCCGATCTCCTTCAACAACGTACAGAGTGTCTTTCCGAATGCAACCTTACCAGCCGACCCGCCTCAGCAGACAACAAACCCACCAAACATGCGCGTAATGCCGCAGATCAGCGACCACCGAAGCTGCCGCCGCCGGAACCACCGGAGGAACCGCCGAAACCACCGCCGGAGAAGCTACCACCGGAACCACCGTAACTGCTGGACGGAGATGCCGCGGCAATCGTCGATTGAATATCAGCAAAACCTGATTCCAACTGCGCGCCAATATCACCAAAATTGGCGCTCGGCGAGAAATCCATCGAATTCGTATCACACGAAGCAGGACCGGCGTAATGATGATTGAAATACCATGAACGGTAACTCCAGTAGAGCAGCGAATCGGAAGCGTTGGCATCAAGCCAACTCGGGTCGGCAAGCTGCGGGTACGCCTTGAGCAGCTGCTTCATCGCCTTTTCGGAAATGCCGAACGCGGTGGCGTACACCATGTAGCGACCCCACAACGTCAGATCAGCCACACCACGATCACGGAAGTCGCTGAAATCCTCCATATACCGTTTCAAACCGACCACCTGACCGGCAAGACGCTGACCATTGTCGTTAAGCCCCTTCAATTTGAGGTAGCTCAGCGCAAACACGGACGCGAACATCATCGGCGCGGAAATCAGCACGACCAACGCAAGATTGCCGATCACGCCAAAATACACTATGGAAAGGAACGCCAGGATCGCGGCGCAGATGCCTGCGGCGAACGCTCCCCCGCCGCATGACGAAGTGGCACCCAACATGGAGAATTCGCTACTGCACGCATTCGTAAACTTTTCCTGATACTTGTAGCCCTTCGACCAATCGGAGAAATTCTTGTCCATCTGTTTCAGATCGAACACCGGAGAACCAATGCGTTCGGACGCCTTCACCAGCAGGTCGAGCGCGGTACGTTCGCTCTGGCTCAGCGCCAATGACTGCGGGTTATCGAACACCACCGGCAGTATCACGATGGTGCTGGTTTTGCCTGCATCACGCGCACGAGCTGGATCATTGGAAATCAGCTGCGCGATATCGGCATTGCGAGACCGACTCATATCAATGCCCCGATACATGGCGGCCGGCCCCGGGTAAATGGCGATTGCTCCACGCGAAGCGAGCGAGAGCACGGAAGCCGACATTTTTCGGCTCGACAGTGTTTTCGAATGCTTGTTGTCAACGATATGCAGCAGTTCCGCAGCGCTGGCGGGGCTCATTTCCGGCTCGTCACGCCAATACTCGATGTCACCGTGGTATTGCGAACGATCGAAACTGTGCAATGCGAGCACAACGGCGATCACACACAAGATCAGCCCGGCCACGGCAATGGCGATCCACGTGATCAGGCGGATACGCGCTTTTGTGCGCTGCCGGTCATGCCACTGCTGCTCCTGTCGGGCCTCGCTTTTCATGATGCCGTTTTTGATGGTGGTATCACGAGTGCGTGCCACACCGCTGGTCGCACCGACGTCGAACATGGCGACCACGTCAACATAGTCGCCGGCACGAACGTCGTACACGGTGAACTGCAGCGACCCCTTATCACCACGTTCGGTGGTTGACGTACGTTCGGTGTGCAGCCAGGCCCATGAATTATCCGCCGTAATGCCATCCGGGAACGTGACGGTTCCGGTGACTTTGCCGATGGGAATCTGATTGCTCACGCCGAGCGGCTCCCATTGGAACGTGGCCACGTCTTGATAGGCGGTGGTCACGCCCTGCATGGTCATGGTCACATCGAATTTCAGGCTGCTCGCCGACGTGGTGGCGGGAATATTCCAGCCGATTTCGATTTTCTTGGAACGATCGTCGGTATTGTCGGCAACAAGACCGTCTTTTGCGGGATCGAACGGCTGCGGATTGCTGTCACCTTGCGAAACATCGGCGATATACCACTGCCCCGCATGTTCTCGATTCCATTCGTCGGTGCTATAGCTGCTTGGGATTGCGATATCACCCTGCTGGTAGGTCTCTCCCGTCGTCGCGTTGCGCACGCTGATATCGGTGATATTGGCCAGGTTGCTTTCCTTCAGCGTGTACTGCTGGTACAGCTGCTTCCACGGATGGTCGCCGTCGTCATCGCTGCGGTCGGCGAGTTTCATATCGATGTGTTGGGTGATTTTCAAATCGCCATTGCTTTGCACCTGCACATCGTAGTCGAGCGTTTTGTAGCTCAGATCGGCCCCACCGTCATCCAATGCGATGGCCAGCAATATGGCCGCTACAACGCCAACGGTGACGACGATCGCGATACCGAAGCTGCGCACCGCTCGCGACGCATGCTGTTTGGCCGTCATAATCCCTCTTTCTCGCTTCTTCTTCCCTCAGATGGCCGTACACAACAGATGGCCGTACAAGCCGAATTGAACAGTAAAGCCCCATCGTCATCGGACGGGGCTTTACATGCATGTCAGAACTTAACTTGCGGAACCTGACGATCCGCTTCGTCCACCTGGAAGTAGGGGGCCTGTTCGAAATGGAACAAGCCGGCGATAATATTGGTCGGCACAACCTCGGTCTGGGTATTGTACTTCTGCACGACATCGTTGTAGAACTGGCGTGCGTAGGCGATCTTCTCTTCCAACGATTTCAGCTGATTCTGCAAATCCATGAAATTCGTATTGGCCTGCAGCTGCGGATAGTTTTCGGATACGGCCTGCAGATTGACAAGTGCGCGGCTCAGCTGGTTTTCCGCAGCGATGCGCTGCGCCACGTCACCGCTTTGCGTGGCCTGCACCACGCCGGCACGGGCCTGCGTGACCTGCGTGAACACTTGGGATTCGTGGGCCGCATAACCTTTGACCGTTTCCACCAGGTTCGGAATAAGATCGGTACGCTGCTTGAGCTGCACGTCGATCTGCGCCCAACCGTTCTTCACACGATTACGTAGCGTGACCAGCCCGTTGTAGGCGCTGACGGCCCAAAGCACAATAAGTACAACGATGACGGCAATGATAATGCCAACGACCATGACGACTCCTTCGTTAATGGCTCTTCACACCATTCTTGCATGCGCCCAGGTACGTTATGACAAAACCCATGCCCCCGTGTCTCATTTTCATGCAATCTGCATGGAAACGCAAAAGTGCCCCGTACCTTCCGGTACAGGGCACTTCAGTCAGTCAGCTATGCTGCGAGGGATCCTTTTGAGGCGTCAGTCCTCAAAAGGATCAAAGTCGCGGCGGACGCGGCGGCGAGGACGCTCGGAACGCTCTTCGCGATCGGCACGGTACTCGTCGTAGTTCTCGTCGGCTGCGTAACGCGGATTGCGGTCGTCGCGGCGGCTGCTGCGACGACGGTCGGAACGACGATCATCACGATCGTAGTCACGGTCATCGCGATCGGAACGACGACGACGCGGACGATCATCATAATCACGATCGTCACGATCGTAGTCACGGTCATCGCGATCGGAACGACGACGACGCGGACGATCATCGCGATCGTAATCGCGGTCATCGTCACGATCGGAACGACGACGACGCGGACGATCATCATAATCACGATCGTCACGATCGGAACGACGATCATCACGACGGCCACGGCTGCCGCGACGGTCATCGCGATCGGAACGCTCACGGCGCGGAGCGGAGGATTCCTGATCTTCGAAGCCTGGAATGGCCAGGGAGATCTTGCCGCGATCGTCAACGCCCTGCACGACTACCTCAACGGTGTCGCCTTCCTTGAGCACGTCTTCGACGGCGTCGATACGCTCGCCGTTGGCCAGATTACGGATCTGGGAGATGTGCAACAGGCCGTCGGTGCCCGGGGTCAGGTTCACGAAGGCACCGAAGGAGGTGGTCTTCACAACCTTGCCGTTGTAGGTTTCGCCGGCTTCAGGAACGTGCGGGTTGGCGATCTGGTCGATGATCTGCTTGGCCTTTTCAGCGCCGTCGCCACCTTCGGAGGAGATGAACACGGTACCGTCATCTTCGATGGCGATCTCCGCACCGGTCTCTTCCTGAATCTGGTTGATCATCTTGCCCTTCGGACCGATGACTTCGCCGATCTTGTCGACCGGAACGGTGGTGGTGATGATGCGCGGTGCGTACGGGCTCATCTCGGCCGGACCATCGATGCACTCGTTGATGACTTCGAGAATGGTGGTACGGGCTTCCTTGGCCTGCTGCAGAGCAGAGGCCAGAATGTCAGCCGGAATGCCGTCGAGCTTGGTGTCGAGCTGCAGAGCGGTGATGAACTCGGAAGTACCGGCAACCTTGAAGTCCATATCGCCGAAGGCGTCTTCGGCGCCGAGAATATCGGTCAGGGTCTTGAAGATGTGCTGGCCGTCAACATCGCCGGACACGAGGCCCATGGCGATGCCCGCAACCGGGGCCTTCAGCGGCACGCCTGCGGCGAGCAGCGACAGCGTGGACGCGCACACGGAACCCATGGAGGTGGAACCGTTGGAACCAATGGCTTCGGAGACCTGACGGATGGCGTAAGGGAACTCTTCGCGGTTCGGCAGCACCGGCACGAGAGCCTTCTCCGCCAGCGCACCGTGGCCGATTTCGCGGCGCTTCGGGGAGCCGACGCGGCCGGTTTCACCGGTGGAGTACGGCGGCATCTCATAGTTGTGCATGTAACGCTTGGACTGCGGACCGGACAGTGCGTCGATCTGCTGTTCCATCTTGAGCATGTTCAGAGTGGTGACGCCCAGAATCTGGGTTTCGCCACGCTGGAACAGTGCGGAACCGTGCACGCGCGGAACGATGTCCACTTCAGCGGACAGGGTGCGGATGTCACGCAGGCCACGGCCATCGATGCGGTAATCCTGGGTCAGGATGCGGCGACGCACGATCTGGCGCTGCAGCTCCTTGAACGCATTGCCGATCTCCTTTTCCTTCTCGGCATCGTCCATGTCGGTGAATTCACCGGCGAGCGTGGCCTTGACGCCCTCCTTGATCTCATGGATGCGATCCTGGCGAGGCAGCTTCTCGGCAATGGAGAGGGCTTCGTCGAGATCGGCGTGGGCGATCTCATCGATACGGTTGTACAGATCTTCGGTGTACTCCGGGAAGAGCTGGAATTCCTTGGTTTCCTTCGCAGCGATCTTCTTGAGTTCGGCCTGAGCCTCGCAGATCACCTTGATGAACGGCTTGGCGGCTTCGAGACCACCGGCGACGACTTCCTCGTCCGGCTTGGTCTGGCCTTCGTCGTAGATGAGGTGCCAGGCGTTCTTGCCTGCGCCGGCTTCGATCATGGCGATGGCGACGTCGCCGTTTTCGACGACACGGCCGGCAACCACGATTTCGAACACGGCGCGCTCACGCTCGCTCCAACGCGGGAAAGCGACCCACTGGCCGTCGATCAGAGCCAGGCGAACGCCGGAAACCGGGCCTTCGAACGGCAGACCGGAAATCATGGTGGAAGCGGAAGCAGCGTTCAGAGCGATAACATCGTAGGCATCGTCCGGGTTGACGGCGAGCACGGTTTCCACAACCTGCACTTCGTTGCGCAGCGTGTGCGGGAACAGCGGGCGCAGCGGACGGTCGATGATACGGCAAGCCAGAATCGCCTCGGAGCTCGGACGGCCTTCACGGCGGAAGAACGAGCCCGGAATCTTGCCGGCGGCGTACATCTTCTCTTCAACATCGACAGTCAGCGGGAAGAAGTCGTAGTTCTCCTTCGGGCTGGAACCGGCGGTGGTGGTGGACAGAATCATGGAATCGTCGTCGAGGTAGGCGGCCACAGCGCCATCGGCCTGCTGGGCGAGGCGGCCGGTCTCGAAGCGCAGCGTGCGCTTACCAAACGATCCATTGTCGATTACGGCCTCAACGGCCTTGATTTCGGGACCCTCCATAGGGTTCCTCCTTCTTTAATTTTCTATTTATTCCTACATACTGTGTTGCGGTTTGGCGACTCGCTTGAACCGCAACTGTCCTCTTCAGCGGACGTCACATACCTTGTTTCGACTGGCCCCTTGGCCGTCGCTCCTCGTGTCAACCCCTTCATTCGGGTTCTCCTGTCGGCCTTACCTGCTGGCCTATCCTCTAACCCTCTTGCCGTTGTTGCCGTTGGCTGGCGATATGTAAAACGCCCGAGCACCATCCTAGGTACTCGGGCGGAAGTCTTCAATTATCGACGCAGACCCAGACGCTCGATGAGGGAACGGTAACGGTTGATGTCGACGCGCTTGAGGTAGTCAAGCAGGCGACGACGGTCACCGATCATCAGCTGCATACCACGACGGGAGTGGTGGTCGTGCTTGTGCTCCTTGAGGTGCTCGGTCAGATCAGCGATACGCTTGCTCAGCAGAGCAACCTGGACCTCCGGAGAGCCGGTGTCACCTTCATGAGTCGCGTACTTAGCGATGATTTCCTGCTTTTCTTCAGC
>ENA-OQHL01000489-OQHL01000489.1-human-gut-metagenome-genome-assembly--contig:-NODE-489-length-27397-cov-4.916722_pt1 | contig 27397 bp, 30 predicted proteins | sample MGYA00242565_ERZ504723 | MGnify/ENA primary metagenome ERZ504723 (study PRJEB26092, sample SAMD00036211) | human gut metagenome | host: Homo sapiens | study: EMG produced TPA metagenomics assembly of... | reverse complement strand
GGAACATTCTCTCCATGGGTCTCCATTTCTCAGCGGAACTATTCCCGGGAGCGGCCTGCTGGAGGATGGACATTGCTATTCTTCCCATTCTTGTTGCCGGGGGAGAGTGTTCAGACGTGCCATGGCTGTGTCCCAGTCAAAGTCGACGGGTGCTTCGACGATCATGAACAAACGGGTGCCGAGAATGTAAATTTCCATCTCAAGGATACCAACTTCATGGATTCCTGTAAGGATTTCTGGCCATGCTTCCGCCTGGCTATGTCTTTTCCGATATTCAGCTATTAACTCCGGTGAATCCCGTAGATCAAGAGTCTGGCAATATCGCTTGACAGGGACGTTGTAGGTTTTTACTTGATAGCCAGTTTGAGGTGTTTCCATATCTTTCTTATTTTTCAGGGTAATATACTTGTGGTGTAACACTGCGGCTTACTACTTCTCTGATTTCCCGGAGGCTGGATATTTCTCCTTTCGCCATTGCCTGAGTCAGGATATTCCCCATTGCTGTGGCTTCTACCGGTCCGGCATAAACAGGGATGCCGAGTGCGTTGGCAGTAAGTTGGTTGAGCAGTTTATTTTGTGAGCCTCCTCCGATAATGTTTAGCCGGTGAATCGGAGAGGGGAGACAACGATTGAGCTGTGCTACCGCCTCACGATATTTGGAGGCCAGTGACTGTAGTACGCATTTGACCATTTCTGCCTTGTTTCCGGGAACTTTAAGTGAATGATTCCGGCAGTAGTTCAGAAGGGCTGTTTCCATATTTTCGGGGTTCATGAACTCTGCATCGTCCACGGGAATAATCGTGTCAATTTCTGCGTCCGCAGCTTGCGGAAGAATCATATCATAACTTTGTTCTTCGCCACGTAGCTTCCATTCGCTCATCAAGCGTTGCAGAATCCACAGTCCGGTAATGTTTTGCAAGAATCGGATGTGACCGCCTACGCCTCCTTCATTGGTAAATTGAGCCAGTCTCGCTTCTTCCGTCAATATGGGTTCATCCACTTCGACTCCCAACAATGACCAGGTGCCGGAACTGAGAAAGGCTACTTGACCTTCAGTTGCCGGAACGGCAGCAACGGCACTGGCTGTGTCATGCGAGCCGACAGCGATAATGTCGACGGTGCCTAATCCTGTTTCACGGCCTATCTCTTCTTTAAGTGTTCCTCTGACAGTTCCCGGCAGAATAATTTCTCCGAATAAGTGTTCGGGGAGTCCCAAAGTACGGATGGTATCCATCGACCAGTTTCGTTGGTGTGCATCGACTAGTTCGGAGGTGGAAGCTATGCAATATTCATTATTGGCTACTCCCGTCAGGTAATAGCTGAAGAGGTCGGGCATAAAGAGAAGCCGCTGTGCAACTTCTAACAGTACGTCCTGATTCTGTTGCATGCTGTAAAGCTGAAACAGCGTATTGATAGGCATTACTTGTATGCCTGTGCAGGCGTAATGCTTTTGTGCATCCAGTATTTGAAATACCTTGTCCGGCATTCCGTCTGTTCGGGCATCCCGATAGCAGACAGGGTTGCCCAGTAAATTTCCTTTTTTGTCAATCAGGCCGAAGTCTACTCCCCATGTATCTATGCCGATTCCTTTGACATGATATCCCTTTTGTGCAGCAAGTTTCAGTCCGGTTTTCATATCTTCGAACAGGGCGGGAAAGTCCCAGTAAACATGATTCCCGAGTTTAACCTGCCGGTTGGTAAAGCGGTGTATTTCTTCTAATTCCAGCTTTCCCTGGAGAAGGGAGCCGGCGATGACCCGACCGCTTCCTCCTCCAAAGTCTACTGCTAAATATGTGTTTCTTGTGGTATCTTTCATGGTATTCCCGGATACTTATTTGGTTTTCTTTCCTAATACGTATATTTCCAGGTCTTCTATTTCTTCCGATGTCAGTACGGAGTAATCACCGCCGGACTGAACTATGATGCGGCAAGCCATTTCAAAGAAGGTGGCCCGTTCGTATACTTGGTCGAAGTCTTTTCCGCATACTACTTGTCCGTGATTGGTCAGTAAGACGGAATTATGTTTCAGCATTGCTTCTACTACTGCTTTGGCTAATTCGGGAGATCCCGGCCGGTAGTAAGGAATCACGGGAATTTTCCGACCCGACATGACAAGGTATTTCTGCCGTTAACGTTGAAATTTGTCGGTTTGTTTTTCATGCAAGAGATGGCAGTGGCATATTCCGACTGGAAATGGAGTACTACATTTACATCCGGCCGTTCGCGGAGAACGCCAAGATGGAATGTGCTTTCCATAGATGGTTTTACGCCATTCGTCGGTGTACCGCTGGCTATATTACAGATAGAAACTTTTTCTTGGCAAGGGTAGGACCCATGAACCTGTACCCGAAAATCAGTGCTTCTTCTCCGATTCTCCAGGAAAGATTACCGCTGTCTGCAAAGCATTAATTTTGCGTCTCCGTAGCGGTGTGCCTGTGCCAGAAAACAGTTCGATGTGTTCGTCAGTTATCATAGTGTTTTTATTTAAGCCGTCATATAGTGGAAGCTTGTGTTTGAAGACTGCTTCCACTATGATACGGCAAAGTTAAATTATTAAATCAAATAGGACGAAAGATTCTTGTTTATTTATAGATAGGACCGTAAGTTGTACAAGCTCTGTAATCTGCTCCTTCTTTGTCCATACCGAATGCGTTCCATGCAGCCGGACGGAAAATTTCGTTTTCATCTACATTGTGCATGCAAACAGGGATACGAAGCATAGAGGCAAGCGTAATCAGGTCTTGTCCGATGTGACCGTAGCTGATGGCTCCGTGGTTAGCACCCCAGTTGTTCATTACAGAATATACATCCTTGAAAGCGGATTTATCACACAGACGAGGAACGAACCACGTAGTCGGCCATGTCGGGTCGGTACGCATATTCAGTTTCTGGTGGATTTCAGGGTCAATCTCAACTGTCCATCCTTCTGCGATTTGCAGGACAGGGCCAAGGCCTTTAATCAGGTTCAGACGCATCATAGTAACAGGCATTCCACCTTTTGAAAGAAAGTTGGACGAGAAGCCGCCGCCACGGAAGTAATCGCGGTCTGCCGGATACCAGGTCGTTGCTTTGAGGCAGTTTTCTACGTCTGCGTCAGTCAGATTCCATGGTTCTTTCATGACAGGATTTCCTTCTGCGTCTAATGACTGGCCGGAACCGTCGAGTGTTGTTGCACCGGAGTTGATCAGGTGGATGATACCGTTGGCTGCCAAGCCGGTCAGTTCTTTACCGGTTACACGTTTCACGGCTTCAGGGCTCCAATACGTACGTACATCAGAGAATATTTGTGCACGATTGGTCAGCAAGTGTCCGAACAGCATTGCTACACCGTTACAAGCATCGTTTTCGGTAGCCACTACGAATGCTTCACGAATACCGTTCCAGTCGAAAGAAGTGTTGAGCAATGCTTCCGGATAGTCACCGTTAGGATAAAAGTCTGTCCATTGGCGTTGTCCCTGGAAGCCGGCAGCGATAGCATTGTGTCCCAAAGCTTCTTCCTTGAATCCCATTTCTTTCAGTTTCGGGTTTCCGGTCATCAGGTCACGCATGATGATCATCATCTTCACGACAAATTCCCAGTCAGCATCATTTTTGTTCGCGGTTTTTGCGTTTCTCCGGGCGGTTCTTGAAGTCTTCTCCTTCATTTACTTTGCAGTATTTTTCAGTCCATGCCATTGCTTTGGCATATTCTTCGTGGTCATAGATACCTTCTTCCATGCGGCGGATGATTTCCGTCAGGTCAATTGACTCATTGCGCATTCCCAGATATTCCTGGAAGAAGTCGGGGTTGACAATAGAGCCGGCGATACCCATTGATACACTACCCATTGACAGATAAGATTTGCCTCTCATCGTTGCTACTGCCTGTGCGGCACGTGCAAAACGAAGTAATTTTTTCCGCTACGTCTTCAGGAATTGTATTATCGTCGAGGTCTTGCACATCGCGTCCGTAAATACCGAATGCAGGGAGTCCTTTTTGTGCGTGTCCTGCCAATACGGCTGCAAGGTATACTGCTCCCGGACGCTCGGTTCCGTTGAAGCCCCAGACAGCTTTCGGGTAATGAGGATTCATATCCATTGTCTCCGCACCATAGCACCAGCAGGAGGTAACAGTGATAGTGGACCCAACGCCTTCTCTTTCGAATTTCTCTGCGCAAGCAGCGCTTTCGGCTACACGTCCGATAGTATTGTCTGCAATAACACATTCTACAGGACTTCCGTCACCGTTCTTCAGGTTGCTGCTGATTAACTCGGCTACTGCTTTGGCAAGATTCATTGTCTTTTCTTCAAGGCTTTCACGAACGCCGCCCTGGCGACCGTCGATAGTGGGACGAATCCCGATTTTCGGATACTTTTTCATGGTTTCTAAATTTTTATTTGGTGATTGAATTCTGTGCTGAACTGTGCTGTCAATACGGCAAAAAAATTACAGGGACTTTCGGAGTCTTACTTCAGTAGGCAGGTACTTTTGTATCGGGACATTGTTTAGGACAAAGTTTGCCGCTTCATTTCCCATCATCTCCCAATCAATACTCAATGAAGTAATTCCTTCGTCGATCACTTCGTAGGAAGGAATATCATTGTATGCCAACAGACCGAAATCTCTTCCGCATTTCAGTCCTTCCAGTCTTCCTTGTTTCACAACCTTTACTACATCTTGTTGCTTGATGGCTATGTAGACTACTCCTTTGCGTACGGTCAGATTCTCGATATCTTCCTGAATTTCGCATAAAAATCCTTGTTCCTCACAAAAACGGGTAAAATACTCTTTACTGCTTTGGGGATGCTTCAGATTTTTAGAGAATAACAGAACAAGTTGTGGGTAGTGCCGTAGTTTCTCCTTCAGCATGAGTAATGCCTGATAGAAAGCTTCATCAAAATCCTGACAGATATAAGAATACTTTTCTTTCTCGAATTTACCGAAGTCAAGAAGCAATAGTTTTGTTGGATGAATCTTATTGAGAACCATACTGAATTTCTCATTATCGAAATTCATCACTATGTATTTATTATATTTCCCGACAGATTCGCGGATAATGGTATTGAAAAGCCGTTCATTATATTGATGAAACAGCAAGTCTACTTTGTAATTAATAGGCAGATGTTTGACGAAACTATTGTAAAGGGCTTCTTTAAAAGGAGTGTACTGGTCGAGCAGGAGCAGGACATTGGTCACCTGACTGGTTACATAATATCCTTTTCCCGGAGTGGAATCGATCAGTCCCCGTTCGCGCAAATCAAGAAAGGCCTTGAAAACGGTATCGCGTGATACTCCATATTCTGCACTTAACTGATTGATGGAAGGCAAAGAATCTCCTTCACGAAATTTTTTCATGGAAATCGCCTGGCTTAATGTATCCGCTAATTGCGTAACTTTGCTGGACTGTTGACCGAATGTTTTCTTTTTATCAGTTCGTCTCATACTGTTATAAGATAAATGACTGTGCTGAGCTATGCTGTTGCAAAGAAAAGAAATTTATTCAGAAGTAGAGAACTATTTTAATATGTTCTATAGCAGGAAATAAAAAAATCCCCTTCGGCGAACCGAAGAGGATTTATAGCTTTTTCCAAATGTCTTGTTAGGAACCTGCCGAAATTTATTCAGCAGCAGCTTCTGTTGCAGCAGCAGCTTCAGCCGGAGCTTCAGTTGCTTCTTCTGCAGGTGCTTCAGCAGCAGCTTTTTCAGCAGCTTCAGCAGCTTTCTTTTCAGCGAGTGCTTTTGCTTTCACTTCGTTGATCTTCTTTTCTGCTTCCAGACGTGCTTTAGCTTCAGCTTTCTTTTCTTCGTCTTGTTTAGCTTTCAAAGCAGCCAGACCTGACTGTTTGTTGTTCTTCCAAGCTTCGAATTTAGCTTCTGCTTCTGCTTCTCCGAATGCGCCTTTTGCAACACCGCCAAGAAGATGTTTTCTTCATGTAAACACCTTCACGAGAAAGGATGTTACGTACAGTGTCACTTGGTTGTGCACCTTTCAGTACCCATGCCAATGCAGCGTCGAAATTCAAATCTACTGTAGCAGGATTGGTGTTCGGTTGTAAGTACCAATCTTCTCAATAAATTTACCATCACGTGGTGCTCTGCTGTCTGCAATTACAATTGAATAAAACGCGTAACTTTTACGTCCGTGTCTTTGCAATCTGATTCTAGTTGCCATTTTTAATAATTGTTTTTAATTAATGATTTGAATTATGCTACTAACTCGTAATAGCGGGCGCAAAGATACAGCTTTTCTTTTGATTGACAAATATTTCCTTTCTTTTTCTTATGAATACCTCCTCGGATATCGGAACAGGATAGCGAGCAGGGCACAGATCCCCATCGTAAACGGATAATAGAGATTGCCGATGATACTGATAGGAGAGATGTTGGCTAACCCTGCAGCAATCAGCATTTGTGCTCCATAGGGTATGATGCCTTGTATCAGACAGGAGAATGTATCCAGAATACTGGCTGTTTTTCTCCGGTCGAGATGGAATCTCTTTGCAATATCCTTTGCAATAGGTCCTGTGGTGATGATGGCAATCGTATTGTTGGCAGTGCATAGGTTGGCGATACTTACCAGAGCGGCGATGCTCAGTTCCGCACCACGCTTGCTGTTGACATGACGGGTCAGTTTTTTGATGATGAAATTGATACCTCCGTTATAACGGATTGTTTCGAGCATACCGCCTGCCAGTAATGTGATAATGATCAATTCACCCATGCCTGTGATACCCGTACCCATTGCCCCAAACCAATCGAATACGCCAAAACTTCCGGTAGCTATGCCGATGATACCGCTGGTCAGGATACCAATTATTAATACCAGCATCACGTTCATTCCGGCAATGGCTGTTCCTAATACTATTATATAAGGTATAACTTTGATCCATTCAATGGTCTGTGTTTGGGTGGGAGCTGTAATGGATAGTCCCTGAAATATGTAAATTCCCAACACAATGATGGCTGCCGGGACGACAATCATAGAATTTACACGGAATTTATCACGCATTACACATTCCTGGGTTTTTGTCGAAGCGATGGTGGTGTCGGAGATAAAAGATAAGTTGTCTCCGAAAAAAGAACCGCCTACTACGACGGCTACCATAAAGGGGAGAGCTATTTCAGTTTTTTCTGCCAGTCCTACGGCAACGGGAGTAAGGGCGACAATAGTTCCCACACTGGTTCCGATGGATAAAGAGATGAAACAGGCGGCAATAAAGATACCTGCCAGCAATAAATTGTCAGGAAGAATATGCAGCGTCAGATTGACGGTGGCATCGATTGCACCCATTTGCTTTGCGCTTTGGGCAAAAGCTCCGGCAAGGATGAATATCCATATCATCAGGAGGATATTCTTATTGGCAGCTCCTACCGAGAATTGATAGATACGCTGGTCCAGTTTCAAGCCGCGTGTAATGGCGATGGCATAACAGGAAGAGACGAGGAAAGCCACTGTGATAGGTACTTTATAAAAGTCGTTGACGAGGATGGAAGTTACCAGATAGAGGCAAAGGAATACGAGTAACGGGCTTAATGCCCACCAGTTTCCGGGACGGTCTTTATGTATTTTTTCTTCAGTCATAAATGAACGTTGGGTATTTGTTTTATTCTAAAATCAAAATAGCGATGCAAAAGTAGTGTTTTTCACAGGAAGTGGCAAAAAGGAAGTCGAAAGAAGGCATTATTTCATTGATCTTTCTATAGATGAGGGAGACACTCCATAGAAAAAAAGTATAACCTGTTCCTACTATTGATAAGTAGGGCAGGTTCTTTTTATTATTTCTTATTGATTTAAGCGCAAGGGATGTGTGAACCAGAAACGGCTGCCGACTCCTATTTCGGATTCGGCACCGATAGTGCCGCCAAGATGTTCGATGATACTTCTGCAAATAGATAGACCTAAGCCCGTGCCTTTTGAAAAAGAGTTGAGTTTTACAAATCGGTCGAACACCTGATCTACTTTATCGGGTGCAATCCCCATACCTGTGTCTGTGACAGCGAATTCTATCTCATTACTTTCTGCTTTATGGCGATATTCCAACATAATCTGCCCTTCATTTGTAAATTTGAGAGCATTATTTATGAAATTGGTAATAACCTGCATTAAACGTTTTTTGTCTGTGTAAATATAATATTCAGGTAAATCCGGAGCCAGCAAAACGGGTACGGGTTTATCTTCTTTTATATCATAATTGCGCATTATATCTTCGCAGAAGCTCTTGATATCCAGGTGATCCATGGTGAAGTCGAGTGTTCCGGCTTCTATTTTCGATAAATCGAGAATATCGGAAATCAACTGCAAAAGAAGTTCTGTGTTTTCCTGCATAATGTCAACATAATCCTGACGTTCTTTTTTGTCGTCCGATTCAACCAACAGACTTGCAAAACCAACAATCGCATTTAGCGGAGTGCGGATTTCGTGACTCATGTTAGCGAGAAAGGCTGATTTTAAGCGGTCCAGATTTTCTGCTTTTTCTTTGGCTACTCTTAGTTCTTCTTCAATCGTTTTTTGATGGTTGATATCGACACTGGTTATAACATGTGCTATTTGTCCGTCAATCCAGGCAAATGCTGCGCTGAATACCCGGAACCAACATTTGTCAAACGGGCGTTGGTAGTCCCAGGAGTAGACTTTGGTAGGTTGCCCGTTTTCGTCAATCAAATGTTTTTTAGGACAAAATTCACATTCTCCGGTTTTATCTTTATAAAGAGCCTGCCAGCATTTTTTTCCTTCAAAATGTTCGATGCCTCCATAAGGAGCGGCCATAGATTCATTGACATATAGCATATCATGAGAATCAAAAGAGTTCACATAAATGTCAACTCCCATATTATTCATGATGCTGCTTAATGTCTTGCTTGCCCGCACTTCTCTTTCTTTATATTCCCGCACTGCTATTTCCTTGGAGAGGGAGCCTAAAATGAGATGAATCACTTGAAGTTCTTCATCGGTGAAGGATATTGCATGTTCTCTGTCTCCAAATCCGATGAATCCGATAATTTTCCCTTCGGAGTCTTGGATTTGCCGGATTAGTAATGAGTCGACTTTATAAAAATCCACGATGTCTACATCATTCCAAGAAGTATTTTGGTTTCTGCAAGCATAAAAAGGTTTGTTCTTTCCATTTATGCGCGCAGCATGTTGATTGGTCATTTCGCTGATTTCAAAACGTTGTCGCAGGATGTTGTCGCTATTTCCGACAGTTTCCTTTAGGTAAAAGTAGCGAAATCCATCAGTTTGGTAAATGAATCCTCTTTTAAAACCATAGTATTCGCAAATATCCGTAAGTGATTCTGTGATTTTGTTTTCAATAGATTCACAGCCATTCAATCTTTCTAAAAAATGAAGTAAAAATGCATTATAATTTTCTTTTTCTCTGGTCATATTGTTTTAGGCATCTTGTTTGGTTATTTAAATTCGAAAGGAGTATGCTGTTTATCTCTTTCAAATCTTCAAGCTGCTAATATACGGACTTTTTTAAAAATGATGAACGCTGTTTCGGATTTTTGTAATGTTCCGTTTTTCTTTTTCTTGGTGCGAAAAGATAATGTAATATATGATATTTCCGTTGGATTTTAGTTAACTAACAACAGTATTTTGAGAAATAAAGAGGTAGAATTGTACGGATTTATTAAATAAAACGTTGTTTGGGGAAGTTAGTCAGTCTTAGAATTTTTCGAACTTGTAAGTAATTGATTACTAATGCATAATAAATGGTGTGTTTTTCCTTTAAAACCAATGGGTCGCTCCTTTAAAAGAAACGACCCGTTGCACACCGAGAAACACACCGTTCCTTTTAAACGAACGTGCTTTTTCATCTTCGGATACGTGAATTTAAATAATAATGTTTATATTTATTGTTTTATATCTGCGCAGCCGGCATTATTTTAATGCTTCGGTAACCTGCGGCATCATTGTCCAAATAGTATTTTCATTTTGAGCGGTGAAGAAGTTACCATCTATCTCTGATTTCTCATCGGTAGCTGTTCCGTTTTGAATAGCTGACTTGGCTAATGGGTGAACTGCTACTTTTTTTCCTTTGGTTATACCGGTAAAGTCAAACATCATTGCACCGGCACAATGTCCGATCATCATTTTCCCTTTATCCCCGAACGTTTTAATGACTTGCATCAAATCTACATTATAAGGCTTATCGGCATTCTGCTGAAATACAGGCACTGCATCGCCACAAGAGAAAACGAGTGCGTCAAACTCATCTTCGTGTCCCTTCAAATTAGCAATCACATCATCCACTGTTAGGTTGATTCCTGAATTTGTTTTAATCTCCTTCGTATCCGATACGGCAAATACTTTATATGAAATGCCATTCTCGAAAAATGCTTCCAAATATTGGAATAATCCACAACCATTTACCGGATTCACTGCTAAAACTGCAACTTTCTTTGCCATAATCATAATTATTTAAATGAAACAATAGTTATTATTAGTAAGTTTATTACTTTTGTGATGCAAATGTATCTTTCTTGTTTGAGAAATGCAATAACGTACTTGAAAATAAGGAAGTTACATAGAGGTACTATTGCTGAAACTCAATAAATACAAACGTTAAAGAATGAAAAACTTTCATCCGACGGGGAATTGTCCGATAAGAGATGTGCTTAGCCGCTTGGGAGATAAGTGGTCGATGTTGGTGCTTATTACGCTGAACGCAAATGGAACTATGCGTTTTAGTGATATCCATAAAACGATAGAAGACGTCTCTCAAAGAATGTTGACTGTTACATTGCGTACTTTGGAATCAGATGGATTGGTTGAACGGAAAGTATATGCTGAAGTACCTCCTCGTGTGGAGTATTGCCTGACAGATACAGGTGGTACCTTGATTCCTCATATTGAAGGACTGGTGGGATGGGCTTTGGAGAATATGAATATTATTTTGGACCATAGGAAAATGAGTCGGTAACATTTTTATTTTGTGACAAAATAGAAAATATGGAGATAAAACTAGTAACTTCAGATAAAAAAGAATTCCTTGATTTATTACTCTTGGCTGATGAACAAGAAAGTATGATTGACCGATATTTGGAACGCGGTGATATGTTTGTTCTTTATGATGACGGGTTGAAAGCTCTTTGTGTGGTGACACGTGAGGGAGAAGGTGTTTATGAAATCAAGAATATTGCTACTGTTCCTTTCTTCCAACGACAGGGGTACGGAAAACGTTTAATAGAGTTTTTATTTGAATATTATCAGGGGAAGTGCTCTGAAATGTTGGTGGGCACAGGAGATGTGCCTTCTTCCAGATCATTCTATGAACATTGTGGTTTTGCGATTTCTCACCGGATAAAGAATTTCTTTACTGACAACTACGATCATCCGATGTATGAGGATGGTGTGCAGTTGGTGGATATGATATATTTGAAGAAAACATTTTAGTGTGTAGTGAGTGAAGGAAGTTCAATCGTTTGGGTGGAATGAAGGATTTTGTTCGTTTATGTTACTGTATGAATGAACGGTTTATTTATAGCCTCCTATTGTATGAAACCGTGTTTCTCAATTTTTACAATTAAAGACTTCACTTTTAATAAACGTACTTTCTGTTTATAATAAACTTTGTGATAGTTTATTATAAACGGTATCAGAGTTTATTAAAAACTATTTTGAGCGTTTTTAGAGATTCGATAGAATGGATTAAGTAAAAATATAAACGAAATAGGGCAATGAACGTTAGATCATTGCCCTATAATATATCTGTGCTAATACTGAAATGTATCAGTTTAAAGGCTTTTTATGTCTCTGTTTTTCTTATATTTTTCATTCCTCTTATTACTTTTGTTTCCTCAAAGATACAAAATAAAAAGCCATTTGTCAAGTGTTTCAGAAGAAAAGCCGATTATTCATTAAACCAGTCTATTTTCTTTGAAAAGTACATCACTATTGCCAGAATGATAAACAGTCCTAAGCTGCCTGCCAATAATGCGAAAGTCTCCAGTTGGATAAGCACAAAGATGTAAATATAGAGTATAGTCAACAAACCGGACATGATTAATGACGGTTTCTTTTTCTTGGTGATTCCGAACATGTATCCGCCTACCAGTATAATAGTCAGTGCAGAAGATAACAAATAGGCAGGGTTGAAACCGATGTGTTCAGAGAAGGAGAGGAGCAGGCTGTAGAATAGGCAGAGTGCCAGTCCTACCAATAAATACTGCAAGGCATGAATGCGGGTCTTGTTCATGATTTCAGTGAAGAAGATAACTCCGAAAGTCAGTAGGATAATCAGAATGGCATACTTTGCGGAGCGCATGGACTGCTGGTACTGTTCCACCGGAATTTTGAAGTTTACACCAAAACTGGAGTTTTCAATATCCTTGATGTTCGAGGTGTTGTAGTCAGCCATCACCTGCGAGTAATTTCGGTTCAAGTTTAAGACTTGCCATTGTGCGGAAAATTCCTTCTCCGTAATATTCCGGTTGTTAGGCAGATAGTTCCCGGTGAAGCTCGGTGTATTCCAGTTGGCTTTCAGATCTACACGGGTTGTTTTACCCAATGGAATAAAGTTGAGTGACTGTGAACCTTTCAGTTTGATTTTTATTTCGTATGGCAGTTTTTTGTTCTGCTTCAACTCCGACAAATTAGCGATCGCATGAACTCCGGTGTTAGCTATTCCTCTGTTGTCCATACCCGGCTCGAATATATAAACAGAATCTCCCAAGGTGATGCTGATTTGTTCGCTGATACCCCGCATATCGGTTAGGTTCAAGCAAATAGCCGCCCTGTCAAACTGCAACTGGTCCATGTCTATTCTGCTCTTTTTCAATTCTTCCGAACTGAATGACCCTTTCAATGTCAGTTCCGATTGATATACATTGACCTCATAGATACTTCTTTTCAGGATTTCGGTCTTCAGTTGTCCGTTGACCATAAGCTCGTCAGGAAAAAGTATCAGGTCTTTGATGGAAACCTTCTTCTCACCGTTGTTTTCAGTGACAACCGGATACTGGAGATTCAGGTAAGGGCCAGTGATGGTCTGTGCAAGACTCCATTTTTCGCTTACCTCGTCGATAGCTTCTTCTTGGGTTCGTCCCCGTTCGGAAATAAGATTCTCAATCATAAACATGGGTATCATCAGGAGAAGGATTAATAATCCGATGATGACAACCTTGATTGTTTTGGAGAAACGGTGGAGGCATCCCATAGGTTGCTGCGCCTGTTGCTCATTTAAATTTTCATTGAAAGCGTCCATAAGCCAGTAGTGTTTTGATGAATTATTTATTTTGATTTTAGAAATTTCTCTAAGGCTTCAATATGCGATTTGAAAGCTTCTCTGCCTTGCGGGGTTGCCTGAAAAAACAGTCCGTGGTTTTCGTCCGACAAAACTTTTGTTGCATACGATATATCCCAGTTCTTCTAGGGCACGGGTATGGCTGGCAAGATTGCCGTCGGTCAGAGAGAGCTGCTCTTTCAGAAAATTGAAATCAGCTTCCTCATTTACCATCAGAATAGCCATGATGCCCAGTCGGACCTTGCTTTCGAATGCTTTATTAATATATTGGAATGCTTCTATCATTTATGATCTCTTTCTTTCGTAGTGTAAATAGAACAATATACCATAGAGGATATGGAAACCGCCGAAACCGATGGTCCAAAACAATAATGAATGACCTTCCCAAAAACAGTCTACGACGCCCAAACAGATGAAAGCATAACCTAACCATATGATGCTGGAATAAGTAAACTTGGAAACGTTGACCAGTGCCAGCCCATAAAATAGAAGCATGACCGAAGCCAGGATGTCATAATACTCGTGCATAAGGATGGAAATACATAAAACACCTCCGGTCAGCATCGGAAGAGAGAAATTCCACAATGCCCGGTAAGTGAGGCGGCTGAAAAATTTTTGCCCTGTCTTCTTGGATTTGTAATAGGACAGGATGCAAGCAGTGACCGCAGCAGCTACCAATACGAGCGAGGCTATTATAGCCATCAATTCAAGGGCAACAATTAAATGAGTGTCCGGTGTAATAACTTGTGTGGCGATATATGCGCCAACTAATGCATAAATGCCCGCCATGATTGCAGCGAGACCACTTAGAGAGATAAACTTTGAGGACTTTTCCATCAACTCTTTTATCTCATTTACCGATTCTAATGCTTTATCTTTATTCATATAAAAAGTACTTTGTGCTGCAAAGTAAAATAAAAGATTTCAGATGAACAAACTTTTTGCTTGAATATTTTGATAATAAAGAGTTCAATGGTATGATGAGGCTTTGATATGGTATTATACAAAAAAGAATTGCTGTCCCGTTCAACTTCTTGTTGAGTAGGGGATAGCAATTCTATGGTGTTAATGATGTGCCTTTTAACTTCGTATAAGTTACTGTATCAAAAAAAGAACAATTTACAAGGTTACACCTGTTTTAAAGATAGCAATTTCGCGATAGCCTTTCTTTTCGTTGTTTACGAATTCACCGCTTGCCACTTTGATGATATAATCAATGAAACGTTCGCAAGTCTTTTCCATCGGTTCATTTTCTACAATCACACCAGCGTTGAAGTCAATCCATCCTGGTTTGTTTTTAGCCAGCGTCGAGTTGGTGGAAATCTTCATGGTTGGAACAAAAGTACCGAAAGGAGTACCACGTCCGGTGGTGAAAAGTACCATGTGGCATCCGCTTGCAGCAAGGGTGGTGGCTGCAACCAGGTCATTGCCCGGAGCAGAAAGCAGATTAAGACCTTTTTTCTGTAAACGTTCACCGTAAGGCATCACGCCGGATACATAGCTCTTTCCGCACTTTTGGGTACATCCCAATGCTTTTTCTTCCAGAGTAGAGATACCGCCGGCTTTGTTTCCCGGAGAAGGATTTTCGCCGACAGGCTCTCCGTGTGACAGGAAGTATTCTTTGAAGTCATTAATCAGATGGACGGTCTGTTCAAACAGTTCCTCGTTTTTGCAACGGTTCATCAGGATGGTTTCTGCGCCGAACATTTCCGGAACTTCTGTCAATACACTTGTGCCTCCCTGTGCAATCAGGAAATCGGAGAACATACCCAGTAGCGGGTTTGCCGTAATGCCGGAGAAACCATCGGAGCCACCGCATTTCAATCCCACACGCAGTTCGGACAGAGGAACATCGGTACGTTCATCTTTAGAAGCCTTTGCATATAAATCGCGCAGGATTTCCATTCCTTCTTCATATTCGTCACCTACCTTTTGAGTAACCATGAACTTCACGCGGTCTTCATCAAACTCGCCCAGAAACTCACGGAACACGTCCGGCTGGTTATTTTCGCATCCTAAGCCTACTACCAATACGGCGCCCGCATTGGGGTGAAGCACCATGTCACGAAGAATCTTTTTCGTATTTTCGTGGTCGTCACCAAGTTGTGAGCAACCGTAGTTGTGTGGGAAAGCGACAATGGCATCCACTCCCTTGCCTTCGGTTTCGTGACGCAGTCCTTCAGCCAGTTGACCGATGATACCGTTTACGCAACCTACCGTCGGGATAATCCATATTTCGTTTCTTACCCCTACATCACCGTTTTTGCGACGATAACCTTTGAATGTAAGATCTTTATGAGGAATATCCAAAGAAACCTGAATCGGGTTGTAAGTGTAATCCAACAATCCGGCGAGGTTGGTTTTGATGTTCGTTTCGTTCATCCAGTCACCCTGTTTCTTTGCCATTCGTGCATGTCCGATAGGATAACCGTACTTGATTACATTTTCGCCTTCAGCAAAATTCTTCAATGCGAATTTATGTCCGGCGGGAATGTCTTCGTTCAATGTAATTTCAATGTCATCTACAGAAAGATGCTCTCCTGCCGGGAGGTTAACAATGGCAACGGCAACGTTGTCGGCAGGATTAATTCTTAAATACTTTGTTTCCATGTAATGTACTTGTAAAGTTGTACTTTGTTGTTATTTGCTATGGTAATAGTCTATTGTTTCTACCGTTAACAAGTCGATGGGCATATAGTTGATGCAGGTCACTTCTTTCTTGAAAATAAGGTGATCGCAAAGAGCTTTGATGCCATTGGCGCCTTGCAGTTCCGGTTGCTGGGCAATGAGGAAAGAGATGCTTCCTTCTTTCAGGCAGGTGACATTCCGTTCCAGAAGGTCATAACCTATCAGATTGAAATCTTTCTTTCCGCGACTTTGCAGGTATTCGCCGACGATATAGGCTTTAGAGTTGAATGTGATTCCGTTCTTCACTGTCGGGTAGGTACGGAAGAATTCATCCAGCATCTCATTGTCTTCGTCGTTGCGTTCGGCATGCAAGTCGAGCTCCAGTATAGTACAAGACGGATGATGTTCTTTCATGTACTGCCTGAAACCGATTTCTCTGTTCTCTTGCTGGTTAGAACCCACAATTCCTTCATGTATTTTGCGGAAAATAACGATTTCCTTTTCATCCCGTGCCAGTAACATCATCATTCTGGCAGCAAAATATCCGCTTTGGCGTGAGTTCTGACCGAAGAAGGCAAGAGGAGGAACGTCTTTGATATTGGAGTCTATATATATATAAGGTATATCCAATGCCTGCAACTGATCGGTGAAACCTTTCGTATATTGCGGAGCGGTAGGAGCTACCATCACTCCGTCCGGCTGTAAAGCCAGAATGGCTTCGCTGGCATTCTCGAATGAATGGTAGTCGTACGGATCGTAATAGTTGATTTTCACCGAAGTATTGAAATCCGAATAAGTGGCAATGGCTTCGTGAATACCGGTTTCTACCGCTGTCCAGTATTCGCCTTCCAGATGCTCCGGCAGCAGACAGATAAACGTATACTTCTTATTAGAAGCCAAAGCGCTGGCGTACATGTTGGGCTGGTAGTCAAGCTGCTTCAGAATTTCTTCTACGCGTTTCTTGCTGGCTTCCGACACTCCGCTACGTCCATGAATAACGCGGTCTACTGTTCCCACTGATACATCTGCCAGACGGGCGATGTCTTTGATTCTGATCCTTTCGGGCAATTTATTCATACGATAACCTTTATTTATATAGGTTTTTGTGCTCGCACACAATAATAATCTTAATATTTTCGATACAAATATATAACAATTTTTGTAATTACGAAAATTGTTGTATCTTTGTGCCCGCACACGAAAGGTGTGTGGTATAACTCTGTTTATGTATTAATAGTCATGTAATCAGTAGTTTAACTCATAAAATGGGGTAAAAATGATAAATTGAAACTTCATAATATTAATAACTTAGAATTTAAAACATAAGATTATGGGAAAGAAAGTCGTTACATTAGGCGAAATCATGCTTAGATTGTCAACTCCGGGCAATACCCGCTTTGTTCAGTCTGACTCTTTTGATGTAGTATATGGTGGTGGAGAAGCGAACGTTGCAGTAAGCTGTGCCAACTACGGACATGAAGCCTATTTCGTAACCAAATTGCCGAAACATGAAATCGGACAGTCTGCTGTAAACGCATTGCGTAAATATGGTGTAAAGACAGACTTTATTGCTCGTGGTGGCGACCGCGTAGGTATCTACTATCTGGAAACAGGCGCTTCTATGCGTCCCAGCAAGGTTATCTATGACCGTGCTCATTCTGCTATCGCTGAAGCTGATGCTGCCGACTTCGATTTTGATGCTATCATGGAAGGTGCGGACTGGTTCCATTGGTCAGGTATCACTCCGGCTATTTCTGACAAAGCTGCCGAACTGACTCGTTTGGCTTGCGAAGCAGCTAAGCGTCATGGCGTAACTGTATCGGTTGACTTGAATTTCCGTAAGAAACTGTGGACAAAGGAAAAAGCACAGTCTATCATGAAACCGTTGATGAAGTATGTGGATGTATGTATCGGTAATGAAGAGGATGCGGAACTGTGTCTGGGCTTCAAACCGGATGCTGACGTTGAAGCAGGCCACACAGATGCTGAAGGCTACAAGGGTATCTTCCAGCAAATGATGAAAGAATTCGGATTCAAGTATGTGGTTTCTACATTGCGCGAATCTTTCTCTGCTACTCACAACGGTTGGAAAGCTATGATCTACAACGGAGAAGAATTCTATACTTCAAAACGTTATGATATCGATCCGATTATCGACCGTGTAGGTGGTGGTGACTCTTTCTCCGGCGGTATCATCCACGGTTTGATGACTAAACCTAATCAGGGTGCTGCTCTTGAATTCGCTGTTGCTGCATCTGCATTGAAACATACTATCAATGGTGACTTCAACCTTGTTTCTATAGAAGAAGTAGAAGCATTGGCTGGTGGTGACGCAAGCGGTCGCGTACAGAGGTAAATAAGTTGAGAGTTGAGAATGGAGAGTTGAGAGTTTGAAAAATCAATTCATTTAAAATAAGAAATTAAGATGGCAAAATTCGATAAAATAGCCGTATTGAATAAGATCGGCTCTACAGGAATGGTTCCTGTATTCTATCACAAAGATGCAGAAGTTGCAAAGAAAGTAGTAAAGGCTTGTTATGACGGTGGTGTTCGTGCTTTTGAATTCACAAACCGTGGTGACTTTGCACAGGAAGTATTTGCTGAAATCGTTAAGTTCGCAGCAAAAGAATGTCCTGAAATGGCAATCGGTATTGGTTCTATCGTTGATCCGGCTACTGCTGCTATGTACTTGCAGCTGGGCGCTAACTTCGTAGTAGGTCCGTTGTTTAATCCTGAAATTGCTAAGGTATGTAACCGTCGTTCGGTAGCTTATACTCCGGGATGCGGTTCTGTATCAGAAGTAGGTTTTGCGCAGGAAGTAGGTTGCGATCTTTGCAAAGTATTCCCGGGTGATGTTTACGGAACTAACTTCGTGAAAGGCTTGATGGCTCCAATGCCATGGTCTAAGCTGATGGTAACAGGTGGGGTAGAACCTACTAAAGAAAACCTGACTGCATGGATTAAAGCTGGTGTATTCTGCGTAGGTATGGGCTCTAAGTTGTTCCCGAAAGATAAAGTGGCAGCAGAAGACTGGGCTTATGTAACTGCAAAATGTGAAGAAGCGCTCGGTTATATTGCCGAAGCTCGTAAATAAGATTAGAGAGCGAAAGCTGTCTATAATAAAAAGAGGTTGATGCGACAGCCTCTTTAAAATATGCCTCGAGGGTTAGTTAGTTTAGTTAGTATATGAGGCATATTTTCATTTTGTTTAAAGGTGTTTAAAGGGGATAAGCCATCGGGATGATTCATTCATTTCGGTGGCTTGTTTTTTCTGGAGGGGAGCCGTTACTATTGCCGAAAGTGGAATGGGGATGAACTAATCTCCCGATGAGATGTTTTTTAGATAATAGATATAATAACAATATATAATATGGAACCTCATCATCACCACGAACATAATCATCAGTTGATATCGCTCAATAAGGCCTTCATTATAGGCATCACTTTGAATATTGCTTTTGTTATCGTAGAATTCGGAGTAGGGTTTTATTATAATTCTCTGGGATTGCTTTCCGATGCCGGGCATAATTTGGGTGATGTAGCCAGCCTGGTGCTTGCTATGTTGGCTTTCCGGTTGCAGAAAGTTCATCCCAATAGCCGTTACACGTATGGATATAAGAAGAGTACGATTCTTGTCTCTTTATTAAATGCAGTTATATTATTGGTTGCCGTGGGCATTATCATTGCCGAGAGTATAGATAAATTGTTCCATCCGGTTTCCGTAGATGGTTCTGCCATCGCATGGACAGCCGGGGTGGGAGTGGTCATCAACGCGCTGACTGCCTGGCTCTTTATGAAAGATAAAGATAAGGATCTGAATGTGAAAGGAGCTTACCTGCATATGGCAGCAGATGCATTGGTTTCTGTGGGCGTAGTTGCTTCCGGTATTATTATCACCTATACAGGATGGAGCATTATTGACCCGATTATCGGGCTTGGCATTGCTGTTGTCATTATTGTCTCTACTTGGGGATTGCTTCATGATAGCCTCCGGTTGTCGTTGGACGGAGTACCGGTGGGGATAGACGCTCAAAAGATACAGCAAATTATCATGGAACAACCCGGCGTGGAGAATTGCCATCACCTGCATATCTGGGCGTTAAGCACAACGGAAACCGCTTTGACTGCCCATATTGTTATTGACAATATCACACAGTTGGAAGAAGTGAAACAGCATATAAAGGAAGCACTTGAAGAGGCAGGTATTCATCATGCCACTTTGGAGTTTGAAGACGAAAGGACTACTTGCTGCAAGGAATGTTGTGAGGATTAAATAAAATCCGTACCTTCGCGCCCTTAAACTAACTAACCTTTATTTTTTATGTTTACTGACTTATTGCATTCCTCTTATTTTTCCCTTTTCCTGATTGTCGCATTGGGATTTATGCTGGGAAGAATTAAAATTAAGGGGTTATCTCTCGATGTGTCGGCAGTTATTTTCATTGCCCTTCTTTTCGGGCATTTTGGTGTTATCATTCCTAAAGAATTAGGAAACTTCGGCTTGGTGCTCTTCATTTTTACCATCGGTATTCAGGCAGGGCCCGGATTCTTCGATTCTTTCCGTAGCAAAGGAAAGACGCTTATTCTCATCACTATGCTTATTATTTGCGCCGCCTGTCTTACCGCAGTCGGACTGAAATATGCATTTGATATCGATACACCGAGTGTTGTCGGTCTGATTGCCGGAGCGCTGACTAGTACGCCGGGTTTGGCTGTTGCCATCGACAGTACCAATTCTCCTCTGGCATCCATTGCTTACGGTATCGCATATCCGTTTGGAGTGATCGGCGTGATTCTGTTTGTCAAGCTGTTGCCTAAAATCATGCGGGTGGATTTAGATAAAGAAGCCCGTCGCCTGGAGATAGAACGTCGCGGACAATTCCCGGAATTGACTACTTGTATTTATCGCGTCACTAATGCGAATGTGTTCGATCGCAGCTTGGTGCAAATTAATGCGCGTGGTATGACAGGTGCTGTCATTTCACGTCTGAAACACAATGATGAAATATCCATTCCTACCGCCCATACGGTGTTGCATGAAGGAGACTACATACAAGCCGTAGGCAGCGAAGAGTCACTGGATCAACTGGCTGTGTTGGTAGGCAATAGAGAAGAAGGTGAACTGCCTTTGGATAAAACACAGGAAATAGAATCTTTGTTGTTGACTAAAAAAGACATGATAAACAAACAGCTGGGTGATTTGAACTTACAGAAAAACTTTGGTTGTACAGTGACTCGTGTTCGTCGAAGCGGTATTGATTTATCTCCGTCTCCCGATCTAGCCTTGAAGTTTGGTGATAAACTGATGGTAGTCGGTGAGAAAGAAGGACTTAAAGGAGTAGCCCGCCTGTTGGGAAACAATGCGAAGAAACTATCTGATACGGACTTTTTCCCCATTGCAATGGGTATTGTATTGGGCGTGTTGTTCGGCAAAATAAATATCTCTTTCTCTGATAGCCTGTCATTCTCACCGGGACTGACCGGGGGAGTTTTGATGGTAGCTCTTGTGTTGAGTGCGATAGGTAAGACAGGACCCATTATCTGGTCTATGTCCGGACCTGCCAACCAGTTGTTGCGCCAGTTAGGTCTGCTTCTTTTCCTTGCCGAAGTAGGAACTTCCGCCGGAAAGAACCTCGTAGCCACTTTCCAGGAAAGCGGATTATTGATGTTCGGAGTAGGAGCTGCCATCACATTGGTGCCGATGCTTGTTGCTGCTATTGTCGGACATTTCGTATTTAAAATCAGTCTGCTCGATTTGCTGGGAACTATTACGGGAGGGATGACAAGTACTCCGGGACTCGCTGCCGCCGACTCGATGGTGGATAGCAATATTCCGAGCGTAGCTTACGCAACTGTTTATCCGATTGCCATGGTATTCTTGATTCTGTTTATTCAAGTAATAGCCTCGGCTGTATATTAACAGAATTTTATATAATAATTGATTGTTAAATAAATAGTTCGTATCTTTGCCGCCTCAAAGAAAAAATGAGGTGAAACGATTGTTATTGAATATTACACGCTACTTCTTGCCGATACTGTTTGTATCGTATCTGGTAAGCTTTACATTCTTTGCCCACGTGCATGTGGTCAATGGCGTGACAATCGTCCATTCACACCCGTTTAAGAAAGGGGCGGCACATAAACATTCTACAGTTGAACTGCAACTGATTCATTTTCTGTCTCACTTAACGGCAGACGGTGCGGCTGTTGTTTTTGCTCTTTCCCTTTTTATTCCTTTCTTATTGTGCTTGTTGCTCGGACGTTCGCAACACTCTCACTATCACTGTCCGTATCATGGGGTAGTGGGACTTAGAGCACCCCCGGTTATTCGTTTTTCTGTTCTTTGAATGATGATACCGTACCTTGCATGAGGTAGGGCATTATCTGTCTATCCATGTGAATACTTATCGAAAATGAATAACAAACGAAAAATGAAGAAATACATCTTTTCGCTTGTCTGCCTGTGCTGCACATTGCTGCCTGCCCTTGAAGGACAAGCTCATGAATATCCTAATCATCCCGAATTACGTAAGTCAGATGCCAACATCGTTGGCCATATTCTTGATAAAAATACAAAAGAGCATTTACCCTATATTACAGTTGCCTTGAAAGGTACGACCATCGGAACTGTGACCGATGCTACCGGGCATTATTTTTTGAAGAATCTTCCCGAAGGTAATTTTGTGCTGGAGGTCAGTTCGGTGGGATATAAAACCGTCAGACGGAATGTGACGCTGAAGAAAGGGCGTACATTGGAAGAAGATTTCGAGATAGAAGAAGATGCGGTTGCTTTGGATGGCGTAGTCGTATCTGCCAATCGTAATGAAACCACCCGCCGTCTGGCTCCGACACTGGTGAATGTAGTAGATTTGAAAATCTTTGAGAATACCAATTCTACGACTTTGGCGCAAGGCTTGAGCTTTCAGCCGGGTGTTCGTGTAGAGTCCAATTGTCAGAATTGCGGTTTCCAGCAAGTGCGTATCAATGGACTGGATGGCCCTTATACGCAAATCCTGCTCGATTCCCGTCCCATTTTTAGTGCGCTTTCCGGTGTGTATGGTATCGAACAGATTCCTGCCAGCATGATAGAACGTGTGGAAGTGATGCGTGGAGGCGGCTCGGCACTGTTCGGCTCATCTGCCATTGCCGGTACAATCAATATCATCACCAAAGAACCGATGCGCAACTCTGGTATGTTATCTCATACGATTACGGGAATTGGCGATGGCGACGTTTTCGACAACAGTACGGCATTGAATGCGTCTCTCGTGACGGACGACCAGCGTGCAGGTCTGTATATCTTCGGTCAGAACCGCCACCGTTCTGCGTATGACCATGACGGCGACGGATATTCCGAAATACCCAAATTGCACGGTCAGACAATTGGTTTCCGTTCGTTCCTGAAAACAACGACTTATTCGAAACTTACTTTTGAATATCACCACATGGAAGAATTCCGCAGGGGAGGAGACTTATTGAACCGCCCGCCTCATGAAGCGAATGTGGCGGAGCAGACCGAACACTCAATCAATGGCGGAGGACTGAAGTTCGATTATTTCTCCCCTAACGAGAACCATCGTTTCAATGTGTTTGCATCTGCACAGCATATCAATCGCGACAGCTATTATGGTCCAGGTGACAGAGACCCTTTGGATGCTTACGGAAACACCACTGACTTGAACTGGATGGCAGGCTCACAGTATGTCTACAGCTTCGGCAAATGCATCTTCATGCCTTCCGACCTGACTGCCGGAATAGAGTTCAATCAGGACAAACTGGAAGATAACATGTGGGGATACAACCGCACGGTAGACCAGAAAGTGAATATCGGTAGTGCTTTCCTTCAGAACGAATGGAAAAATGATCATTGGGGATTCCTGATTGGCGGCCGTTTGGATAAGCATAATCTGATTGACCATGTGATATTCAGTCCGCGTGCCAACTTGCGTTATAATCCGACAGAAAACATCAATCTTCGTTTTAGTTACTCATCCGGCTTCCGTGCTCCGCAGGCTTTCGACGAAGATTTGCATGTGGAAAATGTAGGCGGTAATGTAGCGATGGTTGAACTGGCGGATAATCTGAAAGAAGAAAGATCACAGAGCTTGAGTGCTTCGGCAGATATTTATCATCGTTTTGGTGCGTTTCAGGTTAACTTCCTGGTAGAAGGATTCTATACAAAGTTGTCGGATGTTTTTGCCCTTACCGACGGAGAGGTAGTGGATGGAATTCTGACACGTACCCGTCACAATGCATCAGGAGCGCAAGTTCTGGGATTGACACTGGAAGGAAAGATGGCTTACCTGAATAAAATCCAAGTTCAGGCGGGAGTCACTCTGCAACAGAGCCATTACAGCAAACCGCACATCTGGAACAAAGAAGCTCCGGCGGTGAAGAAAATGATGCGTACGCCAAATACTTACGGCTATTTTACAGCAACCTACACCCCGATAAAACCGTTATCTATCGCTCTTTCCGGTACCTATACCGGTTCGATGCTGGTTCCCCACGAGCCGGTTCCGGGATTCCTTGAAAATCCGATAACGGTGAATACCAAAGACTTTTTCGATATCGGTTTGAAAGCTGCTTATGACTTCAAACTTTACAAGTCGATGAACCTCCAGTTGAATGCCGGCATACAGAATATTTTCAATGCCTATCAGGACGACTTCGATAAAGGAGCTGACCGTGACTCCGGCTATATCTATGGTCCGTCACTTCCGAGAAGCTTCTTTGCCGGGGTGAAGATCAGTTATTAAGATTCGGTTAAGATTTAAAATCGTTATAAATAGGGATTGTTTTGCATGGAGACAATCCTTATCTTTGCAAAAAACAAACTAAACCCTGACTTTACTGCACAGAATAGATGTGCAAGATTACCGGATGAAACAATTGTACCTACATATAATGAAGTGGTTTTTGCCTGTACTGTTTATCTCGTACATGGCAGGAATCACTTTATTTACTCACTCCCATGTAGTAAACGGGGTAACGATTGTCCATTCGCATCCATTCGAGAGAGCGGCAGACGGCACCTACCATCATCACTCGTCTCTTTCGGAAATCCAGTTGTTCCATTTGCTGACGACTGTTCATGTGCAGGATGGAGCCATCCATTCGCTGCTTCTACAAATTTATGTTACACCGAATTATAAAATAATTGATAATCCGGTCTATCCGGATTATTTGGTCCCTGTCTTAGGGAAACTGTCTCTCCGCGCTCCTCCTTTTGTCTGATAAAATAGCGTCTGTCCGTTAGTGGAGTATCAAAAAGCTTTCACCTTCTGAAAGATAGTAAAAATAAAGTTTCAGTTTGTTTCATATAGGTGAAACTTTATTTTCCCTGGTAGGAAACTTTATTTTCCATTGCATGAAACAAAATTTTCGTGCAATGGAAACAGCTGTTGTCTGCAAGGCTTTCCAGCGGCAGATGCATAAGGTGTGTATTTGTTTTTTAATCATTATTTTATCAAAACAAACGAAATGAATAAAATTATTATACTTATACTGTGTCTGTGCTGTGCCTTTACGATCGCGCGGGCGGAGGAGGGTCCTGCCTTGAATCCATCGGACGCGAACATTGTCGGTCATGTGGTGGACCGGAAAACCGGCGAACATTTGTCCTTTATTACGATCTTTTTGAAAGGGACGACTATCGGGACTTCGACTGACGGCACGGGGCATTATTATCTGAAGAACCTGCCGGAAGGAGAGTTTACGGTCGTGATGAAGACGATGGGCTATAAAACGATCGAGACGCCCGTGATGTTGAAAAAAGGTAGGACGCTGGAAATTAACTTTGAGGTGGAAGAAGAAGCCTTGTCTTTGGATGGAGTCGTGGTTTCGGCCAACCGGAACGAGACGACTCGGCGTATGGCTCCGTCGCTTGTGAACGTGCTGGATTCGAAAATGTTCGAGACGACGCATGCCACTTCGCTTGCCGACGGGCTGAACTTCCAGCCGGGCGTGCGGGTGGAAAACAATTGCCAGAACTGCGGTTTCCAACAGGTGCGTATCAATGGACTGGAAGGTCCTTACACGCAGATATTGGTGGATAGTCGTCCCATATTCAGTGCACTGACGGGTGTGTACGGCCTCGAACAGATTCCGGCCAATATGATCGAGCGTGTCGAGATCATGCGTGGTGGCGGTTCCGCTCTTTTTGGTTCTTCGGCGATTGCAGGTACGATCAATATCATTACAAAAGAGCCTTTGCGCAACTCAGCCCAGATTGCCCATTCGCTGACGATGATCGGAGGAAGTCGCCCGGACAATAACACGACCTTGAATGCTTCTTTGGTGACAGACGACCATAAAGCCGGCATCTATCTTTTCGGACAGAGCCGTCATCGTTCAGCTTACGATCATGACGGAGACGGCTTCTCCGAACTTGGCCAGTTGGAAGCCCGAACAGTCGGTTTCCGTTCTTATCTGAAGACAAGCACCTATTCTAAACTGGGTTTCGAATATCATAATATAAGCGAATATCGTCGTGGTGGCGACCAGATTAACCGACCGCCTCATGAAGCGTGGGTGGCAGAACAGACAGATCACAGTATCAATGGCGGTGGTCTGAAGTTCGATCTGTTCTCCAAAGATTATAAACATCGCCTGAACGTCTATACTTCTGCGCAGCATACGAACCGGAAGAGTTATTACGGGACTAATCGTAATCCGGATGCATACGGGCATACGACGGACATGACGGTTGTTGCCGGTTCGCAGTATTCCTATTCGGTTGATAAATGTTTGTTTATGCCAGCAGAATTTACCGGCGGCCTGGAATATAATTTTGACGAGCTAAAGGACGAAATGTTAGGATATAATCGTATCGTGGACCAGACGGTTCATATCGGTAGCCTGTTTTTGCAGAACGAGTGGAAGAATGAGAAATGGAGCTTTCTGATCGGCGGTCGTTTCGACAAACATAATCTGATCGATCATCTGATCTTTAGTCCGCGTGCGAATGTCCGTTTCAATCCGACCGAGGACATCAATCTTCGTTTATCTTATTCGAGCGGTTTCCGTGCTCCGCAGGCGTTTGACGAAGATTTGCATGTGGCGGCCGTCGGTGGTGAAGTGGCGATTATCCAGCTTGCTGAGGACTTGAAAGAGGAGAAGTCCAAGAGTATCAGTGCCTCGGCAGATTTCTATCATCGTTTCGGTCCGGTTCAGTTGAACCTGTTGGTGGAAGGTTTTTATACGGATCTGAGCGATGTGTTCTTCTTGCAAGAAAAAGGGCATGACGATCAGGGAAACCTGATTATGGAACGTCGCAATAAGGATGGAGCCCGCGTGATGGGAGTCAATTTGGAAGGAAAGATGGCGTATGCCTGGCTGCAACTTCAGGCGGGTGCCACCATCCAGCGCAGCCGTTATAAAGAAGCCGTTACTTGGAGTGAGACAAACCCGGACCTGCCGGCACAGAAAAAAATGTTCCGTACGCCGGATGTGTACGGTTATTTTACCTCCACCTTTACTCCGGTCAAACGTCTGGCTATTTCTTTCACTGGTACTTATACGGGAACCATGCTGGTTCAAC
>ENA-OQHL01000488-OQHL01000488.1-human-gut-metagenome-genome-assembly--contig:-NODE-488-length-27417-cov-4.068816_pt1 | contig 27417 bp, 30 predicted proteins | sample MGYA00242565_ERZ504723 | MGnify/ENA primary metagenome ERZ504723 (study PRJEB26092, sample SAMD00036211) | human gut metagenome | host: Homo sapiens | study: EMG produced TPA metagenomics assembly of... | reverse complement strand
CAAAGATCCGGGAGGCGCTGACCTCATATCTGGAAAACCAGGGGCTGCCATGTGTTCCAGGCGGAAACCCGGGTCGGGAAGCGCTGCAGGTCTTTCAGAGAGAATCGGTTTCGTTTGTGATCCTGGATCTGATGCTTCCCGACCTTCCGGAGAAGAAGTCTGTATTCAGATCCGCAAAGAGTCCCGGGTGCCGGTCATTATGCTCACGGCAAAGACCATGGAAACAGATATGCTGAATGGTCTGGATATCGGGGCGGATGACTATATTACCAAGCCTTTCAGCCTGAAAAATCTGTATACCCGGATGCAGGCAGTCTGGCGGCGGACGCTGGAGCCTCCAGTACCTGTTTCCAGCCGTGTGTCCTGGAATCACGGTGATCTTGTGATCGACCAGGATCGAAAGGAGGTCTGCAAACAGGAGAAACCGATTGCGGTTACCCCCATCGAGTGGAAGCTTCTGAATGCTTTCACCCGGTATCCGCAGAAGGTATTCACACGGGAAGACCTCATTGAGCTGGCCTTCGGCCTGGATTTTTCCGGCTATGACCGGGTGATCGATACCCATGTGAAGAACCTGCGCAAGAAGCTGGAGGACGATCCCAAACAGCCGGTTTATATCTGCACGGTTCACGGAATGGGATATAAATTCGGAGGTTTTAGGGAATGAAACAGAAGATCAGCGCTCAGCTGGCAGCAGGCTTTGCCTTTATTGTCCTGATTACGGTTGCGGTTATCAGCGTCACGGCCAATGGCCTGATCAGCCGTCAGTTTGAGCAGTATGTGGCGCAGCAGCGGAAAATGTCATCGGAGCAGCTGGCCCAGTCCTTATCCTTTCAGTATCATGCGGAAGATGGAACCTGGAATGTAGACTATATCCATGGTCTTGGCATGTATGCCCTGAAAGACGGGTATCTGATCCGGCTGAGTGATGCAGAGGGTCAGGTGATCTGGGATGCGGAGAACCATGATATGACGCTGTGCCATCAGATCATGCAGGATATCCGTACACAGATGGCGGAAAAACGACCAGAGTTAGATGGGAATTTTGAAACGCACCATTATGAGGTAAAGCAGAGCAATGCGGTGATCGGATATCTCGATGTAAGCTATTACAGCCCTTACTATTTAAATGAGAGTGATTTCCGGTTCCTGGATTCTTTAAACCGGATTCTTCTGGTGGTGGGAATCTGTGCCGCAGTGGCTGCGGCTGCGGCAGGCGCGGTACTTGCAAAGAGTTTATCCGTTCCGTTGCTTAAGGTGACAGAAATGACCCGGAAAATATCAGAGGGAGATTATGGGATGCGTCTTGAAAATGGAAACAGGCAGACACAGGAGCTTGTGGAGTTAAGCAGCGCAGTCAATCACATGGCGGAGAGCCTGGAACGGCAGGAGACGCTTCGCAGGCGTTTGACTTCCGATGTGGCCCATGAACTCCGCACCCCGGTGGCGAATGTTTCCCTGAATCTGGAAATGATGCTGGATGAGGTCTGGGAACCAACGAAAGACCGGCTGCAGAGCTGCTATGAGGAGCTGGGCCGGATTTCTGGCATTATTTCTGATCTGGAGAAGCTCCGGCAGATGGAAACCGAAAATATGAATCTGGAACTGGAACCGGTGAATCTTCTGGAACTGGCGCAGGCCGTGGAGACAGCGTTTGAGCCGGACTTAAAAAAGAAAAAGCTCACCTGTGAAGTGAGCGGGGAAGCAGCGGCAGTGATGGGGGACCAGAGGCGGCTGCATCAGGTTATCTTCAACCTGGTTTCCAATGCGGTAAAATATTCCACCGAAGGTGGAACGATTCAGATCCGGGTGAAACAGGAGAAACACAAGGCAGTCCTGATCGTAGAAGATCAGGGAATTGGCATGGCAGAGGAAGAACTGCCACTGATCTTTGAACGGTTTTACCGGACTGATCTTTCCCGCAGTCGCAAAACTGGGGGAGCTGGAATTGGCCTTGCGATTGTGAAGGCCATCGTTCAGGCCCATCAGGGTACGGTGACAGTTACAAGTAAGGTGGGCTGTGGAAGCCGGTTTACGGTCACGCTGCCAGCGGGAGAGGAGACACGCTGAGCGTGGAAAAATAATCAATTATATTGCTGCATCTGGTGAAAACGGCTATACTAATAGATAAATGCGTTGCGGCAAAAGCGGAGCGGGAACGATCCCTGCGCCGCATATGCTGAGAAAATAAGAGAAAGTTGAGGGGAAACAAAACATGCTTTTCATGAACAAAACACTGCTGCGCCTGGCCCGGGGTCTCTGGCTCTGGATCCTGGCTATTGCCGGTGTGAGCTTTCTGACGCTGGTCGGTACTACAGCGCTGGCTGAGATCATTGCCGGATTCCTGAGCAGTCTGTTTGAGCCGCAGGAGGCGCTGTCATCGGCGGGCAGTGCCATCCGTGGGGCACTTCTGGTGGCACTGTTCACATTCTGTGCACAGATGGGGAAGGGACTGCTGGAATACAAGACAGCAGCCGAAGCGAGAACCAGTATGCGCCGTATGATCTTTTCCAGGGTACTGGAGCTGGATGCAGGAGGCATTGAAAAGATCGGACCGGTTTCGGCTATCACTGCTTCGGTGGATGCGGTGGAGCAGATGCAGATGTATTTCAGCACTTATCTGCCGAGCCTGATCTGCAGCATTCTGGCGCCGGTTTATCTGTTCTTTCATTTAAAAAACATTTCCATGCCGGTGGCTCTGCTGCTTTTGGCCGTTTCTCTGGTGTTGCTTCCGGTGAACAATCTGTTCCGCTGTCGGATTGAGCAGATCCGAAAGACTTACTGGAAATCCCTGGATGATATGACCGGCTACTATATGGACAGCCTGCGGGGACTGACCACGCTGAAGCTCTTTGACCGGGATCAGGAGCATTCCCGGATTTTAGGGGAGAAGGCAGATATTTTAAACTACAACATCAACTGTTTTATGAAGGTCAACTTTACGTCCTTTCTGGTAACGGAAGCCATGATTTACGCAGCGATTCTGTTTGCACTGGTAAATTCCGCTGGCCGCATTGCGGATGGCAGCATGACCATTGCTCAGGCTTTGATTGTGCTGATGCTTTCCTACAGCTATTTCTCTGCCGCAAAGGAGCTGATGAACGCTTCTCACAGCGCGCTGACAGCGATTGCAGCAGCGGGCAAGGTAGAAGAGATTCTGGATACTGACACATCCCGTCCTTATGATCCGGCCCTTCCGGCAGATCCGAAACAGTTCGAGGGAATCCGCATGGATCATGTTTCTTATGGCTATGAAGGCAGGAGCAGGGCCTTGCAGGATATTTCCCTGACGGTTCCGAAGGGAAAGACCGTGGCTATGGTGGGCTTATCTGGCTGTGGAAAGTCCACAACGGCGTCTCTGCTGATGCGGTTCTGTGATCCGTTATCTGGCAACATCTATATAGAAGGAAAAGACTATTGCAGCATGAAGCCGGAGGAGCTGCGAAAGCACATTGCCATGGTGCCGCAGCAGGTCAATCTGTTTTCCGGCACGATCCGGGAGAACCTGCTGTTAGCGGACCCGGGAGCAAAGGATGCTGCGCTTTTAGAGGCATTGGAAGAAGCGGGACTGGGCGCTTTTATCCGCTCCCAGAGTAAGGGGCTGGATTCCGATGTTGGAAATGCCGGAAGCTCTTTATCTGGCGGACAGCGCCAGAAGATGGGCATTGCCCGGGCGCTGCTTTCCAGGGCAGAGTATATGATCTTTGATGAGGCGACATCCAGCGTGGATCCGCAGAGTGAGAAAGAAATCTGGGAAACCATCGGACATCTGGCCGAGAGCCGGACGCTCATCATTATTTCCCACCGCATGTCCTCCGTGCAGAATGCAGACTGCATTTATGTGCTGAGAGATGGCAGGGTGGCCCAGCATGGGACCCATGAAGCCCTGATGGCAGAGGGGGGACTTTACAAAGAGCTGGTGGTACGCCAGCAGGCAATGGAGGTGGCAAAATGAAGCGAAAATTCAGTTATTCGATGAAAGAGATGAATTACCGCCTTCTGATGATGGGACGCCCAATCTGGAAATATATTGGCATCTCCACGCTGGCCAGTACCCTTGGAGCCCTGTCCCATATGGGACTGATGGGCTTTGGAGCCCTGTGGCTTCTGGCTGCGGCGGGATTTTGTGATGGAGCCGGAATTTATGCGGCCCTGACGGCAGTTTGCGCGGTTCTGATCGCGGTCTGCCGCTACTTGGAGGGTGTGTTTTCCCATCTGGGTGCTTATGGCATTCTGGCAAAGATGCGGGTGCATCTGTTCGATGCCATCGACCGCATCGCTCCGGCGTATCTGATCGGGCGGAAGACTGGTGATGTGATGAACATTGCGGTGTCGGACATTGAGACGCTGGAATACTTTTTTGCCCACACCATCGGGCCGATGGTTACGGTCATTCTGCTTCCGACGACAACGGTGGTGATCGCCTGGTGTGTAAATCCGCTGTATGCCCTGGTGCTGATCCCAATCTACCTGATCATCAGCGTGGTGCTTCCGCTTGTGGCATTAAAGGCAGGTAGGGGGATCGGCATGCGTTACCGGGAACAGCTGGGAGATTTGAAGTCTAAGATTCTGGAGAGTGTCTACAGCATCCGGGACATCCAGATTTTCGGCGCGGGACAGCGCCGGATGCAGGTGGTGGAACAGGCCAATGGGAAGGTGAATCAGGCAGCTCTGGGGCTGACTTTGCACCGCCAGACCATAGCATCCTTCCCGAACTTTTTTGTGTACCTGGCAAGAATCCTGATTCTGGTGTGTGCCGGCGTGCTGGCATCCCGCGGCATCAATCATCCGGTGGGAACCATTGCCCTGTCCTTTGCGGCAACGGCTTCTCTGTCCTCCACCTTCAGTCTGACCTTTGTGGTGACGAGCCTGCTGGAGAGCTATGCGGCGGCAGAACGTATCTTTAAAATTGAAGATGCAGAGCCGGAGACCAGGGAACCGGAGCATCCGATTTTCTGCGGCGAGATCGAGACCATTGAGTTCCGGGATGTGACCTTTACTTATCCGGGTACACAGAAAAATATCCTGGAGCATTTTGATTATATCATCAAAAAAGGGGACCGGGTCGGCATTGCCGGGGAGTCCGGTGCGGGAAAATCCACGATCCTGCGTCTGCTTCTGCGGTTTTATGCGCCGACAAAAGGGCAGATCCTTATCAATGGAATCCCGATTGAGCAGATCAGCTTTACGGAATTGCATCAGCGTATCGCGTTTCTGGAACAGGATACCTACCTGTTTGACGCGACGATCGCGGAAAATATTGGTATTGCAAAGCCGGATGCTGCGGTGGAAGAGATCAAAACCGCAGCAAAACGTGCCGGAATCGCAGAGTTTATTGAAACTCTGCCAGATGGCTATGACACCGATATGGGGCAGATGAGCGCGCGGCTTTCCGGCGGAGAGCGTCAGCGTATCGGCATTGCGCGGGTGCTTCTCAGAAATCCGGATGTCTGCCTGATGGACGAGCCGTCCAGCGCGCTGGATGCACTGCACGAGAAGGAATTGCTGCATACCCTGGAGACAGAGTACGCGGGAAAGACGCTGTTGTTGATTTCTCACCGTGCAAGCACGCTGACAGGTTGTGAGTGGATCCTGAATGCAGAGAAATTCCGGCATTAGTTCCAGACTTCCTCAGCGATTTCTTTCACGAGTGCCAGCTTCTTCCACTGATCCTCATCTGTTACAAGATTTCCTTCTTCGGTGGAAGCAAAGCCGCACTGCGGGCTTAAGGCCAGCTGCCCTAACGGCACATAGTTTGCTGCTTCATGAATGCGGGCAATGACGTCCTCTTTGTTTTCCAGCGTGGCTTCTTTGGAGGTAACAAGGCCGAGAACGACCTTCTGTTTGCCGATGTAGCGCAGCGGTTCAAAGCCGCCTGCGCGGTCACTGTCATACTCCGGGAAGAAACCGTCTACATTGCAGTGACCGAACAGGATCTCTGCTACTGGCTCGTATCCGCCGGAGGAGGACCAGGTGGAACGGAAGTTGCCGCGGCAGATGTGCATGGTAATGGTCATATCTTCAGGTTTTGCTTCCAGCACCTTGTTGAGTACGTAGACATATTTGCGTCCGATCTCATCGACATCGATGCCGCGCTCGGCATAGGCTTTGCGTTTCTCGGCAGAGCAGAACTCGCCCCAGGAGGTATCATCCAGCTGGAGATAGCGACAGCCTGCGGCATAGAATGCTTTTACGGCTTTCTGGTAAGCTGCGGCAAGATCATATAACAGCACCTGCTCATCCTTGTAGCGCTCGATGGGCTGATAATTGGTCTCACGGATACAGCAGATCAGATGCAGCATGGACGGAGACGGGATGCACTGCTTCGGCTGAATGCCATCCGCAGTGATGCTCTTCAGGAAACGGAAGTGCTTCAGAAATGGATGGTCCTCCGGAAAGTCCAGCTTGTCCACAATTCTGACGGTTTCTGCCTTTGGCTGAAATCCCTTGAAGGCTACGGAAAGTGCTCGGATTTGACTTTCTGAGTGCCGGTCAGTCCCCAGAGAAAGTCCATGTGCCAGAAGGAACGGCGGTATTCACCATCTGTGACAGTCTTGAGGCCAACGTGTTCCTCCTTCTGTACTAAACCGCGGATCTCAGTGTCCTCTACTTTAGACAGTTCTTCGGCGGAGATGGAACCGGATGCAAACTTTGCGCGGGCTTCGTGAATGGCAGCAGTGCGCAAGAAGCTGCCGACAATATCATAACGGTATGGAGCGGGATTTTTCATGTGTTCGTGTCCTTTCTGAGCTGCGAGATCATCCGTGGCTCATTTGTTTTTGTACGTTCACTATATAATCCCGCGGCGTGATTGTAAAATATGTAAAATATGTGGCTGGCCATAGGTTGAAACTATATCAAGACTTTATCAAGCTGGTGAACATGTGTTTACTATTTGGAAATATATATGATATCATTTGTAGTAAGTCAAGAAGAACGGAGCAATCGCAGAATCGGAGGAACATATGGGATACACTTGTACATACAAATCAGAATTGGGAGAAATTTTACTGGCTGCGGATGAAATCGGACTTACCGGCTTATGGTTTACCGGGCAGAAGTATTTTGCCAGTACACTTCCGGACGAACACATTTCCCGGGAAACACCGGTTTTGTCAGAAGCAAAAGAATGGCTGAATGTGTATTTTTCTGGAAAAGAGCCGGCCTTCACCCCGCCCCTTCATCCTGCCGGTTCAGAGTTCCGGCAGGCAGTATGGCAGATTTTATTGCAGATTCCATACGGGCAGACCACAACCTACGGGGAGATTGCCAGACAGCTGGCTGACGTGAAAAGGACTCCAGGTATGTCTGCGCAGGCCGTAGGCGGTGCAGTGGGGCATAATGCGATTTCCATTATCATTCCCTGTCACCGGGTGGTCGGAAGTAACGGCAGCCTGACGGGATATGCAGGTGGCATAGACAAAAAAAGTGGCACTGCTGAAATTGGAGCATACGGATATGAGCCGCTTTTTCATTCCAAAGAAGGGAACGGCGCTGTAAGCTAACCGGTTACTTCCTGCAGCATCAGCCTCGGCTCTGCCATCAGCGAATAATTCGTATGGTAGATGACGAATCCCGGAGCGCTCCGGCAGATTTTTTCACATGCTTTCTCTGAATATAGTCGATCTCGACCTTATCATTGTCCCGGCCTTTGGAGTACCAGGCAGCCAGGGCAGCGGCTTCCTCAAAGGTACGGTCCGGCAGCTCTTTGCCCTCGGTCCGGACTACTACATGGGAACCCGGAATTCCTTTGGCATGGAACCACCAGTCATTGCCATTGGCAATTTTGAAGGTCACTTCCTCGTTCTGGTAGTTGTTCTTTCCAACATAAATATCGAAGCCGTCTGTGGAGCGGTAGTGATACGGACGGCTGGTGATCTTCGGCTTTTTGGCACCGTAGGGACGTTTCTTCACAAAGCCGAATTCCATCAGCTCTTCCTTGATCTGTACCAGATCATCCTCCTTCAGTGCGATATCCAGGGCGGTACTGATGGATTCTAAGTGGTCGATTTCCTGCTTTGTCTCTAAGGTCAGGTCACTCAGGGCCTCGAAGGTACGTTTCAGCTTATTATATTTCGCAAAGAATTTCTGGGAGTTTTCCTGTGCGGAAAGCTGCGGATCCAGCGGGATCCTTATCTCTTCATTGGTATAGTAATTCAGGCATTTCAGCTCTTTTTCCCCGCCCTTTAACTCATAACCGTAGGTATTTAACAGCTCGCCGTATACCTTATATTTGTCACGCTTTTCGGTATCCTTTAACTGCTTTTCCTGCAGGTCGTATTTTTTATAGTTTCGCTCCAGGGCAGTCTGGACGATCTTTCTTAGGTCTACGGATTTCTGGCGGATGCGGGTCACAGCGCTCTTCTCGGAGTAGTAGGAGTCTAATAGGCGGCTGATGGATCCGAAGGGTTTTGTCTGATACTCCGCGGATTCATAGCAGGTCAGCGGTACGGAAGAAAATTCCACCGGCTCCTCACCGCGGTAGATGATGTTCGGCGTAAACCTGCCGTTTTTGACATCCTCCATCAGCAGATCAAACATGTGGTATAAATGAGTCAGCTCTGCCGGAGAAAGCTCGTTGGCGGAACGGTCCCCGTCAATGGAGGCGAGATGGCAGATTTCCGTGCCGATGATGGGACTGATTCCGGTAAGTTTCTGATACAGGGCCTTCTGAACCGGAGCCGGGGTGCTGCCTATGACATTTGCAAAGGTCTCCTCGGAAATGGTGAGGGGGTCTTCTTTATCGGTGGTGTGCGGGATGAAATACATCCGGCCCGGCAGAACCTCGCGCACGGAGCTGACCTGGGCGGAGACATGCTTGATGCTGTCTAAGATGGTGCCGTCTTCCTTGCAAAAGATAATGTTGCTGTGCTTGCCCATCAGCTCAATGATGAGGCGCTTCCTCCTCAGATCTCCCAGCTCATCGAGATGCTCGATCTCAAACTCGATGATACGCTCAAGTCCCGGCTGGGATACTTTGACGATGCGCCCGGTTCCGATGTGTTTTCTCAGCAGCATGCAGAAGTTCGGTGCGGTCAGCGGGCTTGGCTTGTTGGTCTCGGTGAAGTATACCAGGGGCAGGCTTGCGCTGGCCGATACCGAGAGACGCAGGGTTTCTTTATTATTTTTTACCGTGAACATCAGCTCATCCTTCTCCGGCTGGGCAATCTTGTTGATCTTGCCGCCCTCTAATTTCTGCCGGATATCATGGACCAGGTTCGCGATTACAATTCCGTCAAATGCCATGTTATAATACAGCTCCTTTATATGAAGTGGATATTACGATTCTTCCAATTATACAGGATTCCATGAAAATTTACAAGAACGCAAAACCGATTGCCACGAAGCCGTTGACTTGTTTTTCCATTTGAATTATAATACTTTTATCTATGGCAAAGGAGTAGAGGACATCATGATAAAGAGCATGACCGGATTCGGCCGGTGCGAGATTGTCACTGCGGAATGCAAGATTTCCGTAGAAATGAAGGCGGTCAACCATCGCTATCTCGATTTAAGCATCAAGCTGCCAAAGAAGTTCAACTACTTTGAGGCAGGCATCCGCAATCTGTTAAAAACTTATATTCAGCGCGGAAAGGTCGATGTATTCATCAACTACGAAGACTACACAGAAGAGAAGATGTGCTTAAAGTATAACAGCTCCCTTGCTGCAGAGTATATGAGCTGCTTCAAACAGATGGAAGAACAGTTTGGCATCAAAAACGATGTTACCGTATCAGGACTGGCCCGTATGCCGGAGGTCCTGACCATGGACCAGGTCCAGGAGGATGAAGACCGGATCTGGCAGCAGCTTTCAGGAGCCGTCGAGGAGGCCGCAAAGAAATTTGTGGATTCCCGCGTTCAGGAGGGCGAAAAATTAAAGGAAGATCTGCTTGGCAAGCTGGCTTACATGAGCAGTCTGGTGGCTTTTATCGAGGAACGTTCCCCGGTCATCCTGACCGAATACCGCCAGAAGCTGGAGGATAAGGTCAGGGAGCTTCTGGGCAGCACCCCGCTTGATGAGGGGCGCATTGCTACCGAGGTTACCATCTATGCCGACAAGATTTGTGTAGATGAGGAGATGGTACGTCTCCACAGTCATATTGATGCTACCAGAAAAGAGCTGGAAGCAGGCGGCAGCGTAGGCCGCAAGCTGGACTTTATCGCACAGGAGATGAACCGTGAGGCCAATACCACACTGTCCAAATCCACCGATCTGGAGATTTGTGATAAGGCCATTGCATTAAAGACTGAGATCGAAAAAGTCAGAGAGCAGATTCAGAACATTGAATAATCGTAAATGTTCAGTAGGTCTGCGCATTTACTGCGCTGACCGTAAGAAAACATAGGCGGGTAGGCAAAAATCCCATTGCCGCAGGCAATTTTTCATGGATTTTTGCTCGTGACTGTGAAGATACTGAACAGTTATGAATAATCACAGAACCAGGAAAGAATCGAGGATTAAGTATGAGCCGTAAGGGAATTTTAGCGGTTGTTTCCGGCTTTTCGGGAGCAGGAAAAGGCACTTTGATGAAAGCACTGCTTTCAGAGCATGCAGACCAGTATGCGTTATCTATTTCGGCCACTACACGCGGACCGCGTGAGGGTGAGGTGGATGGAAGAGAGTATTTCTTCAAAACGAAGGAGCAGTTTGAGCAGATGATCGCGGAAGACGCGCTGATTGAGCATGCCTGCTATGTAGGAAACTATTACGGGACTCCGAAGAGCTATGTCATGGAGCAGCTGGAGGCCGGAAAGAACGTCATTCTGGAAATTGAGATCCAGGGCGCGCTTGCTGTCAAAGAAAAGTTCCCGGACACTCTGCTTTTATTTGTAACACCGCCAAGTGCCCAGGAGCTGGAGCGCAGACTGCGGGGCCGCGGAACGGAAACAGACGAGGTCATCAAAAGCCGCTTAAAACGCGCGGTGGAAGAGGCTGAGTTCATGGACCGCTATGACTACATTCTGGTAAATGATGAGCTGGAGACCTGTGTGCGGGAAATGCATGAGCTGATTCAGGCGCAGCGCCACAAGACCTCCCAGAATCAGGAGTTTATCGTGGAAATGAAAGAGGATTTAAACAGTTTTAAATGCGGCTGTTTTTATCATAAAACTATTATACAAGATTAAGAAGATATCCCCAGAAAGGAGTTTTATTATGTTACATCCATCTTATACAGATTTGATCAACGCAGTAAACAGCGAGGTTGAGCCGGGTGAGCAGCCGGTCGTGCAGAGCCGTTATTCCATCGTTCTTGCAACCTCCAAGCGTGCAAGACAGATCATCGGCGGAGATGAGCCGCTCATTGCGAGAGCAGCAGGCAAAAAGCCGCTTTCCATCGCAGTTCAAGAGCTTTACGAGGGTAAGGTAAAAATCCTCGGCGATAACGATGCCGAAGAAGAGGAAGAGGCAAAAGCGATCGAAGCCGCAGCAGACGGAGATCCGGAAGCATTCGGAATAGAAGCTGAGCAGGTTGAGGAGTAGAAATAAAAGTATAACGGGATAAAAGAAAGGAGAAGGCCGTCTCATATGTCAGAGATGGCTTTTTCCATAAAACAGGAGTTTGGAATTTATGAAGATTTTATGTGTTTCTCTTGGCTGTGACAAGAACCTGGTTGATACTGAGATGATGCTCGGGCTTTTAAACCGGGACGGCCATACCTTTACAGACGATGAAAACGAGGCAGATATCATTGTGATCAATACCTGCTGTTTCATCAATGGCGCAAAAGAAGAGAGTGTGAACACCATCCTGGAGATGGCAGAACTGAAAAAGACCGGAAAATGCAAGGCACTGATCGTGACCGGCTGCATGGCCCAGCGTTACAAACAGGAGATCATCGATGAAATCCCGGAGGTAGACGGTATTCTTGGAACCTCCACTTACGATGAGATTTCCAATGTGTTAAAGCAGGCCCTTGGAGGTGAGGGACACGTCAGCTGTTTCCACGATCTGAATGCGCTTCCGGAGGTGGAGACCTCGCGTATCATTACCACAGGCGGTCATTACGCGTTTTTAAAGATCGCGGAAGGCTGTGATAAACACTGTACTTACTGCATCATCCCGAGCCTGCGCGGCAATTACCGCAGCGTGCCGATGGAGCGCCTGTTAAAAGAGGCAAACGAGCTGGCAGACCAGGGTGTCCGCGAGCTGATTCTGGTAGCGCAGGAGACTACCCTGTACGGCGTGGATTTGTACGGAAAGAAGATGCTTCCGGAGCTGCTTCACAAGCTGGCCGAGATCCCGGGCATTTACTGGATCCGGATTCAGTACTGCTATCCGGAGGAGATCACCGATGAACTGATTGAGGCCATTCGTACGGAAGAAAAGGTCTGCCATTATCTGGATGTTCCGATCCAGCATGCCAGCGACCGTATCTTAAAGCGCATGGGACGCCGTACCAATCAGGCACAGCTTCGCGAGATCATTGGAAAGCTTCGTGCCGCAGTCCCGGATATTGCGCTTCGCCACAACCATGATCTCCGGCTTCCCGGGCGAGACCCAGGAAGATCACGAAGAGGTCATGCGCTTTGTAGATGAGATGGAGTTCGAGCGTCTTGGCGTATTTTACCTACTCAGCAGAGGAAGATACTCCGGCGGCAGCTTTCCCGGATCAGATCCCGGAGGAAGGTGAAGGAGGAGCGCCGCGACGAGATCATGGAGCTCCAGCAGGAAATTGCCTTTGAAAAGTCCGAATCCATGGTAGGACGAGTTCTGGATGTTATGATCGAGGGCAAGGTGGCTGACGAAGCTGCTTATGTGGGAAGAACCTACATGGATGCCCCGAATGTAGATGGATATATCTTTGTTAACAGTGGTGAACTCTTTATGTCCGGTGATTTTGTCCGGGTGAAGGTCACTGGTTCCAATGACTATGATCTGATCGGGGAGGTATACGATGAATCTGCCGAATAAACTGACCGTGCTGCGGGTGATCATGATCCCGTTTTTTGTAGTCAGCCTGCTGGCATTTCACGGTGAGGTACGCCTGCTTCGCAACCTGGCGGCTGCCATCTTCATTGTAGCCAGTCTCACTGACATGCTGGATGGAAAGATTGCAAGAAAATATAACCTGGTAACAAATTTTGGAAAATTTATGGACCCGCTTGCGGACAAGCTTCTGGTCTGTTCCGCGCTGATCTGTCTCATTGAACTGGGACAGCTTCCGTCCTGGATGGTGATTATCATCGTCAGCCGGGAATTCATCATCAGCGGTTTCCGTCTGATTGCGGCTGAGCAGGGTATTGTCATTGCTGCCAGCTATTGGGGCAAATTCAAGACCACATTCCAGATGATCGCAGTCATCTTAATGATCGTGAATCTTCCGGTCCTGCACATCCTGACGGTGGCCTGCACCTGGATCGCCCTGGTGCTGACTGTGGTTTCACTGGTGGATTACATTGCAAAGAATCATAAAGTGCTTACAGAGGGGGCAATTTAAATGGTAGTAGAACTGATTTCAGTCGGAACAGAGCTTCTGCTCGGAAACATTGTGAATACCAACACCCAGTTTCTTGCAGAAAAATGCGCGCTTCTGGGTCTGACCATGTATCACCAGGTGACAGTCGGAGATAACCACGACCGCCTGGCTGAGGTAATCCGGACGGCACTGAAGCGCTCGGATGTCATCATCCTGACCGGCGGTCTTGGACCGACTGAGGACGATCTGACCAAAGAGGTCTGTGCGGAGGTAATGGGCTTCCCGCTGGTGGAGGATACGCATACCCATGAACGGATTGAGGAGTATTTCCGGAACAACATTTATAAGGTGATTCCGGACAATAACTGGAAGCAGGCCATTGTTCCGGCTGGCTGCATCGTTCTGGACAATGATAATGGTACCGCGCCTGGACTGATCCTGGAGAAATACGGCAAGTCTGCCATTCTTCTTCCGGGACCGCCAAACGAGCTGTATCCGCTGTTCATGAATCAGGTATATCCGTATCTGCAGAAGCTGCAGCCGGAGGTGATCCGCTCCCAGATGGTGAAGATCTGTGGTGTGGGAGAGAGCCAGGTGGAAGACAAAATTCTGGATCTCATCGACAAACAGCAGAATCCGACCATTGCCACCTACGCGAAGACTGGCGAGGTACACATCCGCGTGACGGCAAAGGCAGCGACCGAAGAAGACGCCAAGAAACTGGTGAAGCCGGTGGTAAAAGAAATCAAAAACCGTTTCGGGGACTATGTCTACTCTACGAAGGAAGAGGAGACGCTGGAGCAGGCTGTGGTCAGGCTGTTAAAGAAATACGAACTGACGGTGACGACTGCGGAGTCCTGCACCGGTGGACTGCTGGCTGGCCGCATCATCAATGTGCCGGGAGCTTCCGAGGTTTACAACGAGGGTTTTATCACATATTCCAATAAAGCAAAACGCAAGTATCTGGATGTCAGCAAGAGTACGTTAAAGAAGTATGGTGCAGTCAGTGAGCAGACCGCCAGAGAGATGGCAACTGGCGGTGTGTTTGCTACCGATTCCGATGCCTGTGTGGCTGTCACCGGCCTGGCTGGTCCGGACGGCGGCAGTGAGGAAAAGCCGGTTGGTCTGGTTTACATTGCGACTTACATGAAGGACAAGGTCAATGTCCAGAAATATCAGTTTAAGGGCAACCGGGCTAAAATCCGGGAGCAGGCGGTCGTGAAGGGACTGGATCTTCTGCGCCGTTCCATTCTGGATAATTATCGCTAGGAAAAGATGGAGAAGATGCGATGCAGGAAAGCATCTTAAAAGCTTATGAAAATATTGATACATTACGTTCAAGAAGAAAATTCAAAGCATGGATCTTTCAGATCCTGGCAAATGAATGTTATCAGATCTTAAGAAACAGGAAGAGACAGGAACCAACAGATCCGTTTGAATTTCCAGAACAGGAACATTCCAGTGATTACTGGACAGAAGATATGGTATCAGAGGATGGAGAAATTTTAAGTTATATTTTAAGAATGCCAAAACAGCATCAGGAAGTATTGATCTTATATTATTATGATGAATTTTCCACAAAAGAAATCGCCAAAATCTTAGATATACCGCAAGGAACCGTAAAATCAAGACTTGCCAGAGGAAGAAAACAATTAAAGGATTTATTAGAGATGGAAGGAGAAGGTGCATATGAAGGAGCATGAGTTAAGAAAAAGGATCAAGAGAGAAAAAATACAGGAACAGATGCCAGAATCAACCAGAAAAAGGATGGATGATCTGTTAGATGGATTGCCGGAAGAAACAAAAAGAAGTAAAATTCATAGAATCTGGAAAAATGCCGTGGTATTTGTGGCTGTATTATCTTTATCAACAGTGACAGTGTTTGCAGGTGCGAAATTGATCACATTAGGAACAGGAAAATTGGACACAAAACATGGAAGCAGGCAATATCAAAGGTCTGTGAAACTAAACGAGATTCAAAAAAATAATGCAAAGGCAGGAATAAGCAGAACAGATCAGGGAATTACATTAAGAATTGACAATGTCGGTCTGGATGAAGGTAATTTATTATTGTATTATACAGTGTCATTAAATAAAACAACGACAGCCGAAAAGCTTGAAAAAGTTAAAAAAGATAGTTTACAAGAGCGCTGGAACCTTAACAGTATATGGCTTGGACCACAGATTTCCATTGATGGAAAAGCAAATGATGAAGTAAATGAAACGGGAGTAACGGAAGCTTACAGGATCAACAACCATAAGATTAAAGGAGTTTATCGTTTTAATCTTACTGGAAAATTAAAAAAGAAAGTAAAACTAGATATTAAAACCAACTATTTATGGGATACCAAAGGTGACTGGTCTATGCAGCTTGCGGTTGATCGAAGCAAGGTCGCAAAGAAGACAAAAGTGATCACACGATCTAAGAAATCAATCGTAGACAGAGTTATTATATCTCCATTAGGAAATACCTTGCGAAGCAATGACAAAAAACATGATCTTGTGATCAGAGATAATAAAGGAAGATATCTCTACTATGAAGAAAAAACTAATTCAGAAAAAAGCAAAGATATCTATCAGTTTTTCAAACATACACACACAAGATCACTGGAAATCATTCCAGTTAAAAAACAATCTGTGGTAACAAAGAATGGAAAAGTACAGAAAGCAGTATTAAATCTGAAGAAAAATGAGATTGTCAAAGTCAGTGATCATACCAAATTAAAAGTGGCAGATGTAAAAAAACAAAAACACAATCTGAGAATTTACTTTAAAGTTCTAGATTATGACGGAGCAATCTTAACAGACGGACTAGAGGGTAGATTTATCGTAGATAACAAGGGAAGATCCCTGATCAAAGATGGTGGAAGTATTGACACATGGACAGATTATGAAAAAGAACAGCTGGTACTTGAATTTTACAATGCATTCAAAGGCGTTGATTATACGAAAGCGGCGAAGATTAATTTCTTAAAACAGAAAGCAGTTCTCAATGAAAAACAGAAACAGAAAATAGAAATAAAGTAAATATATTAAGTGAGTATAAAATAAAAATACCAGATTTCGATTCATAGGAATCTGGTATTTTTATTGGTAAAATCTTGAAATTAAAAGCTGTAGAAAGTAAAATAAAGTGTGTATTCTATATAGAGAAAATAAGAAATGAATAAAATGGGAGAAAACAAAATTATGAAAAAGTACAAAGGTGTCGTATTTTTTGACTATGATGGAACAACAGTTGATGAAGTAGATGAGATTAAAACAGCAACACCAACAACCGTAGAATCATTGAATAAATTAAAAGAAAATGGATATCTGACAATGTTATGCTCAGGAAGAACACAGCGATTTTTAGAGATGGATATTGATAAATTTATGGGAGCGATCACATGTAATGGTTCACATACAGAAGTTGAGGGAGAAGTGATCAGAGACATCTGTATTCCAGATGAATTGGTATTTCAGGTAGTTAACGAATATTTCCCAAGAGATACGATCATTCATTTTGAGACAAGAGATATCAGTTATTATCTACATATGGATGAAGAGTTTTTCAAAAATCACTGCAAACTTTTTAATCTGCCACAACGATGGTATGCGCCATGGAAATTCCGCACAAAAAACACTCACATCAGCAAACTTGTTATGAATTACAAGGATATTCAGGTGAAGAAGGATTTTGAAGAAGAATTTAAAGATGTATTTACTTGCGCTAAACATGTTCGCGAAAATTTCATTGATATCACATTAAAAGGTGTAACAAAAGGAGATGCGATCACAGAACTGATCGAGAAACTTGGAATTGACAAGAAAGACACCTATGCATTTGGAGATGCAGATAATGATGTAGAAATGATGCAGGCAGTTGGAACAGGAATCGCGATGGGACGTCATAGTGAGAAAGTAGGAGAAGTCGCATCTATGGTAACAGGAACTGTCAAAGAAGAAGGAATTACAATGGCACTTAAGAAGTTAGGATTGATCTAAGATGAAGAATATTATTTTTGATGTAGATGATACATTATATAATTTAATGGAACCATTTGAAAAAGCCCACAAAGAACTGATGGCAGCCCGCACAGATGCAGACTGTGAGGAATTATTTGAAGCATCAAGAACCTACAGTGATGAAGCATTCTGTATGTCAAGAGAAGGAAAAATCTCTGAAGACGAAGAATTTGCATATCGTGTCCAGAAAACATATGCAGATGTTGGAGTAGAAGTCAGCAAAGAAGAGGCAAAACAATTCGAAGAACGATACCGTTATTACCAAAAGCATATTCAGGTACCAGAAATTACAAAACAGATCCTTGATCATTGCAAAGAAAATTACAGAATCGGAATTTTAACGAATGGAACAACAAAGAATCAGGGAAAGAAATTAGAGACATTAGGATTAGACCACTGGTTTGATCCTAAAACAATGTTCATCTCAGACAGCATCGGAGCTGCAAAACCAGATGTCAAAGCATTTCATACCGTTCAAAAAGAAATGAAGCTTGATCCTGAGGAAACATGGTTTATCGGAGATACCTTTGAAATAGATGTCGTAGGAGCCAAGAATTCTGGCTTGCATGTCATTTGGTTCAACCACAGAAACCGCCCAATGCCAGAAGGAGATATCGTTCCAGACGTAGAAGTAACAAGTGGACAGGAATTATTTGAATATATAAAAAAATTATAATTCAACACCGTCTAACATACACACATATGGTGGTTTGAATAGCTGTCCATGTATATGAGAAAAACGAAATAATAGGATAAAAGATTTAGAACTTTTATCCTATTATTTCGTTTTTTTATATGCATTGAACAACGCATTCAAATTACAACTTGGTTACATTAGATGCCTGTTTTCCGCGAGGTCCTTCTTCAATCTCGAAACTAACATTCTGTCCTTCTTCCAAAGTCTTAAATCCTTTTCCCTGAATTGCAGAAAAATGAACAAATACATCATCTCCGGATTCCTGTGAAATAAATCCATAACCTTTTTCTGCGTTAAACCATTTTACTGTACCATTGCTCATCTGGGTACCTCTACTTTCTTAAATAAAAAATACATGTAACTGTTAATGACAGGTGTTTCAATAAAAATCTTTATAAAAAAGAAAAAGTCCACGAACCGTTACTTGCTTTACGCATTCATAGAAATAAATGAATGCATCCGTATCGGTCGTGAACATTAAAATCTATCAATAACAAGATTAATCATAGCACAACAACTTAACGATTACAAATACTTTTTTAAATCCTGAATACTTTTTTCGTGAAGAGAAATAAGTTTGTCACTGAAGTGTTTTGCTTCTTTGGCGGCATCACAGTAAAGATGATTTTTCTGGATCGCTGTGATCATTCCCATCGTATATCCTTGAATACACATTTCAGAAAGATGACTGACATTTTTATCAGACATAGCCTTTAATTTGGTCATCCATTCAGAATATGTTTTCAAAAGATCATTTAATTCTTCTGTAGAATCACCATTGGAAGTGATCGTATCTTTTATAGAATCTGATAAATTTTGATATTCTTCTTCCTGGCTGATGATCAAAGCCTTAAAATCACAGTCTGTCGTGATCTTTCGAATCTCAGGAATGGTTTCTAAAACCATTGCAATGTTCTGATAAATACTGTTTAATAAATTTTCATTATCCATAATTGTAACACTCCTTTTATTCATAGGATGTTCCATATAACAGTTTCTATACATAAAAGTGGAAATATGATAAAATGGCAGACATAAAATGAAATCTACATACATCGATTTTATGGTGAAAAGAAATAATAAGCAGGAGAAAAAGATGAGCAAAGAAAATTTTGAGAAGCAGATCCGAAAAAGAATGGAGCAGTTAGATGAGATCAATAAACATGGAATATTTAAAGAATTAAAAGGAACTGTCACAGATTTTAACTATGATACCAAAAGTTTAACCATGACGTTCGAGGCCACAAAGTTTCATGAAAATGCATTTGGAATCATGTTTGGAGGTTCTCTGGCAGGGATGTTTGATATTGCATTTGGAACATTGACTGCTGGATTGGGCGATTATAGTGTAGCCCCAACGGTGCAGCTTTCTACAACATTTTTAAAAGGAATACCAACAGGAGCAACCGTAAGAACAGAGGTAGAAGCAGTGTCCACAGGAAAAACAATCATGAATTTTGTTGGAAAAGCCTATGTAGGAGAAGAACTCGTCGGAAGCGCCAGCGGGACATTTATGACACCGCGGCCATTTAAGAAATTTAATACAGAAAAATAAAGAAAAAGGATATTGATCGTGACACCAATATCCTTTTTATATCATAGGAAATTCCAAGGGAATCCCCTTGATAAAGTTATTTTATAAAGCAACTTGCTCGATCTCTTTTACAGCATCAAGGATCATATTAGGAGTTACTTCATAAGGCCATACACGTACATCAATTCCAGATAAAGCCTTTGTGATCACAGCATCCATATCATCAATCGTCGCATGAATATCCACAAGTTTCACAGGAAATCCCATATTCTTGGAGAATTCATAGATTTTCTTAAATTCCTCTTCCTGATGATCAACTTTTAATAAGATCAGGATACAATAAGCAACGATCTCACCATGCAGATGTCCATGTTCTTCGGTAGATTTACATACAGTAAATCCGTTATAGCAGGCATGTGCAAGTCCAGTATTTAAATCAATTCCAACAAGATTTGATACAAAACCAGTAGAAACGATAATTCCAAGAATGACTTCTTCCAGAGCTTTTCCAGGAGTATGATTTCGACATTCTTCTAAGGCTTCTACACCGTATTTTACTAATGGTCTGGCACAAAGATTACTGATCTGGACACCCATGGAAGTGCTATGGTCTAGATCATTATCACCACGGGCACTGGTTGTACATTCATAAAATTTAGCCATTGTATCACCAATTCCAGCCCACAGGTACTTTTCAGGAGCATTGGCGATTACTTGTGTATTGATAAAGATCCATTCAGAAGGTTTCTCTTGGAAAGAATATTCACGAAGGGAACCATCTGGATGATAGATGATACCAAGTGATGTACAAGAAGCACAAGTAGAAGCAATCGTTGGGAATGTAAAGAATGGTCGGTTGCTTTCCTGTGACAATACTTTACAAGTATCAATCGCTTTTCCGCCACCACATGCAAAGATCATATCAGCATCAATAACTTCTTGATGAGAATTTAATTCATCTATGTGTTCACGACTGGCTTCACCACCGTATTCAAAGACACCGGTAATCATGATATTGCTGTCAGAAACAGCTTCTTTGATTAGATCGGCAGCGGCAGCCAAGGCATGTGTTCCTCCGATGATCACAGCTTTTGTTCCGTATTTTTCACATACCATAGAGATGTCGGCATATGCGTCGGTTCCAATGGAGTAATTTGGGTAGTATTTTCTCATAAGTCATATAACTCCTTCTGTTTTGTTAATTTTTTTCATTATACTCCTGAAAGAATGTTTTGACAAATATTATGGAAGTAGTAAAATATATTTGTTCCCTAACCTTACGTTTTCTGCTTTTTTCAAAAGTAAAAAAACGGAAAGTCTAAGGTGACAGGAAAGATAAGAATAGAACATAAAGGAAGGTAATATAAAATGGCAAAGATTGATATCATATCAGGATTTTTAGGAGCAGGTAAAACAACTCTGATCCAGAAATTATTAAAAGAAGCATTAAAAGGAGAGAAAGTCGTACTGATCGAGAATGAATTTGGCGAGATCGGTATCGATGGAGGATTCCTTAAGGACGCAGGGATTGAAGTAACAGAGATGAATTCTGGATGTATCTGTTGTTCTTTAGTTGGAGATTTCGGAAGTGCATTAAAAGAAGTAGTCACACAGTACAACCCAGACCGTATCATCATTGAACCATCAGGCGTGGGTAAATTATCAGATGTTATCAAAGCTGTACAAGGTGTTGCGGAAGATGTTGAACTAGACTTAAACAGCTTTGTGACAGTTGCAGATGCAAAGAAATGCAAGATGTATATGAAGAACTTTGGTGAATTTTATAATAATCAGGTAGAATATGCAGGATCTATCATCTTAAGCCGTACAGGAGATGTAGCAGAAGATAAATTAAATGAAAGTGTAGCACTGCTTCGTGAACATAATGAAAAAGCTGCGATCATCACAACACCATGGGATGAGCTTTCTGGAGAACAGATCTTAAAAGTTATGGAAGATGGAAATGATATGGTCAAAGAATTATTAGAAGAAGAGGAAATCTGCCCTGTGTGCGGTGGACACCATGATCACGACCACGACCATGAACATCATCACCATGATCACGATGAAGAATGTGGTTGCGGATGTGGACACGATCATGACCATGATCATGAACATCATCATCATCACGATCATGATGAAGAATGCAGCTGTGGATGTGGACATGACCATGATCACCACCACCATCATCATGCAGATGAAGTATTTACAAGCTGGGGCAAAGAAACACCTAAGAAATATAATAAGGAAGAACTGGATACGATCTTACAGAAATTATCCAAAGATGACAGCTATGGTATGATCTTAAGATCCAAAGGTATTTTACAGACAGAAGATGGATCATGGGTTCAGTTTGATCTTGTTCCAGGAGAATATGAAATCCGTGAAGGAAGTGCAGACTACACAGGAAGAATCTGTGTGATCGGATCAAAATTAAAAGAAGATGAATTAGAAGGTTTATTCTTCTAAATAACAGGAGGAAAAAAGATGTACGAATTACCGGCATACCTGATATGGGGATTTTTAGAAAGTGGAAAATCAACACTGATCAAAGAAACATTAAACCAGGATTATTTTAATGACGGCGAGAAAACAATGATCCTTACGTTTGAAGAAGGAGAAGTCGAATACGATAAAGAAATGCTAGAGAAGACAAATTCATTCGTGGTGAATATTGAAAATATGGAAGATTTCACAAAAGAATTTGTCAGAGGATGTCAGAGAAATTATTATCCAGACCGTGTCATGATCGAATATAATGGAATGTACTCCATTGATGATCTGATGGATGTAGTAGATGAGACAGATCTTGAGTTATATCAGGTGATCGTAACAGTTGACGCATCTACAGCAGATTTGTATTTGAAAAACATGAAATCTATGTTTATGGAAATGTTTAAGATGGCAGATCTTGTCATTTTTAACCGCTGCGATGACAATACGAATATGGGAAGTTTCCGAAGAAGTATTAAAGCAGTCAATCCAAGAGCACAGGTAGGTTTCGAACGTGCCGATGGAAAAGAAATGGCACAGGATGAACTGCTGCCATATGATGTAAATGCAGATGTGATCAAAGTAGAAGATGAAGATTATGGAATCTGGTATATTGATGCGATGGAACGTCCAGAGGTTTATGAAGGAAAGACTGTGGAAATGCGTGTTCAGGTCCAGAGAAGTCCCAAGATGCCACCGGGAATGATCATTCCTGGACGTAAAGCAATGACATGCTGTGAGGACGATATGACATTTATCGGCTATCTGTGCAGACTAAACCAGACGAAATCTAAGACATTAAAGAGAATTCTCAATAATGAATGGGTAACATTAACAGCACAGATCCATTCAGAATACAATGAAGCATACGATAAGACAATGCCAATCTTAACAGCGATCAGAATCGAAAAATCAGAACCACCAAAAGAACAATTGGTATATTTCTAGATTTTAAGGACATAGCAGCCCCGCCCCAAGCATACACTGTAAAAACAACATTTACAGGGGGCTTTTCCATTGAAGAAATACATGGAAGAACGAGTTATTGAAAGTGCGATCTACATCATTGAACACAATGCTACAGTACGCCAGACAGCCAAGCAGTTCGGCGTCAGCAAAAGCACAGTACATAAAGATGTGACAGAACGGTTAGAAACGATCAACAAAACACTTGCCAGACAAGCAAGAAAGGTACTAGACATCAATAAATCTGAACGTCACATCAGGGGTGGGCTTGCAACGAAAGAGAAATATCTTCATAGATAGAACTACAGGGAGATTACGAAATCCAGGTTACACATGCAAAATTGTAATAGAAGATACACATCCACCGGTATGGAGAAGAGTCATCATACCAGATCAGATTACTTTTTTTGAATTACACAAGATCAATATAGAAAAATATGAGCCGGATTATAAAGAACGATATCCTAAACTGGTCAAATATAAAGGGGATAACTTTATGGAAGACAGCGGAGGGGTCTGGAACTGGGAAATGAATGAAGAAGTTTCTCCTTTTGACAGAGAATTTGTGGAAAGCCAGTTCCGTCAGATGGTATTTCCAAAGCATAAACAAAAAGATGAGGTTAAAGTATTCAACGAACAGGATAAGATAGATATATTAAAAGGTTTTTTGACGAAATAAGTAAGATGCCAGAAGATGATCTGGAAGACTGCTCTGAAGAATTCCTTTATATGTTGTCAAGTAGTTGTATCGTTTATGGATATATAAAAGAAGCACGATCCTTGATCAAAGAATTAAAGAATAGTTCTACAGCCGGAAAGAAGATAGCAAAATTACTAGAAATAGAAATTGACCAATATGATAATGTAATGGATATGGGGGATTTTTAATATCTGTAATGTTAAAAAGAAAATTCCGATAACAATCATCTAAAGTTGAAATCCAGTACAGTTTAACATACACACTCTGTAATGGTTTGAATCACGTAAATTATTTGAATATTATAAAAAAGAGATCATGTGTCGGCAACCGTACGGACACGTCTGCACTTAGCGAGTGGATGGTCGAATGACCATTCAGGAGCTTAGTACAGCTACGTGGGAGTCCGAACGCAAGTGGGTTGCAGACACATGATCTCTTTTTATAATATTCCACCAATAATTTCCGTCATTCCATCCATATTTACATTAATGAATTCTGATAATTTAACAATTCACTCATAGGTTTCGACATATTCAGATACTGTCTGGTATTTCGCCGTAATCCGTTATTATTACCACCCTTAAGTATCGTCTCATGCGTAGCAAAGAAATCCTGATCTTCTTCAAAAGGTGTTCTCACGATATGAATATCCACGATCTCATCTAAGAAACGATTCTGATGAAAGATCTTTCTCGTACATTCCTTCTTGTACAAAGGACGCAGCTGATTCACTGTAAACTGAAAATAAAGAGAATTAAGTAATGGTTCATCACTGTCTAATAAAAATTGATAATCACCATCCAAGATCTTCTGTCCTTGTTCTTTAGTCAAAGGGATCTTTGTTTTATCTACCACAGATCCGTTCCGCTTTCTCTGCATCAGATAGAGATCTTCATCATTCTCCATATAAAAATAATATGTAAATGGGGAACTGTCCTTTGCTCCTTCAAACATTAATACCTTGACCGGAAGACTGATCATATATTTATCAGGAGATTTGGACAGGATATATTCTTCCTGTGTCTGGTTATATTCAGTCTGACTGATATTCTTCGTAACTTCGGTATAAGAAAGTTTTTCAATTGCTGTATTTTTCATGATAACTCCTAACCCGTGCTTTGTTATTAACTTCTTCCATTATAGCAAAGGAATATGATAAATTCATGTCTTATTTATAAAAAATGTATGAATAATTCATAGATTTTCTCAATACCCTGTGCTAAGATAAAATCTGGAGGAAAACTATGGATTTATTTGAATATGCAAGAGAATTAAATAAAGATAAAGAGTCGCCGTTAGCAGGGAGAATGAGACCTGCAACCCTCGATGAAGTGGTAGGTCAGGAACATATTATTGGAAAAGATAAATTACTATATAGAGCGATCAAAGCAGATAAGATCAGCTCGATCATTTTCTATGGTCCACCAGGAACAGGAAAGACAACCTTAGCAAAAGTCATTGCCAATACGACCAAAGCAAATTTTGTACAGATGAATGCGACAACGTCTGGAAAGAAAGATATGCAGGAAGCGGTGGCAGATGCGAAAGAATCTCTTGGAATGTATCAGAAGAAGACGATCTTGTTTATTGATGAGATCCACAGATTCAATAAAGCACAACAAGATTACCTGCTGCCATTTGTAGAAGATGGAACGATCATTTTGATCGGAGCAACGACAGAGAATCCGTATTTTGAAGTAAATCAGGCGTTGATCTCAAGATCCAATGTATTTGAACTACATTCATTAGATAAAGAAGATATTAAGAAATTGATCATAAGAGCTATTACAGATGACGAAAAAGGAATGGGAATCTATGGAGCAACGATCACCGATGATGCACTGGATTTTCTCTCAGATATGGCAGAAGGAGATGCAAGAAGTGCTTTAAATGCGATTGAACTTGGAATCTTAACAACAGAACCTGCCGAAGATGGAAAGATTCATATCGATATCGATGTAGCACAGGAATGTATCCAAAGAAGAGTGACAAAATACGACAAAGACGGGGATAATCACTATGATGTGATTTCTGCATTTATCAAAAGTATGCGAGGATCAGATCCAGATGCAGCTATTTATTATCTGGCAAGAATGATCGATGCCGGAGAAAGTGTTACATTTATCGCAAGAAGAATCATGATCTGTGCATCCGAAGATGTTGGAAATGCTGATCCACAGGCATTACAGGTAGCAGTTGCAGCGTCACAGGCAGTGGAACGGATTGGAATGCCAGAAGCAAGGATCATTCTGGCACAGGCAGTCACTTATGTAGCCAGTGCACCAAAGAGCAATGCAGCATATATGGCAGTTGATCAGGCACTAGAATCTGTCAGAAATCATAAGATCGGAGCAGTTCCTAATCATTTAAGAGATGCTCATTATAAAGGCGCAGCGAAACTAGGACATGGAATCGGCTATAAATATGCACATGATTATCCAGATCATTATGTAAAACAACAGTATCTTCCAGATGAGCTTCTTGGAACAACGTTTTATGAACCAACGGAAAATGGATATGAGAAAAATATCAAAGAATATTTAGAAAGAATCAGAAAGTAAAAATAAGAGCGGGCACTGAAGATGAAACATCAGTGCTCGTTCTTATTTTTACTCCATTTATACAAAAATGACATTGCCCATAAAAAGATCGGAAAGAAAAACATCAAAAACAGTGACATCCAGAATAACTGGCTTCCGATCACTGCAAAATAGATGGTAGATCCGATGATGGCAAGTAATATAATGATCAGCAGGATCGCTGTGATCTGCTTCATACGCTTTTGTTTTTTCATCATAACATCCTTTCGTAAATATATATGTATGCCTATGAGGTATCCTAGCATAGATTATTGTGTTTTGAAAGAGTAAAATATGTTATGATAATGATATATAAAGAACATTTTTCAGAAAGAAAGTGTATAAGAAGCAAAAGAGAGGACATAATAAGAATATCCAGTTAATAAAAGAACTGGATAGAGAAATACTTATCCTCCCCTTAAGTATTCCCCCACTCTGCGAAGCCGTAGAATGGGGGATTTTTATGTAAAATTGCTGTCGATTGTTGAAAAAGAGCCAGAGATTTGTTATAGTATCAAAGGAAAATAACATTTTTAAAAGAAAAGGATGGAATGAACATGGCTTTATTACAGGAATGGCGTGATTACGCATATAAATTTGACGATAGAACAGCAGAAGGACAGCAGTTCTGGTTAAATTACTTCAACATTGAAAAAGGAATCTACGAAAAATTATTAGCTGACAAAGATACAGTTGTATCTAGGAACAGTGAAAGAATTAGCAGACAAATACGAGACAGAATTACAGATGTTCGTAGGATTCTTAGATGGGATCAACGACAGCTTAAAAGAAGCAAACCCAATTGAAGAGATGGATGAAAATACACAGGTAAGCTTAGACATCGACTTCGAGAAATTATACTACAACATGGTTGGATGCCGTGCAGAATGGCTTTATAACTTAAAGGAATGGGATGACATTCTTACAGAAGAAGAAGAAAAGAATTATACAAAGAATCCAGAAATTCAACAACAGTTGTAAAAGGAAAGAAGATCGGAAGAAACGATCCATGCCCATGCGG
>ENA-OQHL01000468-OQHL01000468.1-human-gut-metagenome-genome-assembly--contig:-NODE-468-length-28543-cov-2.720791_pt1 | contig 28543 bp, 32 predicted proteins | sample MGYA00242565_ERZ504723 | MGnify/ENA primary metagenome ERZ504723 (study PRJEB26092, sample SAMD00036211) | human gut metagenome | host: Homo sapiens | study: EMG produced TPA metagenomics assembly of... | reverse complement strand
AATAGACTGTTCCGGCGGCGAGAAGCTGGAGCGGTGGGGCGATTACCTCCTGGTCCGCCCGGACCCGCAGGTAATCTGGAATACAAAGAAAGAAAACGAAGGCTGGAAACATCCGAACGGCCACTATCACCGCAGTAAAAAGGGTGGCGGGGAATGGGAGTTTTTTAGCTTCCCAAGCAGTGGCAGATCCATTACCGGGATCTGATCTTTCATCTAAAACCGTTCAGTTTCAAACACACCGGACTGTTCCCGGAACAGGCGACAAACTGGGACTGGTTTTCCGCAAAAATTCACTCTTCCAATCGCCCGGTCAAAGTACTGAATCTGTTCGCCTATACCGGCGGCGCTACATTGGCGGCCGCAAAAGCCGGAGCACAGGTCACTCACGTGGACGCATCAAAGGGTATGGTATCCTGGGCAAAGGAGAACGCGGCGGCTTCCGGTCTTTCAGACGCACCGATACGCTGGCTTGTGGACGACTGTATGAAATTTGTGGAGCGTGAAATCCGCAGAGGAAACCGCTATGACGCTGTTATCATGGACCCTCCGTCCTACGGGCGTGGTCCGAAGGGAGAAATCTGGAAGATTGAGGATGCCATCCATCCTCTGATCCAGAAGTGCGCTCAGCTTTTATCTAAGGAGCCTTTATTCTTTCTGATTAATTCTTATACAACAGGACTGGCTCCTGCGGTACTGTCCTATATGCTTGAGACAGAGCTGAAGCAATTCCACGGACATGTAAATTCCCAGGAGATCGGTCTTCCGGTGTCATCCAACGGACTCGTGCTGCCGTGTGGCGCCAGCGGACGTTGGGAGTGTGATTACGTATGATGCAGCTTACCATCCTCTCTTCTCCGGATCAGATAGCGGAACACGGCACCACATTTTCAGTTTCCCACCTTCTCTGGGGAACCAAGCATGCGCCTGCTGTCACGGGCTCGATTGGTTATGTACAGGAAGATGGATTTTATGTAGAGATGATCTGCGAAGAATCCGATCCGCTGCGCCGGTATGAGGGGCTGTACGCTCCGGTATACCTGGACAGCGCGATGGAGGCTTTCTTCCACTTTCCGTTTGTCGGAAAAAGAAAATCGGAGCCTTCGCCTTACTCAACCTGGAATTTAACGCAAACGGTGCCCTCCTGGCCCAGTATGGATACAGCCGGACAAAGCGCACGCCCCTCTCTCCGGAAGAGTGCCAAAGTCTCGCATACGAGGCCAGCCTCTGCGGTGATTTCTGGAAGGTCCATTTTCGCCTCCCCCTCTCTCTTCTTAAAAAGATTTACGGAATCACCGGATTTCAGCCGGAAGACTGCTTTTCCTGTAATTTTTACAAGATCTCCGAAGATCCGGACATCGAGCACTACTCGGCTTTCTCCCCGGTACTGACAACAACCCCGGACTTTCACCGGCCAGAATATTTTGCTCCTGTCTCGTTCTGAAAGTACTTTCCTTTTTTATATGCTATACTGTAACTATCAAGCAAAAGGGGATTTTAACAATGAAATTCTACGAAGAAAAAGATTACGATGCACTGAGCCGGAGAGCTGCCAATATCATCGCAGCTCAGATGACACTGAAACCGGACTGTGTGCTTGGTCTTGCCACAGGCTCCTCACCGATCGGGACCTACAAATGTCTGATTGAGAAATATGAAAACGGAGATATCGACTTTTCACAGGTGAAGACAGCCAATCTGGATGAGTACAAAGGACTCACAAGAGACAACGACCAGAGCTACTACTATTTCATGCATGAGAATCTGTTTGACCATGTGAACATTGATCCTGCAAACACCAATATTCCGGACGGCACAAAAGAGGACAGCGAAGCAGAGTGCTCCCACTACGAAGAAGTGATCGCTTCCCTTGGCGGCGTGGATCTGCAGCTTCTCGGTCTGGGACACAATGGACATATCGGCTTCAATGAGCCGGCTGCAGATTTTCCGCAGGCGACGCACTGTGTCGATCTTCAGGAGCGTACGATCGAAGCAAACAAACGCTTCTTTGCTTCCGCTGACGACGTTCCGAGACAGGCGTATACGATGGGAATCGGTACGATCATGCGTGCGAAGAAAATCCTTCTCGTTGTAAGCGGTCAGGATAAAGCAGAAACAGTGGCAAAAGCATTTTTCGGACCTGTGACACCGGAGGTTCCGGCATCCATTCTACAGTTCCATCCGGATGTGACGATCGTCGGCGATCAGGCTGCTTTTTCAAAAATTCCTCGGTAACATGCAATCAGGGATGCCGTACGGAAAGAGTGCTTTCCCCGGCATCCCTTTCTTTCAAAAAGGAGTATCACTATGATTATCAAAAATGTAAAAGTATACGGAGAAGATTTTCAGTTTCATCCCGGAGATGTGGTAATCGAAAACGGCGTATTCTGTGAAACTGCTTCCAATACCGGAGAAGTGATCGACGGAGAAGGCGCTTACGCGATTCCCGGCCTCATTGACATTCATTTCCATGGATGTATGGGTGCCGACGTCTGTGACAATGATCCGGAAGCAATCCGCACCATCGCCGAATACGAGGCCTCTGTCGGAGTCACAACGATCTGCCCCGCCACCATGACACTTCCGGTGGATGATTTAAAAAAGATCCTGTCCACCGTCGCGTCCTACACAAATGAGAGCGGAGCTCATCTTGTAGGGTTGAACATGGAAGGACCGTTCATCAGCGTCTCCAAGAAAGGCGCCCAAGACGAGCGGAATATTATCCCATGTGACGCCGCCCTTTTTCGGGAGTTTCAGGAAGCGGCCAGGGGGCTGATCCGCTTCATCGGCGTTGCGCCGGAAACAGGACTCGACCGTACTCTTGATTTCATCCGGGAAGTCAAAGGGGAAGTATCTGTCTCCCTCGCTCATACCAACGCATCCTATACGGATGCGAAAGCCGCATTTGACGCAGGTGCCTGCCATGCGGTTCACCTTTTCAATGCCATGCCAGCTTTCACACACCGGGAGCCGGGGGTTGTCGGAGCTGTCTTTGACAGCAAACACGTCTTTGCAGAGCTGATCTGCGACGGCGTTCACATTCATCCGGCCATGGTTCGCGCTGCTTTCGCAATGATGGGATCAGAGCGGATCTGCCTGATCAGCGACAGTATGCGTGCTGCCGGAATGCCGGACGGCTCCTACACATTAGGCGGACTTGCTGTCAATGTTTCCGGAAAGTACGCCACCCTGGCAGAGGGAGGTGCACTGGCCGGTTCCGTGACGAACCTTGCAGACTGTATGCGTACCGCAGTCAAAGAGATGGACATTCCTCTGGAGGAGGCCATCCGCTGCGCTACCCTCAATCCGGCGCGTGCCCTGCATCTGGAGCACCGCTATGGAAGTATCGCCCCTGGAAAGGCCGGAAACCTGGTTCTTTTGAATCCGGATCTTTCCTTAAAGCAGGTCATCGTCAACGGCTAGACAAAGGAGGTGCCGATTTTGAATCATCAGGATTTCAAATCTCGACCCGGATTTCTCTATCGTACCGGAGAGCGCTATTACTATCTTGGCAAATGGATCTGCCTGGAGTGTACGGACTATGAAGTAACGGATTCCCTCTATATGTATGAGCTTGCGTACAAGGAGCACAATCTGTCCGACCTGAATGTTTATTTTCAAAAAATCAGGGCATACAGCGACTTCGCCCTCGTCCCTCCATTTAACAAGGACGAAGTCTACCGGGCGCAGGATCTCCTCCTCGATAGTCTGAATGAAGAGCATACCGAAGATCTACGTCGGCAGATTGGCATGTTTGAGGAGTGCTTCCGGCAGTTTTAAACTGCTTATGCATACTCAACACGTTTCTCCGACAAAGCTCCCCGGTGTAAGTATATCCACTTATCACATTACCCGTAGGAAGAAAGCGCAAAACAGCCGTACAAAGGTCTCAGTTCTTTGTACGGCTGTTATTATGCATTTAAAAGATCAATCACATCTGCAAGGGAGGCGCACTGCCAAGTACAAAGCCTGCGGATCTCTCCGTCCGGCTGTACCAAATCCGGCACAACTATGGTCCGCATCCCGGCTGCGTGGGCAGAACGGATTCCGTTCGGAGAATCCTCAAGCGCCACAGCCTCTTGGGGTGCTGCTCCCAGCGCCTCGCACGCCTTTTGGTAAATCTCCGGGTCCGGCTTGGCATGAGTCACCATATCCCCAAAGACAGCAGCGTCAAAGTAATCCCAAATCCCGCCGTCTTGTAAAAGATGAGTAGAATACTCCCGCCGGGAAGATGTGGCAAGTCCCAGCAGATATCCATGCTCTTTCCCGTAAGATAAAAGAGCCTCTACTCCCGGCTTTTTCGGTACCCCTTCCTCCTCTTTGAGTCTGTGAAAGATTTCCCTGGTCATCTGATTGAACTGCTCCCCCGGAAACTCCTCTCCGAATACGCTCCGAAAATACTCACTCCGTCTTACTACATTAAATCCCAGCGTATGATAAATGTGATCCCCAATCCCAGGATACCCCAACCTTTCTCCGGCAATATACCAGGATTTCTGCACTACCCGCTCCGAGTCAAACAGAAGTCCATCCATATCAAATACCAGCGCCCTAATCTTTGGCTCCATCGTCTCTCATCCTTTCCGCCCCTATAATTTCCCGCTTCCCATAGCATCCTTCACATAGGAGGTCACATCCTCAAGCTTTTTCAGAATTTCCTGGCGCTCTTCCCATTCTTCTCCATGTACGTTAAGATCCACCAGCGCCTGTTTGACTTCTTTTAATTTCATAATAAGTTCCTGTCCCATAAAGTTTCCCTCCTTGTCTGTTTTTCTGTTTTTATTTTACTACTTCCCGCTGCCAAGGTAAAGCAAGATTTCTCCCAGGCAGAACAGCCTCCTTCCCTTTATACTCTAACTTTCCCACTCCCACAGATCCTTCCGGTCTTTCTTCTCTTTCTGCGTCTTGAACACCAGCTCAGCACTCTTGGCGCTCACTTTCGTGTACGCCGGCACCGTTTCCGTAATAAAGGTATTTCCTCCGATGATGCAGTGTTCCCCAATCACAGTCTCTCCGCCGAGAACCGTGGAATTGGAGTAGATCGTCACGTTGTCCCGGATCGTCGGATGACGCTTTAGCCCAGAAAGCTGCTGCCCATTTCTTGTGGAAAGCGCTCCCAGAGTTACACCCTGGTAAAGCTTCACAAAATCTCCGATCTCCGTCGTCTCCCCGATGACAATGCCGGTGCCATGGTCAATAAAGAAATAATCCCCGATCCTTGCTCCCGGATGAATATCGATTCCTGTCCTCCCGTGGGCGTATTCGGACATAATCCGCGGAATGAACGGAATCTTCTCCTCATAAAGCACGTGAGCGATCCGGTATACATACACTGCAAACAGACCCGGATAGGAGAAGATGATCTCCTCCTTACTCTGAGCCGCCGGATCCCCGTCAAATCCGGCTTTCACGTCCTTTAACAACTGCTGTTGAATCTGTGGAATCTGAAGGAAAAAACGATCCGTTACCTCTCGGGCCCGGGCTATCATGTCCTCCTCCCGCCCAGGATCTGCCTCCTGATAGTGCAGTGCAATCGTGATCTGTTCCTTCAGCGCCTCATATAGATGGTTGATCCTGTATCCTACATAATAGGTAGTATCTGGTTCCAGCGCACTGTCCCGACCAAAATATCCCGGAAAAATGATCTGTCTGAGATCTCTTATAATGGCGATCACTGTTGACCGGTCTGGGAGCATCCTCCATTTCTTGGGCATAAAGAGCTCCTCGGTGCGGTAATTTTCATTTAGCTTTGCTGCGACTTCATTGATTGTCTCTTTTTTCATATCGGCTCCATTTTCTTTTTGCTTTATTATAGTACAGTTTCCTTTCAAAGACCATACTTATCACAATAGAAAAAAGCAGGAAGATCTTTCGAAACCTCCTGCTCTTTTATGTGAGTTTGTTATAGCAACAAATGACAACTCCATTTTATTTTAAAGTTGTTACTTTTGCAAGTACTTTTTATCAATCCGGATACATAAATTTCCGAACCCGGTCCGGGCAGTCCTCATCTCCGGTGTAATAGATAATATCATTCTTGCGGAATACAGCCTTCGGCCCAGGAGACATCATCAGCACCCCGTTTCGCCGGATCGCGATTACCGTCGCGAACGTTTCTTGCCAGAAATCCACTTCCCCCACAGTCCGATCCAGATAAGGCGTTTCCTCCGTGACCACCATCTCGTACGGAATAAACGGGTTTGTCGAACGATATCTCTCAATCTGGTCAATCATCTCTGTCAAATAATCATAGAGCACTTCTATCTCCTGCTGCTGTCGCTTTACACTGTCGAGAATATTCCGCTTCAGATTATGGATGGACCGTGTCTTTTCCTGCTGCTGGAGGAAATTCTTCGCATTGTCCATCGATTTGATCAGCACCCCGCTATTCTTCTCGATTGTCACCACATCCCAGTCTGCAAGGATGCACATTGCCCTGCGCGCCGTCTCAGACGAGACGCTGTACTGACTTCCGATGGCAGAACGGGCATAGATCTTCTGACCTTCCTGATAAATGCCATTGACAATCTTGTAGGCAATATCCGTCGCAATCTGCTGATACTTTGGGATTCCGTTATCTGCCCTTTTCTTACTCACGCTGTCTCATCTTCCTTTCTTTTCTGGCTCTTTGTCTCCTCTTCACGGATCACGGAACAAAGCTCAGGAGATGTGATCTGAGCATCCCAGCAGCTACAGATTCCGTCTTTGTTGCCCTCGCACCAGTTAGAACTTGTGCAGTGCATAATAACGCCCGGGACAGCAAACATCCCGGCGTAACGCCCCGAAATTTTCCCTGCCTCCTGTCCGGCCACATACCCGTTGGAAACAAGGAAATGCCTCGGTGCATATGGTGCGAAATCCCAGTAGCATTCATCAGTTCCATGTCCCGGAACCGAAATGCACCAGTACTTCCGATGAAGAGGCACGAGTCCATCTTCATTTTTCTCTAGCCAAACCGCCCATTCTTTCCATCCGTTTCCGGTGTAAAGGAAATTCTCTTTCCCATCCTCTCCAACATGGAAAATCAGTCCCGTCCGGTCGTGGAATGTCCTTAGCAACTCCACACTCTCCTGGAATCGTTCCGCCATCCCCAGAAACCGCTCGTTTCGCCGAAGCTTTCTGAAATCTGCCCGGAACCCCCGGACTTCCTCTTCTAGCTCTACCGGGATATGTTCCCCGTTTCTCGGAATCTCCTCCATACCTGAAAGAGCCACAAGCCGCATGAAAATCTCCCGCATCCTTGCCGCTACCTGTACCAGTTCTTTCCACATCCAGCGATCCTGCTCATACACGGCTCCTGGAATCCCGATCTCCCCAAGCGTTTCCTCCAGATCCTTTCTAAGCCGTGTCTTCTGCGGCCAGAGCACCTGGATGTCCCCGACCTGATCTCCCCGCTTTAACAGTCGAATCGGACAGGAAAGTGTCAGAAGCACTTCCATCAAGCCGGAGAGTGTTACGGCCTTTCCCGGCAGAAAACAGCTCCTGGAGAGATCCTGAAGCAGCAAAAGTGCCAGCAATTCACTCATCCATCGCTCAGAGAACAAATCGGGAAGACAGACTGCCTGAATTCCCGCACTTTCCTCTCTTACAATCTGTAAAAAAACCACCGACGTGTTCCGGGTCAAACTGGGTAAGAAAAACAGTACAGCCATTCCTTCGGATATCCCCTCCAATCTCACGAAAGATTCCGGCGCTGTCCCTGCCGTTGATCTTCTTATTTCTCGTCCCACAGTTCACCGCAATTCTTTCATCTCCCTGTCCCAGGAGAAAACACTCTCCCAAGCCCACATTGTACATCTGTATTTCCATCATCCGGCCCTCTCTTTTGTCCTGTCTTTCCTCTGGTCTTCCCCTTACACTTGACAGGAGATTCCCTGTCGCCACGGCGGGAATCTCCTGTGTGTTCGTCTGACCGACTCTGATATTAATCTTCGTCCTGAAGCTTTCTTACTACTTCCTTCATAGATTTGCGGAACTCCTCTTCGTTGGAATTGTAGAATAAAAGAAGCTCCTGGTCTTTGCTCTTGTCGTTGAGCTCTTCCGGGATGGAAAAATCCGTCTTTGCCATATATTCATCCCAGTGCGCCAGCTTCCACGTATCCCGATCGCTGTTTCTGCGGATCATTCTCTTCTTGCAGATCTCGGGATCTGTCACGACCCAGACCACATAAAGTCTTGCGTTCTTTCTCATCAGATCCTGGCGGAGGCTCTCCATAAATCTTGGGTTTCTGACCTCCCTGGTGAAGGGTGCATTGATCAGTGCAATATCATCGTACTCCAGTGCGTCTACTGCCATATCGAGAATCGCCGCATACTCATAATCACGAATATGCTCCTCGAAGAAATCCGAACTTCTGTCGTACGGCTGTCCGGCTACCTCAAAGATCTGCCGGCTCAAGATAATGAGCGCATCCTTATCCAGGTATACGACGTGGTTCAGCTCTGCCGCAAGCTTCATGGCAACATAGGTTTTCCCACATGCCGGTGGGGAAGTCACTAAAATGAGTTTCTTTTTCATGGATCCCTACCCCTTTCCTCATATCAATCTATGCTACTATCATACCACAGTGTCTAGAAAACCTCATCAAAATTTTGGCCGGCAAACTGTGAATGATACAGCTTTTCATACATTCCCTTCTTCTCCAGAAGCTCTTCATGCGTTCCCTGCTCCACAATGTCGCCGTCTTTTAAAACAAGGATCATATCCGCATCCCGGATCGTGGAGAGCCGGTGGGCGATGACGAAGGACGTCCGTCCCTGCATTACTCTGTGCATCGCCTCCTGAAGTCTTCTTTCCAGACGGGTATCTACCGAGGAAGTGGCCTCATCGAGAATGAGGATCTGCGGGTCCTTGAGAATCGCTCTCGCTATCGTTAGAAGCTGCTTCTCACCCTGAGAAATATTGTTGGCCTCTTCATTAATCAGAGAATCATATCCCTTTGTCAGCGTCCGGATATAATGATGGACGTTTGCCATTTTCGCCGCGCTGATAATCTCATCTTTTCTGGCATCCAGCCTGCCGTAACGGATATTGTCGTAAATGCTGCCTGAAAACAGCCACGTATCCTGTAGCACAAGAGAAAACAGGGAGCGCAAATCTTCCCGTTTCATGTCCCGGATGTCGACGCCATCAATTTTGATGGCTCCGCCCTTTACATCGTAGAAACGAAGAAGTAGATTCATCAGTGTCGTCTTTCCTGCTCCGGTCGGCCCTACGATGGCAACTGTCTGCCCACTCTCGACTTCGATGTTGACATCCTTCATCAGAAGATCTTTGTCATAGCCAAACCGCACGTGCTCAAAGCTGACATTGCCTCCGACGGACGCCTTATCGATCTTCACAGTTCCCTCCTGTACCTCTTCCTCCTCAGATAGAAGTGTAAAAATTCTCCGCAGTGCGGAAAACGCCGCCTGCACTTGGGCAGAAAGCTGAGATACTTGTGACAATGGATCGTTGATCTGCCACACATAACGAATGAAGGCCTGAAGCTGTCCAATGGTGATCACTCCCTGAATCACCTGTAAGCACCCGACCACCGCACAGGTTCCGATCGTTAAGTAAGTCACCAGCGATACACACGGGGAAATCAGAGACGACACAAACTGTGCCTTAAATGCGGAATTCCTCATTCTCTCATTGACGTCCTCAAACTGTCTCGCCACATCCTCCTGTTTGTTGTAACTGATGATCTCATTAAATCCACCGTAGAGCTCTGTGATAGTTCCATTTAACTGTCCTACGGTTTTTTGTTGAAGATCGAAAAGATCCTGTGAGCGTTTGACGAATACTTTCGTAATCAGTATCACAAGTGGGATAATCACAAGTGCAAGCATAGTCATCAGCAGATTGATCCGCAGCATCATCGCAACCGCAAGAATAAATGTCAAAATCCCGCTGATAACTCTTGTAAGCGTCTGTTGCAGCGCATTACTCAGTGTGTCGACGTCATTTGTCACACAACTGAGCACATCCCCGAACGCATGCTCGTCAAAATAACTCACCGGCATCTTCTGGATCTTCTTCTGAAGCGCCCCTCTGAGATCATGCATTGTCTGCTGAATGGCATTTGTCAGAAAGAACGCCGAAGCAAGAAGCAAAAGAGCCCTTGTAAGATAACTGCTTCCAAGCACTGCCAGCACACGGAACACCTTATCAAAATGGACATGTGCTCCGCTGACGCCCTCCAGGATGTCCGACGCGTCATTTGCAAGCTGTGTTGTCGCCATACCTTCGATGGTCGGATTCATTGTATAGAGTGCTGTGGCCAGAATCGTGGCGAGCACCGCCACCAGAAGTTTTCCCTTGTATGGGCTGATAAAATGACCCATTCCGTTGATACATGCCCTCCAGCTTATCTGTTGTCTATTCATACGCCAGTTCCTCCTCACTCAGCTGAGAAGCCGCAATTTCGTGATATACGCCGCATGTTTTCAGCAACTCTTTATGTGTCCCCTTTCCTACAACCTTCCCTTCATCCAGCACAATGATCTGATCCGCGTCCATAATTGTAGACACACGCTGGGCGACGATCAATACAATTTCGTCTGTCATTTCTTTTTTCAGTTCTTTCCTAAGCTTTGCGTCTGTCCGAAAATCCAGCGCGGAAAAAGAATCATCATAAATATAGATGTCGGCATGACGGACAAGTGCCCTGGCAATGGAAAGCCGCTGCTTCTGTCCTCCGGAAACATTGCCCGCACCCTCAACGATCCGCTCCTGAAACTGTCCCGGTTTCTCCATAATAAAATCGTAAGCCTGGGCCACTTTGGCTGCATGAACGACTTCTTCCATAGTCGCCTCACGGTTGCCGAAGCGGATATTCTCCTCGATCGTACCGCTGAACAGATTCGCTTTCTGGGAGACAAATCCGATCCGGTCACGGAGATGATAGATGTCCATGTCCCGGACGTCCACTCCGTTCACCAAAATCCGTCCCGCTGATACATCATAAAATCTCGGAATTAATTTAATCAGCGTACTCTTACCGGATCCGGTGCTTCCGATGAAAGCAACCGTCTCTCCGGATCCGGCTTCAAAGGAAATATGCTGAAGAACTGCCTCCTCCCCATCCGGGTAAGCAAATGTCACATCATCGAACACAATACTTTTCTTCTCTGTTTCCTTCTTTGTGTGGTCCGGGTGGTTCTCAATGATGGATTCCGTCTTTAATACCTTCCTGATACGCTTTGCGGATACATTCGCCCTTGGATACATCATAAACACCAGGCAGAACAACAGCACGGAGAACATCGCATGAAATACATAGTCCATAAACGCAATCAGCTTGCCGACCGGTAATGTGCCCGCATCAATCATAAAACTTGCCACCACGTAAATCGCGATGATCGCCATATTCATCATCCAGAAGAAAATCGGATCCGTCGAGGACATCAGCTTGAACAGCTTCTTCGATTGCTTCATAAAGTTTACATTTTCCTCATCAAACCGTCCGGATTCATATTCATCATTATTAAAAGAACGGATGACCCTGATTCCGGTCAGATTCTCTCGAAAAATCCGGTTGATAGAGTCCAGTGAAGATTGCTGTCTCTCACTGATCGGAGAGGAAATCTTCCCCACAATGATCACTCCGATAATAATCAACGGGATCGTGGAGATGATAATCAGCGACAGATTCAACGATGTACGGACTGTGAGCATAAAGCTTACCACAATCATAACCGGGGTCAAAACTGCGGTTCTCAAGATGACGTTCATAAACATCATAATCTGGAATGCATCATTATTGGTTCTTGTAATCAGAGAAGCCACACCGATTTCATTCATCTCGCTGTGGGAAAAGGTCTGCACCTTCCGGAATACGTCCTGTCGGATGTCATGTGCGACTCCGGTGGAAATCCTGGCGCAGCAATAGCCAAGAAGAATCGTTCCGCAGACACCAACAAGCGAGATGACGGCCGTCAGCGCTCCCATCTTCATCAAAAATCCTCTGTCCTCGTTCATCACACCCTGATCGATCATATAGGCAATGATCGTCGGAATCCCCAGCTCGACCAGTGCAAATCCAAAGACAGAAATCACGTTTAAAACGAACCAGAGTTTGTACCGTTTCAGGTACTCCAAAATCAGTTTCAAACTATAACCTCCCTCATGCAAAGTGTTGTAAATCCAATGTATCATATTAAAAAAATTCCGGCAAGAGCGGAAGGCATTTTCGCAAAAAAAAGGGATTCCAAAGCTTTGGAATCCCTTTTCCGAAAGACCAAATTTATTTCTGTGCGATCTCATACATCGCTGCCGCGATAATCTGGTAAGACAACATCATCTTCTCTACATCGGCACACTCGTTCGGCTGATGGATTACGTCCGGTTCTCCCGGGAACGTCGGTCCAAATGCAACCATATTGTCAAATGCTTTTGCGTATGTACCGCCTCCGATTGCAATCGGCTGATCGTCTCTTCCTGTTTCTTCTTTGTATACTCTCATCAGCTTCTGAATCAGCTCGGAATCCTTCGGCACATATAAGAGCTTTCCTTCCGATTCCACATTAGCGTTCAGTCCATAAGCCTCCGCATGTTTCTTTACATGTTCGATCAGCACTTCCCGATCCCCATTCTTCGGATAACGAATATCCAATGTGAAGAAAAGCTTCTCCGGAGTACAGTCTACTACGCCAAGATTAAGTGTTGTCTGTCCGGTCTCTTCATCTGTCCAGCAGATATCAAGGGATTTCCCATTGGTCTCTGTCCCGATCTTCTCCAGAATGAAGTGGATCATCTGCTCCAGATCTCCGCCGATCCCGGCATCTTTTACTGCCTCAAACAGTTTAACCGCAGCATTGACACCTTTCTCCGGCGTACTTCCGTGAGCGCCCATTCCTTCTGCAACAATCGTTGTCTTGCCGTCTTCTTTGGTAACGGTGATTCCTTCTGTTTCTTTTACATCCAGATCGCCTTCCACTACCATGGTACATCTAGGTGTTACGACATTCTTTGCCGTACCTCCCTGGATGGAAAGGACTTTGATATTGGATGGATTTTCTATCTTTTTTGTTACTTCCCAGAAAGACTGTCCTTTCTCACAAAAGATGACAGGGAACTGTCCGTCCGGTGTAAATCCAATCGCCGGTTTCTCTCCGCCTGCCTCATTGTAATGACGTACACAGGAAGAACCATTCTCCTCGTCGGTTCCGAAAATGACACGGATTCTTCTGTCGATTTTAAGATCCAGGTCTCGAATCGCTTTCAATGCGTAAATCGCGCCGATCACCGGGCCCTTGTCATCCAGGACACCCCGTCCGTACATCTGTCCGTCGTGGATCTCGCATCCAAGCGGCGGGTATTTCCAGCCTTCTCCAAGTGGAACGATATCAAGGTGACCCAGGACTGCCGCCATCTCCTCACCGTCTCCATATTCGATCCATCCCACTTTATTGTCCAGGTTGCCAGTCTTAAATCCAAGCTTCTCCCCCAGCGCCAGTGCGTGATCCAAAGCCTCTTTCGGCCCTCTTCCATATGGTGCGTCCTCTTCCGGAGCGCCCTTGACGCTCTCGATCGCAATACTTTCTTTGAGGGAGGCGAAAATTTCATCTTTAAGCTCCATCATTTTTTCATTCAGTTTTTCATATCCCATTGCTATAACTCCTTTCGCTGAACAACTTCAGCATAGTAACTCACAGAATTATTTTATAATATTCCTCTACAAAAGGCAAGAGATATCAAACGATTTTGGCAGAGCATTTCTTATCATCTGACAAATAAATAACAACTAGAACAACAATGAATTTCCATATCGGAACTTGTAAAGCAATCTTTGCGTTTCTGGATCATATCTACTGAAAAAGTTTTTTAATATTCCACGATCCGGTATCCCAGTTTCATCTGCATCGGCACCTGATTTCCATGCTCAATAGCGTCCAAAAGCATCTCTGCCGCCTTGACTCCGCTTGTTTTATCGTAAAAGTGAACGGTTGTGATACCATCGGAGACTGCTCTTAAAAAGCGGTTGTCACCAAAGCCTGTCACCTGAAACTTTTTTCGTTTGTCGGGCTTTCTTTCTTTTAAAGCCTGCATCACGCCCGCCGCGATCGTATCGGTGGCACATGATAGGATATCGATATCAGGCTCTTTGTCCAAAAGATCCTTTGCCTGATGATATCCGGATTCCACAGAACATTCGGCGAGCCGGTATCGCTCCTTCATCAGTTTGATCCCCTGCTCTCTCAACCCGTCCCGGAAGCCGTCCTCTCTTGCCTGCCCCGCTACCCTGTCATCTCTTGTCACACCGATATAGGCGATCTCTTTCTGTCCGCTTGAAGAGATTTTCTCCGCCAGTGCCTTTGCCGCCCCATAGTCGTCATGATACACGCAGTTTGCCTTATCCGTGTACTGGCCAATTACCACGATTGGCACTCTACTCTGCTCAAAAAAACACTTCATGCTTTCTGGAAATAACTGTCGCGATCAGAATGATCCCATCCACCGGATAGTTTTCAAAAAAGCCTCATAGTTTCCAAATTCTTTGTCCGATTGGTTGTTTGTCACAGTCAAAAAGCATCTGGAACTGCTTTTCCGCCAGCACCTCTCCGATGCCATCTGTCACCCTCGCAACGGACTCGGAACTAAGCCTTGGTGCGACCACTCCAATTAGCCTCGCCCTTTTGGTCCGGAGATTTCTCGCCTGGGCAGACGGATGGTATCCCGTCTTCTCGATTGCCGCACGAATCCGCTCCTTTTTCTCCTCGCTTATATACCCGCCATTTAAGTATCTTGAAACAGCCGCACTGGACACCTGTGCAAGCTGTGCAATTTCTTTGATTGTCATGTTACCTATGATCTCCTTTTTCCATTTCATGTACTGCTTCATCCTCTGTATGAAGAATAAAATGATGTTTCCGAAAGGTCAGTACTCCCTCTCTTTGCAGCTTACCAAGCACCGCCGAGAGTGCGCTTCGGTCCGCCGCCAAATAATCCGCAAGCTTCTGCCGGTCAAATGGAATATCAAACTCCCGGCTACCTTGTTTCGCCGCCTGCTCTCCCAGGTAAGAGAGCACCTTCTCCCGCAGGGTTCTTCTGGAAAGGTGGGATACGCGGTTTGCCAGAAACAGGTTTTTCTCGGCCAGGATGTGCATCATATTTTCTACGAGTCTCCCCTTTCCCCTTCCGCCTCCTTCGGGCCGCATCATCTGTCCGTAAGAAATCCACAGGATTCTCGTCTTCTTTGCCGCCTCCACCGTCACCAGAGAGGGCTCCCCGGATGCCGCAAACGCCTCGGCGAAGATCTCTCCTGGAAACCCCTGTGACAGAAGAGTCGTGCTGCCGCTGAATTCTTCTTTCAAAATTACGATTCCGCCCTCCAGCACGATCCCGAAGTCCCTTGGCACTTCCCCGGCAAAGAGCAAGATCTCTCCTTTTTCATAATCCTTCTCTTTCACCTGCATCTCCCGCAGAACCGCCCCCATCTCCGCTTCTGTCAACCCCGAAAAGAGCGGGCACCGGGATAATATCTTTTTTTGCTCCATGTTTCTCCTCCGTTGTGATTACAACCGACTCTTTTTCCAGAGTGTACTATTCTATGTTCAAGAAGTCAAGCTGTTGTCGGTAAAACCAGACCCATCTGTCTGAAGACAGCATACCAATCATTTACCTTGGCAAAATCAGACGAAGGAGGATCATTATGGTCAGAAAAATCATCAAAATCAACGAAGCGCTCTGCAATGGTTGTGGCCTTTGCGCCAAAGCCTGTCACGAGGGAGCTATCGAAATGGTAAACGGGAAAGCAAAACTGGTACACGAGCACTACTGCGACGGTCTGGGGGATTGTCTTCCTTCCTGTCCTGTGGACGCAATCTCCTTTGAAGAACGGGAAGCCCCGGCTTACGACGAGGCCGCAGTCAAAGCAGCCCAGAAAGAAAAGAGAATCCCGCCACAGCAACATGCATTTGACGATACACTTGCCTGCGGCTGTCCCGGCAGCATGGCAAAGCAGATTCGAAAAGAACCTCAGGGAGCCTGTTCACATACACCGACTATGTCTCCATCAGGAAATCCGGGGCAGCTCTCCCAGTGGCCGGTTCAAATCAAGCTGATGCCGACGAACGCTCCCTATTATGACGGTGCTCATCTTTTGATAGCCGCCGACTGTACTGCCTACGCCTACGGCAATTTTCATCAGGATTTTATCCGGGGACGCATCACTCTTATTGGATGCCCAAAACTGGATGAAGGAGATTATACCGAAAAGCTGACCGCTATTCTGATCACAAAATGACATTAAGAGCCTGACTATCGTCAGAATGCAGGTGCCTTGCTGCAGCGGACTGGAACGCGCGGCTGTCCAAGCACTTAAAGGCAGTGGAAAATTCATCCCTTGGCAGGTTCGGGTTATCACCTCGGAAGGCCAGATTCTCGACTACTAACCGGAAACTTATCTTAACACATTTGATACTGCAGCCTGAAATGTATTTCCATCACTGGAAGTGCAAAAAAATCAGGAGGACGTTTACGAGCGTCCTCCTTTTTTTCATCTTTATATTGTTTTCTGCTCTTTATTTTCGGATCAGCTTTCGGATCACACAGAGCACAATACCTGCAACACTGCATCCGAGAATGATTCTATCCGCACGGTCCACGACTTCCAGCGCCAGCTTAGCCCCTGATAAAACCTGCGGACTTTCCGGAACCAGTGGAATGACAAAGCCTGCCGCTGCCGCCAGAATGGCGAACAGAATAAATGCTGTCAGTCCCCGTCCGGTATCATAGCTTCTGAGACGGTTTCCATCCGGCATCCTCTTGCCTCCAAGGAGCCAGATAGCGGATAAAATACCAAACAAAAGTAAAAATCCTGCAATTCCAAGGTACAATGCCTCGGCATAGTTCCTGTCCGCAGCTACCCGCCAGATCTCCCCCAGCGTATTTCTCTCCGCCCAGAATTCCTCCCAAAGCTTCAGAACAATAATCGCCATCGCCGCAAAACTGCCACATTTCAGAACAATAGAAACTCCTTTTCCTACTGCCCTGCCTGCCGTCTTTCCAGCTCTTCCGGCCGCACGTCCGGCCGCTTTTACCGGTCGGGCCGCCGATCCTTGCTTCTTCTGTCTCGGCTGTGGTTCTCTGTTCTCCCGGCTCTGCTGGCCGGCTCTACCGGCCGACTGATTCTCTCCAAAAGAGCGCCCTTTTTCCGTCTGTCTTCTGCCTTTACTTCCCGCTTCTGTCCTCTTTCTGCCTGCGCTCCCCGGCTGTTTCCGGTTTCCAGTTTCCGGACGCTTTGCCTCTCCGGCTGCCGGTCTCTTCCCACTTCCTGAGAGCTCCCCGGATTTGCCCTGAGGGTCTCTCCTTCTTACCTTCCCATTCGGGCTATCCGAAACTGTCTGTGCTGACTGTCCCTGTGCCTTAGGAGTGGAAACATCTCTTTTATCCTGATTCAGGTTCCAATTCTCCACGTCTCTCCAGTCTTCAATCTCAAACGGCTCGTCATCTTCCTGAGCGCTTGCTCCGTCCATATGTGTCCCGGCCCCGGCAGTTGTCTCGTTTACAGATATATCCGACCAGATCTCCGTTGGTTCCTCCGTCATCATTCCCTTGTCTTCCTCATCCAGCCATTCTACATCCATCCAGTCATCCTGTCCCGGATGTTTCTCCCGACTGATGTGGTCCTTAATCCGTCCTCCCTTATGTTCCATACGTTTGTGTCTCCCCTTCCGTATTTCAGATTTCTTCGGTAACAACAGTATTTTATCATGGATTATTTCGGAAAGACCGGTTTTCACATTTTTTTAAGAAATTTAAGTAATTTGTAACCTATCCCAGATATTCCTCCAGGAGAAGCATCGTATTCTTCACGCCGTCCACATGGCTTCTTTCATATCCGTGAGAAGCGTACACACCTGCCCCGATCAGTCCATGGCGCACATCGTAGCCCGCAGTCAGCGCCGCGTCAGCATCGGATGAATAGTGAGGATACACGTCCACCGCAAAGTCTGCTCCGGATACTTTGGCCGCCTCAATCAGGCTGCTCACAACATCATAATGATAAGGCCCTCTGCTGTCTTTTGCACAAATAGATACCTGATGCTCCTTACATGAGAGGCCGTCTCCGACACATCCCATATCTACGGAAAGCACTTCTTTGACACCGTCCGGAATCGAGGCAGATCCTCCGTGCCCTACTTCCTCAAAAACAGTCATATGAAGGTATGTCCTTCTCTTTGGCGTCACCTGATCGTCTTTCAGATGCTTTGCGTATCCAAGCAGCATTGCTGTGCTGAGTTTGTCATCGAGGAAACGACTCTTGATATAGCCACTCTTTGTGATGACCGTCCTTGGTTCAAAACAGACAAAATCCCCGGCCATAATTCCGAGAGCCTTTGTCTCTTCGTTGGAGTTTGTCATCTCATCCACCACAATCTCCATTACATCATATGTACGCATCGTCTCCGCGTACTTTCCATTGACATGAACGGAAGCATTGCAGAGCTGGCATGTACCGTCATAGATCCGTCCGTCCCGTGTACGGATACGCACCGTCTCTCCCTCTGCGGAATTGGCGCTGATACCACCAACCGGGGAAACTTCCAGACATCCGTTGTCTTTAATCTTAGTGACCATGGCGCCCAGTGTATCAACATGGGACTCTACAAAAATAGCATTGTCTGCATCCTCTCCTCCAAGGTCTGCGATCACGCCCCCTTTTACCGTACGGTGAGCAGGAAATCCGAGTGTTTCAAACTCCTTTAGCAGATAATCTGTCACGTCCTTCGTGTATCCGGACGGGCTGTCGATTGCCAGCAGATTTGTAAGCTGGCCAAGTACATATTCCATATTCATTGGTTGATCTCTCCTTTCTCTGATACTGACTATTATATCATCCTGCGGACCCTTTTTTCTACCCATCCAGGCAAAGGATTTTTGCGGATTTTTGATTTTCTTTTCCCTGCGGTTCCTGTTGACACACCTCCTGTTCTTGGATATTCTTATACTATCAGATTACAATGAATAAATAACGAGGTTACCAAAAAGAAATGGAAAAACGCAGAACATTTATCATCAACTTTTTGTACTTTGCAATCATCGTAGCACTATCCCTTTTCGTGCTGAGATTTGCGTTGACGCTTCTCTTTCCGTTCGTTGCGGCACTGTTTATCTCCTACGTCTTAAGACGCCCGATTGACTTTCTCGCCGCCAAAACCAGACTTTCCCGAAAGGTTTCCGCTATCCTGATCGTTCTGATTTTCTATGTAACGATCGGCACCTTACTTGTGCTTGGAAGCATCCGTGCCTTTTCCTATGTCAGTGACCTGGTACAGCGGCTTCCGCAGATCTATCTCCGCTATGTAAGCCCGGTGATGACGGATCTCTTTGACGAACTAGAGCACGCGCTCTCCCAGGTAGATCCTTCGATTCTGGAGACTGTGGATTATCTGTGGGACCAGCTAATGCAGTCCCTGCGTTCCCTTGTATCAGGCCTTTCACTCAGCAGTATGGAAGTGATTTCCGACTTCGCCTCCTCCCTGCCTATGCTATTTATCAGGCTGGTGCTGATGGTAATTTCAACTTTCTTTATCGCAATGGATTATGAAGCTCTTTGCGCTTTCTGTATGCGGCAGTTAAATGAAAAGGCCCAAAATGTCGTGATGCAGATCAAGCAGTACGTGGTCGGCACCCTTTTTGTCTGTATCCGTTCCTACGCTCTGATTATGAGTATCACTTTCGTGGAGCTGTCTGTGGGACTCACCCTGATTGGCATCCGTAAATCCGTATTCATCGCCTTTTGTATTGCGGTCTTTGATATTCTTCCGGTTCTCGGCACCGGCGGCATCATGATTCCATGGGCTCTGATTTCAGCCATCCTGGGCGATTATCCGGGCGCTGCCAAACTAGCTGTCCTCTATGTATTTATTACTATTGTACGGAATATCATCGAGCCAAAAATCGTAGGCGGTCAGATCGGATTGCATCCGGTAGTGACTCTTGTCAGCATGTTCGCCGGAGTCCAGCTCTTTGGTGTGGTAGGACTCTTCGGTTTTCCGATCGGACTTTCTCTTCTCACTTATCTGAATCGGACCGGCACGATTCACCTCTATCGGACCGGGGATGAAACTAAAAAAATATAAATATGCTGCCAGTAAAAATTTCATACTATACATTCCAAAGCGGTTCATCTTACAAGAACTTAGCATTTTTAAATTTTAAAAAAATTAGCACTCGAGTGTGAAAGCCTTGGAAATGAGCTGGTTTTTATGTTGATGCTGAAAGATATTCTTGCAAGAGTGTGGAAGAACACAGGGAAAAAGAGGCTTGGAAAATAGATAATGGAAACTCAGGGCGGGAAACGGGCAATACGATAGAACCGCTGCCTCCTCCGCATTTATGTTTCAGAAACGGCTGCCGTTGTGAATACTTTTAGGCATTTATAGAACACTTTTGCGTCCGCTTTATCCTATACTTATCCTTTATCTAAGTACCACCAGAAAATGTGTAAATCTGACCACCGGAAACGGTGATCAAAAAATAGAGCAATACTCATGTTTACAATGCTCCTTTCCTGCCAATATACAAAAATCCCCCTTAATATCCTTTGGAATGTATACTTCGTATAAGGTTGGCCGTTTATGTCAATTGTAGCTTACATATCTATATAAAATTTCATATGTAGCAAAACCTGCTTTTTTATAGCATTTAATAGCGGCAAGGTTTTCACTCCAAGTTTGTATAAAAATCAATTTATTTTGAACACTACAGTATGACTTTAAAAATTTACTGCCTAACCCCTTTCTCCGAAATATAGGATTTATCTCATAATCATATATTCCTATGATTTCATCATCCTCAATTGTGCTGAATTTCCCTATCTTTAAATTTTTATACCAAATGAAATAATAATGTGCATTAAATAATTTTTTTCTTTTTATTTCACATTCTTGTTTCCAGTGTTCATAATTTAATTTCAGAAAACCGAAAATCTCCATTTGAACTTTTTGTTCCATTAAAGATAAAATTAATTAATCAAACAATACTCGGGGATATAATTTTTTAAAATTTCAATCTTTGTGAGTTGGGAATTGGTTTTGTTAGAGATTCTATAACACTTGCTACTAGGTAGGAAATCATTTGAATATACCGCTACAAAATTAAAATCAATTGAATTATTATATGGATGACTAATGAATATATTATTACTACATTTTTTTATTTTACATCCAATACTTTCCATCCATTCCAATTCATTGTTCAGGATTAAGCTAGATAAATCGATATTTTTCATCATTATATTTAACCTTTCCAATTTTCTAAAATATGACATATAATAGAATAGATAATATAATTCCTGTATATTGTAAACCGGTTTTCTCTAGGCTTATTGAACATATAATATAAATAATCCAGACCAGAGTGCTTCACTTGTACGATCATGGATGGAGCTAAAAGTATCCGTTTTGTCATGCCTCATATAGTATAGTTTAGCCTCCATCAATTCCTTGTTACAGTATCATACGTAAATAGTCATTGTTATATTTTTGTAATACTCTTACAATTTAGCCTTATATGATTTAAATTCTTATTAAAAAGCATTAATAATAAACCTATCAAAAATATGCCTGATAAATATAAAAATCCATTTACATAGTTACTTGTGAGGAATTGAGTTCCAATAGCAATGCCGATGGTAGGAGACATCAAGATAAGCGTGTCAATCCCTCCCAGTATTTTCCCACGATTATCCGCATCAATTGTTGTGATGACATAACTAAATAAAGGCTGTGTTAGGGAATCGAACATTCCATATATCAAGAAGAGAAAGCCCGTCAGAAAAAAAGGACATATTGGAATACACAGCATACACACTCCACAAGCCAACATTGCCAGTTTAAAAAGTCTGCTTACATAATGACCAAATTTATTTACAATCATCAAACCAATAATTTCACCTACAGCCATCATTGACTTTATAACCCCAAGGGTAATTGAACTTTTTGATTGAACAGAAAACATGACCGGCAGAATATTCGGTACAAACCCATATGCCAAATTTAATAAAAACATAATGATAACCATGCTCCTTAGCAACGGGGTCTGAAAAATGGAATGATATGAGATTTTTATATCTTTTACTAAAGAAATCATCAAAACTTTGCTGTTGTTAATCCTTTTTACGTTTCCCTTAGAATCACTTAACCGGCTTATTAAAAAAGCACATACAAAAAAACTGGTTGTATCTATTAAAAACAAACCCTTTCCTGAAACCCAGGTAATCATCCATCCTGCCACCGCTGATCCAATAATATAAATTGTCCTGGATAACATTGTTACAGTAGATTGAAATTTGATAAATATTGTCTTCTCGAATCTTTCTGCTGCATAAGTTGTATATGCTGATGAAAACACAGTATTACATATATCATTTAACAGTATGAAAAAAATGCAAAGACTGATATGCTGAATTGCAAAACCGTAAAAACACCAAAACAAAAAAATAATAGCTCCTGAAATACTGTTTACTGCAATCATCAACTTCTTTTTATTAAACCGATCAATCATAATCCCAACGATAAGAGATAAAATCCCCCGGAAAGCGAGGGATCCTCCTATCATATATGCAGCATTCATAATATTTCCAGAGTCATATGTCACTTTCCAAACAATAAACAGATCGAACAGAGTATCCCCGACAAAACTAATCAGGATTGAAAGCGTGAGGGTTTGAAAATCATTATTTTTTATAAATATTTTCTCCATAGTACTCAAGAGCAAACTTATAATAACTACAATTATATTTACAAGGTAAATGATTCGTAGCCTCTGCCCTACATCCACCCCCACAAAAATATTTTAATTCGCATTTTTGACAGCTTTTATTATTATCGACTAAATCTTTTTTTATTAATTCTTTTCTATGAATTAGTATATCATATACTGCCTCCGTATTAAATATATTTGTTATCAAATCCGTTTCTCCATATCTTTTTACACAAGGATATACATTACCATCCGGATGAATACTTAAGGATGTGATTCCCGCTCCGCAGTGCGTTACAGGAAACCCTTCATTTCCGAACATCATATTATCTGCAAACTTTACTATTTCAAAGGCTTCCGTAACATCAATATTATAATGGCTTTGAAGGAAGTCAAGTAATTGACGAAGTTGATCTATTGTTGGCTTCATATCATCCGAGACCTTTTTTACTATAAAAAAGCTCTTTATATATAGACGCATAAATATTTAAAATCTTTCGTTTTTCTAGTTATAAGTTAATGATTTTTTTTCAAAAATTATTAGCACTCACCTCTTGACACTGCTAATAACGTGTGCTATATTACACATAGAACAAATGGAACGGGTTAAAAAGGCCCCCCACAGTTCTGAAACACCACTCTCCTCCGAGAGTGATTATATAAACATTTTGTCAAATGAAAGGAGACATGACTTATGATGATGCCTAGTATTTTTGGAGAAAACTTATTTGATGATTGGATGGATTTCCCGTTTCATGATGATTTCTTCCGTGGGACTCCTGCTTACAAAAAGAACGCAAAATCAATTATGAAGACAGATATCCGAGACACTGAGGATTCATACGAACTGGATGTTGATCTTCCAGGATACAAGAAAGACGAGATCAGCGCACAATTAAAAGACGGATATCTGACGATCTCCGCATCTAAAAAACACGAGAATGAGGAGAAGGATAGAAAGGTAACTACATCCGCCGCGAACGCTACAATGGGTACAAATGAGCCGGAGTTTCTATGTAGGTGATGCCATTCACCAGGACGACATCCACGCGAAGTACGAAGATGGGATTCTGAAACTTTCGATTCCGAAAAAAACAAAACAGGAGGTAGAACAGACCAATTACATCTCCATCGAAGGTTAAATATACAAACATCCTACGGGAAAGGGGACAGTCAAAACAGACTGTCCCCTTTCCTTTTTACTTGTATGAAGTTTTATTACATCTTAAAGAGTCTGCCGCCCATTTTCCCGGCCTCACTCCGGTCATGGGTTACAAAGATCACTGTCTTCCCGAAGCATTGCTTTTTTGTATACTCTATCACCAGCTCTTTCGTCTCCTCATCGAGTCCTTTAAAAGGCTCGTCTAAAAAGAGCACATCCCACTCACTGTAAAGGGCACGTAAAAGCGCTGTCCGCTGCCGCATCCCGCCGGAAAACTCCCGCACCGGCTGATCCTCGCATCCGCCAAGTCCCACCGCCGCCATAGCCTTGCTGATCTTTGCCTCCAACTTTTTGTCTCTGCCCCACGGCTTTTTCCCGCGCACCAGCCGGATATTTGCGGATGCGCTTAAGTTTTCGCACAGCCTATCCTCCTGAAAGACCATACTGATTCTTAAACCTTCCAGCCCTTCAATCTGTCCGGAGTCCGCCTTCTCCAGCCCTGCCAGGATGCGCAGCAGAGTCGTCTTTCCTGCCCCGGAGGGCGCCATCATGCATGTAGTCTGTCCTTTTTGAAAAACCGCCGAAAAATCCTCAAAGACCGTGTGATCTCCATAGCTCTTTGAAAGATGTGAAATTCTGATCTGTCCTTGTTCCATCTTATCGCATCCTTTCCAACCTGATAACGGCACCGTCCACCATTGCCAGAAACAGTTTTTCAAACAGCAGGCTGATGAGGACAATCACCACCGTCCATGCAAACAGATCCGGCGTATTGAGATATACCTTGGCATTGTAAAGCTTTTCCCCGATGGAACCGTCTGGAATCCCGATGACCTCTGCCGCCACCCCGGCTTTCCAACAGAGTCCAAGGCCGATGGAACACCCGGTTCTGAAAACGGCAGTACTTGGGAAACATAAATGTAACGGATCCGCACTGCGTGGGGAAGTGCGAAAACATCTGCCATCTCGAGAAGCTTAGGATCCGTACTGAGAATACCGTCCAACACATTCGTGTAAGAATAGGAAATACCATCAAAATGAAATCACTACCGACAAATTCCGGGGATGGCACCCAGATGAGCACAAGAATAATAAAGGACGCCACCGGCACTGCCTTGACCACCATTACCGCAGGAGCAAAAAACTCACGGATTCTCTCAAATTTCGCGGAGAGTCCCGCCGCAAGAATTCCGGCCGCTGCTGCAAGAAAAAAGCCTCCCAGAATCCGTACAAGAGAAAAGCCGATGGAGCGCCAGAACTCTGTTTCCATGACAAGTCCGGTCAGTCTTTCCAAAACGACGACAGGGGATACCAGCAGGATCTCCTGTCCTATCCACACACTGACTGCCTGCCACACAAAAAGCCAGACTGCTACAGCCCAGAACCGGATCGTTCTCTTTTTCTTTTTATTCGCTGTAGTAGAACTCATCTTCTGGTAACGAGCCTCCTATCGATTCCGCATTAGCATCATAGAGCACCTTGAGATAACCGGAGAGCTGTTTCTGCATCTCCTCCCCTGTGACGCAGACAATGTTACATTCCGGCAGTGCCTTCTTGGCCACTTCCTCTGTCACAATCTCATACTGCCCCACCAGTTTTGCCGCCTGATCCGTGTCCGCATTGACAAAATCCACAGATGACGCATATCGCTCCAGGAAATCAGATACTGCCTCCGGGTGTTTCTTTACAAACTCAGTACGAGCGATAACCACTCCGGTTAAAAGCGTGCTTTTCTCTTCCTTATTCTCCTGCGTCTTATCCCATTCCTCAGTCAGATCGAGAGCTACACGAATAGCCGGGTTCTTCTTCTGCGCCGTTGTCACAAATGGCTGCGGAAGCATCGCAATTCCACTCGGATCATTGGCAAGTGCCGCTACACATTCAGAGTGCTCGCTTTTCCACTCGATTGTTACATCTGAGGCAGGATCCATACCATTTTCTTTTAAGATATAGTTGAGCGCATATTCCGGAGTGGATCCCTTTCCGCTTGCATAGATCGTCTTCCCTTTCAAATCCGCTGCGGACTGTACCGTTTCCCCATTCTCTACAATGTAAAGAACACCAAGAGTATTGACCGCCAACACCTGCACCTTTCCTTTCGTATTGTTATAAAGTATGGATGAAAGATTCGCCGGAACCGCCGCAATATCCAGATCACCCTGCACCAGCTTTGGTGTTACTTCATCCGCGGAAGCAGCGATTTGAAAGCTGTAATTCTCACTCTTTACCTCCCCCTTGTCTACATCATCCATAAGTTTGACCATTCCCATTGCCGTGGGTCCTTTCAAAGCGGCAATCCGGACATCCACCGGGGTACTGGTTTCTTCCTTCTCTCCCGTATCTTTTATGGTCTCATCACCCTGTGCCTCTCTCGGGCCGCAGCCTACAAGAGCCGCCGCAAACAGAGCCATAACAAGAAGCCATGAACATATTTTTTTCATCATATTCTCCTTTCCTCCTTTTCACATTCACACATCCCTATGATAAGACAATTTCAGGCTCCGGACAAGACTCTTTTCCGTCTGTCCGAAGCCTGATGCTTCTCAAATCAAACCAATATTATAATTTTAAACATACTCAAAATCATCCGGCCCTTTAAACCAGCTATTTCTTCCCAGATGGAGAAGAAACGCAAGCACAGCAATAATCAGATAACCGATCGCAAACAGGGAAGTCGGATAGAATCCAAGCTGTGCGCTGTGTATGAATCCGAAACACGCAAGCACATAGCCGACAAGCGCCGTAACTCCTACTTTGTGAAGCTGTTTCTCAATAATAAAGACGGTCATCGTTCCCAGCAGAATTCCAATAATGATTGCTCCCGCCTTCACTCCCGGCACACCGTTCCACATCACCCCGGCATCCTTAATCATCTGCGTCACTTCCGCATTATACCCAGATGTACCATCCGCCAGTATTTCCGTACTGTATCCCGCAAGACCGGCTACTCCCGTAATCTGAGTGTACAGGTAATCCGCAACCGGAGGAAGCATGGCGACTGCGATAGCCGCATAATGCTTTACCGGGCAATCTTTGAAAGCCTGCGCCACCATAACAACCGCACACCAGAGGAAGGTTACCGCACAGACCGCCGGTGGAACCATGTTGCTCAAAAATGTGAACAATCCAAAAATTCCGGCTGCCCCAAGTACCAGACCCGACACGAGAGAATAACCGATTCCCGCATGAGATTTCTTCAATCCCGCATGACCAAGCCATACCGTATTCGGGATCACGCCCCCGCAAATTGCGGAAATCATCGTACAGATTCCATCCGCGAACTGTGTCTCCCGCACATTGTAATTGTCCCCGGCCGCATTGGCCGCTTCTACATTGTCCATCGTTTCGATGAAATTATAAATCTCTACCGGAATCACGATTGTCAGATATGGAACAACGACGGTAAATCCATTAATCAAATGCTGGATACTGTTGACCGGATTTGGGATATAAAATCCGACACCGCTGAAATCCACGGAAGTCCGGCCCAGACAGAACGCATAAATGATACCACCCACAATGGCTACTACAAGCGGCGGGATCTTCTTCGGGAACAGATATCCCCCGAAAATTCCCACAAACGCTACAAACAGAATCGGAAGTCCTACCACCGGATCTCCAAACACATCAAAGACTCCCTGTGTTGCCATCCAGATAAATCCAATTCCAGCTACCGTACCAAGGAGAGCGGCTCTTGGCAGTCTCCGTTTCATCCACGGACCAATGAATCCGCCCAGAGCCTCCACAGCTCCCCCAATAAAGCAAGCCGCGACAGCCGCCGACCATGCGAGCATCGGATCGTCCAACGCATAGTGGAGCGGCATAATCACCCCGTACAGCATAACAAACATAGCCGGAGTGGATACTCCGGAAGGAAGCGCCGTGACATCCGCACGGCCTTTCTTTTTTTGGAAAGTCGCCGGCCCATAAACGCATAATAAATCCCACTAAGCATCAGTCCAACGGACATGCCCGGTATGACGGCCCCGTATACAATCTCATCCGGCCATCCCAGCACCCCTGACAAAGTCGAAATGACAATCAGATAGTTTACAATATTGTTTGTAATGGAATAAGTCATTCCACCGATATCGCCACGTTGAAACCATGGCACAAGTGTCTTTTGTCTGCTCATCTTCTTTCTCTCTTCCTATTCATTTTATGCTTCTGTACTGATAAACGAAAACGTCGTCACGTCAAACAGCCCCATATCGGTCAATTTGATCTCCGGAATGACTGCCAGAGACATAAAGCAAAGCGTCATCACCGGCTCCACATCCCCGCAGATTCCAAGCTCCGAATATGCCTTCTCATGGATATCCGTCAGCTTCTGATCCACCCACTCCCCGCTGCAGTCACTCATCAGGCCCGCAATCGGCATTGGCATACTTTCAATAACCTGTCCGTCTTTCACAAGAACGATACCGCCCTCTTGTGCAATCAGAGCGTTGACGGCCGCCTCCATTTCCTCGTCGCTGACGCCCACCACAATTATATTGTGGGAATCATGAGCAATGGAAAGCGCGACGGCACCCTCTTTGATTCCATAACCTTTCAGAAAGCCGCACGCTACATTTCCTGTTCCCTGATGCCGTTCTACTACTGCGGTTTTCACGATGTCCACCTTAGGATCCCGGACAAATTCCCCGTTTTCATCCAACTGAATATCCGCCGTCTCTTTCTTTGTC
>ENA-OQHL01000465-OQHL01000465.1-human-gut-metagenome-genome-assembly--contig:-NODE-465-length-28632-cov-8.030065_pt1 | contig 28632 bp, 34 predicted proteins | sample MGYA00242565_ERZ504723 | MGnify/ENA primary metagenome ERZ504723 (study PRJEB26092, sample SAMD00036211) | human gut metagenome | host: Homo sapiens | study: EMG produced TPA metagenomics assembly of... | reverse complement strand
CGCTCCACGCTTCGGATAAAAGAATGGCAGCATGACGGTGACGGCTCGTTGCGAAGGGGGTATTCCAAAACACCGTCATCATCGACATGACCGTCATGCAGGGAATAAGGGTGACAGTTGAGGCAGTCGGTAGGGGTATCCCAAAACTGCTGTCACCGCCGTCACCGCTGTCACCCAAAGGGCAGTTTACCCGCCGAAGAAAGGAAGATGATGAATTATGCCCTATGCAATCCTGCGTTTCCAGAAACGCAAAGCGGGCGGCGTTGCGGCTTGCGAACGCCACAACGAGCGGAAGAAAGAAGCCTACAAAAGCAACCCAGATATAGATATGGAACGCTCGAAAGATAACTACCATCTTGTGAATCCGCCGAGGTACACCTACAAGAAAGAGATTAACCGCATGGTAGCCGAAGCGGGGTGCAGGACAAGGAAAGACAGCGTGATGATGGTGGAAACGCTTATCACGGCTTCGCCAGAATTTATGAACAGCCTGCCGCCCAAAGAACAGAAAGCGTATTTTACGATGGCTCTGGATTTCATTTCAGAGCGTGTCGGGGAGAAAAACTATCCTCTCCGCAGTCGTCCACATGGACGAGAGAACGCCGCATATGCACCTCTGTTTTGTGCCGATTACACCAGACAATAAGCTGTCTGCCAAAACAATTTTAGGCAATCAAAAGGAGCCTGTCCGAATGGCAGACCGCCTACCATGAGCGGATGTCCTCACGGTGGAATCAGCTTGAAAGAGGTCAGTCCTCAATGGAAACGAAGCGGAAACATGTCCCCACATGGCTCTATAAGTTGGGGCGGCAGGCTTGATAAACAGTATGAGGAAATTGTGTCTGCACTGTCCGACATCAACGCCTTTAATGCAGGGAAGAAGCGTGACAAGGCTCTGGAACTGATTGCGGCATGGCTCCCAGACGTGGAGAAATTCTCAAAGGAAATCAGTAAGCAGAGTGCCTATATCAATAGCCTAAAGGAGCAAATCGGGCAGGAATCAGACTATGCGGGGCGTATGCGTGATGAAAAGTATGAGCAGGAACTAAAGGTGCAGAAAGCGAACCAGAAGATATTTGAGTTGCAGAGAACCAACGAGCAGATGGGGCGGCTGCTCTCAAAGATACCGCCCGAAGTGTTGGAAGAATTGCAGAAAAACCATAAAAGCAGAGCGAAAGAAAGGTAGATATGTGAATGAAGAAACAGGATTTTAAGGTGTTAAAGACCAAAGACTTGTACCCGTTTCCCGACAATCCGTTTCATGTGGCAGAGGATGAAACGCTGTCAGAGTTAGCGGAAAGCATCAAGGAATTTGGCATTGTCACGCCGATAATCACACGCCCGAAAGAGGACGGGAACGGTTATGAAGTGATTGCAGGACAGCGGCGTGTCCGTGCTTCTGAACTTGCAGGGATAAATACCGTGCCTGCGTTTGTCCTGCCCTTAGACCGTGACCGAGCCATCATCACCCTTGTAGACAGCAATTTGCAGCGTGAGAATATCCTGCCATCGGAGCGGGCGTTTGCTTACAAGATGAAATCCGAAGCCATGAAGCGGCAGGGTTTCCGCACAGACTTAACCTCGTCACAAGTTGTGACGAAGTTGCGGACGGACGACAAGGTGGCACAGGGCTTCGGCGTGGGCAGGATGACCGTGCAGCGTTTTATCCGCCTGACGGAACTGATACCGCCGATTTTGCAGATGGTGGACGAGGGGAAAATCGCCCTCACGCCTGCGGTGGAACTGTCCTTCTTGAAGAAAGACGAGCAGGAAAACCTCTTTGCCACGATGGAGAGCGAAGAAGCAACGCCCTCACTCTCACAGGCACAGCGGATGAAACAGTTAAGCCAGAGCGGGCGGCTTGACATGGATACGATATTTGCGATTATGACGGAGGAAAAGGGCAACCAGAAAGAAACCTTGAAAATCAACACAAGCAAGCTGAAAAAATACTTTCCGAAGAACACAACGCCGAAGCAGATGGAGGAAACCATCATCAAACTTTTGGAGCGTGAGTTGCAGAGGAAACGCAACCGTGACAGCCGCTAATCTTCTTTTTTCGGGAAGTAAATACAGAGAGTTGAGGTATGGAGAATGAGAGAAATCCAGTATGAAATCGTAAAGGAAATCGCAGTATTGTCTACGGGCGACAGTGGCTACACAAAGGAAATCAATCTCATTTCATGGAATGGGAAAGAGCCGAAGTATGACATCCGCAGCTTTTCCCCGAACCGTGAAAAGTGCGGCAAGGGAATCACGCTGAACGCTGATGAAGCGGCGGCACTCCTTAAAGCATTACAGAAAGAATTAAACAGCGAGGATTAATGGTATCTGATTGGCAGGGCGGGGACATTTCCAAACTCTTCCCTGCCCTGTCTGGAAAGGAAGATTTAAGTATGGGCGAGGATAAGAAAGCAGATAAAAAGAGAAAGCGTATCGTGCCAAAAGCACCAGTGCAGATGATAATCAGCCGTGAATATGTCGGCACACAGACCGTTACAGAAGCGTTTGTCCCGATTATCTCCGAGGATATTCGGAAGAAGATTGCCGAGGGCGACACCTTCGACAATGAGGGGCTGTCCGCTTAGAATGTACGCAATGGGACATGAAAACAGATAGGACAGATACGGAGGTTTTACAGTATGGCAGGAATCAAAGAAGAAAAGAAAATCTATTTAGTCGGCATTTATTGCCGCTTATCTAAAGACGATGGTACGGATAACGAGAGTGCGAGCATTGCGACACAGAAATCCATCCTCACGGATTATGTGAAAAAGCAGGGATGGCACATAGCAAAAACGTATGTGGACGATGGTTATTCTGGTACAAATTTCCAAAGACCAAGTTTCCAGAATATGATAAAAGACATTGAAAGCGGTCTGATAAACTGCGTGATTACGAAAGATTTATCCCGTCTGGGGAGAAACTATCTTGATTGTGGGTTATATCTGGAAGTTTTCTTCCCAGAGCATAACGTGAGGTATATAGCGGTCAATGACGGCGTAGATACCTTGAATAAATCTGCTATGGACATCACGCCTTTCCGCAACATTTTAAACGAAATGTATGCCGCTGACATATCTGTTAAGATAAAATCGGCATATCGGGCGAGGTTTCAACAGGGGAAATTCATGGGAACTACCGCCCCTTATGGCTATATCAAAGACCCTGCCGACCACAACCATCTGCTGATAGATGATAAAGTGGCACATGTTGTAAAAGAGATATTCGACCTTGCATTAAAAGGGAATGGAGTTGCCAAAATTTGCAGACATCTTAATAAACAGCATATCCTACGCCCTGCCGCTTATGCGGCGGAGCGTGGCGAAACAGGCTTTGAACGTCATTTTGAGGGGAACGAGGACAAACGCTATATTTGGAGTGGGAACAGCGTGAGGAGCATTTTAAGAAGCCCGATATATGCGGGAAATCTTGTAGGCTACAAACGGATTGCCGCCAATATGAAAAGCAAGAAACGCCCCTCTAAGCTGCCCGAAGAATGGGAAGTGATACCCAATACCCATGAGGGAATAGTCACGCAGGAGGAATTTGATATTGTCCAACAGCTTATTACAAGTCGTAGGCTTCCACAGAACAAGGGAGGATTTGTAAATATTTTTGCAGGCGTTATCAAGTGTGTGGACTGCGGATGTGCTCTGCGGGCAATGAACGTACACAGGAGGAAACGCCCAGAGATTATCGACTGTGTACAGTATTCATGTAATAATTATGCAAGAAACGGAAGAAGCGAGTGTAGTGCCCACAATATAGAAGCAAGGGATTTATTCAATGCCGTTCTTGCCGACATCAACTGTTTTGCGGATATGGCAGTGAATGATGAAAAGGCGGTCAGGGCCATAGAAAAGCGGCTCACGGAAACAGACCAGAGCAGGGCGAAAGCATTAGAGAAAGAACGTAAGAAGCTGAACAAACGCCTTGCGGAACTGGACAGGCTGTTTTCCTCTCTCTACGAGGATAAGGTCATGGAGCGTATTACCGAGCGGAATTTTGAGATGATGTCGGGGAAATACCAGAAAGAGCAGCTTGAAATTGAAGCAAGGCTGAAAGAGGTGACGGAAACTCTTAATGAAAGCTACGAGAAATCACGGGGAATCCGTGACTTCCTCGCCCTTATCCGAAATTATCAAGGCTTAAAAGAACTGGATGCAACAGTTATAAACGCACTCATAGACAAGATACTTGTTTCGGAGCGTGAGAAGATGGCAGACGGAACAGTGAAGCAGGAAATCAAGATTTACTATAAATTCATCGGCTTTGTCGATGAATTACATATCATACCTACAAAACGGTGGGCAGCAATGCCCGCTAAAAATTGTACGGTGTGCGGCGTTGAATATGTCCCGGGCTCTGGTGCATCAAGGTATTGTCCTGCTTGTGCCAAGAAGATACGGAGGGAGAAATCAAACGAGAGCAAACGCAGGAGCAGAGAACAGAAAAGGATAGCATGTATGAACTGTCCGCAAAAAATGACCGACTGACATTGAACAGCAGGAAGGACGTATTTTAAGGCAGGGAAACCGGAACCGCAAGGTAAAAATATTCCGTTATGTTACAGAAGGAACATTTGATGCTTATTCCTGGCAGCTGATCGAAAACAAGCAAAAATTCATCAGCCAGATCATGACAAGCAAATCGCCGGTCCGTAGCTGTGAAGATGTAGACGAATCCGCTCTATCCTATGCGGAAGTAAAGGCTCTTGCAACCGGAAATCCATATATCAAAGAAAAAATGGATCTTGACATTCAGGTATCACGTTTAAGACTGTTAAAAGCAAACTATACAAGTCAAAAATACCGGATGGAAGATAATATTGTTCAGCATTATCCACGCCAAATCGTTATGGTGAAAGAACTAATCGAAAAACTTGAACAGGATATAGCTCTCTATGAACAAAATGCTGCCACAAGCAAAGATAAGTTCCATATGCAGGTTGGATCAGGTGTGTATGACACAAGAAAGGATGCAGGAAACGCTATCATAAAATTTTTTCAAACTGATGCGGATGGAACTGCCAAAATCGGAACATATCTCGGATTTTCAATGAATATAGCATTCGATTCCTTTAATAGAAAATTCGTTTTGAGACTTAAGGGAGCTATGAACCACCCTGTTGAGATTGGTCCTGATCCAGTTGGAAATATTATTCGATTGAACAATGTTTTGAAAACCATGCCGGATAAGCTTGCCGAAGCCAAAGACAGACTTGAAACCTTAACTAATCAATTAGAATCAGCGAAAATAGAAGTAACGAAACCATTCCAACAGGAAGAAGAACTCGCTGAAAAGCTAAAGCGACTGGCAGAACTGAATGCGCTCCTGAACATGGATGAGAAAGGAACAGATGCTCTTATACTGGAAGATGATGAACAACCTGCAATAGTAAACTCCGACATGGCAGTTACGCCAATCACATCCGTGAAAACAAAACCAATGCTAAAGAAAAAAGTGGTTGGACTATGCTTATAAGAAAATGGGGAGGATTTCAATGGAAATAACAGAAATAGAATGCAAAATCCTACGGATAAAAGCCGGAGCTATTTTAATTCTTGGGATGCAGCTAGGAAGTGAGCTGCAGCTTGATACGGAAGAAAAACGAGAGGATGTTCTGATGCAACTGGTGGCTATGCAGCGGCTTGTCGAAAAAGCCGAATATTCCCCAGATCTTGCATTTGAATATTTCGGTTATTCGGAACAAAAACGGCAGCTTTACAAGAAGGTTGTTGACTACATGATTGATGTTTCGAAATAAAAAAGGTGTTAAAAAGAAAAAAAGGTCGCTAAGGGAAATTTCATCTTTCTCTTACGACATTTTTTGTTGGAGGCATTTATGAGTAAAAGAAAATTTTCAAAAAAAGAGGTTGCCATAAGCATAGCGGCGGCCGCTCTTGCAATAGCAACGGTTGGAGGCGCGGTCGCTATCCATAAAGATTCCAGCAACTCAAATACTGGACATTCTATTACCGTGGAGCAATCAGACTACAGTAAAAAAAAGGAAGAGGCAATCCAGCAGATTCAGGATGCCGTAAAAGACTTATCGGATGACCAGCAATCCGAAATTGACTCTTATATCAAACAGAATATTGAAAACATCCAAAAAGCTGAGTCTGAACGTACCATAGAAAGCACGCTGCAGGAAACACTCGATTACATAGACCAAAGAAGTTTGAGTGAAAAAGAAGAGCAACGAAAAGAAACACAGACAACGGAAACATCTTCTTCCAGTGAAAGGGAGGTTACTTCTTCCTCTGTATCAGAAGAAGATAAATACCATATCCTTGGGGAAGATTATATTTATGAAAATAACGACTATCTTCCAGTTATCAATCAAAGTAACTGGATCTATATGTCTGATGAAGAGAAAGACGATTGGCTGAAGAAATGCACACCGGTAAAAGAAGATTCCGCCCACTCTATCACAGCCATATGTACAGACGCTTATGGTTACAATAAAAGCTGGTTTCTTCCCTGCAGACTGCATAAATGGATCACGGAAAACAATATCACAGCAACGGAAGGTGAATATCTGGCCTATGGAACCTATAAACCAAGTAAGGAAACATTCTATCTCGTACTGAATGACAGTAACCGAACCGTAACTCTGGTTACATACAACAAAAATTCCCAGGACTTTTCCTTTGAATTTGCCGGCATGACAGAGAGTGAGGTACTGGAAATGAAGAAAATGGATGCAAATACATCAGACACCACAGGGCACCAGGAAGATTCCAATAATACTTCTGATGCCGGTGATGCACCACTTTCTGAATCTGCCTTAAATGAAATGGAGAAAAATGCAGAACAAAATCAATAAAATCAAACATACCGGCGTATATGTTCTGGTTGTAGATGATTACTTATACAAAACCGGAGACATATTTGGCGAGTGGATTTTTCTTCCCATGGATTCACCGGCAATCTCAAAATATGATGATACTTACGTTATTATTAAGTATGATTTAAGTGACATTACAAATCAGACACAGAAAAACTGGATTCAAAAGCAAATCGAGCAAAATAAACATAATATTTCGCGCCTCAATAACATCTTAATAGCGTATATGGAGAACGAAAACTGGAATTCATAGTCTCCAAGGAAAACTGATACTTATAAATTTTCCGAAAAAGGTAGCCTAATTTTGAGGCTGCCTTTTTTGAACCACAAATCAAAAAAAGGAAGAATTAAAAACATGAAAATACAACGAGATGGGAAAGAATATACCTTGACGGCCGAAGAAGTTATGGAAGCCCACGAAGAATTTGTTACCAGTTTTATGGTTGCCGAATTGGAAAATTCATATGATGTACCACATAAATATTCGAAAGATCTCGCAAAAGAGGCATATGATATGTATGCTGACAGCAGTATTTATTCCGAATATGATTGCATCGAACGTGTTGCAAAGGACTATCAGGATCGCTGTAAAGAACCTACTGTTACAATAACTTGGTCAGAGTGTAACGATTTTGAAGATGGCGAGGTTATTCCGATCGCAGAAGCAAATAAAAGGTTTGAATTAATTGATGCCGATATTCGAGAACAATATGGCGGCCACTATTATGAAAAGACAAAATTCCTGTTGAATTATAATATGGGGAAAGAAAATTTTTCCTATGAAGGCCGCCAGGATTTCGGTGATTATGAGGGTTCCTTGATCGATCACCTTCATAATATGGCACTTATGTATGCATATGATTCTGAGTATTATGATTCGGTGGCATCCAGTAATACACCGGAACTTGCAGAGAAAATCCGTACCAATGGACTGTTTCTTTTAAATAAGCTGGTGCTGTATTTGAGAGCACATGAAGAAATTTCCGATAAATCAGTAACAGTGCATGTTCTGTTTGACAAGCCATCTGTAGAGATAGAATCATGGAAGGAAAAATACTTGATAGATTTCGATAACTATGTATCCGACTGCAGATACTGCCTTAATTCTGGTTTGAATTTACCCGATGAACCGATGTTAAAAGATTACGATCCAGCTTTAATTGCAGAAAGGCAAAAAATAGAGGAAGAACTTAAGCAGGAAGCTGCTGCTGCGGGAATGACGGTAGAGGAATATGCTGCAAATGATTTTATTTCTCCAAAGCAGCAAACAACGAATAAGAAAGCCACAAAAAAACAGCCAACCCTTTAACCTATGTTCAGCAATCTATCCCCGGCTTCTTGCATATACCTAATTTTCTGTTATTATAAAAGTGAGAAAAAATGAAAGAGGCGAAAGAAATATGAAATTTGATATTAATGCATTAATTCAAAAACAAAAAAGACCAATCAAAGATAAAAAACAGCTTTCTGCTGAACTGAAAAAAACTATTGAGCAAGAAGAAGATCCTCGGATTCAAAAACATAAAATTAATGCCTTGAAAAAGGGTTATACTCCAGAAGAAGCGGAGAAAATTGCTAGTATTTGCCGATCATACTATAAGTCTATTGACAAAATGCAAGCGGAACTTTCTGAGAAATCCATGAAAATTCACGAGATTTTTAACGAGCAATCTGTAAAGAAAGGATCATGGCAGCAAAAATACTTGACAGATTTTGATAAATATGTATCCAAATGTAGATACTGCCTTAATTCTGGTTTAGATTTGCCTGATGAGCCGCTATTTACAGATTATGTTCCGGATTTAATTCCTGTAGAGGAAGAACTTAATCAGGAATCTGCTGCCGCAGGAATGACGTTAGAAGAATATATCAAAAAAGAATATCTTTTCAAATAATATTTTCAAAAGGCAAAAAACAGTAAACAAGCATACAAAATGTTCCCAAAAACGCCCAATCATTTAAGACTGCTAAGCAGTCTTTTTTATTACAAAAAAGGAGAAAGAAACTATGGATATAGATACATTAATTGAGCGACAAGAAGTACTGGTTGAAAATCAAAAACAGCTTTTATCTGCGATGGTGTCTACACTTGACCTAATGAAAGCAGAAAAATTACGTCAAGAAATAGATCAGGAAATAGCATTTGATGAACCAAATAAGACTGTTGAGCAAGAAGAAGATCCTCGGGTCCAAAAGCATAAAATTATTGCCTTGAAAAATGGTTATACCCCGGAAGACGTGGAAGAAGTTGCGAGTATTTACCGATCATACTATGAATCTCTTGATGAAATCGAGGCAGATCTCGCTGCAGAAGGTAAGCCAAGTAATGGATCTGACTATGAATTACGAGCTGAAAATGTACGTGCGCTTCGCGATCAGGACTTATCATATATTGACCACAAATATGAAGAGCAGCGCAAACAGAAGTCACGTCCTACGCAGCATCCACTGAAACGTCCCAAAAAAACGATGAGTAAAATTTGACTTGTAGAAAAGAGGAAACCATATGTCAGAGTCACTGGGCCCCCGGAAAAAGGATTGGGATTTTTCATCCACATTAAAAACTCTTCTGGATCGTCATACTCTCGAACTTTCCAACGAAGAATTAGAGGAAATCAATCTATGCAAAGCAGGCCGTACAAGATGTTTCCAATAGTGTAAAAAACGTTGGCCGGGCATTGACCGGAAAAGAACTTCTTGAATATGTCCCGTGGGACCCAGAAAAGGGTAAGATTGCTTCTGTCCAGCGTAAGATTTACGCTATGGAGCGTACATTGGGTAATTTGCAGGAAAGAACAAATACATTACTTTCTAAAATGCAACGTCCTGAGCAGAAACCCGAGAAGCAGGTAAAAAAGACAACTAAAAAGGTTATTTAAAGGAGGTATTAAAAATGGCAGCTGAAGATGCAGGTGGAAGTGGTGACCTTGCTATCTTGGTCAACACAGAAATGATTGTTCTTAAAGGGGCTGTTAAAGCAGCAGCTTCCGCAGGTAGTGTAACCGGAAAGGTAGTAAATAAAGCTCTGCTTTCTCCCTTCCGACTGATTCAATTTTGTATGAAACTACATAAGCAACATATAATCTCCACGTCAGACTTCAAAAGTTTTACACAATTCATGAAAGCCTGTGATGGAGATTATATTATCGCAAATCTCCCCACACGCGATCCGGAACAGTTGGATAAACTCATGGATTCCATGACAGAGGTTGGAATTACCTACTGTCTCCTTCCTGATCTGGATATTCAGGATTCCTGCCAGCAAATTGCCATACGTGGAAAAGACGTTGCAAAATGGCAGGCATTATACGAATCTTATGTAACAAACCAGCTCGATCTTGGTGGTCCACTGGATTTTGAAGAGTTGAAAGCTCTTACTTCCGGAAATTATAAAATCAAAAGTCTTGCACTCGGAGATGCTTCGGAAGATAATGAGCAACTAGAGCAATTCCTGGATATATTGGACGAACGTGGCGTGAACTATTCTGTTCTTCCGGATCTTAAATATGGAGATAATCACATCCAGATTGCCGTTGCGAATCAATCTCTGCAACAATTCGCAGCAGCTATTAAAGCATATTTAGAAGAATTTCCGGATGCAGCTAAAAATTTGGTAGAAGATATAACTGAACAAGAATATTTTGATTCTGGCCGTATGTCAGAGGAAGATTATATGAAAACAGCTTCGCCGGAAATAAAGGAAAAAACCGATCCAAAAAATTGGCAGAAAGGAAAAAATCTGAATGCACAGTCTTTTGAGCAAGCCCTGGCTGGGAAAGAAGTCGATCGTTATGAAACCTTAAAGAACCGACCAGGGTTAATCGAACGATATATTCCTTCTCAAAGAGTAGCTGCCAGAAGAGAAGATGAAATTGCGCTGCAGACAGGTGACCGAGAATATGTTCGTATTCAGGAAGCTCTTTCCGTTGACAATGGTAAGGGCTTTATTATTTTTCTTGATCCGGAAAAAAATTATAATGTCTATCGTCCGGATGAAAAAGGGATTCTTCAGACTCCTTCCGGCAGTCTGTCTGGAAAAGAATTTTCCAAGTATACAGAACAATCTGACGAAACACATCGTTTAGATTATATTCCGTATGCAGAAACTGAAACTCCGTCCGAAGCTCCTCAAAAGCAATCATCAAAAGCAAAATCTATGGAAAAAACTGTTTCACAAAGCTCTCCAGATGTTTCTACTCAAGAAGCAGCTTTTCCCGTTACCATTAATTGTAGTCTTGTTGATGATATTATGGATGACAAGACTTTTATTTCTCGTATTCCTGGTTCTAAATTGCATATCAAACTTCCTCTTTTTTCCATTGCTGATGACGGAAAAACTCTTGTTTCAGCAATTGATCCACAAAAGGAATATGAAATTTTTAAAAATGATTCACCAACATCGAATCCTTTATTGAATATGAAAGGAGCGCAAATACTACCTTATTATGATCCAGTTCGACGCAAAAACATAACAAAACAGTTCGGCCAGAATCAAAATAAGATTTTAAAGTTTTCTCAAAATCCTGCTTCTAAACACAAGCCTAAATCTTCCCCTATAAGGAAAAAAGACTTAAAGCTTTAATATAAGGAGAAAAAATGATAAAGAAAAAAAGATTCCAATTAAAAGTCTTGTGCTTATTCTTATTTTGGTCGAATTAATCTGCCTTGTATTTGCAGGTATTTTGGGTGAACCTGGTAATGATATAAATCTTAAAACAGCGTCATGGATGAATCATCCATGGCGCTGTTTTAATCAGTACACATTGATTAGTCTTGGATGTGGTCTGACCGGATGGGTATTTTTTCTTGCGTTTTATTTGGATACGCATCGCAACACACATTCAGACATCGAACATGGTTCTGCAGAATGGGATGATCCGGACACTGCAAATAAACGCATGGCCGATCTTAAGCATCCGGAAAATAACCGCATTCTTTCCAAACACGTAAATCAGGCTTTATCCGGTTCGAAATCCTTTCCAAATAATAATATGATTGTTGTCGGTGCTCCTGGTACCGGTAAATCATTATTTGTGATTGCTCCAAATATTTTAAAATGTATTTCTTCCTATTTATTCATGGACCCTAAAGGTGAACTTGTGGAAAAATATGGAAACTATTTGCAAAAGAACGGTTATCAGATCCGTGTTTTGAACTTAAAAAACATGGAATCTTCTGATCGATACAATCCTTTTGTTTATATCCGAACAGAAGATGATATTCCACGATTGATTATGAATATTTTCAAGTCTGTGGAACCCCCGGATGCCCAAAAAGGCGACCCTTTCTGGGATGATGGTTGCGCTCTTTATCTGCAGTCTCTCTTTTATTTCGTGTGGGCTGTATCTGTACCAGATAAAAAAAAGATTTTTGCAGAAGCCGGTTTAAAATGGGAACCTGTATATGCTACGCAAACTTTAAATCAAGTAACAAAGCTCATGCAGCTGGAAAGTAAAAAAGTACCACCTCGCTCTGAGGATGAAGAAGAGTCCACAGAATTATCTTTATTAATGGATGCATTAGCAGATATGTATCCAGATCATCCAGCTGTCAGAGATTATCGTAAATTAAAAGAAGGTGCGCCCGAAACAGTTGCTTCCGTTCTTTTAATTTTAAATGGAAAATTCAAGTTCTTTTATTCGAAATCTATTCAGCGCATTTTTGAAGCAGATGATATGAACTTATGGGAACTTGGAACCGGTTGGCACAGGGATGGAAAAAGTAAAGTAGCATTATTTCTAGTCCTAAAAGAAAACGATAGCAGCTACAATTTTGTGGGAAATATGCTTTATCAACAGCTGTTCGATGAACTTTTGGTAGAAGCAGATCAGAATTACCATGGTGTTCTTCCTATTCGTGTTGAGTGTTGGATGGACGAGTTTGGCAACGGGTTACGGCCGGAAGGTTTTGAACATTTAATCACAACCCTTCGATCTCGTAACATTGCTGTCATGCTGTTCCTGCAATCAATTAGTCAGCTGCAAACCATGTACAAGGGTGACGGATGGAAAGTATTCATGGATTCCTGTGCTGTATTTTTATTTCTTGGTTCCGGCCGTGGTGCGTATGACACCCAGGAAACTATCAGTAAAATGTTGGGTGCTGCCACAATCGAAAAGGCATCCGGTAGTGTTTCATACGGTCAAAACGGAAGCAGCAGCACAAGCTACGATCGCCTGCAGCGTTCGCTTATGGATGCAAATGAAGTTGCACAAATGGATAAAGACAGTTGCATCATTCTTCCATTTGCAAGTAAACCAATCATCGACAAAAAATATAAGCCATTCCATGATCCCTCTTATTTGAAGGCAAAAAAATATGGACCTTATACCCATCCAGTTGAAATTTTCCGTGATAAAAACGGAAACCTGCATACAGTAAATCACCAGGAGAAATTTTATTTTCCGGATGAAGGTCTTCAAGCAAAAATACGCGATGATCTAAAAGAAGGGAAATCTTCCGGCATGTTATTCGAACTCAGCGAAGATGAATTTTGTTCTCTGGATCTGGATGATCCGAAACTGAATGGCCCGCAAGGAAATCTTTTTTTGCTTCAACAGTTAAAGAAATTGGAAGATGATAGTGCCACTTTAAAATTACAGAATGCTGTCAACGAAAAAATGAATTCTGTAATTTATGATACGTCAGACAACACATCCTCCTTGGAGGCAGATGAAGAATCTGCCGCAGAAACCATTTCTGTTTATGATGTGCGTCAATCTTGGGATCTTTCCGGGAATCTGGAAGATGTTATCCGAAGATATATACTCGAACTTTCCGAAGATGAAGTATCAAACATCACAGAAGCTATGAATCGGCATATCCCGGAAAAGAAGATCAAAGATTGTTTAACTCTTCCACCGGAAAAATTATGTCTTATGCTGCAGTTTTATATGAAACAAGCAAACTAAAGTAACTTAGAGAGGAAGTATACCTTATGGCCGAAGAGAAAAAAAACAGATCAGAGGAACTAGAAAGTCTGGATAAGAAAATCAATGAGATTATTAATGGATGGAATCAAAATCCGGAAGAGATTGTTGAATTTTTACAGTTCTCCAGCAAATTTTCTTACGCTTATTCACCACGCAACATGATGCTCATTGCTCAACAGCAAAGAGGAGCTTTACTCTGTAAATCCTTTAAAGCCTGGAAAGAACTTGGTTACTCTGTAAAAAAAGGTGAGCATGGAATGGAAGTGTACGTCCATACACCGATCACTATTTTAAAAACAGATGATGGAGATATTCCTTATAGTAAAGCATCCAAAGAACAGCAGGCCGCTTATGATGTCGGAGAAATAGAAGGAGAGAAACTTTCGTATTTCAAAAAAGGATATACATTTGATATTACGCAGACAAACTTTCCTCCGGAAAAATATCCAAAGCTTCTTGACCGTGGAATTCCATCTGAATTTCACAGAAGCTGCACAAATATATTAAAAGAATACTGTGAAGAGAATCTTGGGCTTAAAGTTTTTCTGCAAGACCAGGAACAAAATATTAAAGGAGTTTCCCTTTATGGCTATCACAGTCCGTCAGAACACGAAATTCATATTGCTTCAACTTTACAGGATACCGCTGCTTTCTCAACATTAACACATGAATTCGGACACGCTCTTGCACATGGATCTGTCGAAGAATCTCTGAATACAAATTTGCATCAAAAAGAATTTGAAGCTGATGTTATGAGTATTATGTTTTGTCAACACTATGGGCTTGAAATAACCGACGAAAGAAAGAGTCATCTTTCTGGTCATTACAAAGATTGGAAAAAATCCGATCCGAACAATTTTCATCCGGATAAAAGTATGCGGAAAATGTTTGACTTATTTAGGGAACACTCAACTGTCCTGGATCAAAAAATAGTTAAAGCTTTTCCAGAGCTTGCAACAAAATTACTTCCGCAAGAACTAGAAGTGAATTCAGAAAAAAAGAAAGTTGTAAATAAAACTGCTAAGAGAAAACCAAAGAAAAAGAAAACACCAAGACTGTAAATACGATTTTTTATGAAGAAGAAAAATAGATGCGCAGACGAATTTCCATCCAGCAGTATCAGAAAATACATCGGCTATCCAGATAGTGCGTATATACATTTTGATGAAGTTGGTGCAGTGCTTTTTATTTTTCGAGCAAATCCTTCTTTGAAAGAATTGGATGGATTCGAAAAAAAATTTGAAATTCGAATTACAGAATTTTCAAAAATCATGTTTATCTCTTTTCGCTTTGGATCTTCTGACTGGTGCAGCATCTCATATTCTCCATACTTAGACACATGGCAGAGCAAACAATTTATTTTTCCGAATTGTAAGTACGGAATAAATTTATTCATAGCACTTTTCGATACATCAACCGGAAAAATATTAAGGGCCAGGATGCTCGATCTTCCGTGCCTCTTTTCAAAAAAAATACGCTCTGCCATTGTACTGCAGGCACTGCAGCCATTCAATAAAGAGAAATATATTAAAGTTATTAAGCAGTTTACTTTTTTTCATTCGCAAGAAGAAATTGCAGTGGCATTATGAGGAGTACATAAAATACTCAAAGCTCGCAAGAGGCGTGTATGAGCGATATACAGACCAAGTCGAACCGTATGGTATGGACGAGTGTTGGTTGGATATTAGTGGGACAGAGAAGATTTTCGGTTCGCCGGAAAAGGTGGCAAATGAAATTCGTGAGACAATGAAGTTTGAACTCGGATTAACGATTTCTGTCGGTGTTTCCTTTAATAAGATATTTGCGAAGCTCGGTTCGGATATGAAAAAGCCGGACGCAGTTACCGTAATAGCAAAGGATACATTCAGAGAACAAATTTTGGAAACTTCCTGCCGCTGATTTGCTCGGTGTAGGACGGGCAACGCAGCGTGTGCTTGACAGCTACTATATACGAACTATCGGGGATTTGGGCTAATACCGACCCTGAATTCTTACGCCAAAGGTTAGGAAAAAAACGGAGTCGCATTATGGAATTATGCTAACGGCAACGACCTTTCCCTTGTTGCAAAGAAGACTTTGTTTCTCCGATTAAAAGTGTAGGACACGGTATAACTACGGTAGCAGACTTAGAGAAACCGGAGCAGGTGTGGCCCGTGTTTCTCGAATTGACCCAAGACATCGGACACAAACTCCGTGTTCACGGATTGAGTGCGGAAGGTGTTGCAATTCATATTAGAGACAATACACTTGATACAAGGCAATGGCAAACGAAGATAGCACTTCCTACACAGTCTCCGATGGTTATTGCAAAGACTGCTTTTCAACTCTTTGAAAAGAGATATGGGTGGCTTCACCCTATCCGTTCTGTAACGGTACAAGCCATAAATCTAATTCCACAGGACACGCCCCGTCAAATAGATATGTTTATGGATGCCGCAAAGCAGGACAAATTAGAGCGAATGGAAAAGTGTGTTGAAGAAATCAGAAGGCGTTTCGGAAAGGACAGCATAAGGAATGGAGTTCTGTGTCAGAACTTGCGGCTACCACCGGAAAAAGCCGAAATCACTATGCCGACAGGTATGGTGGGTTAAGGAGGTCTTAATGTGATTGATGAAAAAGAGGTTATGGCTTATGTAAGAATGCCCGCTTGTTTTATGCAGGGGTGCAGTGAAGATATTGTTATCTTTCGTGCGGACGGCGGAAACCATTTTACCGATTACGGGATATATGAGGGGATGTTTCTTTTCTTTGACAGAAAAAAGCGTTTTAAGAAAGGAAGGCTTTCCTGTTACATCAATACTGCCGGAGATGAACGACCTAAGTACAAGGTTTCGGACAAGAGTATTACAGGATACCGGCATTTTGGAAGATTAGTTTTGACTTTGAGAAATTATGAGGTATAAAAATGGAATCCGAAAGACGAAAAGTATATGTTGAAGTAAATGTTACACACAGACCTGATGGAACGGCTCGTCCTTGTTTCATCAAGTTTGAAAATGGTGAAAAATATGAAATAGACCGTGTTATCCAAAAATGCAGAGCCGCTTCAACCAAGGTAGGTGGAACCGGTATTCGCTACACGGTGCAGATTTGCGGCAAGCCCACATTTCTGTTTGATGAAGAAAACGGGAAGTGGTTTGTTGAAGCAAAAACCTGATGATAGGAGGTTTTGTGATTTGAAGCACTTATCGAGATTTGACATCGAAGCCATAGCTGCCAAATATGTTAAAGCGTATATGGAACTTCCCGATGTCCGTAATACAAAAATATATAGGATTGACCCGGAACTACTGTTAGAAAAGGTTCTCGGACTTACGGTCGAGTATCAACATTTATCTTACGACGGCAGTATTCTCGGAATGACTTCCTTTACAGAGCTTGGAGTACAAGTTCTTGAAGATGACGATAACGAAGCTTTTTTCTTCTTAGACGGTAAGACCGTCCTTGTCGAAAAAGACTTGGCTTTTGATAACAAGCTGAGAGGAAGGAAAAACTTTACCCTTATGCACGAGGGTAGTCATCAGATTTTCAAAATGCTTTTTCCGAACGATTACGGAGTAACGCAGAAATCTTCGGGAGTACATTACTACAAGGCAAACTCCGAAAGAAACAAGCCTATATCGGATTGGGAAGAATGGCAGGCAAATACGCTTGGAGCAGCCATTTTATTACCGGAAAACCTTATTAAGCAAGGAATGTTTCTTTTTAATCTCGGAGATAAAATCGAATGTCTGAATAAGATTTACTCGCCGGAAGTATATAAGAGATTTGAAGCACTTGCCGATTTTTAGGTTGCTCCAAAAAAGCATTGGCAATCCGAATGAAACAACTTGGATTGCTCAAAAAGGAATACCTTGATAATCCTTTTGACATTATCAATATTTACCCGGAGGGATGTAGCGTATGAATAACTTAGAGCAAAAGATAATCGTAAGGTGCAAGCACTGCGGTTGGCGTATCTTTGATAAGGTTACTATGACCACCGGAGTAATTGAACTGAAATGCCCAAACTGCCACAGAGTAGTAGAAGTTGACCTTTCTCTGCGCAGGGGCAATGTAAAGTACAGATTAGTAAGAGTAAAATAATCGAGCGAACAATTAAATATCGGACAGATGTACCGAGCCACGAGTCCTTGAGTGAAAGCTCTTGAGTCATCAAATTGCCGGACACTGAGAATTGCCGGATAGAAATATCCTAAGTTCTTGGTGTCCGGCTTTTTTGTCGCTCCGAAAGGAGCAAAACCGTGACATATAGGTGGCTGGCGTATATCGCCAAATACCCGTAATCTCCGAATTTTTGATTTCAAACCAAATTCAAAAATTCAAGGAGATTACGACAATGACAAAACTTACATTAACCGAACAGGAAGAATTATTTGCAAAGGACTGCAAGCTCATTAACTTGCGCTATGAGTACACCAATTATACAGGCAAAGAAAAATGGGCTGTTGTTACCGAACTTACCGAAAAAGAACTTCGGAAAAAGTATCCCGACATCATCAAGAGATACACGCCTTTTGTTTTGCTTTCTATGGCTCAGGGCGAAGTGATTAACGAAGCAGATAGGAACGATGATAAATACGAAAAGCGAGCAAAAAGAACGCTTGATGTTTACGGCTATGAAGATGATATTTCAGAACAGTTCCACCGGGAACTGATTACGCCTTTCGCTGACCCTTTTGAACAGGCGGAAGAAGAACGGCTTGAAATAGAAAGAGAGCAGCTCCGCCGAATGGAAATAGTAAAAGTCAGAAAAGTCTTGGCTATGATGAAACCTATTCAAAAAGAAAGGCTGTGCAAGGTCGTTTTGTTGGGGCTGAGTTCAAGAAAAATCGCACAAGAAGAAGGCATAAATTACAATGCCGTAGATAAGTCTATCAAAGCTGCAAAGAAAAATTTCAAAAAATATTATGAAAACCTCTGATTTTGGGTGTGCATTTCGACCCCCTTTGTCCAAATGAGTGAAGGGGTTATTTAATTCCGGACACGAATGACACTTCAAGATTAAGAAATGAGAGGTTTTACATATGAAAGAAAGAACAATTTGCCGTGGAGATTTATTCTACTACGATTTCGGAAACAGAACCGGCTCGGTTCAAAGCGGAGAAAGACCGGTGCTTGTAATACAGGCAGATGATTACAACAAGAACGCACCGACAATTATCGTGGCAGCCGTTACAAGTGTTATCAAGAAAAGGTATCTTCCGTCGCACATTCAGCTTGGTGAAGATTTCGGATTGAAGAAGCCGTCAATGGTGCTATTGGAACAGGTTCAGACGGTCAACAAAGAAGATTTGAAAGACTATATAGGAACAGTAGATGATGAGCAGCTTATCAGACGGATAAATACAATGCTCAAAAAGACTTTTGGACTTTGGATTTATAAAAAGGAAAAGGAAGAAAATATCCGTTGCCTCTGCCCTAAGTGCCTGAGCGATTATATTGACAACCCTAATTATATCGTGCGTCGCCTTGACCCGTTCGCAAAGGAAAAAGACCGTTGCGACAAATGCGATAAATCTGGTTGGGACTATGTCGTGACCGAAAGATATTCCGTTCGTAAGGGTAAGAGTGGCAGCTATGAATAACAAGATTAGCATTCCGATATGGAAAAAGACAAATCTTACGGTTGACGAAGCAGCAGCCTATTGCGGTATCGGAGTAAAGAAGTTAAGGAAGATGACCGAATCCGAGGATTGTCCGTTTGTTCTTTGGAACGGAACAAAGCGTTTAATAAAAAGGCAGCAGCTCGATGAGTACCTTGAAAGTATGAGTTCCATATAGTCTGATTGTCAAGTGTGCGATAGGTCTATTCGCATAATAGGCTTATCGCCAACTTTGAATTATGATATGAACATCAAAAACAAGGAGGTGCGTCAGAAATGGCAGATACAAAATTTGATGTGCCGATATGGCATAAAACAAACCTGACGGTAGAAGAAGCCGCAGCTTATAGCGGTATCGGCTCACAGAAATTAAGGGAAATGTCCGACTCCGAATACTGTCCGTTTGTTCTTTGGAATGGAGCAAAACGACTAATCAAGCGTGAAAAATTGGATAAGTATCTCGCTGAAGTGTATTCGATATAACTGTAAGGAGGTAGCTTGAAAAAATGGACGATACAAGAAAGACAGTCGGTCAGGGTTTTCGATGTTCCGATACGGTTATAAAAGGCAAACCCTGACGATAGATGAAGCTGTTGAGTATTCAGGTATAAGCAGAGCAGGACTTTTGAAAATGACAAATCAATATGATTGTCCGTTCGTTCTTCGTTTAGGACATCGCAGACTGATAAAAGGAGGCTTTTGATGAAATACATTACAAAAACTTGTTTTTTGTCGAATGAGGATGAAACATTGAATCGTGAAGTAAAGGCATATCAAGAGAAGCTTACTTCAAAAACAAACGAAATCCCAATATGGGAAAGACAATGGTTGACGATTGAGGAAGCTTCAGAGTATTCCGGCATTGCACGAAGAAAACTTCGAGAGCTATCAAACACATCGGGTTGTCCTTTTGCAATATGGATGGGAAACAAAATTCACATCATAAGAGAAAAACTTGATAGATACACGGAAACACACAATAGAATTTAGGAGGGATGAAATTATGGCTGAAAAGCGAAAAGACAAAGCAAGAACCGTCTTAAAAACCGGAGAGGTTCAGAGAAAAAACGGTACTTATCAGTATAGTTGGATGGATGGACAGTTAAAAAGGCGTTTTATATATGCCAAAACCTTAGCTGACCTGCGTGAAAAAGAGAAGAATATCTTGAAAGATAAATGCGACGGCATAAAAACCGAAGCTCGATACACCACAGTTAATGATTTGTTTGACCTTTGGCTCAATTTGAAAAGGGGGTTGAAAAACAATACCTTTGAGAATTACAAGTATCTTTACAACACCTTTGTACGACCAGTCATTGGAAACAAACGAGTATCTACTTTAAGAAAGTCGGATATTAAGAAGTATTACAACTACCTTGCCGATGAGAGAAACCTGAAAGTTTCCACGATTGACAGTATCCATACTGTCCTACATCAAATATTGCAGATAGCGGTTGATGATGACTATATCAGAAACAATCCTTCGGACAATGTGTTGAGAGAACTGAAAAAGTCTCACGCTTTTCAGTCAGAGAAGCGCCGAGCGTTGACAAGACCTGAACAGGATTTATTCCTTGATTACCTTAAAACACATCCGGTTTACGAGCATTGGTATCCCGTTTTTGCGGTTATGATAGGAACGGGATTGCGTGTCGGCGAGGTAACAGGCTTGAGATGGTGCGATATTGATATGGAAAGCGGAATGATTGATGTAAATCACACGCTTGTATATTACGACCATCGTACCGAAGGAAGCAAAAAAGGCTGCTATTTCAATGTGAATACGACTAAGACTCCTGCAAGTATGAGACAAGTACCAATGCTCGATTTCGTCAAAGAAGCATTTGAACTTGAAAAGCAGAAACAGAAAGACTTGGATATTCATTGCGAGGTTACAATAGATGGTTACACCGACTTTATCTTTATCAATCGCTTTGGACAGGCGCAGCACCAAGCAACCTTGAATAAAGCAATCCGCCGTATTATTCGTGACTGCAACGATGAGCAATTTGAAAAGTCCGAAGAACCCGAAGTGCTTTTACCCCATTTTAGCTGTCATTCACTCAGACATACATTCACAACGAGAATGTGCGAAGCCGGAGTTAATATAAAGGTCATTCAGGACGCACTCGGACATACAGATATTTCAACCACGCTGAATATCTACACCGATGTTACCAAAGAATTGAAAACATCAGAGTTCAAAGGACTTGATAATTATTTCAAGGCACAGTAACAATCGAATAGACAGAGAGCATACAATCCGTTTCGGAAAGTATGCTCTCTTTATTTATATACATTTATAATGGGATTTGGGTTGCAGGTTGACTTTTAGGCAACAGATGAATATAATAAATGTTAGTGGAGATTTGCCGGGTTTCATAGTTCGACTTACATCATTTACATCAAAATATACATCATTTGAGTGCCAAATTGCCGAAAATGAGTCCGAAAAAGTTGTTTTTAAGCCATTCAAAACGGCTTTAATGCCCGTTAAAGCAACTTAATGCCGTAAATGAGAGAACCGCAACAAAAATTCCGCACATGAAGAATAAATAAATTATATAAGATAAGCACATTAATGTATTATTTGCAGATGATGTGCTTTTTCTTTATATAAGAAGGAAAAGGATATTTTTATGAAAATCAAAATGAATACAAGATGTATGATATAATAGTAACCATTTCTTAATTAAAACTGATATTGATTATAATAATTAGGTTAATAATCCTTTATATTCTCGGATTTTTATGGGATTTAACAGTTTTTTGATAAAAAACGAAAAAAAGATAAAAAAAGCGTTGACAGGAGGAAGGATGTTTGGTATTATATACGAGCGCTGAACGAGGCGCAGGAAACGAAAAACATTTCGGTCTTTGAAAACTAAACAGGAAACGTCAATTTCGAAAGAAATAAAACGAACCAGAAAAACAAAAATCATAACGTTAGTAACGTTTTGAGTCATATCAAATGGAGAGTTTGATCCTGGCTCAGGATGAACGCTGGCGGCATGCCTAATACATGCAAGTCGAACGAAGTCTTTAGAAAAGCTTGCTTTTCAAAAAGACTTAGTGGCGAACGGGTGAGTAACACGTAGGGAACCTGCCCATGTGCCTGGGATAACAGATGGAAACGTCTGCTAAAACCGGATAGGTATGAGGATCGCATGAGCCTCATATTAAAAGAGCGCTAGCTCTGAACATGGATGGACCTGCGGCGCATTAGCTAGTTGGCGGGGTAACGGCCCACCAAGGCAACGATGCGTAGCCGACCTGAGAGGGTGAACGGCCACATTGGGACTGAGACACGGCCCAAACTCCTACGGGAGGCAGCAGTAGGGAATTTTCGTCAATGGAGGGAACTCTGAACGAGCAATGCCGCGTGAGTGAAGAAGGTCTTCGGATCGTAAAGCTCTGTTGTAAGAGAAAAACGATGGATATAGGAAATGATGTCCAAGTGATGGTATCTTACCAGAAAGCCACGGCTAACTACGTGCCAGCAGCCGCGGTAATACGTAGGTGGCAAGCGTTATCCGGAATGATTGGGCGTAAAGGGTGCGTAGGTGGTGCATTAAGTCTGAAGTAAAAGCCAGCAGCTCAACTGCTGTAAGCTTTGGAAACTGGTGTACTAGAGTGCAGGAGAGGGCGATGGAATTCCATGTGTAGCGGTAAAATGCGTAGATATATGGAGGAACACCAGTGGCGAAGGCGGTCGCCTGGCCTGTAACTGACACTGAGGCACGAAAGCGTGGGGAGCAAATAGGATTAGATACCCTAGTAGTCCACGCCGTAAACGATGAGAACTAAGTGTTGGAGAGATTCAGTGCTGCAGTTAACGCAATAAGTTCTCCGCCTGGGGAGTATGCACGCAAGTGTGAAACTCAAAGGAATTGACGGGGGCCCGCACAAGCGGTGGAGTATGTGGTTTAATTCGAAGCAACGCGAAGAACCTTACCAGGCCTTGACATGGATATAAATGTTCTAGAGATAGAAAGATAGCTATATATCACACAGGTGGTGCATGGTTGTCGTCAGCTCGTGTCGTGAGATGTTGGGTTAAGTCCCGCAACGAGCGCAACCCTTGTCGCATGTTACCAGCATTCAGTTGGGGACTCATGTGAGACTGCCGGTGACAAACCGGAGGAAGGTGGGGATGACGTCAAATCATCATGCCCCTTATGGCCTGGGCTACACACGTACTACAATGGCGTCTACAAAGAGGAGCGACACAGTGATGTGAAGCAAATCTCATAAAGGACGTCTCAGTTCGGATTGAAGTCTGCAACTCGACTTCATGAAGTCGGAATCGCTAGTAATCGCAGATCAGCATGCTGCGGTGAATACGTTCTCGGGCCTTGTACACACCGCCCGTCAAACCATGGGAGTTGGTAATACCCGAAGCCGGTGGCATAACCGCAAGGAGTGAGCCGTCGAAGGTAGGACCGATGACTGGGGTTAAGTCGTAACAAGGTATCCCTACGGGAACGTGGGGATGGATCACCTCCTTTCTAAGGAGAAAGTACAAAAAAGAAGTAAGAGATATTTCCTGTTTAGTTTTGGAAGTCTGAGAAGGATTTCCGAGAAGTCGATCTTTGAAAACTGAATAACAGAAGACATATGTAAGGTCTATAACGAAAGTTGTAAGAAAAACATAGATATTCACGAGTAAAGTTAAATAAAAAGTTAACAGTAACTCAGTAAACCTTTGAGAAAGCAAAAACACGAAGAAAAGTAGTGATTAAGTAAGAAAGGGCGTACGGTGGATGCCTAGGCACTTGGAACTGAAGAAGGACGCAGCAAACAGCGAAATGCTGCGGGGAGCGGTACGCACGCAAAGATCCGCAGATATCCGAATGGGGAAACCCGTCATCTGTAATAGGATGACACCCATGAGCGAATACATAACTCATGAGGGAGGTACCCGGGGAACTGAAACATCTAAGTACCCGGAGGAAAAGAAAATAAAGAATGATTCCGTAAGTAGCGGCGAGCGAAAGCGGAGGAGCCCAAACCAGTTCTCGAACTGGGGTTGTAGGACCACGACAAGACAAGAACGACGATAGGAGAACAGCATTGAAAGGCTGACCAAAGAGGGTGCAAGTCCCGTAACTGAAATCGTAGTGAAGTCTAGTGGGATCCTGAGTACGGCGAGACACGAGAAATCTTGTCGGAAGCAGGCGGGACCATCCGTCAAGGCTAAATATACCCAAGTGACCGATAGTGAACCAGTACCGTGAGGGAAAGGTGAAAAGAACCGCGGGAGCGGAGTGAAAGAGAACCTGAAACCGTATGCCTACAAGAAGTCAGAGCCCGTTAAAGGGTGATGGCGTGCCTTTTGTAGAATGAACCGGCGAGTTACGTTATCGTGCGAGGTTAAGTAGAAGATACGGAGCCGAAGCGAAAGCGAGTCTTAATAGGGCGGCAGTACGATGACGTAGACCCGAAACCGTGTGATCTAGCCATGACCAGGTTGAAGTTCAGGTGAAACTGAATGGAGGACCGAACCGACCCCCGTTGAAAAGTTGGCGGATGAGTTGTGGCTAGGGGAGAAATTCCAATCGAACACGGATATAGCTGGTTCTCCCCGAAATAGCTTTAGGGCTAGCGTCGAGGAAGAGTATGTTGGAGGTAGAGCACTGAATGTACGATGGCCCCATCCCGGGGTACTGAGTATAATCAAACTCCGAATGCCAATATATATACTCGGCAGTCAGACTGTGGGTGATAAGGTCCATGGTCAAAAGGGAAACAGCCCAGACCGCCAGTTAAGGTCCCAAAATGTATGCTAAGTGGAAAAGGATGTGGGGATGCACAGACAACTAGGAGGTTGGCTCAGAAGCAGCCACCCTTCAAAGAGTGCGTAACAGCTCACTAGTCGAGTGACCCTGCGCCGAAAATGTACCGGGGCTAAGCATACTACCGAAGCTGCGGATTTGTAGTAATACAAGTGGTAGGGGAGCGTTCCATACTGCGTAGAAGTCAGATCGTAAGGACTGATGGAGTGTATGGAAGTGAGAATGCCGGTGTGAGTAGCGAGATGTAGGTGAGAATCCTACACACCGATAGCCCAAGGGTTCCAGGGGAAGGTTCGTCCGCCCTGGGTAAGTCGGGACCTAAGGCGAGGCCGAAAGGCGTAGTGGATGGAAAACAGGCAGATATTCCTGTACCCGCGATGGAAGTGAAGGAATGACGGAGAAGGCTAGTGTGACCCACTGAATGGATTGTGGGCGAAGCGAATAGCAGGACGGCAGTGAAATGCGTCGTCGGAATGTAAAACGTGACAGGTAAGGGAACGTCTACGGACAAGTACCGAAGCACATGAGGCCAGCTTCCAGGAAAAGTTTCTAGCGTTGATTCCATAGCGGCCCGTACCAAAACCGACACAGGTGGGCAAGGAGAGGATCCTGAGGTGAGCGAGAGAACTGTTGCCAAGGAACTCGGCAAAATGACTCCGTAAGTTAGCGATAAGGAGTGCTCTTGTAAAAGAGAGCCGCAGTGAAGAGGCCCAAGCGACTGTTTAACTAAAACACAGCTCTCTGCAAAGTCGCAAGACGAAGTATAGGGGGTGACGCCTGCCCGGTGCTGGAAGGTTAAAAGGATCTGTGAATCGCAAGAGGAAGCAGTGAACTGAAGCCCCAGTGAACGGCGGCCGTAACTATAACGGTCCTAAGGTAGCGAAATTCCTTGTCAGGTAAGTTCTGACCCGCACGAAAGGCGTAACGATTTGGGCGCTGTCTCGGCAGCAGACTCGGTGAAATCTTAGTACCTGTGAAAATGCAGGTTACCCGCAACTAGACGGAAAGACCCCATGGAGCTTTACTGTAGCCTGATATTGAGTTTTGATCAAAGATGTACAGGATAGGTGGGAGGCGAAGAGACGTGTACGCCAGTATACGAGGAGCCGCTGTTGGGATACCACTCTTGTTTGATTGAAATTCTAACCTGCATCCATGAACTGGATGAGGGACCGTGTCAGGTGGGCAGTTTGACTGGGGCGGTCGCCTCCTAAAGAGTAACGGAGGCGCCCAAAGGTACGCTCAGATTGGATGGAAATCAATCGACGAGTGCAAATGCAGAAGCGTGCTTGACTGCGAGAGAAACAACTCGAGCAGGGACGAAAGTCGGGATTAGTGATCCGGCGGTGCCGAATGGAAGGGCCGTCGCTCAACGGATAAAAGCTACCCTGGGGATAACAGGCTGATCTCGCCCAAGAGTTCACATCGACGGCGAGGTTTGGCACCTCGATGTCGGCTCATCGCATCCTGGAGCTGAATTCGGTTCCAAGGGTTGGGCTGTCCGCCCATTAAAGCGGTACGCGAGCTGGGTTCAGAACGTCGTGAGACAGTTCGGTCCCTATCTGTTGTGGGCGAAGGAAATTTGAGGAGAGCTGTCCTTAGTACGAGAGGACCGGGATGGACCTACCGCTGGTGCACCAGTTGTTCCGCCAGGAGCATAGCTGGGTAGCTAAGTAGGGAAGGGATAAGCGCTGAAAGCATCTAAGCGCGAAGCCCCCTCCAAGATGAGATTTCCCATTCTTCGGAAGTAAGACCCCTTGAAGACGACGAGGTAGATAGGTCAGAGATGGAAACGTAGTGATACGTGGAGTTGACTGATACTAATAGGTCGAGGACTTAATCACAAGTCGACTGTTATTCAGTTTTGAGGGAGAGACCTCAAAAGAAAAGATCTGGTGATGAAGGCGAAGTGGACACACCTGTACTCATCCCGAACACAGAAGTTAAGCACTTCAGCGGCGACAATAGCTGGGCAAGCTCCAGTGAAGATAGCACGTTGCCAGGTCTGTTTGCCTCACATTTGTGAGGCTTTTTTAATGCTTAAGTGGAGGACATTATGGAGAAACTTAATTTAAAACAAATACTATCCGTTTCACTGACTTTATTTGCGATTTTTTTTGGCGCAGGAAATATGATTTTTCCTCCAGCAATGGGGCAACTTGCGGGAACAAATTACTTTAGTGCATTAATAGGCTTTATACTTACAGATGCTGGAATCGCAATATTAGGAGTAACAGCTGTTGTATTGGTTGGAAATTCTATGAGCGATTTAGGGGCATTAATCAGTAAAAAATTTGCATTAATTTTATCTGTGGGAGTGTATTTATTAATTGGTCCTTTATTCGCTTTACCAAGAACGGGTAGCGTTTCATTTGAATTAGCAGCACTGCCTTACATAAATACTGATTATAAAATGCTGTTTTCGCTTTTATTTACAGGCGCTTTTTTTGGCATTACGTATTATTTGAGCAGTAATCCAAACAAAATAGTAGATATCGTAGGTAAATATCTGACACCATTTTTATTATTGAGCATTTTGGCTATTTTCATTGCCACAATCGTAAATATCAATACAAATGGGGGAGGCAGTGTATTAGGAAATGCTGCAATGCCAAAAGATAAATATGCGGCTATTCCATTATTTCAAGGGATGATCGAAGGATATAATGCATTAGATGGCCCTGCTGGTTTAGCATTTGCAATCATTGTGATTAATGCTATTAAAAACTATGGTATAAAAGAGAAAAAGAATATTGCAAAATATACAATATTATCAGGTTTAGGAGCTGCTTTCTTTCTTGCTGTTGTCTACTTTATGCTAACTTATGTAGGGGCAAGAACAATGATACCTTTTGATAATGGTGGCGCATTATTACATTCAGTAACAAGTCATTTATTTGGCGGTGTGGGAGGCGTTATTTTAGGGATAGCTGTATTATTTGCTTGTTTAACAACCTCCATAGGATTAACTACTTCATTTTCTGATTACTTTCATACTATCCTTCCAAATATTTCTTATAAGAAAATTGCCGCAATTGTTTGCGTATTTAGCTTTATCATTTCTAATGTTGGCTTAAGCCAGTTAATCGAAATCAGCTTGCCAATTCTGATTATGATCTATCCGGTGACTGTTTCATTGATACTTTTATCTTTTTGTAAAAAATTTGATTAAAATCAAAAAGGTCTGTGTATATTCTAGGAATGTTGTTTACTTTTGCTGCTTCATTTATCAATGGTCTGGATAGTGCAGGCATTCAAATTGCTTTTATATCCAATGCAGTACATCATCTTCCTTTTTATGATTTAAGTTAGGATGGATAATTCCGTTTATGTTTGGAAGTCTACTTGGCTTTTTACCAATCTTTGAATTTATGAATAAACATAATGAGCAGTTAGAAACTATGTAGGATAACATTTGCTATTCAGCATAGTTTTTTCTTTGTTTT
>ENA-OQHL01000462-OQHL01000462.1-human-gut-metagenome-genome-assembly--contig:-NODE-462-length-28684-cov-12.196519_pt1 | contig 28684 bp, 27 predicted proteins | sample MGYA00242565_ERZ504723 | MGnify/ENA primary metagenome ERZ504723 (study PRJEB26092, sample SAMD00036211) | human gut metagenome | host: Homo sapiens | study: EMG produced TPA metagenomics assembly of... | reverse complement strand
TATCCATCTTTCCCACGGGAAGTCTGTCCGTTATGACAGGTCTGCCCAGGTCATTTCCTGGGAGAGCGCCGCAGAGCGTATCGGGGAGCTTTTGGAGAGCGGCCAGTTTGCCTCCAATGTGGAGCTTACAGAAGCGGCAGGCTATGAACGCTCCCTCCTCTCGGAAAAGCTCTGGCATCTGTATCACGATCTCAGTGAGGACGCCAGAAAAGCCGGATATTTGTCCTGCCTGTCAGAGATCAAAGGCAATGGTTTCCCGGAGGAGACTCGCCGCCTGACGGAGCAGCTGAGTGACCCGGCTTTCCGCCAGACACTCAAGGAAGAATACGCCGCCTTCTGGACTGCCTATCAGCAGGACCGTGACCTGTTGCGCTTTCATTACCATAGGCCAAGGGAAATCTGGGAGAACCTGAAAGACCTTGACCTGCCCCGCAGGACTTTTTCTTCGGACCTTTCCCAAGTGCCAACCGTCCAGCATTTCATTACGGAGGATGAGATCGACACCGCCATGACCGGCGGCAGCAGTTTTGCCGGAGGAAAAGGCCGTATCTATGCGTTCTTCATGGAAAACCATACGGATAAGGAAAAAGTGAGATTCCTTAAAGACGAGTATGGCATTGGCGGACGCTCTCATGCCCTGTCCGGCGCAACACACAGCGGCGAAGATCACGATGGGAAAGGACTGCACTATAAAAAGCAGGACTGCCCGGATGTTCACTTGAACTGGGAAAAGGTTTCCAAGCGCATTACCTCACTTGTCCAGAAAGGCCGCTATCTTACCGAACAGGAACAAGCGCAGTATGACAAGATCCAGGCTGAAAAGGATCTGGCAGAAGAAGATGCCATTCAAGCCCAGCAGCCGGAGATAGAGGAAGAAACGCCAAAGCCTACCCTTCGGGAGCAGTTTGAGCAGTATAAGCCTGTGGTGACTGCCGCCATATCTGAGGATGTGGCATATCGAAATGCCTGCGGTCATTCCGACCGTGAAAATGCTGTCATCGAGGGCAATGCCGCTGTGCGCCGTGCGGTTCTTGGCTCTAAGGATATGGAGCTGATCCGCCTTTATTCGGATGTGCCGGAGTTCCGCCAGCGCCTGCACCGGGAAGTGATCGACGAAACCTATCCAAAGCTCCATGAGCTTCTGCGCCCTCTTTCTCAGGAAGATATTGATACTGCCCTTTGTGCATGGAACGGCAATATCGAGAGTAAACACGCTGTCGTCCGTTATATGAAAGACCATGCAAGAGAGAAGGATACCGCTGCATGGCTGGCTCAGGAATACGGTGGCAGCAACAGCCCGTTCGTTGTCCGTGCCGGAAGCCCGGAGGAAACACAGCTGCCCTGGCCGAAGGTACAGCGCAGGCTTGCCCAGCTGATTCAGGAGGACCGGTTCTATACCGAAGAAGAACAGGATCGTTTTGACAATATCGACCCTATCGCCATCCGGGAAGCCCTGGAGGAAAGAGGGATCGTCAACGGACAGGTGGCAGACCCGGAAAAACTGGACAATGACCCGTTTATCCAACAGGTGATGTCGGATGCCGAGCAGATCGCAGCTGCCGAGACAGAACAGACTTCCGAGGTTTCCATTTCCGATGAGGAATATGATGCAGTTCGCCGCCCGACTCCGCAAAGGACTTCCTATGACCCTGCCGCCCCGGTCTATGCTGTGGGCGATACCGTGTATATCGAGAATGACGCCTATCAGATCACCGAGCTGCGGGAGGACACCGTGCAGCTTCTGCCCACCGGCATGGTATATCCCATCTACCGGGCAGAGCGCAAAGAACAGTTCGAGCAGCTGATTCGGGCAGACCGCCGCAATGCTTACTATACCGAGTTTCTTCCTATTGACCCGGACAAGGCAGATCAGGACCTGCGGGATGTATTGACCCATGGACTTATGGATGAAGCAGATAAAAAACAGGTTTCCACGCTGCTGCAATCCGGCAGGAGCAACAGCGAGATCGCTTATTGGCTGAGCAGAGCCTATTCTGGTGAGATCGAGACGCTGAATCTGGAGACCGGCGATACTGCCGATTACCGTACCACGGCACAGGGCATGGAGCTGGAAGTCCTGGACGCAGAGGAAAAGCGTCTGGCTGTGCTGTATTTTCGCTGGGATGAGGTTGCGCCTTTGCTGCGCGGGATGTATGCCCGTCAGCTGGATGGCTTTGGACAGGAACGCCCCGAACCGGCTGTCGAATCCCCGACCTTCCATTCCGAGACCGTGGCCGTCTATCCGGGCGATAAGAACAATCTGCCTTATGATGTGGTGGTGGAACGGCTGCATATTGAGGAGCCGGAGCCGCCAGCCCCTGTAACAGAGCCGGAGAAAACCTTTGAGGAAGTGCTGGATGAACACCCGGTTTCCATTCAGGTCAATGGCCAGTGGCAGACCTTCCCCAATGCCAAAGCTGCCGAGGAAGCCTCCTATGAGGAATACAAGGACAACCTGCGCCGCAATGCACAGAACTTCCGCATTACCGATGAGCATTTGGGTGAAGGCGGTCCGAAAGCCAAGTTCCAGGCAAATATCAATGCCATTCGTTTGCTGAAAGAGCTGGAAGCTGCCGGACAGCAGGCAAGCCCGGAACAGCAGGAAGTCCTATCCCGCTATGTGGGCTGGGGCGGTCTTTCTGATGCCTTTGACCCGGAGAAACCGGCATGGGCTTCCGAGTATGCCCAGCTGAAAGAGCTGCTGACCCCGGAGGAATATGTCGCCGCCAGAAGCTCCACCCTCAACGCCCATTACACCAGCCCTACGGTCATTCAGGCCATCTATGAAGCGATGGGCCGTATGGGATTTGAGACCGGAAATATTTTGGAGCCATCTATGGGTGTGGGCAATTTCTTCGGTATGCTGCCGGAGGAAATGAGAAACAGCCGTCTGTACGGCGTGGAGCTGGACCCGGTTTCCGGGCGCATCGCAAAGCAGCTCTATCCCAAGGCGGACATCACAGTAGGCGGCTTTGAGACCACTGACCGCCGGGACTTCTTTGACCTTGCCATCGGCAATGTGCCTTTCGGTCAGTATCAGGTCAACGACAAAACTTACAACAAGTTAAACTTTAGTATTCACAACTACTTTTTCGCCAAAGCACTGGATCAGGTGCGTCCCGGCGGTGTGGTAGCTTTTGTGACCTCCCGCTATACCATGGACGCCAAGGATTCCACCGTGCGCCGCTATCTTGCCCAGCGTGCTGAGCTGCTGGGAGCGATCCGTCTGCCTAATGACGCGTTCAAAAAGAATGCCGGTGCCGAGGTTGTATCGGACATCATCTTTTTCCAAAAGCGGGATCGCCCGCTGGACATCGTGCCGGAATGGACTCAAACCGGACAGACGGAGGACGGGTTTGCCATCAACCGGTATTTTATCGACCACCCGGAAATGGTGCTGGGCAGACAGGAGCCGGTAAGCACTGCTCATGGTATGGACTACACCGTGAACCCTATCGAGGGACTGGAGCTTTCCGACCAGCTGCATGATGCTGTGAAGTACATTCATGGCACTTATCAGGAGGCAGAGCTGCCGGAGCTGGGCGAAGGCGAAGCCATTGACACCTCCATTCCTGCCGATCCTAATGTGAAGAACTATTCTTATGCCATTGTAGACGGGCAGGTGTACTACCGGGAAAACAGCCGCATGGTGCGCCCGGATCTCAACACCACCGCAGAAGCCCGCGTAAAAGGTCTTGTGGGACTGCGTGATTGTGTGCAGGAACTGATCGACCTTCAGATGGATGCAGCGGTTCCAGACAGCACCATTACCCAAAAGCAGGCGGAACTGAACAGCCTATATGACAGCTTTTCTGAAAAATATGGCCTTATCAATGACCGTGCAAACCGACTGGCCTATGCAGATGATTCTTCCTATTACCTGCTCTGTGCGCTGGAAGTCATCGACGAGGACGGGAAACTGGAACGTAAGGCAGATATGTTCACCAAGCGGACCATCAAGCCCCATCAGGCAGTGGTTACTGTGGATACGGCAAGCGAAGCACTGGCGGTGTCCATCTCGGAAAAAGCCTGCGTAGATATGAGCTATATGAGTCGGCTTACCGGAAAAACAAAAGAAGAACTGGCCGGAGAGCTGCAAGGCGTGATCTTCCGTGTACCGGGACAGTTGGAGAAAGACGGCACACCCCATTATGTGACTGCTGATGAATACCTTTCCGGCAATGTACGCCGCAAACTGCGTCAGGCGCAGCGGGCGGCACAGCAGGACCCGGCTTATGCAGTCAATGTGGAAGCTCTTACCGCCGCCCAGCCCAAAGACCTGGATGCGTCGGAGATCGAGGTGCGTCTGGGCGCTACCTGGATCGACAAGGAATATATCCAGCAGTTTATGTACGAGACCTTCAACACCCCGTTTTATCTCCAGCGCAGCATCGAGGTCAACTATTCGTCCTTTACCGCTGAATGGCAGATCAAGGGGAAATCTTCTGTATCCTACAACGATGTGGCAGCTTATACCACCTACGGGACCAGCCGCGCCAACGCCTACAAGATTTTGGAGGACAGCCTGAACCTGCGGGATGTCCGTATCTATGACACCATAGAGGACGCAGACGGAAAAGAGCGCCGCGTGCTGAACGCCAAGGAGACCACCCTGGCTGCCCAAAAACAGCAGGCTATCCGGGAAGCCTTTAGGGACTGGATCTGGAGAGACCCGGAGCGCCGCCAGACTTTGGTGCGCCAGTACAACGAAGAAATGAACTCTACCCGTCCCCGCGAGTATGATGGCAGCCATATCACTTTTGGCGGCATGAACCCGGCCATTACCCTGCGGGAACACCAGAAAAGCGCCATCGCCCATGTGCTGTATGGAGGAAATACCCTGTTGGCACATGAAGTAGGCGCAGGCAAAACCTTTGAGATGGTGGCCGCTGCGATGGAAGCCAAACGCCTGGGCTTGTGCCAGAAATCTCTCTTTGTGGTTCCCAACCACCTGACTGAGCAGTGGGCATCAGAGTTTCTGCGCCTCTATCCTTCTGCCAACATCTTAGTCACAACCAAAAAGGACTTTGAGACCCATAACCGCAAAAAGTTCTGCGCCCGTATTGCGACCGGTGACTACGACGCCATCATCATGGGACACAGCCAGTTTGAGCGTATCCCCATCAGCCGGGAGCGTCAGGAAAGGCTTCTCTATGAGCAGATCGACGAGATCACCGAGGGCATCGCAGAGGTGCAGGCCAGCGGCGGCGAGCGTTTTACCGTCAAGCAGCTGGAGCGTACCAGAAAGTCTCTGGAAGCCAGACTGGAAAAGCTGCAAGCCGAGGGGCGAAAAGATGATGTGGTAACTTTTGAGCAGCTGGGTGTGGACCGGCTGTTTGTGGACGAGGCCCACAACTACAAGAACCTGTTTTTATACACAAAAATGCGGAATGTGGCTGGTCTTTCCACATCGGACGCGCAGAAATCCTCCGATATGTTTGCCAAGTGCCGCTATATGGATGAGATCACCGGAAACCGTGGCGTGATCTTTGCCACCGGCACACCGGTCAGCAACTCCATGACCGAGCTTTACACCATGCAGCGTTATCTTCAATATGAACGCCTGCAAGAACTGAACATGACCCACTTCGACTGCTGGGCTTCCCGATTTGGGGAGACCGTCACAGCATTGGAGCTGGCACCGGAAGGCACCGGCTATCGGGCAAGAACGAGATTCAGCAAGTTCTTTAATCTGCCGGAGCTGATGAACCTGTTCAAAGAAGTGGCGGACATTAAGACTGCCGACCAGTTAAATCTCCCTACCCCGGAAGTGGAGTACCACAACATCGTGGCGCAGCCCACCGAACATCAGCAGGAAATGGTCAAAGCTCTTTCGGAGCGTGCATCGCTGGTACACAGCGGAACTGTTGACCCGTCCCAGGATAACATGCTCAAGATTACCTCGGATGGCCGTAAGTTGGGGCTTGACCAGAGGATCGTCAACCAGATGCTGCCGGACGAACCTGGCACAAAGGTCAATCAGTGCGTGGACAACATCATGCAGATCTGGCGGGACGGCAAAGCTGACAAGCTGACCCAGCTGGTGTTCTGCGACATTTCTACACCACAGGCCAAAGCTCCTGCAAGCAAGGCGGCGAAAACGCTGGATAATCCACTGCTTCACGCACTGGAAGGCACTGTGCCTCTGCCGGAACAGGAACCGACCTTTACGGTATATGACGATATTCGTCAGAAACTCATTGCCCAGGGGATGCCTGCCGACCAGATCGCTTTTATCCATGAAGCCAATACCGAAGTGCGGAAAAAGGAGCTGTTCTCTAAAGTCCGTACCGGTCAGGTTCGTGTCCTTTTGGGCAGCACCGCCAAGATGGGCGCAGGCACCAATGTGCAGGACCGTCTGGTGGCACTTCATGATCTGGATTGTCCGTGGAGACCGGGAGACCTTGCCCAGCGCAAGGGTCGTATCGAGCGCCAGGGCAATCAGAATCCCCTTGTTCATGTGTACCGCTATGTGACAGAAGGAACCTTTGACGCATACCTCTGGCAGACGGTGGAGAACAAGCAGAAATTCATTTCCCAGATCATGACTTCTAAATCGCCGGTGCGTTCCTGCGATGATGTGGATGAAACAGCCCTCAGTTTTGCCGAAATCAAGGCTCTGTGTGCCGGAGATCCCCGCATCAAGGAGCGTATGGATTTGGATGTGGAGGTATCCCGCCTGAAGCTGATGAAAGCCGACCACCAGAGCAAGCAATATCGTCTGGAGGACCAGCTGCTCAAATACTTCCCGGAGGAGATTGAAAAGCACAAAGGCTTTATCAAGGGCTTTGAATCCGATCTGGAGGTTTTGGCAGCGCACCCGCACCCGGAGGACGGCTTTGCCGGTATGGAGATTCGTGGAGACCTGCTGACCGATAAGGAGAACGCCGGTGCAGCCCTTTTGGATGCCTGCAAGGAGGTCAAAACCTCCGATCCGGTGCAGATCGGCAGCTACCGGGGTTATGCCATGTCCGTGGAATTTTCCGCTTGGAAACAGGAGTATACGCTCCTGCTGAAAGGACAGATGACCCACCGGGCAACCCTTGGTACAGACCCTCGCGGAAATCTTACCCGTATCGACAATGCCCTCGCCCAGATGCCCCAGCGTCTGGAGGCGGCAAAGGCCCAGCTGGATAACCTCTATCAGCAGCAGGCTGCCGCAAAGGAGGAAGTCGGAAAGCCATTCCTTTATGAAGAAGAACTGAGAAGCAAAAACGCCCGTCTGGTGGAGCTGGATACCCTGCTCAACATCGACGGAAAGGGGCAGGCACATACCGAGTCTGTTGTTACCAAAAGCACACGGCCTTCGGTGCTGGATCATCTGAAACGCCCGGTGCCGGCCCGCAGTACAGACAAGAAACCAAAACAGCATGAGGAGGTGCGATAACATGAATACTAACGATCTGAATACAGCCCTTTATGAAAAGATGGCTGCCGAACAGGACAAGTTCCGGGAATGGCTGAAAATCCAGCCCCCGGAAGAAGTCTTAAACCATGCCTATGAGTACACCATCCGGGAGGACATCGTGATGGCAATGGAGGAATTGGAGTTGACCGACACCCAGGCACAGGCACTTTGGGAATCTCCCTCTCCGTTGGCGGATGTGTACCGCTATTTTGAAAAGCTGGAAACCGGCTACATGGATGCGATCAGGGACAGCATTGAGAACCGTGCCGATGATGTGTGCAGAGCCAAAGAGGAACTGCGAACAACACCGGTCTATCCCCATTCTGCTGCCTATGCGTCCGAGCATGGGGAAATGGCACAGTACAACCTCTCATATCAGGCGAACAGCGCCTGTAAAGAAGCCATTGAGCAGACCATCAGCGCCCACTATGCAGAGAATCGGCTGGATACGGAGGCGGCGGCCAAAGATGTGCTGGAAAAGTTCGGGATGGAACGGGTACAGTTTATTCTTGCCAACACCATCCAGCGCAAGAACTATGACGGGCGTATCTCTCAGGACAATAAAGCATGGGCAAAAACCATTCCTATGCTGGAGGACAGCGGCGCTTCCCGCCACTGTGCCTATCTGGTGGTAGATCAGGTCAATCCCGGTTTGACCGACCTGTTCACCAGACAGTTCCGAAAAGTTGCTCAAGAACAGCAGAAAAGTTCTGTCCTGCAAAAGCTCAAACAGGAGCTGCCCGCCCATAAGTCTGCCGCCTCGAAAAAACGGGAGCCGGAGCGATAACCATGGCAAAGCGCAAGCGGGATGTTCCGGTTTTGTTTTGGGTGTCCGCAGAAGAACTGGAGCTGATCCATCAAAAGATGCAGCAATACGGGACAGAGAATTTGAGCGCTTATCTGCGGAAAATGGCGCTGGATGGTTATGTGGTCAAGCTGGAACTGCCAGAGATGAAGGAGTTGGTCTCCCTGATGCGCCGAAGCAGCAACAACTTGAACCAGCTGACCCGCAAAGTGCATGAGACCGGGCGGGTTTATAATGCTGACTTGGAGGATATATCCCAGCGGCAGGAACAACTGTGGGAGGGTGTGAAGGAAATCCTTACCCAACTCTCCAAACTTTCATAACAGGGATAGATACTCCATTTGCGGAGGGAGGAACGGCGTTTCTTCGCCGCACCTTCCTCCGCTTTTTCTTTTTGTCTGTATCCTTGTCTTTTGCCTGTCCGTACCGGATAATATGAGTAGAATAAGAAGCGTAGCAAAGGAGTGAAAACAGATGCTGACCTTTGAAAAGGTGCTGGAGATTTTTGCGGATTACCTAACCGCAGACGAGACCATAGAAGTTTATATCAGCCGCCATGGATGTGTAAGAGTTGAATTTGACCAAGATTTTCACTATTGCTCTGGCGAGGTGTGCCATACTCCCAAGGAACTGTTCGACCTCTTAGCCGATGATTACCGGACTTATCTGGAGATTGAACTGACCAAAGGAAAACGGGAAGTGACGGAAGATGATGAGAGAGAAGCGGATGCCCTATGCAAACAGTATCTGGAGCGTTGGAAGGAGGAACAGAAATGAAGATTTTGAAATGTCTGCTGATGATCGTAACTGCACCGGTCATTTTGGCGTTGACGCTTTTTGTCTGGCTCTGCACGGGGCTGATCTACATATCCGGTCTGGTTCTTGGTCTACTAAGCACGGTAATTGCTCTGCTTGGCGTGGCTGTGCTGATTACCTATTCCCCGCAGAATGGTGCAATTTTGCTGGTTATGGCATTCTTGATTAGCCCGATGGGGCTGCCGCTGGCTGCGATCTGGCTGCTGGGCAAGGTACAGAGTTTGAAATTTGCGATCCAGGATTGGGTGTATGGGTAAATGATGTGAATATAATTTGGAATGAAAAGAAGCAGGACAATGGGAGATGAGACCCAATGCCCTGCTTCTCTGTTTATTCGGAACGAACTGTAATATATTTTTGATGTTTACTTTTCGGTTTATCGGGAAGTGTCATTTTGAGTGTTCCATTGTTCAATAGCGGACGCAGATATTTTTGTGTAAAGTTTTTTGTGTTTTTGTATCCACAGTGTTCTGCGATTTCTAATTTTGAATGTGGTTCTATGCAAAATGCAAGGATTTTATCATGGGTTGCATCATGGGTTGCGTCATAGGTCTTATCATGGGTCGTTTCTATGATAGAAGGACCATGATGGTAATTTACATTTTTCAAGATGACTCTGAAATCTGTCGCTGTTGAGGAAAATTCGGGCTTATATGCCTCTGTGTATCCAGGCAGCTTTTCAGTTTCACTGACGATTTTGCGCAGACCACTTCCACGGCGTTCCATGTACTTCATGCGGTGGAACAGATCAGCGATCACAGGGTTTCGTCGCATCGAACGAATACTGTAAATATCGTATTCCTGAATTGAGCCGCCGCCAAACATACCGCCCGGAGATGTGATTTCCACCCGATCATCAAACATATCAATGTGGACTTCGCTGCCAAGCACAATATAATCACGATGGATGAGAGCGTTGACAAGAGCCTCTGTTACAGCTCGTTCAGCATAATCCGGCTTGTCTACCCGATACTGAGCTTCTTTGACAAAACGGACTTTGGAATTATTGCGAATAAATTCACTGCCGCTTTTCAGTAAATAAATCAAATTCCCCTCGTATTCCTTATCGTCCAGCGCATCATCAAAGATAGAGCCTTTTTCCAAGCCATTCCACCGGGTACAGAACATACGGGAGTTATAAACTGTGTGCTGATCGGTCATGAGCTTTCCAGCATTGGTCAGGAACCCATTTTTGTCAGCCAAACCGAATGAGACATAATCGGATGGCTCGAAGCGGAGGCCGGTTCGTTCCAGATAGGTTGCCTCCAGGAGTGTGAAGCTGTAATCCTTTTTCACAGCTTCTGTTGTTAAGGTGTCAAAGGACTGATTGGTTCCCTTTAAGATCAGTTCATTCACAATGTAATCCGGTGCAATTACGCTTTCATTTCCAACACGGATGTATGCTTCCATTACTCCGTCTGCCTTGTAATAGTATGGGGTGCTGCGGCCAGGAGAAACCTCCAGAGCCAACAGGTTTTTACCATCTTCCTGCAATGGCTTTAAGATAAACTGCGGTAATGGTGTGATACGTTCTTTGATTAAGCGGCTGATCGCTTCAGCATCCTTTTGAACATCGGACAAGCCGATAGGCTCCCGGTCATCGGAGACTCCGAAAAACAGAGTGCCGCCGATTCCATTGGAAAAGGCACTGACACTTTTTAACCAGCTTTTTGGCTTTTTTGTTTCGAGAGCAACTTTGAAATCACATTCCGTTGCTTCGGCAATGAGCTGTTCTATCATAAAATCCCTCCTTTGAGGTATTGGTAGTTTCTTTATATTATACCCATAAGGAGAGTTTATTTCAACGATAGGCACAAAGAGTTCAGAGAAAATATTTTGAGAGGAGGGCTTTTTATGGCAACTACAAGAATCATGCCGCTTCATGTCGGCAAAGGTCGCACAGAGAGTCGGGCGATCAGTGACATCATCGACTATGTAGCAAATCCACAGAAAACAGATAATGGCAGGCTCATCGCAGGATTTGCGTGTGACAGCAGAACGGTTGATGCGGAGTTTCTTTTAGCAAAAAGGCAGTATATCGTTGCTACCGGACGAGTACGCGGTGCGGATGATGTGATTGCCTATCATGTGCGCCAGTCCTTCCGCCCCGGCGAGATTACTCCGGAAGAAGCTAACCGGCTGGGTGTGGAATTTGCCAAGCGATTTACTAAAGGCAACCATGCCTTTGTGGTCTGCACTCACATAGACAAGTCGCACATTCATAATCACATTATCTGGTCATCGGTCAGCTTAGAATATGACCGGAAATTCCGAAACTTTTGGGGCAGTACCAAGGCGGTTCGCAGGTTAAGTGATACCATCTGCATTGAAAACAGACTGTCCATTGTAGAGAATCCGAAACTTCACGGAAAGAGCTATAACAAGTGGCTGGGCGATCAGGCAAAGCCCTCTCACCGAGAGCTGCTGCGAGTAATGATTGACCGTGCGCTGGAGCAGAATCCAGCGGACTTTGATGCGCTGCTGAAACTGCTTTCCGAAATGGGCTGCGAGGTATCCCGGCGCGGGAAAGCGATCCGACTCAAAGCACCCGGCTGGAAGAATGTAGCCCGCATGGATGACAAGCTGGGGGCCGGGTACAGTGAAGCGGAAATTCGTGCGGTGCTGGCCGGAGAAAAACAGCATACGCCCCGTAAAAAAAACGTCGTGCAGCCGGAGCCGCCGAAGGTCAATCTACTGGTGGACATTCAGGCAAAATTGCAGGCCGGAAAAGGTGCTGGCTATGCTCGATGGGCTAAAGTTTTCAATCTGAAGCAAATGGCGCAGACCATGAATTACCTGTCAGAGCATAACCTGCTGGAGTATGCGGTTTTGGAAGAAAAGGCTACGGCTGCCACGGCACATCACAATGAACTTTCGGCGCAGATCAAAGCGGCTGAAAAGCGCATGGCAGAGATCGCTGTTCTGCGTACTCACATCGTAAATTATGCCAAGACCCGTGAGGTCTATGTGGCATACCGCAAGGCGGGTTACTCTAAGAAATTCAGGGAAGAACATGAGGAAGAAATTCTGCTCCACCAGGCTGCTAAGAATGCCTTTGATGAGATGGGCGTCAAGAAGCTGCCCAAGGTCAAAGAGTTGCAGACGGAGTACGCGAAATTGCTGGAAGAAAAGAAAAAGACCTATGCCGAGTACCGGCGTTCCCGTGAGGAAATGCGGGAGCTTTTAACGGCAAAGGCTAATGTAGATCGAGTGCTGAAAATGGAGGTAGAACAGGATGTTGAAAAAGAAAAAGACCACGGCCAGCGGTAAGCTGGTCCTGGTCAAAAGCGTTCGCAGAACGCGCAGCCACAGAATGAAATTCTGTGTTCAAAGGGGCTTGGGGGCGCTGCCCTCAACAAGCAAGCAGAGAGGAAAATCACAAAGGGATTTTCTTCTCTGCGGGCCTGTGTGTATTAACACAGGCATTGCTTGCCCCTTTCTTTGCAGAAATGAAAGGAGCCAGTGAGGAAACAGTCAAATTTCACTCACCGGCTCAATTCGTTTCAAATTTCTCGGATAATTCTGTTAGTTCTTTCGCAGTCTCCTGTGTATGGTGCAAGAGGGTTTCACGCATTTCTGACGGACAGCTACAATAAAGCATCTTCATCTGATTGGCTCCCTCATCTTCTGGAGAAACATTTGGATTGATCAGAGTGTCCAGAGAGAGCGGAAGCATTTTTGCCAATGCCTTCAAAATCAAATAGGACGGATTTATTTGTCCCTTTTCAATGCTGGCAATCTGCTTGACAGATACATGGCTCAGATCCGCAAGCTCCTGTTGCGTCAGGTCTTTTTTCTTTCGGGCTTCCCGCATTTTTTGCCCCAAAGCGGTCAAATCATCAATCGGCATAATCACTCACCTCAAATATATTCTATCGTGCCGATTTGCACAAAGGAATAACCTTATTATGCCGGTCGATAGGAATGATTATACTGATTTTTGGTAGAACGAGAACCAAAGACTATTTTTAATATTTGTTTTTCAAGTATAATTACAGTATAATAAATGACCCATCTGAATTTAGAGAGGATTTTCAAAATTCGCAATAATTATTAAAACAATCTTTTTTTATTTTGTTATTATGCTTGATGGAAAGGAGGGAACATAAATGGGCAATCAATCAGTTATCAGCATAGAGGCAGTCATTGACTATATCGAAAGTCATCTTGACGGAAAGCTGGAATTAGAAACGGTTGCGGAGGCTGTTCACTATTCAAAATATCACTTACACCGACTATTTACCGAAACCGTAGGAATGACGATTCATGATTATGTGCAACGCCGCCAGCTTACAGAGGCGGCAAAGCTTCTGGTCTTTTCGGATAAACCTATTATAGAAATTGCTTTTATCTGCGGATACGAGAGCCAGCAATCGTTTTCATTAGCTTTTAAGGCCATGTATAAATCGCCGCCTGCGGAGTATCGTGAAGAACGGAGCTTTTATCCTTTGCAGTTGCGGTTCATTTTACATCGAAGAACGACGGCTATGGAATTTACAATACAGGATATTCGGCTAGCAGAAAAGAAAGATATTGTCGATTGGATGAACTTAATGCGGCTTGTTATTGATGGGTATCCTGTAATGGATGAAGATGACTATTTAGCTAAACTGGAAGAAAGTATTGACGAAAAGCGTGCGCTTGTGCTAAGGGAGGGAGATATTCTCATTGGAGCTATGGCATTTACCTATTCTCCAGGCAGTATAGAATTTCTTGGCGTACATCCGCAATATCGAAATCGCGGACTTCAAAAGTTATTCTTGGATGCCTTATTGGAAACATATCTTCCAGGGCAGGAAATCAGCACAACAACCTTTCGAGAACAGGACAAGGCCGATACAGGGCATCGAGATATGCTATTGCAACTTGGTTTTGCCGAAAAAGAATTGCTGACAGAGTTTGGCTATCCCACGCAGCGCTTTGTGCTCCCTCCTAAAAAACAGGAGGATATACAACATGGATGACACGCAACGCACCGGCTGGCAGAAAAGAATACTCCTTTTCTTAACCAGTCAATGTATCACACTCTTTGGCTCTACGCTTGTTCAAATGGCGCTCGTTTGGTATGCAACCATGCAGACATCCAGCGGCGTGTGGGTGGCTGCATTTACAGTCTGTTCCTATCTGCCGCAATTTCTCATTTCATTTATAGGCGGCGTATGGGCAGACCGATACCACAGAAAAAAATTGATTATAGGCGCAGATCTGCTGATTGCATTTGTCACTTTCGTAATGGTATTGGCAATTCCGCATATTTCATCGGAGCCTGCTTTGCTCGGCGGTTTGCTTGTTATGTCGGTCATACGATCCTTGGGGGCAGGAATACAAACTCCAGCAGTCAATGCCGTTATCCCACAGCTTGTCCCGGAAGATCAGCTTATGCGGTACAACGGCATCAATGCAACAATGCAGTCTATTGTTAATTTTGCGGCTCCAGCGGCGGCAGGTGCAGTTTTTGCAATCAGCACATTGAGAATGACGCTTATGATAGACATTGTAACGGCGATCTTGGGAACGGGCCTATTGTCCTGTTTGGCACTTCCGAAACAAAATACTTCCATTGAGAAGGCCAGCGTCTTTTCTGACATGAAAATTGGCGTCAAATACGCTTTTGCAGACAAACTAATTGGAAAGCTTTTAATCATCTACGGACTATTCACTTTCTTTTGTGTTCCAGCAGGCTATCTTGCAGGACTTCTTGTTCGGCGAGTATTCGGTGATACTTACTGGTATCTTACCGCAGTGGAAGTAGTAGGGTTCGCAGGTATGATGGCAGGCGGAGTTATTATGAGTACATGGGGAGGTTTTAAGCACCGAGGAAAAACTTTGGCAGTTGGACTTTTTGCGTTTGGCTCTTTTGCAATCGGAATGGGCTTTTCAAAGAATTTTATTTTTTACCTTGGCCTAATGGTATGTTATGGAGTCGCATTAACAATGGTGCAAACAGCAATTACCACTATGTTACAAGAAAAAACGGACACCTCTATGCAGGGGCGTGTATTTGGATTACTTGGCACGATGTATGCTGGCTTTTTACCGATTGGTATGGCTATGTTTGGCCCTTTGGCTGATATTCTTCCCTTGCAGTGGATTATGATTGGATCAGGTATAGCCCTTATTGTAATTGCAGGTATAACTTATTATAGTCGGGAACTCAAAACAATCTAAAAGAAAAAAGTCGCCCAACGGGAATAAAAAAAACCGTTGTTTCGGCGGCTGGGTATTTATGCGCCAAAACAAAATACAGTGGCCTTACGGCGGTTTTGAAATAACATATTTCAGAGCCGCCGTTTCTTTTTCGACGATGCTCATGCGATCAGGAGGGCGGTATATAGGAGGATACCGCCATGTCAATTTTCGTCATTCACAATAGCCATGAGTTACACCAACTAAAAAAAGCCTTGCCCCTCCTCCGGGGAGGTATGACTACCTATCGGCATTATCATTCCAACTAAAACAGAAGAATCATAGTCATTTTTGTTGCGCCAGTTTCCCATTGCGGGGAGCTGGCGTTTTTTGCTGTCGATTTTTTGGGAAAGCTCCCGAAGTATGTCGCTGTCGATCCCCTCCTCCTTTCGATTCGCTCATCAATCGCCCGTGAATCGAAATGGAGGTACATAATGAAGAAAGTCAATCTTAGGGACTTATATCCCGATGTTTACAAAAATGATTACTTGGTAGAAGTAACTGAAGATGTGCTGGAGACGATCCGAGCCGCTGAGCGTGCAGAGGCTGCCTATGACCGGAGGATGTATCGCTATAAGGCGAACTACTCCCTGGACTGCGACAACGGCATTGAAAATGCGATCCTGATGAAGCCCCAGACACCGGAAATGCTTCTGGAGGAAAAGCAGCTGCGGGAGCAGCTCTATGCCGCTGTGATGGCTCTGCCGGAGAAGCAGGCCAAGCGGATCTATGCCCGGTATTACCTGGGTATGCGTGTGAGCGAGATAGCAGTAGCGGAGGGTGTAGACTCAAGCCGTGTCCGTGACAGCATCCGGCGTGGTCTGAAGCAACTGGCAAAGTATTTTTAGGATAGAATTACAAGGGGGGCAAGGTCTCAAAGTGCTTCTGGCACAGGGCCTTGCGCCCTATCTACGCACTTGTATTCTTCGAACAAATGAAATATAATAGAGAGGATTGTCGGAGGTATGAATATGGATTATATGACGCTCAGAGAGGCAAGTGAAAAATGGGGCATTTCCACCCGTCAGATAAACTATTATTGCACGGAGGATCGTATTCTCGGTGCTGTAAAAATGGCCGGTGTCTGGTTGATTCCTAAAACTGCGGGGAAACCACATGACAGGAGAAGAAAAGATGAAAAATGAATACAAGATTTTAATTATAGAAGACGATATGTTGCTCAATGACATGACAAAACGACTTCTTACTCAACATGGCTACTGCGCAACATCTGCATATTCTGGAAGTGAGGCGCTTTTATTGATTGAGAGAAGTAGTTTTGATTTGATTTTACTTGATCTGATGCTTCCCGGAATATCAGGAGAAATAGTATTAGAGAAGATAAAGAATATCATAGACATCCCGATTATAGGTGTTTCCGCTAAAACAGATATAGACAGCAAAGTGAATCTTATAAGAAATGGCGCTGATGATTACATCACAAAGCCTTTTGATAATCAAGAATTACTGGTGCGGATTGAAGCAGTGCTCCGGCGATTTCAGAAGTCTACCACCCCCAACAATAGCAAAATACTTCGCTTTAAGGATTTGTCCCTTGATACAGAAGCTATGGAGGCTAAAATCAGGAATACCCCCATTACTTTGACACGGTATGAATACCTGATTTTGCAACTTCTGATGTCCTCGCCCTCAAAGGTATTCACAAAGAACAATATTTTTGAAAGCGTGTGGAATGAAAATTTTATCGGGGACGATAATGCAATCAATGTCCACATTGGAAATCTCCGCAAGAAGTTTGCCAAGGTCAATCCAGAGGAAAAGTATATTCAGACGGTTTGGGGTCTCGGTTTCAAAATGCAGGGTTAATCCTTAGAGAAATCTTATGAAGTTTACACATTAGTCTGCTACAATAAGACAGTATGGAAAGGGGATGATTATTTTGGAGACTGCTTTGGAAACAGCCGGGTTGACCTATGTTTTCCCGGATGGAAATGGAATTAAAAATATCGCGTTTCAGGTAAAACGCGGAGAAATCTATGCACTGTATGGCGGCCATCACGCCGGGAAATCTGTACTGTTGCAAACCATTATAGGTACACTTAGATCTCAAGCTGGTACGCTCAAATTATTTGGCAATATAGACTATCAGAAGGAGCGCCGCCGGATTGGGTTTGTACCACAAAAGCCTGTGACAATCGGCTCTCTGTCACCTGCTGATATGCTGCGTTATTTTTCTTCCGTTTTTGGAACCACAGAAATCCATATTTTAGATATACTGCATTTGAACCTGAAAGAGAAAAAGGCGGTACGGCGATTGCCATTATCTACCCAGCGTTTAGTGAATTTGGCTGTTGCCCTTTTGGGAAATCCAGATATGATAATTTTGGACGATCCTTTTTCCGGGCTAGATAAGGGAGAATGTGAACACCTGCTTTCTGTTCTGAACTATCTGCATGAAATCAACCATACCACACTTTTAATCTCTGGACAGGATTATACGCTGCTTTCCCGGCTTGCATCCAAATATGGCGTGATGGCAGATGGCAAGTTGCTTTGTGAGCTTACGGCTGGGGAATTGAAAGAGAGCTGCCAGCGGTGCATAAAGATAAGAACTCCACAATTAGAACGGGCTATTACGATTTTAAGCCAGCAGTTCCCGGATTTTGAAGTGTTGGGTCATGACCTGATTAGAATTTTTCATTGTAATGAGCAATCCGGGGAAATCAATACGCTGCTGGTTCATTCCGGGATAGAGGTATCAGAAATCTGGCTTGCCGGTATGGAGCCGACCGACTATCTTTTGAAAATGACAGGAGGTGCAAAGAGTGATTCAGACGATGCAAAGTGAGTTGTTCCGTATCCGCAAAAGCCGCCTGTTTTGGGCCTGCCTCGTATTGGCTGCGTTTTTTGTCTTTGCGCTTGCCCTGACCTTTTATCACAATTCGGTAAATGGTATGCTTCCAGTTATATCACTGGTTTCGTTCACGGAGTTTCTGTTTTCAGATTACAGTCTGATTTTTCCATTGACGCTCTTTTTGTGCCTGTACTTTACAGAAGATTTTCATACCGGCACATACAGTATCACACTTTCTAAAGGTACAAGCAGAGTACACCTATTCTTTGGAAAACTGCTGGCCTCATGGGGTGGCGTTTTATTTTTTCTGTTTGTATGCTTTGGTGTTGCGTATTTGTCAATTCTGATGATGGGAGCATCCCGGTATGACATAAAGTATTCGTTTTCTGCAATCGGAGTCTTTCTTTTGTTTCAATGCCTGTGCTTTTTAGGTTACACTGCATTTCTCAATTTGTTAAGTTACCTGCTCCGGCATCGGATCATTGTTACGATTACCGCATTTTTTATGCTGGGGGTTTTGTATTTATATCTCACAAAGATAAGTACAGCACTGGATATGGATTATTCGCTCTACAAGTATTGGGTTGTAGGGCTATCTCATAGCTTGCAGATCAATACCTTTGGGGAGGATTTAATACCCATTTGTTTGACACTGGTAGTATATCTGTTTTTACCAACAGCTATTTCGCTCTCCCTGTTTCTAAGGTTGGACTTGCGCGATTTGGAAAGGCGGTGATGGCTACATGATGGTGTTATGTATCTTGCTTGCAATGCTTTCCCTGTTTTTGTCCCTGAAACTGATTTATCAGCGAAAGTTGGTTCAGAAAGTAAAAAAACAGATTGACTTTCTGATTGACCGTGATACGCAAACCGAAATTATGGTGGAAAAAACGGATGGGACAATACAGGATTTGGCTGCAAGTATCAATCATCTTCTGAAAAAATATCGTAGCATGGGGCAGGAAATTGAACGGAGCGATACACTGTTCCGAGATACCATTACCAGTCTTTCACATGACTTGCGAACGCCGTTGGCAACAGCAAATGGCTATATCCAGCTCTTACAGGAACAGGATTTAACAGGAGAGCAAAAAGAATATGTGACGATTGCGGGAGAAAGAATTTCCGCTGTAAAGTTGCTTCTCGACCAACTGTTTGAATTTGCAAGGATTGAGGCCGACGAACTGAAATTGAATTGCAGAAATACGGATATACACAGTGTGCTTCGGGATGTTGTCGCCTCATACTACGGCGATTTTGAACAGAAAAAATGTGTCCCCTATATCGTTATCCCAAATCCACCAGCTATCATTTGGGGCGATCCAAATGCCTTGACCCGGATTTTCTCCAATGTGGTTTATAATGCACTTGTTCATGGGGAGGGAAATTATCAAATCACCGCAGCGATAGAAGAAGCTCAAACGGTCATAACCATTAAAAATGCGTCGAGCAGTATTCAGCAAGAAGATATTCCTCATTTGTTTGACCGTTTTTACACCACCGACCAGTCGCGAACAAAAAAGACAACCGGGCTGGGATTGGCAATCGCTCAAAGACTTGTGACCCGCATGGGCGGGCAAATTGTCGCTTCCTTGCAAAACGGTATCTTTGCAATTCAAGTCGTGTTTCCCATTGTCAATTCCTAAAGGGCTGCTTCGGCGGCTCTTTTTTCATCCTTAGACTTTCCTTAGGCTTTTCTCAAACAAATCCTAAACCTCTTTGGTAAAGTATGAGCCATAGGAGGTATAAACAAATGGTTAAAGTAGCTTTAGTGGTTTCTATCATCGCTTTGGCGGTGTGCCTGCTCACGGCCTTGCATGGCGTATTGAGCGATGGCCTAAAAGGACTAAAACAGAGATCAAAATCCATTGGTATTTCATTTTTGATTTATGCTGTGGCCTTTTTGCTTTTCATCTTTTTTCAATAATGGAGGTATTTCATGCTACAAATCAAAAATGTAAATCTGAATGTTGGAAATACAGCATTGCTGTCCAACATCAACTTGACATTAGAGCAAGGAAAAATCTATGGTGTGCTAGGGCCGAACGGAGCCGGTAAAACAACACTGTTTAAGTCCATGCTGGGTCTAACTGATTTTTCGGGAGAAATACTTTCGGACGGGCAGCCCGTTTCTAGTAGATGTTTTGGAAGTTTGATTGAGTACCCGGCTTTTTACTCACGGCTCACCGTAGAGGAAAACTTGAATCTCCACGCACAGTACTTAGGTTTGAAACAGCCAAACATTGAAGCGGCGCTGAAACAAGTAAATTTGCTGGATGCCCGGAAAAAGCTGTTTTCTCAACTTTCTTTGGGGATGCGCCAACGCCTGGGAATTGCACGCGCCTTTTTAGGCGATGTTCAATATTTGCTGCTGGACGAACCTACCAATGGTCTTGATCCAATGGGGATAAAGGAAATCCGACTGCTTCTGAAAGAACGCTTAAAATCACCACAACACTGTATTTTGGTATCAAGCCATAATCTGACGGAGATTGCCGCCGTGACAGATGTCCTTATTTTCATTCGTGGCGGGAAAATCATCAAGATTGTAAAAAATGACTATAACGAAAAAGAACTGGAAGCACTGTATGAGGATATTATGACTTCCGGCCAGAGGGAGGAAGCATAATGGGAATGTTGATTAAAAATGAGTTTTACAAATTGAAGCGGGAATGGTTTATGGCATTTCTTCTGCTGCTGTCGCTTCTTCCCATCCTTACCGGCGGAGCAGGAGCAGTATTCAACAACAGCACAAAATCACTTGCTGACCTGTTTTTCTTTATGAATAATCAGTTTTCCATGTTCTTCCCAATGGTGATTTTCATTTTAATTGGTTCACTGTTTTATCAGGAATACAAGAACAAAACCTACATCAACTGGATTACCTACGGTTTTTCAAAAAAGAAACTCTTTCTATCAAAAGTCGCTGTTAGCACCGTTATCAGCATTGGCTTTGCAGTCATTTTATTTGTTGCTTTTGGTCTGCTGGTGGCAATACTCAATGGAACTGGTAGGTTGACCGGAGGTGTTTCATTGTTCCTCAATTTGGCAATCGGGTTTGGAATTGAAGCCTGTGTTATCGTTTTGATAACTACTTGTTTGGGGGCAATCGTTATTAATCTGAGCCGCAATATTATTGTGACAAGTGTAGTAGGGGTTATATATGGCTTTGCATCTTGCCTGTTCATCGGTTCGGAAAATGGCTTTGTCATTCCGGGTAGTTTTGCATATCGTGTGTCTATGTCCTTTTTGGATAAAGCCACTTATTATGACGCCCCTGTGCCAGCTACTATCGGCGGATGTATCAGTTTTGTACTTTGCTTTGCGGTGATGTTTTTGGTTGGGTTGCTTGTCTTTTCCCACAAGAAAAAAATAGAAAATTAAATCCTGCCGGACGACGGCAAAAGAAAAAAAGCCGTCGTACAGCAGACACATTTCCACGCGCCTATGAAGCGGCGGCTTTGAGAAAATCAGAGCCGCCGTTTCTTTTTGCTTTTCGGACCGATGCTTATGCAATCAGGAGGGCGGTATATAGGAGGATACCGCCATGTCAATTTTCGTCATTCACAATAGCCATGAGCTACACCAATTAAAACAATCCTTGCTCCTCCTCCGGGGAGATATGACTACCTATCGGCATTATCATTCCAACTAAAACAGAAGAATCATAGTCATTTTTGCTGTGCCAGTTTCCCATTGCGGGGAGCTGGCGCTTTTTATTGTCGATTTTTCGGGAAAGCTCCCGAAGTATGTCGATGCCGATCTCCGCCTCCTTTCGATTCACTCGTTAATCGCCCGTGAATCGAAATGGAGGTACATAATGAAGAAAGTCAATCTTAGGGACTTATATCCTGATGTTTACAAAAATGATCACTTTGTAGAAGTAACCGAAGATGTGCTGGAGACGATCCGAGCTGCTGAGCGTGCAGAAGCTGCCTATGACCGGAGGATGTATCGCTATAAGGCGCACTACTCCCTGGACTGCGATAACGGCATTGAAAATGCGATCCTGATGAAGCCCCAGACACCGGAAATGCTTTTGGAAGAAAAGCAGCTGCGGGAGCAGCTCTATGCCGCTGTGATGGCTCTGCCAGAGAAGCAGGCTAAACGGATCTATGCCCGGTATTACCTGGGTATGCGTGTGAGCGAGATCGCCGCAGCGGAGGGCGTAGACCCCAGCCGTGTCCGTGACAGCATCCGGCGTGGTCTGAAGCAGCTGACAAAGTATTTTTAGGATAAAATAACAATGGGCGCAAGGTCTCAAAGTGCTTCTGGCACTGGGCCTTGCGCCCTATCTATTGTAGTAGCTTTGTAGGTGAAAAAAAGCAGGGAGCCCCAACAAGCCGCCTTTGTGCCACTTGTGGCCACAGAGGCATTGCTTGCCACTTAGCGGCAGTCCCTAAAATGGTGCAAAAAAACAGAGGCCCTTATTCTGGAACCTCCGTTTCTCTGGCTTTCTTGAACCCTTCGGCTGTGGCCTCCATGACAACTAGCTCCTTTTCATTCATGGAGTTGAGAAGTACATCAATGTGCTTTCTGCAACTGTGTTCGTCCCGCTGTTCTTCCCGGTAGAAAAACTGGTCTACGGAAATATCGAACATGGTAACGAGTTTGAAAAATAAATTGAAGCTGGGATGTTGTCCCTTGTTTTCAATATTCATAATCGTGCGGTCTGTCTTGCCGACCAGCTCCGCCACATAGGCCTGTGTCCAGCCTCTTTCTTCTCTAGCTTGTTTGATTGCCAGCCCGAGCCCATGAAAGTCAAACCTGATTTCATCTTGGTTCATTCTCATATCACCCTATATCATTGTACATTTCGGGTTGAATTATGAGAATGTAATGAAACTTGATGTTAAGTAGTATTTTGTTTCACTATCAAATAGCCACATGATTGAATATAGCAAACGATTGTGATAAAGTTGATACGAATATGCCATAAAATTATATTCTGCAAATTGATCAATGTTAAAGAGAGGTATTTTATATGAATTACACAATTCTAATAGTTGATGACGATATGGCTATCAATGATATGCTTGTTAAATATCTTCGGAAAAATGGTTATATAACATATTCTGCTTATTCAGGAACAGAAGCCCTTCTTTTTCTTGAAAAGCAAAAAGTTAATCTGATTATTTTGGATTTAATGCTTCCCGGTCTTTCTGGTGAACAAGTTTTAGCAGAAATAAAGAAAACAAAAAATGTACCTGTAATCGGTCTATCTGCAAAAGAAGATTCTAAAAGTAAAATTTTCTTATTGAAAAACGGTGCTGATGATTATGTAACGAAACCCTTCGATATAGAAGAACTACTTGCAAGGATTGAAACGATTTTGCGACGGATTTATGAAAATCAATATACATCAAATTCCTTGTTATGTTGTGGCGATTTAAATTTAGATACAATAGGAATGGAGGCCACTCTAAAAAATCAAAAATTGCCCCTTACAAAAAATGAGTTTGCTATATTGAAAATGCTTATGGAACATCCGCAACAAGTATTTACGAAAGATATGATTTATGAGCAATTATGGAATGAAGCTTTAGAAGGAACTGAAAATGCTATCAATGTTCATATCAGCAACTTACGCAAAAAAATTGCTGCAATAGATAATAGTAAATCGTATATTAAAACGGTTTGGGGAATTGGGTTTAAGATGGACATATAATCTTTATGAAATCCTTAGATTTAGAAAATAATTTACTTAAACTTATCCCTTACACTAAAACCACAAGGAGGGATATATCATGGAATATATACTAAGAACGAACACAGTATCTAAAAAATACACAAATTATTATGCTGTTGATAAAGTATCCATTTCTATTAAAAAAGGCGAAATATATGGCTTGATTGGAGAGAATGGTGCTGGTAAGTCTACTTTAATGAAAATGATTGCAGGTTTGGTTGAACCATCAGAAGGCTCTGTTGAACTATTTGGAAATTTTGTTCCCCAGACTGAGCGTTATCGTATTGGTTGTGTGATTGAATCTCCGGCACTTTATGCAGAATTAACCGCAAAACAAAATTTGGAAGTATTTAGAAAAGCATATGGACTGTCAAGTAAAGAATCTGTACAACAAATTTTAAAGCAGGTGGGTCTGTCACAATATGAAAATAAAATTGTCAAAAAATTTTCATTAGGTATGAAACAGCGTTTAGCCATTGGCGTTGCCTTGTTGGGAAATCCTGATTTTCTGATTCTTGATGAACCTATCAATGGCTTAGATCCGACTGGAATACAAGATATGAGGAATTTCTTATTAAAACTAAATAGGGAAGAACATATTACCATTATGATTTCCAGTCATATCTTGGGGGAATTGTCAAAAATTGCAACAAAATACGGCATTATTAAAAATGGCAAGCTGATTGAAGAAATTACTGCAAAAGAATTAAATGAAAAATGTCAATGTTGTTTAAAAATTAAGGCATCAGATACTGCACAGGCCGCTATTTTAATAGAGAAAAATCTCCATACTAAAAACTACGAAATTCTTTCCGATAATAATATTCGGATTTTTGAATATGTAGACAATCCCGGAATTGTAAACTCCTTACTGGTTAATCATGGAATTGCTGTTGATGAATGTACTGTAACAAAGGAGTCACTGGAAGATTACTTTAATGAAAAAATGAGAGGAGGCATAGTCAATGCTTAATTTAATTAGAGCTGATTTTTATAAAGCGATACATGGAAAAGTCTTGAAAGTATGTTTTCTTATGATGACAGGATGGATATTCTTATGTGCTTATGCACAAAAAGCAACGATTGGCATGAGAGAATATTTGGTAGGTACAGAAGTTTCTGCAAATTACTGGGATTCTTTTTTTAATTATTACCCAGTTGTATTCCCTTTGATTATTTTTTGCAGCTACTATTTCTCAAATGATTTTCGTCAAGGGACTGTAAAACATTATATAGAAAAAGGTCTGTCACGATGGAGTTACTTCTTCTCAAAATTGGTAATTGGCTGGATTGTATCATTCTTTTTTTTGGTGTCTGCCTTTTTAATTGGTTTGTTATGTAATAAAATTTTTTTTGGAATAAGCGGTCTTACTTTTACAAGCATTAGCAATATAGTGTCCTACATATTCTGTGAGGCATTATATCATATGGCTGTATCAACGCTCGCAATTTCACTTGTTTTTCTCATAAGAAACAGTTCAGTTAGCATGGCAGTTAATGCTTTGCTTATATTTTTTGGTTATCTGGTTCTTCATGGATTGGAAAGTATTTTGGGCTTAGGATATAACATCACAATTTTTTGGGCAATTAGTAATATCAATAAAACAAGAATAGATATGGCAGTTCAATGGCTTCCAACCGCAATTATCATTTTCTTCGCCTATATGATTATATTTGGTGGAGTTATAGGAACAATTTTCAAGAAAAGAGATATTACATAATGCAGGGAGGGATAATGTTATGAGTGTGGTACTTCAAATATATGCTATCATTGTGACACTATCTCTTATTATTGTTTTATCATTTTACTTGCTTCATCGTAGGGAGGTAACCCGGTTAAGCCAGAAATTGCAAACACTTTTACATTCATTTACCCATGCGGAATTGACATTAGATTTTCCTTCTTCCGATATAACCGATCTTGTAAATGCTTTAAATGAATTGTTTCGAGTTTACCACAAACAAGTATATTCATTACAAAAAAAGGATGAGGCAATCAAAGAAACAATTACAAATTTAGCTCATGATCTTAGAACACCTGTGACTGCTATTCAAGGATATACCCAAATGCTTCTACAATCGCCGGAGTTGTCCGAGGAAGATTTAGATGCAGCAGCTGTTATAAATGAAAGATTGAATGTTTTAAATCAGTTACTAAATCAGTTGTTTGAATTTGCACGAATAGAAGCTGATGAAATGGAATTTTCTTATACTACATTTGATTTAAATGCTGTTTTACGCTCTGTTGCAGTTTCCTTTTTTAAATCTTTTGAGGAACGCAAAATAATTCCAGCATTAAGTATTGCAGAGATTTCTTTTCCATTTTATGGAGATGAAAAAGCAGTAATCAGAATTTTTGAAAATATCATTTCTAATGCCTTGTCACATGGGAAAAGTGATTATCATTTTTCATCTTATGATGATAATGAAAATTACCATTTTTCTTTTCAGAATTTTACTGACAGCATAAATGAATCTGATATAGACAAAATATTTAATCGTTTTTATACAACAGATTTATCCCGTTCCCGTAAAACAACCGGTTTGGGTCTCACAATAGCAAAGAATTTAACAGTAAAAATGGGCGGTTCTATTAGTGCTTCTCTAAATAATAATGTTTTTGAAATTGTAGTGTGCTTTCCTAAGCAAAAAGGATAAAAAACTGATGACCTGCTTTGGTGGTTAAAAAAAACCGCTTATGAAACCTTTTGTAAAAACCTATTTAAAAAAACAACAAAAGCAATTTGTTCTGGACTTAAAGAAAGCATTGGAATAATAAAATCCAAGATTGGAGGGTTGGAAATGGCTTCAAGTAAAGATTATTTACAATTTGTTTTAGAACAATTATCAGAATTACAAGAAATAACATATCGTGCAATGATGGGAGAATTTATTATCTATTATCGTGGAAAAATCGTTGGCGGTATATATGATGATAGGTTACTGGTAAAACCAACAAAGTCTGCAATTTCTTATATGCCAACAGTTACTTATGAAATTCCATACGAAAATGCCAAAGAAATGTTATTGGTGGAAGAAATTGATAATAAAGATTTTCTGACGGGGTTATTTAATGTGATGTATGATGAACTACCAACGCCAAAACCTAAAAAGAAAAAATAAACAGTTTCTAACTTGACAATTTCATATCCATACACACAAAGCAGTTAGTCTTAGGATTGACTGCTTATTAATAAAAGACACCTCGTAGGTCAATGGTGTCTTTTTAGTGCTGTTTTATTATCATATCAAGGCTCATTCAATCGTGGTAAATTCGTGGTAAAATGAATGATTTTCTATACTTCAAAATGCTTGAATGTATAATATTTATGAGGATAATCAAAAATTAGATATAAAATTTAGGATTAATTACTCTAAATGCCAATTTCTAACCCCCTTTATTCTGTTTCTCATAAATATTCATGTGCAAGAACGAAACCGCAGTTTTTTTATATTTCTCCGGACCGACATCATTTTCATCGCAGTAAAATTAATGATGTTCTATTTCATTGACAAGGGATATTAATCGTTCCTTTCGTTTGGATTTACTGGATATCTCACATTCCCATAAAACGATTACATACCACCCCATCTCCTCAAGCTGACGAATTTGTACAGCGTCACGTTCAACATTTCTTTGAAGTTTCGCCTTCCAATAATCACGGTTCGTTTCCGGCAATGCAGCAGATTTGCACCCCGGATGCTGATGCCAGAAACAACCGTTTACAAAAATTACCGTATGATACTTCGGGAGCACAATGTCCGGTTTCCCAGGATATCTCTTATCATTTTTACGATATCTAAATCCTTTTGAAAACAAGTATTTTCTTATCGCTTCTTCCGGTTTCGTGTTTTTGCCGCGAACATGCGACATGATATCACTCCGTTTTTCCTTTGAAAATTTGTCCATATCCTTGTCATCCTATTAATCCTCGTTTACAACTAGCGGCACAACCCCATTTAATATTGGCGCAATCATTTCATCAAGTTTCTCGACATATTTTTCATGAATTGCAATCGTATTAAGAAAGTCAAGCAATCTCCTCATATCATCCCCCGTAAACTCACAATGAGTAAAATCATAAGAGTTAAACTTCAGCCATACTGCCTTAATAACATCATATCCGGAAATATTAAGCCGCTGGAGTGAAAGCGGACAATAAACTTTTATTGTTCTATTTCCATCCGTTAATAGCAACAATTCATTTTCCGCATCAAACGGATGCGGAACATTTTTAATCTGAAATCCAGCAGGAACTGATTGCATGAGGAAATCGTAATCAAAGCCAAGAATGTTTTCGGGGCTAAAATCAACTTTTTCCAAATCAGCAATGCTCTTTCCTATTTCCGATATATTCAAAAAGAGTTCCTTATCTGACACAACAGGTACTCTCGCCCTCTTGTCTGACTGATTCACAGTAAAAAGAGCTCCTTCAAAATCATCCAAATATACTTGAGAACACATTACCGCATATACATAAAATACAATTTTCTTAGCGGCAGTTTCTTCAGACATCCCGATCATGGAGACAACCGCACTCAATATTTCAGGAGCAATGTTAGTTGACATGCCTCCTTGTCTATTGGGATATTGATTCATATAAATATGCGAATTGCCTCTTGTACACATATCATTATCCGGATAATACCAACAAAATGATACAAATTGAGAGAGCGTCGGATTCAAGTCTTTTGGCGCATGCGCCATTGCGAATCCGACAGTATTCTGATCCGAATAAGCTTTGATGATTTCCGGACGTAATCTTGTCCCGCCTCCACCAATGCGACTATATTTCAGCAATACTTCTTTCCACAGCAAATCATTCGAGGTTAGAAACGGTCTGAACGAATAAGAATGAATATTCTCTGTAAGCATCTGATCCATAACCCGTTTGTCTCCACAGCCATTCAAAGCATTTTGGAAGCAACTATTTTTTGCCTCCTTTGGCGGTCTATCTTGCTTTG
>ENA-OQHL01000461-OQHL01000461.1-human-gut-metagenome-genome-assembly--contig:-NODE-461-length-28695-cov-5.540290_pt1 | contig 28695 bp, 33 predicted proteins | sample MGYA00242565_ERZ504723 | MGnify/ENA primary metagenome ERZ504723 (study PRJEB26092, sample SAMD00036211) | human gut metagenome | host: Homo sapiens | study: EMG produced TPA metagenomics assembly of... | reverse complement strand
TTTATGCATGGGGACTTCCCGGAGGCGGAGACTGCCGGATTTTGACGATTCCCAATGGTATGATATCGGGCTTCCGCATTCTTTCGGCATTCCTTATTTTATGACAAATGAGTTTATGTAGGCTATGGCTGCTACAGGAAAAAAACTGTATGTGGAAAAGGAATGGCTTGGAAAACGGATTTCCCTGGAATTTCAGGGGAGCTTTCAGGATACGCAGGTGTATGTAAACGGCTGCCTGGCAGGAAGCCACAAAGGGGGATATACGGCTTTTATCGTAGATATTACTTCCTGTGTCCATGAAGGGGAGAACCAGTTATTTATAAGGGTCAATAATCTTTGGAATCCCAGGCTTGCGCCAAGGGCAGGGGAACATGTATTCAACGGAGGCATTTACCGGGATGTGAGCTTAATTGTCACGCAGCCGCTCCATATAGCATGGTATGGAACCCGTGTGACAACGCCGGAGGTTTCAAAGGAGACAGCGAAGATAGTAATGGATACTGAGATTTGCAATGAGGCAGAAAATGCCGCGCAATGCCGTCTGGTATCAAGGATTTTCCGGGAGGGAGAGGAAATCGGGAGAGTATGTTCTGCGTTGAACGTATCTTCTGGTGATACGGAAATAGTTTCGCAGGAATATACGCTTTGCCGGCCTGAACTGTGGCATCCGGATCATCCCAATCTCTATGTCCTTAAAAGTGAGATATGGGAAGGGGAAAGGCTGACAGACAGCTGCGAAACTGAATTTGGTATCCGGTGGTTTTCTTTTTCAGCGGACACCGGATTTTCATTAAACGGGGAGCATTATGAGATACACGGGGCAAATGTACATCAGGATCATGCGGGCTGGTCTGATGCGGTGACCCATACGGGAATACAGAGGGACATCGCCATGATAAAAGGCTGTGGCATGAATTTTATCAGAGGCTCTCATTATCCGCACCATACTTATTTCGCGCAGGAATGCGACAGGCAGGGGATCCTTTTCTGGTCTGAGAATTGCTTCTGGGGGACCGGAGGCCCGAAGGAGGAAGGCTATTGGACCGCCAGCGGCTATCCGGTAAAGGAAGAGGATGAGGAGGAATTTGAACAGAGCTGCCTTCAGACATTAGAAGAAATGATTCGGACAAACCGGAACCATCCCAGCATCATTGTATGGAGTATGTGCAATGAACCGTTCTTTTCCGATATTGAGGTGATGGAAAAAGCCAAAGCGCTGGTGGTCAGGCTTGCAGAGCTTTCCCACAGGCTGGATCCCACGCGTCCAGCCGCAGTCGGCGGAGCACAGAGGGGAGGCTTCGACAGCCTGGGAGATATTGCAGGCTACAACGGAGACGGGGCATCCATTTTTATTGATCCGGGATTCCCCAATTTCGTATCGGAATATGGAAGCACGGTTTCTGATCGGCCGGGAGAATTTATGCACAGATATCAGGACGGGGTGGAGAAAAACTATCCCTGGCGCTCCGGGAAAGCCTTATGGTGCGGGTTCCATCACGGAAGTATTTTATTTGATATGGGGCATATGGGAATGATAGATTATTACCGTCTGCCGCTGAACACCTGGTATTTTGATGATGCCAAGGACTTAGATGATGCAATTTCTTTAAGAAGATTAAAGAATGGAAATTATTATTTAGGGGTACATATTGCTGATGTTTCTTATTATGTAGAAGAAGGATCTGAATTAGATAAAGAAGCACTTGCAAGAGGAACTTCTATTTATTTAGTGGATCGTGTTATTCCAATGCTTCCTCATAAATTATCTAATGGAATTTGTTCATTAAATCCTCATGTGGATCGTTTTGCAATTTCATGTTTTATGGAAATTACCCCTCAAGGGGAAGTCATTGATCATGATATCGTTGAATCAGTTATTAATTCAACTGAAAGAATGACTTATAATAATGTGAATAAAATACTTGCAGGGGATAAAAAACTACAAGAAGAGTATAGCCATGTATGTGATTTATTTTTCTTAATGAAAGAACTTGCTGAAATTTTACAAAAAACAAGAGAAGATCGTGGTGCAATCGACTTTGATACAAATGAAGCTAAAGTATTAGTTGATGAAAAAGGTAAACCAATAGATGTTGTTTTAAGACAACGTGGGGAAAGTGATCGTATTATTGAATCATTTATGTTAGTTGCTAATGAAACAGTAGCTAAACATTTTAAATGGTTAGATTTACCATTTATTTATCGTGTGCATGAAAATCCTAAAGTTGATAAATTAAGAAAATTTTCAACAATATCAAGAACATTAGGTTATACAATTAAAGGTTCATTAGAAGATATTCATTCTAAAGAATTAAGTAAAATCGTTGAAGCAAGTAAAGGGACAGATGAGCATGTGATTATCTCAACATTGCTTCTTCGTTGTATGGCTAAAGCACGTTATGATGAACAATGTTTAGGACACTTTGGTTTAGCTGATGAATATTATACACACTTTACTTCACCAATTAGACGTTATCCAGATTTAATGGTACATCGTTTAATTCGTACGTATTTATTTAAAAAGAAATTAGATCAAGAAACTCTTTTCCATTTTGCATCAATTATGCAAAATGTTGCTGATCAAGCTTCTTCACTTGAAAGAAAAGCAATTGATATTGAACGTGAAGTTGATGATATGAAAATGGCTGAATATATGGAAGATCATATAGGTGAAACATTTGAAGGTATTGTTTCTTCAATAACAAATTTTGGAATGTTTGTTGAACTTCCAAATACGATTGAAGGACTTATTCGCATGGAAGATCTTGTAGATGATTTCTATTATTTTGATGATGTGAATTTACAATTAATTGGAAAACGTACAGGAAGACGTTTTAAGATGTCAAGATAAAGTCAAAATTAAGGTTTCAGCTGCTTCAAAAAGAAGAAAAAACGATAGATTTTCAAATTGTTGGTATGAAAATCTAAACAAAAAGAAGAAAAAACTGTTATAATAAATAAGCGACGAGATAAAAAGCCAAAACAAAAGTTTAAAAGAAAAGAAGATAGATAAAGGTGGTGATATGTATGAAGATTATTTCACAAAATAAAAAAGCGCATCATGATTATTTCTTATTAGATACTTATGAAGCAGGTATTGAATTAAAAGGAACAGAGATTAAATCAGTTCGTTTAGGTAATGTGAATTTAAAAGATTCTTTTGTCAGAATTAAAAATGATGAAGTTTATGTAGAAAACATGCATATCGCTCCTTACGATCATGGAAACATCTTTAATCATGAAGCAAGAAGAACAAGAAAACTCTTGCTTCATAAAAAAGAAATTCTTAAAATAACAAATAAACTTAAAGAAGGTGGCTTAACCGTTGTACCTACTAAAATGTATTTTAGTGGTTCTAAAGCAAAACTTGAAATTGCGCTTGCTAAAGGTAAAAAACTTTATGATAAACGTAATGATCTAAAAGAAAAAGCTGCAAAAAGAGATATCGAAAAGTCTCTTAAAAATTACTACTAATCTGGGGATGTCTTGGATTCGACAGGGGTATGTTTGACCTTAGCTGCAGTCGTTGGAGTACGTTAAACTCAAACAAAAAATAACTGGAAACAGACAAACTAATTACGCTTTCGCTTAGTCGACATAGACATGAAAGCTGCTAACATTGAGTGAGCCTATAGCTTTTTGTTAGTATTATAACTTTTAGGATAAGGGTTGAAGGAGTCTTGACTTTAACCACGAAAATTTAAAGAATCGCTTGGTGTAAAATTGTTCGTTGATTGTAGCCAAGTTAAATTATTCAATGGACTAAACTGTAGACGCTTTGGAGGAATTGCTTTTGGACGCGGGTTCGATTCCCGCCATCTCCACCAAAATTAAGAGTTAAAATGGATGTCATCGAAAAAAAGCCGATGAAATCAACGTTTTTTAAGATATTTTAAAGAATTAAAAAATAGCGATTTACGTGGATGTCACCCATATAAAAGGGTGTCACTACCTAAAAATCGCTATTTTTTACTTCAAAGATGAGGTAAAATGGATGTCATTAAAAGAAAGCAGGAAACCAAATGAAATTTTATATTAACAACAACGAATTAAGTGAAAAAGTATTTTGGAGAACACTAGAATCATTAGTAAGTCCAATGCAAAGAGTACATATCTTGGATGGAATGAAAGTGAAGATTGCCGATTATTTATGTTGGATTGAAATAGTGTAATGCTTTTAATAATTAATTTTAACAATATTTAGTTTTTTTACAAAAAATGTGTTATAATATTTATGAAAAAAGAAAATAGGAGGAGAAAACAATGAAATTATATCATGGAACAAGCATTGAAAATGCAAATAAAATATTTGATGATGGATGTTTAAAAAGAAATTGTGCAAGTGAATATGATGGAGTTAATGATTTTTCTACTAATAAAGATTATATATATTTTACTAATAATATTGCATTAGCTATAAGATGTGCTAGAAATAGTGCATCAAATCAAAAAGATAAACATATTTTGATTTTTGAATTAGATATCGACAGAAAAGATTTATTACCAGATGAAGATGAATTAAGAATAGCAACACAAGATTTGCCATATATTCAAAGAAGTAATACTCCTAAAGTCGATGGAGAATTTAATTTGGAAAAATCAATGTACATGTTTAATTCATGTCGTGTAGCACATGATATTGATTTGAAAACTCATGCAGCTAAATATGTAATTCTTAAACCGATTAATGAATTAAAAATAGAAGAAAGTCGATTGTTAAAAGAAATAGATGAATATTTATGTTTAACACGTGGGTATGATACACAATTTGAACATACATTGGATGATTTGCATAAGTTGGAAGAGAAGCTATTTGCTTTGCATCCATTACAAAATGTAGAATAACACAAATATATAATTAGTTGATAGATAGTAAATTGAAAAATTTACTATCTTTTTTTTACGAAAGAAGGTGGTACAATGAAAGAAATAATCATTTCTATTGTTTCAATGCAAATTGGTGCATTTATAGGAATTGCTACAATGTGCTTTTTCCAAGTCAATAAAGGTAATGGTAGCTCTGATAAGCAATAAATACAAGTATAGACTTTGTACAAATTTAATGATGATAATGAGTAAAGGAGATGAGAATATATGAAAAAAAGCAATATTATAGTTTTAGCGTTATCTACATTGTTGGTTGTTTGTAATGCACTACCAATGAACAACCATGTAGAAAACAAAAAAGAAGTAATTATTTCACAAAAAGAGGTATCAAAAAAGAAATCAAAGAAAAAAGATGTATCCAAAGATGAAACCAATGAAAGTGATAAAAGTGTAAATGATACATCCAAACAAACAGCAGAAGAAAATACGATTCAGGAAGATCAAGAATCTGTAAAAAGTGATGTGCAAACCCAAGAGAAAACGAGTAATCAAAATACTAATGAAAATAAAACAAAAAAGAAAGTTGAAACAAAACAAACACCAGTACAACCTGTTGAAAGCAATCAGCCTTCTTCTGTAACACCAAGTCAGCCAGCATCAAGTGGAAATACTACTAATGCACAACAACCTCAAAAGGAAGAACAAACAAAGATTTTAAGAGTGACATATTGGGTTAAATGTGATTGTGGAAAAGAATTGACACATTCAATAGATTATAAAGATTATGAGTCTTACTATAATAGCAACGATTACTCAGTAAAGATTTTAATTAACCAATTATTGGATGAAGGACATTGTGCAGGAAATGAAGAAGTATGTGGTGCTTCGCATTATCGTTATGGCACAAATGAAAATTGGATTTATAAGTAAATCATTATCAAACTATGTAGAAACATGATAGAATTAAATACGGATAAAGAATAAGTAAATAGTTTATCATAGATAATTACTGAAAATTCAAAATATTACCAACAAATTTTTATAAAAATCTCTCATTCTTTATCCATTTAATATTATAAGCAGGCAGGTCGATATGATCTGTCTTTTTTTTGTTGGAGGAATATATGTATTTAAACAAATGGGTATTCAAGCCATAGGACAATCGAAAGATTGTCCTTTTTACATTTAATAAACAAAAGAAGTAGGGCAATGTTTAAAACTTGCATTGCAAACAATAAATAACAGGAGAAAAAGTAAAATGAAAAATAAACTTTCTAAACTATATAAGATTTTTTTAGCAATAGGAATGGTATTTTCAATGTGTTTCAATACGCTTGGAATGAGTGTCGTAAATGCTTATGATCCATCCGTTCCTAAAGAATTTACAAGAGTGAAAAATATCAAGTATCCAGAGTGGTGGGGCAGAAAGATTCCATCCATTGCTTCATGGTCAACGTATGCATGTAAATACGATGGCAAATGGGCTTTCTGTTTGGAAGCAGAAAAGAAGACACCTGCAAGCGGTAAATATCCTGCACAGGTCATTGAAAATAATGAAAACGTAAGAAAGTTACTTTACTATGGTTTTGGAGGTCCAGCAGCCTATGGTGAATTTGCGGCGGATGCTGATCTAAAGACAGCTATCTGTCCAGATGACCCTCTTACAAATGATGATATCAAATATCTTTTGACACATATCTTTTTAAGTGGAGCTTATTCAGGACAATGGAAAGGATTTGATGAAAACTTGTTCAACCAAACATTCGGAAGTAATTATGGTACAAATATCATGAACATCTATCGTCGAATCATTTCATTGCCAGATCCAGGTAATGGTGTTTCTTGGGAAGGCAACAAGTCAGGAAACAGAGCATTGTTTAAAGCAAGCTATGATAAGACAAATAATCAACAAGTCACAAATACTGTGAAGTTAAATGGTGCTTCATCTGCTGAAGTGAATATCCCATTGGCTTCAAATGTGACAATTCACATTGCTGGAACTTCTGCAACACAAACAGGTGGTACTGCGAAAGTGTATGGTGGACAAAGCTTTTATTTTACAGCGCCATGTCAAAATTCACCATCAAATTTTGTGAGTGATAATGTATGCGGAAGCGGATGTGAACGATTTACAGCATTAGCTATTCATGATGGAGGTGCAGGAACTCAAGCACAAGGAACTTGGAATATGGATCCTGATGATGCACGTCTATATTTGAATATTGAATGGCTTGATTTTGGTTCTTTGGAATTAACTAAAAAGAATACAAATCAAGATCTCATTGATGGTGCAAAATTCAATATCAAATCTGTTTCATATGACGGTTATAACGAAAATACTGTTGTAAAAAATGGAAAGATCAAAGTGAATGATCTATTGATTGGAACTTATGAAGTCAAGGAAACAGAAGCACCTCATGGATATCTTTTAAATACAGATACTTTTACAGTCAAAGTAGAAAAAGATAAGACAACAGTATTGAGTGTTACAGATGATGAACCTAAAGGAAATATTGATTTCCAAAAAGAAATCGATACTTCTAAAACAAATGGTCTAAAAGGTGATGCTACTGCTGAAGGTGTAACTTTTGAATTACATGCAAGTGAAAAGATTACAAATCAGGCTGGAACAAAAACTTACTATGAAAAAGGTGCATTGGTATCAAGCAAGAAAACAGATGTCAATGGAAAGATTGCTTGGAGTGAATTGCCATTAGGAAAATATTACATTCAAGAATCAAAGACAAATGATTCATTGGTCTTCAATAATGCAAAGATCAGTGTATCAATTGATTATGAAGGACAAACAGTTTCAAAAGTATCAAGAAGTGCAAAAGGTACTAACAGAGTGAATATGCAAAAGATCCAAGTTTTCAAGTCAGGAGAAAAAGACAGTATTTCAGGTCTTGTAAAAGGATTACAAGGAGCAGAGTTCACGTTCAAATTGTACAGTGAAGTTAACCATGTCGGATGGGACAATGCTACAACTTATGCAGTCATCACAACTGATTCAAATGGTAAAGCAAATACACCATATCTGCCTTATGGAAAATATATCGTCAAAGAAACAAAGACACCTAAGGATTATATTACAGCACCAGATTTCACAATTTCAGTAACAGATGATTACAGTGAATATAAAGATGTTGAACAGGTAAAACGTGTCAATGTGAATAACCGACCATTTACGTCACAACTTAAAATTATTAAATTAGATGCCGAATCAGGAAAGAAAGTCACATTAAATGGTGCATCATTTAAAATCAAAGATTCAAAAGGAAACTATGTTGTGCAAAAAGTTGGCGGAAAGAAATATGACACATTTACAACCAATTCTAAAAACGTTGTCACAGTAAAAGACAGCGAAGAAGGAACAGTAACACTCCTTTACCTAGATATGAGTGCAGGAGATTATTCTATCGAAGAAGTAGAAACACCTAAAGGCTTCTTGCAACTAGAACAACCTGTAAAATTCACAATTACAAATACAAGAGATTATGACAAGGATGAGGATGAAGATCCAATTCTAACTGTCAAAGTTAAAAATGCACAGCCAAAAGGAAAAATCATTTTAACAAAGACAGACAAGGCTACAAATGAAGCACTAGCTGATGTTGAATATGAATTAACTGCCAAAGAAAATATCTACAGTGCAGTAGATGGTAGTTTACGCTATGCAAAAGGAGCTACTGTTGCCAAAGGAAAAACAGATGCCAATGGAAAACTTGTCATTGATTCGTTATTCATGGGCAAATATGAATTAAAGGAAACTTTAACAAATGAAGGATATGTGCTTTCAGAAAAAGTACATCAAATCAATCTTGAACAAAAAGATCTAACAACTAAAGAATATGTCATTACAAAGAATGTAACGAACATTGCACCTCATGGTGAAATCCATGTACAAAAAAGAGACAGAGATACATTAGAAGATCTTTCAGGTGTTACTTTCCAATTAACAGCAAAAGAAGACATCTATTCACTTGATGGAAGAAATACACTTCTTTATAAAAAAGGTGAAGCTGTTTCAATGGATATTTCAGAAAACGGATATTATGTGACTAATGAATTAGGTGAAATTCATATTTCAGGACTACCACTTGGAAAATATGAATTGAAAGAAGTACAAGAATTAGAAGGCTATGTTAAAAACAATAAGGTCTATGACATTGACTTAAGCTATGATCACACAGATAAGATCATCTATTCAAAAGAACTTGATGTTCTTAATAAAAAGACAGCAACTGAAATTTCAAAAGTTGATGCAACTAATGAAAATGAACTTGAAGGTGCAAAGCTTTCATTAAGAGATGAAGATGGAAATCTTGTAGAAGAATGGACATCAACAAAGGATGTTCACATTATCAGAGGTCTTGTATCAGGTAAAAAATATATCTTGCATGAAGATCTTGCACCATTAGGATATGCAACAGCAAGTGATGTAACATTTACAGTAAATGAAGATGGAAGTGTGACTAAAGTTAAAATGAAAGATGAAATCACAAAGGTAGATATTTCAAAAGTAGATGCAACAACTGGAAAAGAAATTGAAGGAGCTAAGCTTACCTTAAAATACAAGGAAACAGGTGAAGCAGTTGAATCATGGACTTCTGGAAAAGAACCACATCGAATCGAGGGATTAACTGTTTCAAAAACTTATGTGCTTCATGAAGATTTAGCACCTGCAGGTTACAATGTTGCAAGTGATGTTGAATTTACAATCTCTGATACAGGAGAAGTTCAAAAAGTAGTTATGAAAGATGAAGCAAAACTTATTGTAAAAACAGGTGATGATACAGACTATAAATCATTGAGTGCGTTACTAATTGCCAGTGGATTATTAATTGCAGCAGTGATTTGTAAAATCAAAAGAGGTAAAGATGAATAGGAATCAGAAGGTAATGTTTATGCTGTTAGTCATTTTCATTACCTATTTTCTTTACATTGTCTATAAATACTGGATTGCAGATATTGAATGGTTTCCATTTAAGAATATCTGTCTGTAACAAAGAAAAATAATTTTGAAGGAGGTGATGACTATAAGATGAAAATGAACAGTTTGATTTCATGGGTAGGTGGAAAGAAGTCTATTAGAGATCTGATCTATGCAAGATTTCCACAAAGCTATGGAAGATATATTGAAGTGTTTGGTGGAGGAGGGTGGGTACTGTTTGGAAAAAAGCCAGATAAGTTTGAGGTCTATAATGACTTCAACAACAACCTTTCAAATATGTTTGCGGTTGTAAGAAATCAGCCATTGGCTTTTATTCAGGAACTTGGTTATCTTCCTGAAAACGGAAGAAATATCTTTAATCTTTATAAAGAAATTATAACCAAGCAAAGAGTAGAAGATAAATTTTTACAGGAAGAAATGGAAAAGGTAAAGGTTTATTTTACCGAGCTTCAGCAAGAAGAAATCATGGAAATCATGAATCAAGAACGAATTGAAAAACAGGATGTAAAACTTGCTGTTGCATTTTTTAAGCTTGTCAGATATTCCTATGGTTCAGGGTGTAAAACTTTTGGATGTAGACCTTACGATGTACGTAAAGCATTTAATACAGTCTGGCAAATCAGCGACAGATTAGCAAATACAGTTATAGAAAACAAGGATTTTGAGGCACTGATTATTCAATATGATCGATCAGATGCCTTTTTTTATTTGGATCCTCCCTACTATGAAACGGAAGGACATTATTCTGTCGTATTCACAAAGGAAGATCACATTCGCTTAAGGGATACCTTAAAGAAATTACAGGGAAAGTTCCTTCTATCTTACAATGACTGTGAATTTATACGAGATCTGTACAAAGATTTTTATATTGAAGGATTTTCAAGAATCAACAATATGGCTCTTCGTTATGATAAGAGTTCACAGTTTCCAGAAGTGTTGATTTCCAATTACAATCCTATGAAGAATTCAGGAATACAGAAACAGCTTGATTTATTTGAGCAGGATGGAGGTGATGAAAATGATGAATGAGTATCAGATGAAACTTGAGGAAGGGAATAAAGTGACCCTTCCTGAAAGTTTAGTTAACAAGTTGCTGTTAAGAAAAGGTGAAACAGTCTGTTTGATTCAGGAAGATGGTATCAAGGACAAGTGCTTTAAAGTAACTGCAGAAAATGAAAAAGAACTGTTCGATGAAGATTTTTACTGCATTCCCAAAAGGGTATTTGATATGTGTCATTTGGATTATGAAAGTATTCAAATCATCGTTGAACAGGGACAAATGGTCATTACCAATCCACAGTATGTGTTGAGCTATTTAGGAAAAGATATGATTACCTGTCTTTTAAAGCAAAATGTGGATTTAGGATTATTTGCAAAGGATCTTGTAGATTTATTAAATGAACAGACAATCGAAGAAGCTGTTTAGAAAAGGAGGAAACAATGGTACAAATTTTAAAGAATAAAAAAGTAAAGGTCATTATCTGTTTGATGATCATCTTAATAATGCTTGTATTAACAATGAAACAGTCTTATGCGGCAGGAGATGTTTCAAGTGTTATCCAGCAGGCTTGGAAACAAATGGAGTCGCACATTAAAAACATTGTCAACAATGTTGTGTTTCCTGTTATTGATATCATACTTGCTGTCTTTTTCTTTGCTAAACTTGCAATGGCATATTTTGATTACAGAAAACAAGGACAGTTTGATTGGACAACACCAGCAATACTGTTTGCATGTTTAACATTTTCCTTGATTGCACCAAACTATATCTGGAAAGTCCTATAGAGGAATAGATTATGTTTTTATGGGATTTTGTCGCAGATAAGGTCATGGGTCAGATCGTTGACTGGATCTACAGTAAGCTACTTGAATTTTTAGGTGAATTCTTTGGCATGATGGGATCAATGGGAGCAGATCTGTTTGACTATGACTTTGTAAGAGCCATTATTGAACTGTTTAGACTTTTTGGATGGGCGCTGTTTGTTTCAGGAATGGTCGTTGCAGTATTTGAGATTGCCGTTGAATATCAAAGCGGTCGAGGCAGTATCAAAGATGCCTGTCTTAATGCTATGAAAGGGTTTATGGCTGTGTCTTTGTTTACTGTATTGCCTGTAGAATTATATAAGTTCTGTATTTCTTTGCAGGTAACCATGTCCAATGGACTTGCTAAACTTGTAGGAAGTCAATCTGTAGGTGACTCAGCAATTAAGTTACTGTCGTATATGCAAAAGTTGTCGCTTGGAACGGTATTGCTTATCTTTTTGCTGATTATGATGGGCTATTCCATTATCAAAGTGTTCTTCGCAAATCTAAAAAGAGGAGGTATCCTTTTAGTAATGATTGCAGTAGGATCGCTTTATATGTTTTCAATTGTGCGTGGCTATACAGATGGTTTTATTCAATGGTGCAAGCAGATCATTGGTATATGTCTTACTGCATTTTTACAGGCAGTCATTTTAATTGCGGGTCTGGGTGTTATGAAAGAAAACTGTCTTTTAGGAATTGGCTTGATACTGGCAGCCAGTGAAATTCCACGAATTGCAGGACAGTTTGGACTTGATACAAGCATGAAAGCAAATATCATGTCTACTGTTTATGCGGCTCAGTCAGCTATGAATATTACAAAAACAATTATGAACAGAAGCTAATAATCATCTTGCATTTTTCCTGCTTATTTGGTATTTCTGTTTTAGGAGGTACAGCATGACTATCGAAGAACTGAAAAAATATAAATGGTTTGTTGCAACATGCAAGTATGAAGGTATCGTTGGGAAAAAGCATTGTTTTACATATGATGTTGATAATTTAAATACAAATTTGTTAAGTGGAATGATTTTAGTTGATGATGAACTTGTAAAAGAAACAGAAGAAAAGGGTGTCTGGCAGGACTGTGTTTTTGATGCGATTTGTGATGAAATAGTTCAAATCGTACAGCAATGTTCAAAGCCAATCATTCTTTATGAAGAAGTTCCAGAATATGATGAGTGGGTGAATCTGTTATTGTATCGCTATCTTGAACAGCATTATTATGAAAAGAAATGGATGACCTATATACAGGTCGATAGAAAAATGAATGATGAAATGAGGTTGAGCTAAAATGTATATGTATCCCGATAATTTAAAAGGGAAGGCAACATTATGGCTATGGTATTTAAGAGATATTGGAATCGTAGGTGTGGGGGCAATCATTGGAGTGATTGCCATTTCTCATGCCAATTTTTATATGCCAATGGCATTAGTAGGGTGCTATGCTTTTTTAACTATCCGTATGGCTGATACCAGTATCTTTGATTTTTTATCATATGCCTTTGCCTTCTTTATATTTTCACAACAGTTATATAAATGGCATTTTACAGGTGAAATAAAAACACCCTTGAATACAGAAAACAGGAAAAAGAAATGGAGGCTATGATGAAAAGAAAGAAGAAAACAGAGAAGAAAGATACCGTGAAAAAGAAAACAAAGAAAAATAAAAAAGTATCCAGTACAAGGATGCTAATCAATACTAAGACGATTACCGATTACAGTTTAAAACTGTTTAATGGAGAGGAAGTCGTCTTTTTTGTTGTTCAGCCACAAAATCTTTCTGTTATGTCAAAAGAAAACATAGGTGCAAAGATATTTGCACTTACAAATGTTGTAAAAGGACTAAATGATATTGAAATTATCTGTCTGAACAGTCGAGATAATTTTGAAGAAAACAAATATTTTCTGAAAAAAAGAATTCAGGAAGAAACAGAAGAAGTTGTTATCAAGCTTCTTAAAGAAGATCTGTATCATTTGGATAAGATTCAAACACAGACAGCAACAGCACGACTTTTCCTGATCGCTGTTCGTATAAAACCTGATGATCAGTTAGAAGTACATTCTTTGATCCATCGTATTGAAAAACTCATTCGTATGCAAAATATCTCTGTAACACGAGCAGATAAGGAAATGATTAAAAGAATGTTGGCTGTCTATTTTGAACAGAATGTTACGACAAGTCAGTTTGAAGATTATGATGGAAAGAGGTGGTATGATGGCATTCAATAAATTATTTGGTAAATTCAAAAAGGCTGAAGTTGAAGATGAAGAAGAAATCAAGGTGCAGGATTATCTTGATATGATTGCACCTTCAACAATACGTTTCTATACAGAATATTTTATTTGTGGCAACAGCTACAGAAGTGTCTGGGCATTACGAGAGTATCCAACCTCTACAGATGAACAGGCACTTTTACGTTATATGGGTGAAAAAGACGGAATCACCTTGCATATTTATGCCAGACAGGTCACTTCTGCAGAAGAAAAGAAGATCATTGGGAATGCAGCTAATAAAAACAGGCTCAGACAAAGCAATACGCAAGATCTAAAAGAAACAGTAACTGCTCAAAGCAATCTTAATGATGTTATTGAACTGATTGCCAATATGCATCGAAACAGAGAACCACTTGTTCACTGTGCTGTTTATTTTGAGTTGATTGCTGACAGCTATGATGAACTTAAACTTATTCAGACTGAAATGATGACAGAACTTGTGCGAAGCAAGTTGAATGTTGATCGTCTTCTTTTAAGACAGAAAGAAGGATTTCTAGCGGTTACTCCATCGGGATATGATGGATTCAAGGAGCAGTTTGAACGTGTTCTTCCAGCATCAAGTGTTGCAAATCTTTTCCCATTTAACTATTCAGGTAAGACAGATCCGCATGGAATTTATATAGGTCACGATAAATTCGGAAGCAATATTATTGTTGATTTCAATGAAAGAAGTGATGACAGAACAAATGCCAATGCTCTTATTCTTGGAAATTCAGGACAGGGAAAATCGTATCTTTTAAAACTTTTACTGTTGAATTTAAGAGAACAGGGAATGTCTTTAATAACGCTAGATCCTGAACATGAATATGAAGAAGTAACCTATAATCTTGGCGGTATTTTTATTGATATGATGGCAGGACGATATATCATTAATGTTCTTGAACCAAAACAATGGTCAGAAGATATAGAAGATTCAGGCGAAGATGATGTTCCTGTTGCATTTAAACAATCAACGGTTCTTGCACAGCATATTTCCTTTTTAAAGGATTTTTTCAAGACATATAAGGCGTTTACAGAAGAGCAAATCGATACGTTAGAAATTATGTTGGTAAAGGTCTATCAAAGATTCAACATTAATGAAAAGACGGATCTTAGTGTTCTAGAACATGACGACTACCCTATATTGAGTGATCTCTATGATTACATTGATGAAGAATACAAACATTACAACACAAACAGAAATAACATTTATACAAGAGAATCACTGCGTGAAATATTGCTTTTATTAAATTCAATATGTGTGGGAAGTGACAGTCGTTTCTTTAATGGGCATACCAATATTCATTCACAAAAGGTTGTGACTTTTGGTGTTAAGGATCTTTTACAGGCAAATAAGTCTTTAAAAGATGCGATGCTTTTTAATATCCTTTCCTATATGTCCAATGAGCTGTTGAAAAGAGGGTATACAGTAGCTTCAATCGATGAACTTTATCTTTTTTTAACAAATACAACAGCAGTAGAATACATTAGAAATTTTATGAAGCGTGTTCGAAAAAAGGAAAGTTCTGTTATTTTAGCTTCTCAAAATCTGGAAGATTTCAATATTGAAGGAATCAGAGAACTAACAAAACCATTGTTTTCAATACCAACACATACGTTCCTGTTCAATGCAGGAAATACGGATGCAAGATTTTATATTGATACGTTACAGCTTGAAGAAAGTGAATATGAACTTATTAAATATCCACAAAGAGGTGCCTGTCTTTATAAATGTGGAAGTGAAAGATACAACCTTATTGTTCATGCACCAGATTATAAATCAAAACTGTTTGGTGATAAAGGCGGAAGATAGGATGATGAATATCCATGAAAAGTCAGCGTTTTGGAATAGAAATAGAAATGACAGGTTTAACAAGAAGAAGCGCTGCTTTGATTATTGCTAAACATTTTGATACAGGTTTTAGGCATGAACGTGGTGTATATGATACCTATTCTGTCTGTGATCAAGACGGAAGAAAATGGAAAATTGTACGAGATGCCAGTATTACACCGCAATGTGGAAATCGATTTGATTATGATCCTGATTATAAAGTCGAGGTTGTTTCGCCTATCTGTCATTATGAAGATATTGAAACGATACAGAGCATTGTTCGTGAATTAAGAAGGAATGGTCATGCTAAAGTCAATGAAAGCTGTGGAATTCACATTCATGTGGATGCTTCAAAATACACTGCCAGATCATTAAGAAATATTGCAAATATTATGTATTCAAAAGAGGATCTTATCTTTAAAGCTTTAAAGGTAAGACCGCAAAGAGAAGTACAATTCTGTAAGAAAATAGATGATGATTTTTTAGAAATGCTCAATCGAAAAAAGCCAAAGGATATTGAGGAAGTTGAAAATCTCTGGTATGACGGAAATACCAGCAGAAAATATGAACACTATGATGATTCGAGGTATCATGCCTTAAATTTTCATAGTGTTTTTTCAAAGGGAACAATAGAATTTCGGATGTTTAATGGAACACTTCATGCAGGTGAAATCAAGACCTATATCCAGTTTTGTTTGGCAATATCTCATCAGGCATTGGTTCAAAATAAAGCAAGCAGAGTTAAGACACATTCGTCAAATGAGAAATATACGTTCAGGACTTGGCTTTTACGACTTGGACTTATTGGCGATGAATTTAAAACAGCACGACATCATCTTTTAAAAAATCTAGATGGATGTATTGCATGGAAAGATCCACAACAGGCAGTTATGCAAAGAGAAAGATTGCAAAGTGCACAGGAAACAAATAATGAATCATTGGAAGATGTTCAAGAAGAACTTGGAATGCACATGCAACAGATGTAAAGGAGGAACAGAAAAGAATGAAATATTATGTGGCTTATGGCAGTAATTTAAACAGGGAGCAGATGGCACACAGATGTCCAGAGGCTAAACTGGTTGGAACAGGTATGTTGTCAAATTATGAAATGGTGTTTAGAGGAAATAAAAGTAATGCAGTTGCGACTGTAGAACCAAAAAAGGGAATGGAAGTACCTGTAGGTATTTGGGAAATTTCAGAAAACGATGAGCATTTCCTTGATCGCTATGAAGGTTATCCACACCTCTACGAAAAGAAAAATTTGAGAATTTCTAATGGAACAATTACAACTGAGGCGATGGTTTATGTGATGAATGATGGTTATGAATATGGAGTACCAGGTAAGGAATACTATGAAATAATCAAGCAAGGATATAAGGACTGTTCCCTTGATGAAAAGTATTTAGATGAGGCTGTTGAAAAAATGAAAGAAACTGTTTTAAATCAAACAGAAGCAGCAATGTATCCTTATGGTTATAGAGATGTCAGACAGTAATGAAAACAAAACTTATAAAGTTAGCTCTGTCTTTTTTTAGCAGTGATGATGGCAGGAAGTTTGTCAGAAATGTAGCTGTTGTTATTATTTCACCTTTTGTTGCTATTACTGTTTTAATTGGTGCTATTTTTTCAGATGGTATTTCATTCAATCACAATCTTGTAACGGATCTGTTTGAAGGCAATCCAATTAGTGAACTTACAGGTGAAATGAAGCAATATGTTCAGGAAATACAGGATGGACTTGTGTTGATTGACAGTCATATTGACAAAATTAATCAGACTTTTACAAATGGATCATCGCTTAATATTTATCAGGTCAAAGGGTATTTTATTGGTTATATGGTTTCTTCACAGCATAAAGTATTTTCAGATGAAATGGCAGAGGCATGGGTCAACAGTTTTACAGAGGGTGAAGAAGTCAAAGTCCCTACTTCTGTAAACGCCGTCATCTATGCCAGTCTAGAAAAGAACCTGAATGAAAAACTGCTGAAAGATACAAAAAAGTCAATGGAAACCTGTTATGGTGCATTGATTGGAAATGACGGAAAAACAGTCACAACACTTTCCAAAGAGCAGATGGATGAACTGATTAAAAATATGCCTGAAGATACAAGTGAAATCAGAAAGAAAATAGTGATGCAGGCTGCGGATGCTGTTGGAAAGATACCTTATTACTGGGGTGGTTCTGCCAAGTGTGCAGGATATGATGGTAATGATTTTGGAGTAACTGTTGCTCCAGACAGCAAAGGAAGAAATAAAAAAGGACTGGATTGTTCACATTTTGTAGACTGGATCTATTGGACTGTTATGAACAATAATCTTGGCAATACAAATACATCAGGACAGATAAAAATGTGCAAGAAAATAGCAAAGCAAGATCTCAAAGCGGGGGATCTTGCCTTTTTAATTAACAAATCAGGAAAGACAACTCATGTGGGAATCTATGCAGGAAAGAATGCAAAAGGTGAAGCTGTGTGGATACATGAAAACAGTAACGACAGTAATGTTGCTATGAATACTGTGTCTTACTGGAGTGGTTATTACAGACTGAATATGATGGAAGGAAGATAGCAATGAATGAACAAAATGAATTTATAAAGAACTACTTGCATACAGAATATGTTGGCTGTTTAAAAACGGATCATGAAAAATGTATAGATCTTCAGTATGAAGAAATTGGAAACTTTGTACAGAATGCAGGGATGTTTGGTGATCTTGAAATCTCTATAAAGCACAATGGCTTGGTACTGTTTGATACAAATGGTATTTATATCAATAAGGTGTTTCCTAATACAGAATATTCCAGAGATTATCTTATGGAACTTATCAATTCTGTTGCGATGCAACTTCAAAGTGATTTTGATGATGGAGATATAGGACATCCAACAGGCAAAGTCAATGAGTTTATTAAAGAAAATTTTCAAGTTGATCTGTTGAATATCGAACAGGAAAATAAAATAAATTTTAGTTTGCAAATGTAAGGAGGTGAGGAAAATGAATCAAGATAAAATTAAGGAAATCAGACAGAAATATCCAAAGGGAACAAGGATCATGCTCAATTCTATGGACGATCCTCACCATCCTGTACCCTCTGGAACATTAGGAACTGTAGAAACAGTTGATGATATTGGAACAATCCATATGAAGTGGGATAATGGACAAAGTTTAGGTCTTATCGTAGGTGAAGACAGCTTCTATGTTATTGAAAGTGTTCAAAATCAAGAGAAAATACGAGAAGCCGATGAAAAAATACGTGTACTCGTTGTTGAGCCAATGAAAGAACCAAAGGTTGAATATATAGAAAATACATTGGATGATATGCAAAGAGTTGTTGGTGGTCTGATTGAAGAAATCAACTTGAATGATAATACTGTTCTTGTCTGTAACGAGGAAGGAAAACTTATGAATTTACAGGCAAACAGACGTGTTGGCAGAGATGTTATTGCTGGCACTTTTTTTATTGCAGGAGATGATGGATCAGAAGATCTAATTTCTTTAACCGATGAACAGGTCAATGAATATAAAGAAAGATTTCATGAATTAGAGGAAATCGAACAGCAAGAAGTGTTTGAAAAAATTGAAATAACGATAAGGGGGTTTTAAAAATGGTTAAACAAAAAGAGATAAAAATAAAATATCCTGAAGCAAGAGTTCGAGCAATCAACTCAAATCTTGCAAAGAAAAATACAACAATTGAAGTAGAAATTATGGAAAGCTTGAATCAAATCTATAAAAAGCACGTCAAACCAGAAGTCAGAGAATTCATTGAAGAATTAGAATGAGATGAACCTGTCGTTAGTAAAAAGCCTAGAACAATCATTGAGGAACAGCCGTAAATCAATGTATCAAGGAGTGTTTGGCGGTAAATTTTGATCGTGTGCGCTTTTTATAGAAATATGGAATAAGTATGCCAATTTTATTTGTTTAAAAACGTGTGCCCTTATTTTAAAGATTTTTCAAAACAGATGGATAGAATGTCCAATTTGGATTGAAAAATAAGGGCAACTTTTAAAAGATGTGGCGTGTGCAGGTTAAAGAAGCGACGTCGCTTCACCTTACAACAACGGGCAATGCCCGTTGTTTCAAAGAAGTTCACAAAAGAAAAACAACGTCATTATTGAAGACAGTGCGTCAATAGTGGCGTTGTACATCAAATGTTCTCCTAGAAACATCAGGAGATAACAGGTCGTCAAAAACAGCGTAAGCAGAATTTTGACGAAAACTGTAGTTTGAAAATATGTGATATGTTATAATCATAAATGGAACAGCCGTATACGGTAGGTGGTTATCCTTGGTCGTCATGACGAAGGTACGCAATCCTTCGAAATTCATATTCCTAGAAGTTTTGGGAAAATCTGAAAAACGGAGGTGATGCGAATGACAACATATGAAACAGTCATGGTAGTGTTAACTTGTTTAACACTTGTCGTGTCTTTAATGATGCTTGTTATTAAATTACTTCTTATCATAATTGATAAAAGTGAAAAAAAATAACTACCTCAGCCTCTGGAAAAGTATGAGTTAGTTATTTTAACAAAAATACAAAATCCAAGGATAGCCGCTTACTGGCAGTTCCTTTTTTCAACTACATTATAGTTTATACAAAACTGAAAGTCAATATACCAGTGTATTGAGAATAACTACCTATTAACTACCTATGCACTACCTACGACACAAATGGGGTCATTTTTGATTGCTTGAAAATTCAAGAATATTTGATGAAAAAATGAATGTAAAATTATAAACAGAATAATAAAATTGATAAATTTAAAATTATATATAATAGAGAAAAACGGATACAAAGGTATCCTTTTTTTATTGGAGGAAAATAAAATGTGAATAAGAAAAGAACAACGATTTGGCTAAGTCAAGATGTGATGGACAGACTGGATGAAATGACAAAAACAGATGACAGCAAAAGTCGAAGTGAGTTTATTGAAAGAGCAATTAAGTTTTATGATGGGTACAATCGTTCAACGTTGGAAAATCAGTATTTGCCTGTTGCTATTTCAAGTGCAGTTCAAGGAACTGTTAAATCAAGTGAAGATCGTATTTCAAAATTGCTTTATAAAAATACAGTAGAGCTTTCAATGGTTATGAATGTTCTTTCAGCAATAGCTGATGTTGATAATGATACTCTAAAAAAATTGAGAGTGAAATGTATGAATGAAGTTAAAGCAACTAATGGCAAGATAAGTTTTGAAGATATAAATAAATATCAAAAAGGTTCCTGATTTATAATAGCTATATAAAAACTGATGTGATAGTATGTCGCCTAGAAAGGAATGATCTACATGTCAAAACAGGATGAATTTATAAAACAGCTTTATTATGGAGATGATCTATTCTATGAAAATACTAGAAAGGATTCTTCTAAAAAATGTGAATTAAATAAAATCAGAGAAGAAATTCATAAAAAAATTATGAAGGCATTGATACAGGTATATGGTGAGGAAGAAGCAAACAAAATAAATGATGAATGGATAGGATGTTCATCAGAAATAGAACTTGAAAATGAAATAGTTATTTTCAAAGAGGCGTTATATTTAGGATATGATCTTGCAGATGTATTTTTTAATAGAAGATAGGAAGTATATGTTAGGAAACTTTAAAAAGGTTTCCTTTTTATTTGGTAAAGATTATGGTAAGAATTATTGTTAAGTCAGGATACATGAAAGGTAAAAGTCATAAAGAATATTACGTGAATTATATTGCTACCAGAGAAGGTGTAGAAAAGTTCAAAAGTGATTATGGAAATATGAATGCAACAAAGAAACAGCAGAAACTTATTCAACAGCTTATAAAGGATTATCCAACTGCAACAGGAATGTTTGAATATAATGATTTCAAAGAAAATCCAACAAGAGAAAATGCCAGTGAATTTATATCGAGTGTGATTGATACTAATCTTGATGATATTACAACAAAGGAAAATTATATAGATTATATTTCACATCGTCCTAGAGTAGAAAAACTTGGTGAGCATGGTTTGTTTTCAGATGCAGGTCTTCAATTTGAACTGAGTGATGTTGTCAAAGAAATAGGAGAACATGAAGGCAACGTCTGGACACATATCATTTCTATAAAAAGAGAGGATGCTACCCGTTTAGGCTTTGATTCAGTTCAAAGCTGGATGTCACTTTGTCAGGAAAAAAGAAATGATCTGGCAAAGGCAATGAAAATAGATCCGAACAATCTCAAATGGTTTGCTGCTTTTCATAATGAAGGTCATCATCCTCATATTCATATGGTTACCTATTCAAAGAATCCTAAAGAGGGTTATTTAACTAAAAAAGGAATAGAGTCAATCAGAAAACAGTATGCTGGAAGTATTTTTAAAAATGACCTTTTACATATTTATAAGAATCAGACTGCCAACCGAGATGAAATAAAAAAATACAGTAAGGAAAAAGTCGTTGAAATTTTAAATGAAATGGATCATGAACATTTTGACAGTTCGCAGATCTTTAATGATCTTTTAAAACTCAAAATGAGCTTGAAAGATTATCATGGAAGAATGATGTATGCCTATATTCCAAAGGAATCAAAGCAGATCATCAACGATATTTTAAGAGAACTTAAAAAGGATGAAAATATAGCACAGCTATACGAACAATGGTACCTGTATAAACAACAAGTCAATGAAACATATAATGACACTATCTTTGAACGTTTACCACTACTTGAACAAAAAGAATTTAAAAGCATCAAGAATATGATTTTAAATATGGTCATGCAGGATTTTGAAGATATTAAAAATTTTGGCAATAGTGAATTGGATGATGTGACTAATGAAACAGGTATGGAATTTAATGAAGAAAATAGTTTGTTAGAAGAATATAAAATAAGACGTGACTATAGAAAAATAGGTGATATCAATTTAGCAATTAAAAACAATGAATTTGAAATGATTCCAGAAAGTATAGAATGGCTTGAAAAATGTGAACTTCCATTAGCTAAATATATACTTGGTAAAATCTATCATGATGGATTCTATATAGATCGTGATTTGGACAAGGCAATAGAATGTTATAAACAAAGTGGTGATAACAAATTTGCTTATAACCGACTTGCAAATATCTATAGAGAATTAGGAGATAATGATTTGTATGTTCATTATCTTTATCAGTCGGCAGATGAAAATTTTTCAGTAGCACAATTTAAAATTGGTAAAATTCTTGTTGAAGGTGAAGTTACTGAAAAGAATGTGGAGCAGGGAATTTATTATTTGAATAAAGCCTGTGAATATAGAAATGAATATGCACAGTATTATTTAGGCAAAATGTACCTTTTAGGAAAAGATGTTGAAAAGGATAAAGAGAGAGCTATAGAGCTATTAACATTGGCCGCTGAAAATGGAAATGAATACGCTCAATATTTTTTAGATCATATAGATGATATAAAAGAAGTTCCATTAAGTATGATGACAACAAGAATGTTTCGTCATATTGGAAGAATCATTGAAAATGAGTTGCCAATAAGAAATACGATTCTTAAAGGAGTCGAACATAAACTCAAACAGAAATTAATAAGAAAACGAAGTGCAACGGGTCATAAGGAAGATGATCATTCACTTCGTTTTTAATTTGAAGAAAAAGGTGAAAGATATGAAGGATAAAATTAAAAGCATTACGCATATACAAAAAGATGAGTCTATGAAAGTAAAGTCAATTAAAGGCAAAAAGCAAAACAAAAAGAAAAAAGCAAGGAGGCATCAGTAATGGCAAGAATGTTCAGTGAAGAACAGATTGCAATGGCTAATTCAGTTGATATTGCATCTTTTCTTCAAATGCAAGGTGAAGCACTCATAAAATCAGGAAAGGATATGAGATGGGCAAGACATACAAGTATTACCGTAAGAGGTAATCGCTTTTATGATTGGAAGGCAGAAGCAGGTGGTTATCCAATAGCATTTGTTCAAAGATATTTTAACTATAATTTTAAGCAGGCTGTGGAATTTCTTCTATCCAATGTGGGTGATCTTCAAATGTCAGTTCCTTATGAAAAAACAGAGAAGGCAGAGTTTAAACTTCCTGAAAAAAATGAAACTTTAAACAGGGTCTATGGATATCTTTTGAAAACAAGATTTCTTGATAAGGAAGTCATTGATGAATTTGTAAGAAATGGTTTGATCTACGAAGATAAGGAATATCACAATGCTGTATTTGTTGGTTTGGATGAAAATGGCGTAGCTCGTCATGGACATAAAAGAGGTACTGCAACTTATGGTAAAAATCAATCATTTAGAGGAAATATAGAAGGCTCTGATCCACTATATCCATTTCATTATAAGGGATCATCCAATAAGGTCTATGTTTTTGAAGCACCTATTGATATGCTTTCTTATATTTCTTTAAACAAAGAGAATTGGATGGAAAACAGTTATATTGCTTTGAATGGACTTTCTAAAATAGGACTGAATCATTTTTTAGATGTTCGTCCAAATATTAATGAAATTTATTTGTGTCTGGATCATGATATTGCAGGTATCGAAGGTGCAGAGAGAATAAGTGATTTTCTAAATGAAAAAGGCAGTTACACTATTTCATGTATTCGAGCAAGAAACAAAGATTTTAATGAAGATCTGAAAGAACAAAATAATGTTGAATTTATTAAATCAACGGACAGTCCCAAATATCAGGAAGCAATGAAATATGTTTCAAATATCAAAAGTGATTTTAAAACAATTGTAAAAGACAAATTTCAAGAAGATGAATTTGATTCGCTTTTTGCCAAGTTTTATTATTCTTTTAATGGAAAAGAACCACGAGATGATTTTAAGTTTCAGGCACAGTTGGATAGACTTTTAAAAATGGCAATGATCTATGAACATTCTCTTTTAGGATTCTCTCATCCATTATCAGATAATTCACCAGTCTGGTCATATTTAAAACAGGATTATAGAAGTTATAGGGACAATGGAAATACAAAAAAGATGTTTGAAAATGTTTGTCAGTCAGTAGCTGACTATAAAAACTGTGTTAAAGAAAATAACAGAAATAATCTAGTAAAGGCTTGTAGAAATTTATCTGCAGGTCTTTTTTATATGGATGTTCATTATAGAAGGGAGATTTATAAAACCATGGAAAATAAACAGGCATATGGTCTTCTTGAAGAAGAACGACCAAAGGCAAAGATGATAGGTGAAGATGGAAATATTTTTAATCTTATGGGTATTGCTTCAAGAACATTGAAAAGTGCAGGGTATGAAGAAAAAGCCAACGAGATGTTTGAAAGAATAACTTTTAATGCGAAAAGCTATGATGAGGCTTTGAATATTATCAGTGAATATGTTGAACCAGTTGAAAATTATGAGGAGTCTTTTCAAATGAAAGGATTTGAATGAATAGGTGAAGAAGGTGAGAAAAAAAGATGACAAAATCACAAGGAATATTTATAGCGTTTGGTATTTTATTTTTTCTTTTTATAGGATGTGCTGTGTATTTTAATGGAAACTATAATCTGAATAAGATCAAATCGAAAACAGTCGGTGATGGACAATATGGAACAGCTCGATTTGCGACAGATAAAGAGGTTCATCAAAGCTTGAAATATATTGAATTTGACAGTGTGAAGTGGAGAAAAGGCATTGATCTTCCGAAATCACAGGGATTGGTTGTAGGAAGTAAAATAAACCTTGGAAAAACATTTGGATATGTTGATTGTGATGATATTCATTTATTGATGATTGGTGCTGCTGGTGTTGGAAAAACAGCCCATTTTTTATATCCAAATTTAGAATATGCCTGTGCCAGTGGTGTCTCTTTTATAACAACAGATACAAAAGGTGATCTGTATCGTAATTATGGTGGAATTGCTCATGACTATTATGGGTACAATATTTCAGTTATTGACTTAAGAAATCCTCTTTTTTCAGATGGAAACAATATGCTTCATATGGTCAATAAATATATGGATCAGTACAAACAAAACAGAAATGATTTGTCTTTAAAAGCCAAGACAGAAAAGTATGCCAAAATAATTGCTAAAACAATTATCTTTTCTGATGGAGAAAGTGCATCAAGCTATGGTCAAAATTCATTCTTTTATGATTCAGCAGAGGGACTTCTTACAAGTATCATCTTAATTATTTCTGAATTTTGTGATGACGGAGAAAGACATATCGTCAGTGTATTTAAACTTGTTCAGGATCTGTTGAAACCTTCTGGAATAAAAGGGAAAACACAGTTTCAGATTTTGCTTGATTATTTGCCTGACAACCATAAAGCAAAGTGGTTTGCTGGTGCTGCTTTGAATACAGGAGAACAGGCAATGATGTCTGTTCTTTCTACTGTTTTATCTCGTTTAAATGCATTTATTGATTCTGAGATTGAACAGATATTGTGTTTCGAAACCACAGTTGATATAGAGAAATTCTGCAGTGAAAAATCTGCAATCTTTTTAGTAATGCCTGAAGAAGATAATACAAAACACTTTTTGATTTCTCTTTTTATTCAACAGTATTATCGTGAAATGTTGGCTTGTGCTGATAGTCAGGGTGGAAGATTAAAAAGAAAGGTTATTATGTATTTAGATGAAATTGGAACTATCCCTAAAATTGAATCAGCAGAAATGATGTTTTCGGCATCCAGATCAAGAAATATTTCCATAGTGGCAATTATTCAATCATTGGCACAGTTAGAAAAGAATTATGGAAAAGAAGGAGCGAGTATTATTGTGGATAACTGTCAGGATACACTATTTGGCGGTTTTGCACCTAATTCAGAAACAGCGAAAGTAATGAGTGAAAATCTTGGATCAAAGACTGTCATGAGTGGATCAGTTAGTAAAGGGAAAAATGATCCATCACAGTCTTTACAAATGATAGAAAGATCTCTTATGACAACAGATGAATTAAAGAGCATGCCCAAAGGTCATTTTATTTTGATGAAGACAGGAATGCATCCAATGAAAACAGTATTAAGATTATTTATTAAGTGGAAGATAAAATTGGACAAGGAATATCAGGTTAATCAAAGAGTACAAAGAGAAGTTAAATATGCTGATATCGATAAGATTACATCAATCTTGAAATATAAATTTGAAAAGGATGACAATATAAAACTTGATATAAAAAAGATAATAAATGAGGCGGGTGTTAAAGTTGAATAAGGATTATATGTATTTTTATACAAAAGTATCAAGTGCAAATGTAACACCGTCAGGAAGAATGGTATATAGAGCATTACTACGATACGCAAACAGGAAAACATGGTCTTGTTTTCCATCAGTTAAAACAATTGTCAATGATACAGGACTTTCGGAAAGAACAGTAAGAAAGCAAATAAAGATACTTGTAGAAGAAGAACTCATAATAAAAATCCCAAGAAAAAGAGAAAACAATGGAAATACATCTAACATGTATTTTTTTAATTAATCTTTATCTTGGGATAACTGTAATTATATAAGTGCATAGGGATGGTGCAATTGAGACATCCCTGTAACTAGTTTTTTAATGAATATATTACAGGAAGAATGCTATAATATAGACAGTTTTTATTTTATAGAAAGAGGTGGTAAAGTTGTTATTGAACAGTAAAAGTATTTTAAATTGTAATGAGGAAGAAGAAAAAGAACATAACAATGAAATAGAAGAAATATCAAAAATGATATATTCATTACCAAATTATGATTGTGCAATTATAATAAAGTATGTAGATAAAGCAAATGAAAAAAGAAAAGAGGAGATACTATCTTGTAATATGCACGATTATTTAGATATGTTAGAATATATTGATATAAAAAATGGTATTGATTTAGTGATAGAAGATAATAATATTTTTTCGATTCATGCGTATGGGCAATGTTATAAGTTGAAAGATGATTTTCATTTTGTTGAAACAAATATTTACATTATGCCTTATGATGAAAATAGAGATTTTATAGATATATCTAATTTTTTAGTAGCAAATAAAGAAATGAAATTTGGATTTATTAGTACATTAAATTAATATAAAAAATTACAAAAAATCCTTCTCATAGACTTGAAAATCATTTATAATGGTGCAGAAGGTGATTGATTTGGGAACAAAAGAAAGGCTAACATATATAAGTTTATTTAGTTCTGCTGGAGTTGGTTGTTTTGGGTTTAAAAAACAAGGATTCAAGTGCATTGCGACAAATGAACTTGTGGAACGAAGAATTGCAGTTCAAATAGCAAATAATAAATGTGATAGTTCTTCTGGATATATTTGTGGTAGTTTAAAAGAATCTAGCGTAAAACAAAGAATTTATGAAGAGTTGAAAAAAGAAAAAATTGAAGATTTAGATGTTTTAATTGCAACGCCTCCTTGCCAAGGAATGTCTGTTGCTAACATAAAAAAATGATGGTGATAAGAGAGATTCTTAGTTGTCGAATCAATAAATATGGTAATTAAAATAAAACCTAAATATTCATTTTGAAAATGTTCCAGCATTTATGAAAACAATATGTACAGATAATGATGGAAATGATAAGAGTATAGGTGAAGCAATATCTGTGAATTTAGGAAACAACTATGCAATCAGTAGCCAAGTGCTAAACTTTAAAGATTATGGGGCATGCTCAAGTCGAACTGAGATGTTTAGTAATAGGTGTTAGAAATGATTTGAGTCAATATATATCTCCAATTGAATTATATCCGTCATATGAAAAGGAAAAGACATTAAAAGAAGTAATTGGAAATTTAAAAGTTTAAGAATATTGGAGAAATTGATGATAAAGATATATATCATAATTTTAGAAAATATCCTGAACATATGAGAAGTTGGATATCTGGATTAGATGAAGGAAAATCGGCTTTTGATAATGAAAATCCTTTAGAAAAACCGCATAGAATTATAAATGGAGAATATGTTTTAAATAAAAGAAAAAATGCAGATAAATATACAAGACAGTATTGGAATAAAGTTGGTCCATGTATACATACAAGAAATGATCAATTGGCAAGTCAAAACACAATTCATCCATCGGATGATAGGGTGTTTAGTATACGTGAATTAATGATGATGATGACCATTCCCGATGATTTTTAAATGGACGGATGAT
>ENA-OQHL01000456-OQHL01000456.1-human-gut-metagenome-genome-assembly--contig:-NODE-456-length-29016-cov-5.246945_pt1 | contig 29016 bp, 19 predicted proteins | sample MGYA00242565_ERZ504723 | MGnify/ENA primary metagenome ERZ504723 (study PRJEB26092, sample SAMD00036211) | human gut metagenome | host: Homo sapiens | study: EMG produced TPA metagenomics assembly of... | reverse complement strand
GAAGATGGGAAGGCTGATCATGGACTACGATGTAGGATTCATGGCATTGACTCCTTCCAGGCTTAAAGCCTACCAGAATGATCAGGTATTTCTGCGCTCCCTGTCCCATATAGAGACGCTGATCTGCGGCGGGGAGGTCCTGGTACCGGACACTTATCTTAAACTGCGGGATTATACGCCGGCAACCCTTTATAACCAGTATGGTCCTTCGGAGGCAACCGTTGCTGTTAGCCATGCGGCAGTGGACGGAAAAGGGCCGGTTACGATCGGACGCCCCTTGCTAACTGCAGGATCTATATTCTGGATGAAAACAGGAATGCGCTTCCAGTGGGATCTGCCGGAGAATTGTATATTGGCGGGGAATGCCTGGCGAGAGGGTACCATAACCGGGAGGAACTGACCAGGGAACGCTTCGTAGAAGATCCATTTATGGAAGGGCAGCGCATGTACAGGACGGGCGACATCGGAAAATGGACGGAAGATGGAAGTATCCTGTATCTTGGCCGCAATGACAGCCAAGTGAAACTGCTGGGACATAGAATCGAACTGGCGGAGGTAGAGTCCGTATTAGGGAGGCATCCGCTGGTAAACGCGGTTGCAGTGACCGTATACGAGAACCAGCTGATCGCCTATTATATGGCGAAAGAGGGACTGGAAGGGGAGGCCCTTCTTTCCTATGGAGCTCTTTATCTGCCTAGGTATCTGCAGCCGGTATATGCCGCAAGGGTAGAAGAATTGCCGGTGACCGGTAATGGAAAGATTGATGTTGGAAGGCTTCCGAAGCCGGAATTACCCGACATGGAAGAAGCCCCGGCTGATGAATGGGAGGAAAAGATTCTTGCCATCTGGCAGCGGATATTAGAAAAGCCCGGCCTTGGCATTCATTCGGATTATTTCTTGTCCGGAGGGGATTCCCTGAATGCGGTATTTATGCTGACCGAGACAGAGAAAGAATTCGGGAAAGTGATTCAGATACAGGATCTGTATGCTAATAGCACGGTGAGAAGGTTTGCCTGCCTCCTTCGCGGAGCTGGTATTGAAGATAGCATCCTAAAAGGCCGCAGGATTCCGAAGGCAAGGGAGAGAGGCTGGTATCCGCCGACTCCGGTACAATCCGGATTCTTCGTAATGCATAGTCAGGATGCCACAAAGGTAGGCTACAATATGCCAGCAGCCTTCAAGGCCAGCGCCTGGCTGGACTTTGGGCGCCTGGAGCAGGCAGCGGCCCGGATGATAGAAGAGGATGAATTGCTGCGGACACAGTTTGAGATGCAGGAGGGAAAACTGATTGCCAGGGTAAGCAGCCAGGCTGACTTTCAGTTAGAATGGATGGAGTGCGGCCGCATAGAAGAAGCCATGGAACGGTTTGTCCGGCCGTTTGATCTGGGAAAGGCGCCGCTTTTCAGGGCAGCAATGGTGAAGGCGGAAGGAAATGAGCCTTATATCATCATTGACATGCACCATATTATATCGGACGGAATCAGCAGTCAGATCATATTTGAGCGTCTTCATGACTACTATTGCCAGAAGGAGGTTCATCTGCCCGAACTTTCCTATGTAGACTTTGCGTGGTGGGTAAATGAAAATATGGAGACGGCCGGAGTAAAATGCAGAGAATACTGGAAGAAGATTCTTCCAGAGCAAAATTCCAAAGAGCGCTTTCGGTGCCGGACAGGCCTAGGCCTTCCGAATTCGACGGGGCCGGAGGCAGATATGGATTTGAACTGCCGGAAGAACTGGATGAGAGCCTTAAGATGTATTGTAAGGATAAGAAGATTACGCCCTATATGTTCCTGCTGGGAGTATTCGCTATGATGCAGGGGCGTTTTGCCTGCGAAAATACCGCGGCCATAGGCTCTCCATTTTCAGGAAGGCGTAATCCGGGACTTGAGAAGATGACGGGCGTTTTCGTCAATACGCTCCCAATCTTCCTGGATGTCAAGGGGGGCCAGACGATAGAAGATTACTTTGGGAAGGTCAGGAAAATGGTTGCAGGAATTCAGGATTACCAGGATATTTCCTTGGAAGAGATAATTGGCCTGGCCCACGAGCAACGCCAGCAGGGACGCAATCCGCTGTATAGCACGCTATTCAGCCTGACTCCTGTATCACGGCTTACAACGGTCTTAGGCGAGGCAGAACTTTCCTATGTGCCTTATGACACGCATTCGGTCAAGATCGACTTGCATCTGGAGGCTACCTGTATAGACGGTCATTATCGGTTCGCGATGGAATATGCGGCCTGCCTGTTCGATGAAGTGACGGCTGCATTCTATGGAAGATGCCTGATCCAGGGAATACGCGCAGTCCTTAATGGAGGCGTATCCATGGTGGGAGACATTCCATGGCTTGGATACGAGGATCGGCTGAGGCTTGTAGAACAGCCAAACCGTATGCGGACTCCCTATGACTGCGCCACTGTAGATCAGGCAATGGATGATATGGCATATCTGATGCCGGACAAGAGGGCCGTGGAGTGGGGAGAAGGCAGGCATTATACCTTCCGGCAATTGAAGGAGCGGTCGGATAATCTGGCAGCTATGCTGCTTGTTAAAGGAGTCCTGCCGGGAGATAAGGCGGCATTTTTGACCAGGCGAAATGGCGACATGCTGGTAATGATGTTTGGAATCCTGAAGGCTGGGGCCGCATATGTTCCTGTAGATCCGGCTTTCCCAAAGGAACGGATACGATACATGCTCAGGCAGGCAGACGTGAAAGTGGCCGTGTATGACAGGGAGACGGAGCCGTTTGAGGATATACCCTGCCACAAAAAGATGAAAAGAGAATGAAGTTCTGGCAATGTTTCAGCTACAAACAAACATGGGCCTTTGTCTTCGGTAAGTTCATGACTGACGGCGTATGGTGGTTCTTCCTTTTCTGGACTCCGTCTTATCTGAATACACAATTCGGTATCAAAACCTCCGACCCGCTGGGTATGGCGTTGATCTTTACGCTTTATGCAGTGACTATGTTATCTATCTATGGTGGTAAATTACCTACTATCTTCATCAACAGAACAGGTATGAATCCGTATGCAGCCCGTATGAAAGCGATGCTAATCTTCGCCTTCTTCCCGCTGGTTGTACTGTTAGCACAACCGTTAGGTACTGTTTCTCCATGGTTCCCGGTTATCTTAATCGGTATTGGTGGAGCTGCTCATCAATCTTGGTCGGCCAATATATTCTCTACCGTAGGCGATATGTTCCCAAGAACAGCTATTGCAAGTATCACCGGTATAGGTGGTATGGCAGGAGGCGTAGGCTCTATGATTCTTCAGAAAGTGGCAGGTAACTTGTTCGTATATGCTTCCGGAACAACGATGGTTGACGGCAAAGAGGTGGAAATGACAAAAGAATTACTCGAACAAGGAGCACAATTCGTACACCCAGCCATGACATTCATGGGATTCGAAGGCAAACCAGCCGGATATTTCGTTATCTTCTGCGTATGTGCAGTAGCTTATCTGTTGGGTTGGGTTATCATGAAGGCATTAGTTCCGAAATACAAACCTATCGTATTAGAGTAAATCTATTCGAACAGATAGAATCGTTAAAAACAAAGAGTAACTCGTCGCCGAGTTACTCTTTTGTTTTTAACCAATTATTCAAAAAATGAAAAATGAAAAATAAAAAAGCCTCTTCTCACGAAGAAGGCTTTTTAGGTTTACTTATCCTGCATCATCCTCCTGCAAAATTTTTAACCGAAACACTAGAAACAGTGTTTTTGCATTCCTATAATGAAGTATAGTAAACGTTAAGATGAAAAAAAGGGAAGTCTCACGACTTCCACAATTCTTCTAACCTTAAATCTAAATCTCTATGAAAAAAACGTGTTGCAAATATAGGCGTTTGTTCAACATAGAGGTGTTAATGAATTGCATAAAGAGAGAATAAAAACTAACATCTGCAAAATGATGCAATTTTTCAGAAGCTTTCTATTAATTTTAATAAACTTTTATAGAGTGGATTGCGTTCGAGTAGTTCGGAAACTCCTGTAATGAACATCTGTTTTCTTGCACGAGTCAAGGCAACATTCAGTTTCCGGTCGATCAAAACACCCTCTTCTTCCGTCAGATTGGATAGAAATTTTAGTTGGTAAGGGTAGTTGACACAGAAGGAATAGATTATTACATCACGCTCGCTTCCCTGGAACCGTTCTACTGTGTCAACTAGAATTCGGTTCAGAGCTGGAATACCTAATGATTCTATTTCTTTTTTTATCAATGCTATCTGACTCCGGTAAGGGGTAATGATTCCTAAAGTACGGGATTCGTCAAAATCTGCCTGATGATCTTCATAAATGCGAACAGCTAAGTCGGCAACAATACGTGCTTCCGAATAGTTGATCTTTGCAGATGCTCCGGCCTTCTCCGGCACAGAGGGATAAAAAGCCAAACGACAGATAGTATCGGATGATTCTATTTGGTGAGGCAGGCCGACAGGGATCAGACGCCCTCCATAAAAGGCACGATTAGCAAACAAAGCAACTTCCGGATGCATTCGCCCTTGACGGCACAGCATATCGTAGGAGCGATGAACTGTTGCAGTACAGTTCCGGTAGAGGCGTTCAAACAAGGAATCTTTCAGATTGGTCAACCCGATAGACAGTAAAGATTCATCATAAATGGCCGATTGCTCCGTATTTTGCTGTACCACAGCAGGCAGTTGTTTATGATCTCCGATCAACACAAACTTATCTATTGCATCTTTTCCGTCTTCTCCACGTGCACAGAGAATGCCTAACAACTGCGGTTCCAATATTTGGGTAGCCTCATCAATAATGGCTACATCAAAATGCTTCAAACGAAACAGTTCCGGTTTGCCGGAAATAGCCGCTACCGTTCCCACAATAATCCGACAATTCCGGATACGTTCGTACACTTCCGAACGACGGTTACAAGAGGATAATTCATTTTCAATCAGATGCCCGCGGTAGGCTTCATCACATGACAATTCGCTTCCTACACGTATAAAATCAACAGCCGGAGCAATGGAAGCCAGCGACTTGCATATCTCATCGACAGCCCGGTTGGTGTATGAAAGCAAAAGAATCTGCGCATCTTTATCTGCATGAAAAGTCTCTACCATTTTCTTCAGGGCACATGAAGTTTTGCCTGTTCCCGGAGGTCCGATAAGGAGGAAATAATCCTGTGCGGCTTTTGCTTTCAGGGCAATTCGCGTAAAATCGTCTTCCGAACGGGAAATCATGGAATCCAATGATTCATCAAAACGAGGAGGACGCTGTGACAGCAACAAGTCACGACGTTCCTTCCTTGCAGAAAGATAAATATATAACCCCTGATACATCGAGCGGAATGTTGTATCCATTGTATCATGTTCTATCGCATAAAGGCTTTCGGCAGGAAGTACGGATGGGTTCTGCTGGGTAGCACGTAAGCGGATACCTATTTCGTTTTCTGTCAGGTACTCGATATTGCCCTTGAAAACCATTTTATTGGTAACGTTATCTGTATCGCGGTTACGTTCATAAAGGATAATGGCGTCGCCTTGACGGAAATTAGGAAGAGAAGTCTCTGTTTCAAGAGCTTCACTTCTGACAGTCTTACTTGCAGAGGCTTCATTTCCGGTAATATCATTTCCAATAGCTTTATCTCCGGTAATGTCATTTACGGCAGACTCATTCAACAAAGTTTTCCCAGCCTTTTCCTTTTTAAAGAAAGAAAAAGTAAGTCCGGCTTTATGTTCATCGGCAGCATGATTCTCCTTTATTCTCAAATCATAGATGATTTCTCCGGCCTCGCATTTCTCCGCTAATGTAGAAAGCCATAAAGAAGCTGCCCCAGTACGTCCTTCATAATCCACATCACCGGATTTTGAGGTATAAAGTTCCTTTGTAATGAAGTTGTACACCGCATAGAAGTAATTCTTTTCCAGTGGAGAAAGAGCTTTCAGTTTCGATTGAAAGTTATCAATAGAGGGACGCAGATATGTTTCCCAAAAACGTCCTTTCAATCCTCTTTCATTCAAGGTGGAGGCATTGATTTCTTCCAGTTTTTGTGCCGTATATTCCAGACTGTTGCGTAGTTGGACGCCATATTCATCGGCCACAATACGGTTACGCAAGTCAATCACCCGACGTACCATCGCCCACGAAGGACGGGAGGGATAAAGGAGCGGATAACGGGTATAAAGCAAATAGGCTTTCACTTTCCGGTGATCCATTCCCATTGAATATTGCAAGACTGCTTGATAAAGTAACATCTGTACTTTATTATTCTCCTTCGGCTCTACCTTGCCTCGGATAGCGTATTCATCCGCCTTGCCGGATTTCATTTCTATGAAAGAAGACATGTCCCGCTGCATATAGTCGAGACGTCCCTGAAGTCCGAGTGCTTCACAGATATAAGACGGTTCGAGCACGGCATCCGTCTTGTCCAGTTCATAACCGGCTGCATGAAAGGTATCATTGACCGTTTCACGAATATGATCGAAGTGCAGTTTGCAGTCCTCAAAGAATTGGCGTTCTTTCTCTTTGTCGCGCAAATCGGAACAGGCAGCCAGCTCAATAGGATAACGCCGGAAGGCTTTCTGCATACAGGTACGATAATCTATGTCTTCACTCTTCGCATGAATCCATTCGTCCAGGAAAAGATTGGCTATATTTCCCAGTAACAGAGGCCGGGCATTTTCAATCGGTTGAAGGCGGGAAAGAAAATAATTGGCCGGATGATGCCCGTAATCACGGAAACATTCTGCCAAAGAACTGATGTCAAGTAAATAATCCGGTTCGAGTACAATGAAAGAAGGAGTCAGGATTCCCGCCTCATCCACTGCAACATCCAATAAATTGACCTGGGCATGACGCCAAAGCAGTTTGCACGTTTCTGCAAACTCTTCATTGATTTGAGGGATATTATAACGAACTAAATATGGTTTCTCCGAGACTTCGTCCAAGGGAGTCACATACAAATATTGCTCGTCGGCATACTGGAAGCAGACACGCATTCGCTGCACTCGTTCGCGGGCAGGAGGCGCAACCAGGTAGGTAGCATCCGCACGCGGAAGTAGCCGGTATAGTTCCAAGGGAATATCCTCTTCCAGGAGTTTACGAATAAAAAAAGCTAATGTTTTCGCATCGCGCAAGAGTTGTTCCCGGTTGGGCTCCTGCTGGCGGTTCAAGATAGCATTCGAAGTGAGCCGGAAAGTATGCAGCCGGTTCTGCTCTGCAACAGAAAGACCGACCTTAGCCGCCACGAAACTGATTCGTGCGGAAAGGTCGGTCATCTGTAAGCTTTCGTTTTGCATTTGCGCGCGACAAATACGCTCCAGCAAGTCGCGCATTTGCTTATATCCTACGGCAAGATAAGCATCTTCCGTCCGGCAAACTGCTAAAAGGATTTCATAAGATTCTATCGCTTCACTCTTCGGACAGGGCAACTTCATCTCCAGCTTCATCTTCAACTTCCTCTTCTGTTTTCTTCTTGTCCTTTATCATCAAAATACTCATCTCGTACAACAGATAAAGCGGAATAGCAACAACACTCAAGGTGAACGGGTCTCCCGTCGGAGTAATAATAGCAGCAGCTATCACTATGACGACAACCGCATGACGGCGGTATTTCCGCAGGAAGGACTTGTTGACCACTCCCATTAAAGAAAGCAACCATGTAACCAATGGAAGTTCAAAAGCCAATCCCATGCAGAGAATCAGCATCATAAAATTGTCGATATAAGAATTGAGCGACAGGATATTCTCCACTTCCGAACTCAACTGATAAGTAGAAAGGAAACGGAGAGTCAACGGATAAACCATAAAGTAGCCCAACAGTACACCGATGAAGAACATCAGTGTTCCGATAGTCAATGCTTTACGCACGCCCTTTCTCTCATTCGGATAAAGGGCGGGATTGATGAAACGCCATATTTCAAAAAAGATATAAGGCATAGCCGTCACCACCGACATCCAAAATGCTGTCGACATGTGAATAAAGAAAGGAGCAGCCAAGTTGATATTGACCAGCTTCACATAAAATTGTTGCGTGAAGAAGTCATCGGTCAAATCAAATGTTTTACCGATATGCCGTAATAAATCGTAGAATATGAAATCATTGTGGCAAGGCGCAAGTATCACATGGTCGAAGAGGTAGGGCATAGCAATAAAATAGCCTATTGCCAATACAAACCAAACTCCAACTACCCGAAAAAGTACCTTACGCAGTTCGTCCAAATGATCCCAAAAGGTCATTTCTGCCATCCGTATGTTGTGCTCTTTTAGTTCTTAGAAGGATCTACAGGTTTGTCCAACTCGTCTTTAGCCTTGTTTATTTCATCTTTCGCTTCGTTCACACCGTCTTTGAAGCTCTTTACGCCTTTGCCTAATCCGCGCATCAGTTCAGGAATTTTCTTTCCACCAAAAAGAAGAAGGATAACCAAAGCGATAATAATCCATTCGGAACCACTGGGCAAAAAGCCTAACAATAATAAGTTTGTCATAAGTTTATTTGATATAAGAGGTTTTTAATAGTTGCTGCAAATATAATCATTTTCACCACAGATTACACGGATTCACACAGATTTATAGCTTATCTTTCGATTTATTGCTACTATATATTCTCTGCAATCTGTGTGAATCCGTGTAATCTGTGGTGAATTAATCCTGATAATATACCCGTTTCACCCGTGTCGATATACTTGTCAACACTTCATAAGGGATCGTTTCCAGCTTATCGGACAACACCGTAATCGGCAGATCATCACCGAAAATGATAGCCTGATCGCCTTCCCGACAATCAATATCCGTCACATCAATCATGCAAACGTCCATACAGATATTCCCCACATAAGGAGCTTTCTTTCCGTTCACCAGGCAATAGGCGTTGCCGCGTCCCAAGTGGCGGTTCAGTCCATCCGCATAACCAATAGGAATAGCTGCAATGCGGGAAGGGCGTACCAAATGCCCCATCCGGCTATATCCTACCGTATCTTCTTGAGGAACATCCCGGATCTGAAGGATGGTGGTCTTGAGCGTACTTACATTATGTATTATCGAATTGTCTATCGGGCTGACTCCATAAAGTCCGATTCCCAAGCGTACCATATCGTACTGTGCTTCGGGGAAACGCTCGATTCCTGCCGTATTACAGATATGACGGAGAATCTTATGAGAGAAGGCGGCCTGTAATTCTTGCGAACCTTTCTCAAACAATTCAATCTGTCCGCGGGTGAAAGCGTCGAACTGTGACGAATCACTTCCTACAAAATGAGAGAATACCGAACGGGGAATCACCGCACTCTGATTCTTCAGTCGACGGATGAGCAATGGAATATCCTCCACCGCAAAACCCAAACGGTGCATACCTGTATCAAGTTTCACATGAATGGGGAAGTTGGTGATTCCTTCTTTCTCCGCAGCTTTGATGAGTGCGTCGAGCAAATGGAAATTATAGACTTCCGGTTCCAGTTTATAATCAAACATGGTTTTGAATGCGGTAAGTTCCGGGTCCATAATGATAATAGAGGCGGTAATGCCTGCCTTGCGGAGTTCGGAACCTTCGTCAGCAACGGCTACAGCCAGATAATCGACATGGTGTTCCTGTAAACTCTTGGCAATTTCATACGAACCGGCTCCGTAAGCTGATGCTTTCACCATACAGATCATCTTTGTTTCCGGATGGCGAAGCATAGAACGGTAATGGTTCAAGTTGGCTACCATCGCCCCGAGATTTACTTCAAGAATGGTTTCATGCACCTTCAATTCGAGGGCTTCGGATACCAGATCAAAGTTGAACACGCGGGAACCTTTCACCAGAATCACTTCCGAATGAAGCGATTTGAGTATATTGGATGCAAGGAGTGCTTCTGTGTTAGGAAAGAAATAGCGTTCGAGATCATCATCAAAACGGGCGGAACAAGAAGATATCTCCTGCCCTACTCCAATCAGTTTATTAATACCTTTACTCTGTACCAATTGTGCCACACGCCGATAAAGCGTAGCGGTACTTTGTCCGGTTTCCAGTATATCCGACAGGATAAGCGTCCGTTTCAAGCCTTTCTTTTCCGAGCGGCGTACAAGGAAATCGAGAGCAATATCCAATGATGCCAGGTCTGAATTATAGCTATCATTAATCAGTACACAGTTATTCTTTCCTTCTTTCACCTCCAGACGCATGGCAATCGGTTCGAGACGGGCCATCCGCTCGGTTATCTGGTCGGCAGGTGTCATCAGGTAAAGACAAGCTGCCAGACAATTCAGTGCATTTTCAATGGAAGCGTCATCGATGAAAGGAATACAGAAAGTATTATCCATCTCCAGATAACGATAGGATATAACGGTATGATCTTCTTTCTTGGTCACACGGCTGATATACAACGGGCGTTCAATGTCGGTACGGCTCCAGGCAATCTCACGTGCCGTCAGCATTGATTTTGCGACACAATTGCTGATTAACTCGTTATCACCGTTGTAAATCACGACATCACAGTCTTTGAAAAGCGTTAGCTTTTCCATGCATTTCTCCTGCAAGGAGAAGAAGTTTTCCTGATGGGCACCACCGATATTGGTCAGAATACCAATAGTAGGCTTAATCATTCGTTTCAAAGCTCCCATCTCCCCCATCTCGGAAATGCCGGCTTCGAAAATACCCAGTTCGGCTTCTTCAGAAAGTTGCCACACAGAAAGTGGGACTCCGATCTGCGAATTATAACTGCGTGGAGAACGAACGATGCAACGATCCGGGCTAAGCAACTGGTGCAACCACTCCTTCACAATGGTTTTTCCATTACTGCCAGTGATACCAATCACAGGGATTTTAAATTTATCACGATGTGTTTCAGCAAGCTTCTGCAAAGCTTTCAGAGGATTGGGAACGATGAGGAAGTTGAGAGTTGAGAGTTGAGAATTGAGAGTGGGCTGCGCACCATCATGCTGCATAGAACTCTCAACTCTCAACTCTCCATTCTCAACTTCTTTAAAGTCTTCTTCCGTAATTACAAAATTACGTACGCCCCGGTCATATAAATCAGGGATATAACGGGCTCCGCTATTTCGTTTGGTAGTTAAAGCAAAAAAAAGAGTTTCTTCCGGAAAACTCAAAGAGCGGCTGTCTGTTAGCAGCCAATCAATAGTCGCTTTATGTTTGCCCACACGGCGGGCACCGATACTTTTGGCTATGGATTCAATCGCATATGACATAGTTCTGTTTCTTTTTGAAAATCTAAGTACGGGTATTTTCCGATAAGTCGTTCTATTTTTAACACTATTTGTCCTAAAAAGCGTTGATACGCCTCTGACTCGGGATGAAAGGGCTTGTGCGCCAAGTCCCGGCGGATGTCTTGCACAGCTACGATAACCTGCTTTGTTTCAGAAGAAAAGAAGGTTTCGGAGAAGCGTTCCCACAGATAACGAATCGCTAAAGGAGACGGATGCAACATGTCGTCGGCATAGAAGCGATAATCACGTAATTCGTCCAATATGATTTCATAAGAGGGGAAATAGAACACTCGTTCCGGGAACAGTTGTTGCAATCGGTCGATGGCGAGCAGCAGAGTCGATTTGCTTAACTGGTTGGCATGCATCCCGTCGCGTATATGACGGATCGGGCTGACTGTAAACAGCCATTTTAGTTCCGGATTCCGGGCGGCCATTTCGGTGATGAGTGCTGTATAATCTTCTACAATTTCTTCAACAGACAGCCGGTAACGCAAAAAATGACTCTCCGGCAATTGATGACAATTAGCTACCACTTGTCCACTCTCCTTTTGTTTATAAACGTAAGCAGTTCCCATTGTCACCATCAGCCAGTTCAATTCCGGCAGTTTTTTATAAGCATGGTGAAGACGTGAATTTATGGTATTCAATGTCTCTTCGGGCGTAAAAGCAGAAAAAGAGCCATGATGCATCGGGCTATGCCACAAATCTTTGTAGGTAAACAGATCTTGTTTGTTGTATGCCTTATTCCTTATAATCTCCCTCAAAGCAGATGAGACGGATAAAGGATTATAAAGAATACCAAAAGGATTCAGGTCCAGTTGAAATCCGGCATCCATTAATTGTCGCCCGATATTTTCCGCAAAACAGGACCCCATCAGAAGAATATGATCTGCATGACTGACCGACGGCATCCCGGCAGGTAATTCTACAGATGTTTGAAAGTTCATACGATTTTCCATCATTTCATTACGTTTCATGTGCAAAAGTAATCAAAAAACTATTTCCGCCCTCTTTTTCCTCACGATTCAATAATCTTAGGAAGCATAGAAAAACAGATACGTCTTTATACCGGATAAGATTTTATAAAAAAAAGGAGGTCGAATATACTTTCTTTTCGTATTTTTGCACTAAATTTCCTAGAATCATGAATAGTGAACCAACATATAACTTGTTAAACTCCATCAATTACCCCGAAGACCTACGTAAACTAACCGTAGAGCAACTGCCGGAAGTATGCGGTGAACTAAGACAAGACATTATTAAAGAACTCTGCTGCAACCCCGGACATTTCGCCGCCAGCCTGGGGACCGTGGAACTAACCGTAGCTCTGCACTACGTCTACAATACACCATACGACCGTATTGTATGGGACGTGGGACATCAGGCATACGGCCACAAAATTCTTACAGGACGCCGTGAAGCATTTTCCACAAACAGGAAACTCGGAGGAATCCGCCCTTTCCCGTCTCCGGAAGAAAGCGAATATGATACTTTCACGTGCGGACACGCTTCCAATTCGATTTCTGCCGCTCTCGGTATGGCTGTCGCAGCCGCCCGGAAAGGAGACGCCAAACGCCATGTAGTAGCCATTATCGGTGACGGATCAATGAGTGGCGGACTGGCTTTTGAAGGATTGAACAACGCATCTGCCACGTCGAACAACCTGCTCATTATCCTGAATGACAATGATATGGCAATCGACCGCAGCGTAGGAGGCATGAAGCAGTATCTTTTCAACTTAACGACTTCCAACCGCTATAATCAGCTACGTTTCAAGCTCTCGCGCATGCTGTTCAAGCTCGGCATCCTAAACGAAGAACGTCGCAAAGCGCTCATACGTTTCGGGAACAGCCTGAAATCAATGGCTGCACAGCAACAGAATATTTTCGAAGGGATGAATATCCGTTACTTCGGTCCGATAGACGGACACGACGTAAAGAACCTGGCAAGAGTATTACGTGATATCAAAGATATGCAAGGACCTAAAATCCTGCATCTACATACTATCAAAGGAAAAGGATTCGGTCCGGCGGAGAAACACGCTACCGAATGGCATGCTCCCGGCAAATTCGATCCGGTCACCGGCGAACGTTTCATAGCCAACACTGAAGGAATGCCTCCGCTTTTCCAGGATGTATTCGGAAATACATTGGTAGAGCTTGCCGAAGCCAATCCGAAGATTGTCGGTGTCACTCCCGCCATGCCTAGCGGTTGTTCGATGAATATACTGATGGAGAAAATGCCCAAACGTGCGTTTGATGTAGGCATCGCCGAAGGACATGCGGTTACTTTCTCCGGAGGGATGGCTAAAGACGGACTGCAACCGTTCTGCAATATCTATTCTTCTTTTATGCAACGGGCGCATGATAATATCATCCACGACGTAGCGATTCAGAATCTTCCTGTTGTTTTGTGTCTCGACCGCGCCGGACTGGTTGGCGAAGACGGTCCTACTCATCACGGAGCTTTTGATATGGCATGTTTACGCCCGATCCCTAATCTGACTATCAGTTCCCCCATGGACGAACATGAATTACGTCGCCTGATGTATACGGCACAATTGCCGGACAAAGGACCGTTCGTGATCCGCTACCCCCGTGGACGCGGCGTACTGGTGGACTGGAAGTGTCCGCTGGAAGAGATCCCGGTAGGAAAAGGACGGAAACTAAAAGAGGGTAGCGACCTTGCAGTGATTACTATCGGACCGATAGGAAACGTAGCCGCCCGTGCCATCACCCGGGCAGAAGCAGATTTAGGTCTGTCCATCGCCCATTACGATTTACGATTCCTGAAACCGCTGGATGAAGAGCTGTTGCATGAGGCAGGACGTAAATTCCAACGTATCCTGACCATCGAAGACGGAATTATCAAAGGCGGTATGGGTAGCGCTGTCCTCGAATTTATGGCAGACAACGAATACAAACCGACCGTGAAGCGTATCGGTATCCCTAATATATTTGTAGAACATGGGGCAGTCGCCGAACTATACCAACTGTGCGGCATGGATGAAGAAGGGATTCTGACTAAAATAAAAGAATTTATCAATTGACATGAAGATTATTATTGCCGGTGCCGGCAACGTAGGCACCCATTTGGCCAAACTGTTATCGCGCGAAAAGCAAGATATTATCTTGATGGATGATGACGAAGAGAAACTAAGTGCTCTTAGCGCCAACTTTGACTTGCTGACTGTTGCCGCTTCTCCTTCTTCCATCTCCGGATTGAAAGAAGTGGGCGTCAAAGAAGCCGACCTGTTCATCGCAGTCACACCGGACGAAAGCCGCAACATGACTGCCTGTATGCTGGCTACCAACCTGGGAGCCAAAAAGACAGTGGCGCGTATCGACAACTATGAATATCTTCTACCCAAAAATAAAGAGTTTTTCCAAAAGCTGGGAGTAGATTCGCTGATTTACCCGGAAATGCTGGCTGCTAAAGAAATCGTGTCTTCCATGCGCATGAGCTGGGTACGCCAATGGTGGGAGTTCTGCGGAGGTTCGCTGGTTCTGATTGGTACGAAGATGCGCGAAAAGGCTGAAATCCTGAATATACCGCTGCATCAATTAGGCGGTCCCAACATTCCTTACCACGTAGTGGCCATCAAACGCGGAACGGAAACGATTATCCCTCGCGGAGACGATGTTATTAAATTGCATGATATTGTTTATTTCACCACTACCCGCAAGTACATTCCTTATATACGTAAGATAGCCGGCAAAGAAGACTATGCCGATGTACGCAATGTAATGATTATGGGAGGTAGCCGTATCGCAGTCCGTACCGCACAATATGTACCGGACTATATGCAGGTGAAAATAGTGGATAATGACCTGAACCGTTGCAACCGTCTGACAGAGCTACTGGATGACAAAACAATGATTATCAACGGAGACGGTCGCGACATGGATCTGCTTATTGAAGAAGGGCTAAAGAATACCGAAGCATTTGTAGCCCTGACCGGCAACTCGGAAACGAATATCCTTGCCTGTCTCGCCGCCAAACGCATGGGAGTGGAAAAGACGGTGGCAGAAGTGGAAAACATCGACTATATCGGTATGGCAGAGAGTCTCGACATCGGCACGGTTATCAATAAAAAAATGATTGCTGCCAGCCATATCTACCAAATGATGCTGGACGCCGACGTGTCTAATGTGAAATGCCTGACTTTTGCCAATGCGGACGTTGCAGAATTCACCGTACCAGAAGGGGCCAAAATAACCAAACACCTGATTAAAGACCTGGGGCTCCCCAAAGGCACCACCATCGGAGGAATGATCCGTAACGGAGAAGGTATCCTGGTGACAGGTGATACGCAAATCCGCCCCGGCGACCATGTAGTCGTATTCTGCCTAAGCATGATGATTAAAAAGATTGAGAAGTTCTTTAACTAAGTATTAAGTATCAAGTATTAAGTATTAGTCGGTAAAAATGGACAGTTATGGGTAATACTTAATACTTGATACTTAATATTTAACAAATACTTGTTTATGATTAACTCGAAGATGATTTTCCGGATTCTGGGTTTTCTGCTTCTGATAGAAACAGTTATGCTATTATGTTGTGGAGGTGTTTCTCTTTTTTATAAGGAGAATGACTTGCAGAGTTTTCTGGTTTCATCGGCTATTACAACTAGCATCGGTATTCTGTTGCTCGCCATCGGGAAAGACGCAGTGAAATCCCTGAATCGTCGTGATGGATATGTCATAGTCAGTGTAGCATGGGTCACCTTTTCCCTTTTCGGAATGTTACCTTATTATATAGGAGGGTATATCCCAAGTGTTACGGATGCATTTTTTGAAACGATGTCCGGGTTCAGCAGTACGGGTGCCACCATCTTGAATAATATAGAGTCAATGCCTCATGGAATACTTTTTTGGCGGGCTATGACACAATGGATAGGCGGTTTGGGTATTGTATTCTTCACCATTGCCGTTCTACCGATTTTCGGTGTGGGTGGGATTCAGGTGTTTGCAGCAGAAGCCAGCGGTCCTACTCATGACAAAGTGCATCCCCGTATTGGTATCACTGCCAAATGGATTTGGGGTATTTATGCCGGAATGACAGGAACATTGATTGTCTTATTAGTATTTGGAGGTATGAGTGTGTTTGACAGTATATGCCATGCTTTCACGACAACCAGCACTGGCGGATTTTCTACCAAACAAGCAAGTATCGAATATTATCACTCACCCTATATAGATTATGTAATCTCTATTTTCATGTTTCTTTCGGGCATCAACTTCACGCTATTACTGTTGATGTTCAATGGAAAAATAAAGAAGTTCATTCATGATGCAGAGCTAAAGTTCTATTTCTGGTGTGTCTCTTTCTTTACTATATTTATTGCAGTCTGGCTTCATCAGACTTCTTCTATGGAGATAGAAGAAGCGTTCCGTAAATCACTTTTCCAAGTGATTTCCTTGCAAACTTCTACGGGATTTGCCACAGCCGATTATATGCTTTGGCCTTCTATCCTTTGGGGATGCCTTCTAATAGTGATGATAATCGGAGCCTGTGCCGGCAGTACAACAGGAGGTATAAAATGTATTCGTATGGTTATCCTGTTTCAGGTTGTGAAAAACGAATTCAAACATATTCTTCACCCTAATGCCGTGCTCCCGGTGCGAGTTAACAAACAGGTTATTTCTCCTTCCATCCAGTCTACAGTATTGGCCTTTACTTTTTTATATGCAGTCATCGCTATCATCAGCATACTTATCATGATGGGGCTGGGAGTCGGTTTTCTGGAATCAATCGGAACGGTTATCTCAAGTATGGGTAATATGGGACCGGGACTCGGCACATGCGGCCCGGCTTTTTCATGGAGTGAATTGCCTGATGCCGCCAAATGGCTGCTTTCTTTTTTAATGCTCTTGGGACGTTTGGAATTGTTTACAGTATTACTACTTTTCACTTCCGATTTCTGGAAAAAGAATTAAGAATTCAATAAAGGTAGTCTCTTTAATGCAAAAGCTACAATAAGGAGTACATTATCAGGCTATTACAAAGAGTACTTATCTATTCATATATTCTCAACGATACTCACTGTTATGAGAAAAAATACTCATCGCAATGAGAAAAAGTTCTCATTACAGTGAGAATTCTTTCTCATTACGGTGAGTATTCTATCGTATTTCTACGCTGTTATCACATCATCTTTCTAAGTAAAATCTTTCTTACAACAGGCTTATTTATTTCATAAATCTTATTGATAAGAACATCCATCTCCTGTTGGCGAGCATCACGGACAGCTTCAAACATCATCTTTGAATACATATCACGACGTCCCTTCAACCAAACGTTTTTATCCAAGTTTTCATCCATCACCTCGATCGCTTTTCTGTCGTCAGCATACAACAATCCCTTTTGCTGGAAAAAGCCGAATTCACACCACGCATATTCTCTGAATGTTCTTTCAATTTCCCAACGATATTCATTCAGGTGCATCACCGTCAATGCTTGTTGGTATTGGGGAGTTTTGGATTCAGCAGCAAGATTAATGCCCTTTGCCAGTTCATCTCCACTCCAGGTTCCAATTTCTTCATCGTCTATCAACAACTTATAATTGCCTTTCAGTCCTGTTACTTTCAACGTTTCACGGTTCATCTCTTCCATAAAAGGAACAACTTTCAGCACTTCTGCCTGGCTCTTTTTCTGTCCCCAACCACGAGCAATAGTATCTAAAGGATAAGGAAGAGCTTCTGCCAAATAGTCAAAACTCAAATCTTTTCCGTTCTTCTTTATATTTGATACAGTACAGTTCTCCGACTTAACGGCTTGTTTTTTATTGGCATTAATCTCCATATCCGCTACTTCCTTACCTACAAATCCCTGGGCTTTCAGGAAAAGATAGGCCATCACCATGTGCCCGTCGTTATCGGGATGAATACGGTCACTACCACAAAGGGTAAAGGTAGGATCTTTCTGCTGATATTGCTGATTAATAGCTGTCATAGGAGCATTTAAATCGGTAAATTCCCAATTATTCTTAGCAGCCGATTCTTTCTGATATTCAACAAGCCGTTTGATAGTTTCATTTTTTGTCTTGAACGGTGTATTCTCTTTCAGTTGTACGGTTTCATCATACGGAGAAGTTCCGACCATCACGATACGGGTATCAGGAAGATCTTTAAAACGTTTCTCCATCTGCTGGTAATTCTTTATACTTTCCTGATATTTCTGCTCACCGAATTCTTTGGGCTTATCACCGTTGTATTCAAAATATCCGGAATCATTCATACCAAAAGTAACCATCAACACGGAAGGTTTCATCGCAAAAATATCACCATCCAGACGTTTGTTCATATCATAAGCTGTATCTCCACCAATACCACCGTTGAAAACACGGATAGGCATATCCGGAAAACGGGTCATATAATATAACCAGATGTATGAATGGTAATGACCACCATCCGTTATACTATTTCCCAGAAACACTGCTCTCTCACCCTCCTTAAAAGGTTTCACAGTTTGTGCAAACGCAGCAGTACATGTCATACAGGCTGCCACAATCAATAAAATAAGTTTTTTCATGTCTTAATCTATCTTTTACAAATTGTTATCTTCTTCATGAATGTTTTCCTTATTTTTTGCGAGGATCATATACGGCCACTGCCACGCGTGAATCGGCACATCCATAATATAAGAACCATTTCTGATTGTGAAATACAAGTCCTTCTATAAATACCGTTCCGGCTGGATATTGTCCGCTCTTTTCGAAGTCAGATTCGGGAATATAGAAAGGTTTATCTAGGCGATCGATTAACTTAGTAGGATCTTTGACGTCAAATAGGGCTTGTCCGGCGCAATAAGAGTTGGCTGTATAAAGAGTATCTCCTTCTGTGCCCGACTTGTTTTTGCCGTTATAAAGTAGCAGGATTCCTTTGTCTGTAAGGACGGCAGGAGGACCACATTCGGTCAGGGCACTGTCGAACTTACCTGTGCGGGGAGTTATCACTTTCAGGAATTCTCCATTTTCATCCAACATTGGTTCCCAGTTGACCAAGTCTGTGGAAGTGGCTACATTCACAAACTTTTCTCCCCAGTACATCCAGTATTTGCCGTCAATCTTGGCAATCACTTGTTTGCCGTCGATTAATTGGGTTACGATAGAGGCAGATTTGGAAAATTCATCTATGAATCTTCCGTTGTATGCTTTTGCGAAAGCCGGTCCATGTTTTTCCCACGTTTGAAGATCGCGCGAGGTGGCCACTGCCAAACGTGCCTGTTTGCGGTTCCATTGTGTGTAATGCATTACGTAAAGCCCGTCTTCTGTTACAGCAACACGTGGGTCTTCGCAACCGCCGGGATTTTCCAGTTCTTTCTGACTGTCGTCTGCCGGATAAAATACAGGTACGGACATTCGTTTGAAGTGTAGTCCGTCGTCAGAAGAGGCATATCCCAAACGGGAGGTACGTGATCCGATACCAGTTGCCGAGTTGTCTTCAGCCCGGTAGAGGACTACTACTTTCCCATCATAAACAGTAGCAGCGGGATTAAACGTATCACTCGCTTCCCATGCTATTGAGTCCTGTCGCATCGGACAATAGAAAAAGGTAGTAGTGTCAGGAGAGATAATCGGATTAATTCCTTCCGGACGCTGGAAATCTGCCCACGCCCAATCCGGGAATTCTGCTGTTTGCTTCTTCTCGCCACAGGAAGTGATTAATGCGGCAGCCATCAGTAGATAAGCTATGTTTTGTAGTTTTCTTTTCATTTTTACGTTTGATGTTATAAATAAGTACTTTTACAAAATAATCTTATACCATAAATTCATATACCTCGTTGATTTGCTTTAAGGAAAAGAGGGAGGCGTCACTTTAGTTCCCCATTTCACGTCAGGCTTGGACGAGGTAGTGTATTCTATTGTAGCTCCATTATTCAGTTGATCCCAATCGATCCATGTACTGTCATACGGTTTACCGTTCAGCTTCATGGACTTGATATAAATATTCTTTTCCGAACCGCCTTTTATCACCATATCCCCTTTCTTTAAATGAACTTTCACGGATGAGAATATCGGAGTGTTCACTGTAAAACCTCCCACTCCCGGTATTTCGGGATAAAGTCCAATACAAGCGAATACATACCAAGCCCCCATCGTTCCTAAATCATCATTACCTGGCAGACCATCAATTTTGCTTGAATACTGTTCATTCAATACACGGTTAATAATCTCCTGTGCTTTATAGGGAGTTCCTACCCAGTTGTATATCCAGGGTATGTGGAAGCTCGGTTCATTGCCGGAAGCGAACCAGGCATCATTATAGCCGGCATCCAGACGAGTAAAGAATTCATCCAGGCGTTTTTCTGCCGCTGCTTTACCTCCAATGATTTCTATCAGCCCGGCAATATCGTATGGCACCATCCAGAAATAATTCTTATAGGTCGATTCACGGAAATCTTCAGTCAGTGGTTTCCACGAACCATCCGGATTACGTGATTGCAACCATCCGGTTTCCGGGTTATACAGATTCTTCCATGAACGTGCAAAATGGAAATAGCGCCAGCTTGCAAACTCTGCTCCTACAGCATGTAAACCAAACTGTCCGATTGCAAAATCTGCAGAAGTATATTCCAGTTGTATAGAAGCATTATAATATCCTTTATCCAAATACTGTTTTAGCCCTGGACGCACTTCGATATTCTGCGACATTGTGCCCGGTTCTTCCGCTCCTTTTCTCATAATTTTCCAAATCGGTTTCGGATCGTAATTGCGGGCACCAAAAGCATAGGCATTGGATATCAGGATGGGAGTTGGATCTCCTTGCATCACGCCGGTCTCTATATTAGCCATCACCCAACGCGGGAAAGCACCACCAGCCTCTTCGGCAAACAATTGGTGAGAAATAACAATATCAGAGGCTACTTCAGGATCAAGGATTGACAATAGTTGAATCTGTGTACGATAAGTATCCCAGTTGCTAAAAGAAGTATAGTGCTTGGAACGGGATTTATGTACCCTGAAGTCCGCCCCCATGTATTCTCCATTCACATCACTGCATACGTTCGGGTGAATGAATGAACGATACAGATGGGTATAAAATTGAGTGGTACGATCCGGATTAGTTCCTTCTACTTCGATCTTACCCAAATAATGATTCCATTTGGATTCAGCCTGATTCTGAATCTGCAGGAAATCCCATCCGGTATTCTCCGCTTTCAGATTTTCGCGTGCATTTTCTACTGATACATAAGAAACCCCAATCTTATATTGGACATTTTTCTTCTTATCTACATCAAAAGTAAAATAGACTCCGGAGTATTCTCCTTCAGCAAAAGTAGTATTCGGTTTCAGTTCATTTCTTTTCCATGTTCCCGACTCCAGCGCATCCGTATCAAACTCTGCCACAAAATAGACTTTATACGGTGTACGGAGTCCACAGAAATTACCGCCTTCTGCATATCCTTCACACTTATTCGGTGCAGTAATAACGATGGCGGCCTGCTCTATCGGAGTTGCGGAAATGCCTCCACCGATAATTACCGTACCATATTGCTGATCTGCCGGATATTCATAACTCGCCATACCGGTCCTTTCAGTTACTGTCAGTTTTGCATGAATATCTTCCTGCACCTTTGCTTCATAATAACCGGCGTGTCCTTTTTCTTCAGAAATATTGATGCGGTAGTTGAGAATATTGTCCGGAGACATCTTCAGTTTACCTTTTACCGGAAAAGTGGGAAAGTTGCCCATGTGTTCGCAACCGCCACCACTCAACTGATTGATGACGAATCCGGAACGTTTGGAAAAATAAGAGGGGGTGAACTGCACCATTCCGTATGGATAGGTAGCTCCGGGATAAAGATATCCCGAAGTCAAACCCACGCCCTTCGTTCCTATCAGGGTATTTACCTGACGGGCATAATTACTCCCGACGTTCTGCGCCGAGAGACTCCCCCACCCTCCAATCAAAACCAATAAAAAACCTGTTAAAATTTTATTTTTCATACTGTATTCTTCTTATATCTTTTTAGTTTCTTATTCTTTCGATAAAGAGAAGGGAGCGGCATACTTCGACGTACATCGTTCTTTATTCGGTTGACTTCCCATTTCAAAACGGATAATTCCTCCGTCTGCTATATCGACGTATCTGATAAAATTCTTATCCAACACACGTCCATTTAAGGTAGCAGACTGGATATAGAGATTCTCTTTACTATTGTTGTTCGCTTCAATCACGAATTTATTACCGTTTTCCATCGTTATAGTAGCTTTCTTAAATAACGGACTGCCAATTACATACTCATCCGTACCCGGACAAACGGCATAAATGCCCAGTGAACTCAAGACATACCAAGATGACATACCACCCTGGTCTTCATCTCCCGGATATCCTCTTTCTGTGGAATTATACAATCTCTCAACAATCTGACGGACCCAATATTGGGTTTTCCATGGCTGTCCGGCATAGCTATATAAATAAGGCATGTGCTGAATGGGCTGGTTGCCATGTGCATACTGTCCCATACCTGCAATCTCCATTTCTTTCATTTCATGGATCACTCCCCTGTAAGTGCCCGGTTTGATAGTGGGGGGAAGGGCAAATACGGAATCTATTTTGGTCGTGAACTTTTGATCGCTCCCGAACAAATTTATAAGTCCCTCCACATCATGGAATACCGACCAAGTATAATGCCACGCATTGCCCTCACAGAAAGGCCCGCCCCACTCCAACGGGTCAAACGGTTCCTGCCATTTACCATCAGCGCCTTTTCCCCTCATAAAACCGATAGACGGGTCAAATACGTTTTTATAATTATACATCTGACGGGCAAAAACTTCCTGATAATGTTTGTTTCCGGTCATCTTAGCCAGTTGGTAGCCACAGAAATCATCGTATGCATATTCCATTGTCTGTGCACTCGATCCCATTGATTCCGGATAAGGAACATATCCCAGTTCAAAATATTCTTTCCAGAAACCACGCCCGTTGGCACCTCCCCAAGGACCTTTATTCATGGCTTCGTGCGCGTATGCTTTTAAGGCTTTCTCCGGATCAAAAGTCCGAATCCCTTTTGCCCACGCATCTGCTAGCAACGAAATGGAATGATTGCCCAGCATCCCTCCAGTTTCTCCCGGTGCTGACCAAGACGGTAACCACCCGCATTGTTCTTGCGCGGCAAGCAAAGCATTCATATAACGTCCCTGCATCGTAGGATGAAGGATATTAGTCAATGGAAATTGAGAACGGAAAGTATCCCAGAAGCCATTATCCGTATACATATATCCATCGTACACTTTACCGTCATAAGGACTATAGTAATAAGGTTCTCCATTTGCTTTACGCTCATAGAATTTGCGTGAGAAGAGATTGGCACGGAACAGGCAGGAATAGAAAGTCTTCATCTGTTCGTCTGTTCCCCCTTCTACCTGAATTCTATTCAATAATTCATTCCACGTTTTATGTCCACGTATTTTAGTGGCTTCCAAATTCTTATCCTTACCCAACTCGTCGTTAAGCGTAACCACAGCTTGTTCTGCACTGATATAGGAAGAAGCAGCTTTCGCTTGTACTTTCGAGCCTTTTTTAAATTTGATATAAGCGCCGTAACCTTTGCCTTCTCCTTCCAATTTTCCGGAAAACACCTCATCTTTCTGATTTTCCCATACGCCATAATCTTCAAATGCTTTATCGAACTGCACGATGAAGTAGCTACGGAATGTCTTGGAGTTGTTTACAAAACGCTGGTTATTCACCCAACCGGATATTTGTCTTTTTACCGGATCAATTTTAATTTCGCTCATATCCGTATATCCGTCAATCACCAGATAAGCGTCTCCGGTAGAGGGATAGGAAAAACGCAAATGCACGCCGCGGGTAGTCGGAGCCATTTTCGGTAGTAATGCCATTATTGAGCGTTACTTTGTAATAATGGGGCTTGGCTATTTCATTGTCATGACTGAACTTCGTGGCCCGTTTATTCTGATTCACAACCAATTCTCCTACCATCGGCATAAAGGAATATACAGCATAATCACTCATCCACGGGCTGCATTGATGAGATTGACAGAATCCCCTGATATTATCGACTGCATATTGATATTTCCAGCCTTCTCCGTTCTTTCCTGTTTGTGCAGACCATGTATGCATGGCATAAGGCATACCTGTGGTAGGGTATGTATTGCCATAACTCAAGCCGAAATGAGAGTCGGTACCTTGCAATGTATTGACATACTGCACGAGATCCTTCATTTGGGCATATATACCTGTTGAGAAGAAAGAAAAGATTACTAAATAAATAAATTTGTTCATGTTTTTTTATTTGCAATTATACAATTTCGATTAATAAACACATAAAGCTTTCACTTATCATTGTATTCGTCCACCTTTAATGCGCTTCTATACTCATCCAGCCGTTTTTGCAAGCGTTGCTGTACTTTTTTATACTTTAAATCATCATAAAGATTATTCAGTTCATTCGGGTCCTTCTTCAAGTCATACAACTCATTGCAATCCAATGGATCTTTCTTTGTACCATAAAAATGGATCAGCTTGTAACGACTATCACGGACCCCGTCGTGACGACGGACTTTGTGTTGGGCAGGATAATCGTAATAATGATAATAAATATCCCGGCGCCATTTTGCAGGTATCTTTCCACTCAACAAAGGAAGCAATGAATTGCCAACCATATAATGAGGTTTCTCAATCCCGGCCGCATCCAAAATGGTGGGAGCATAATCTATATTTTGAACTAAAGCATTACATTTACTATTTTCTTTTTTCTGAGGATAATATATGATCAGCGGTGTCCGGAAAGACTCCTCATACATAAAACGCTTATCGAACCACCCGTGCTCTCCCATATAAAAGCCCTGATCGGAAGTATAAACAATCATCGTATTTTCCATCAAATCATGTGCTTCCAAATACTCCAGCAAACGTCCGACTTCATCGTCAATAGATTTAATACACCGAAGATAATCTTTGAGATATTCCTGATATTTCCATTTTTTCATATCCGCCCCGGCAGCTTTCTTTTTCATAAAATCCGCATAACGTTTCTCATAAGCCGCTTCCCATTGACCGCGTTCTTCAACATTCATTCGATTGATAGACGCCTGCATCCCCTTAACATTCCATTCTTTATTGTAAGGTGAAGTATCTTTCAACTGATTTAGTTTGAGATCGTAGACAATTGTCATGTCTTTATCAATCTGCATTTCCTGTTCATTGGCAGGCCTACAACGTGTATTATAATCATCATCAAAAGTATCCGGATATGGAAATTCGGCATTTTCATAAAGATGGAGATATTTGGGTTCCGGCATCCAATTTCGATGAGGCGCTTTGTGGTGGACGAGCAGACAAAACGGCATGGATGTATTACGATGTTCCAAAAAGTCAATGGCATAGTCGGTTGTCAATGTCGTTGCATAGCCCTCACGCCTAACATACTTTCCATTCGTATCTTTGCTTTTAAACTCCGGATGATAATATGCGCCTTGATCCCACAAGACTTGATAATAATCAAATCCTTTGGGTTCACAACGCATATGCCACTTACCAACAACCGCTGTCTGATAACCATTTTGCTGTAAAATCTCCGAGAAAAAAGTCTTGGTTGTATCCACATTACCAAAAAGAGTCCGTTGACCATTCTGGTGACTATACAATCCGGTCATCAAACACGCACGCGAAGGAGTGGAAAGAGAATTTTCCACAAATGCTCGTTGAAAAAGCATTCCCTTGGCTGCCAAACGATCCAGATTTGGTGTGGGAGCCAGTTTGCCCAAAGGTCCGCCATAAGCACTGATTGTTTGATAAGAATGATCATCCGTCATAATATAAACTATATTCATTTTCGACTCCCTGTCATTCTTTCCATACCCCCACAAGCTATTACATAATAAAAGCGGAACAAAAAAAGCGGTTGGTTTCATAATTCTTGCATTCATTAATATTAATTTTTGAGAATGTTCTAAAATAGTGTTTTTGAGCCCTTATCATTTACCACTATAAGTGATTCCCTGCCAATCATCGGTACGGAAAGGCGATGCAGGAAGATTAGCGCCGTTATATAAATTACAGATCGGATTATCCGCCCACGCATAACGCACTGCTATCGGAAAAGAGACTTCCGGAGAAGAAACTACAACCGAATTCCCATCAATCACAGCATCAGCCCAATGAAACTTACGATCGACTCCGGAAATGGTAAATCCTTTCAGAACTTCATTATTCTTTGTTTTCAGCCCTCCGTTTGTATGCTTAAAGTAAATACGTATCTTATTGCCTTCAATCCGGTAAGTATCATACATAGGACCGGAGTATGGTATTTTTTCTCCATAGGTTTGTGCCCGTGCAACTAATGCCAGACGTCTTCCCACTTCCTGTTTGTTCTTTGGATGAATATCAAAAGCATCGCCTATATCAATTGTTACAGCCATGCCTGTGTTTGCAAGATGTAAAGTTCTTGTTTGTGCTTCTCGCAGTTCTGCCCAAGTTGCATCCACCGGAGCTGTTTGTTGAGCTGTAAAATTAGCTAGCTGCACCATATAAAAAGGAAAATCATATCCCCAGCGATCCCGCCAGTCTTTTATCATTAATGGCATCAATTCACGATATTGATATGCCCGTCCCGTATTGGCTTCTCCTTGATACCAAATCGCTCCCTTAATGGCATAAGGAATAAGGGGATGCAACATTGCATTGAACAGAAAACCGGGAACATTCGGTTCATTAGCAGTATTAACCGGCATGTGTGGTATATCCTTCATAGTCAAAGAAACCTGATACTTCCAATTACCGGCCAACTGCATATCATCTGTTTGAGAACGCTGAAGAGAAATGCTCCCCGGACTACCGTTAATACCACCCGTGCCACCTGTATCCATTACCCGCACAGCAATCACAGCCTTTCCTTTCTTAACCAATTCTTTCGGAATTTTATAACTTCTAGGAGTCATCCATCCTTCTGTATGCCCCACTTGCACACCATTAAAGTAAGTAAAATCATTGTCATCAATTACTCCCACATTCAGCGTCAGCTCTTTATTAGCCCAGTTAGCCGGAATATCTATCGTTTTTCTAAACCAAACAATACCATTAAAGCCTGCCAATCCCTGTTCTTGCATCAAACCGGGCACTTTCATTGTTTTCCAAGAGCTATCCTCCAAATCGGTAGCCGCCCATACAGCTTTACCATTTATAAATCCTTTATCGATCTTCTCAATATTCTTTTTCCAGTCTTCTATATCCGAATGAAATTTCTTTTCACGTTCTTCCTTGGTTACCGGAAGCCCATTCAACACCTCTAATTTCTTTTGCATATCCGGCATTGTTGCCAGCGCTTCTTTACTCGTCCAGGTCTCTATATACGTACCTCCCCAAGATGTGTCAATCAGTCCGATTGGCACATTCTGATACTTATGCAAATCACGTCCGAAAAAATAACCGGCCGCCGAAAAGTCTGCCACACTTTTTGACGAACAAACCTGCCAGCCATTTTCCGTAGCCTTAAGTCTATCACCAGGAACAGGGCTTATCGCCTTTTCTACCAATAGAAAACGGATATTGGGATAATTTTCCGCTTCCATCTTTTCTTGTTGATAGTTCAGAACCTTTCCCCATCCTTCTACCTGCATTTCCATATTGGATTGACCGGAACAGATCCAAACTTCACCGATCATCACATTTGAAAGCTTCACCTTCTTTCCGTCAGAAATTGTAATTTCATAGGGTCCCCCAGCAGCGGGAGTAGTTACTTTGATATTCCATTTTCCTTGTGCATCAGCCTGAATTGTGTATGTCTTCTGATCCCATGAGGTAATAATTTCTATTTTCTTATTAGGCTTACTCATTCCCCAAACAGGAGCTTCTGTTTTCTGTTGCAATACCATATTATCCGAAAACAAAGGTGACAATTTTACTTGTGCACAAACATTAGTAACAAACAATAGATACCATAAAACACATACTAAAACTTTTTTCATTTCTATTCTTCATTAGTTATATAATATATGACGAACAAAACTCTGTTTACCGTTAATCGATCCACTTTATCCTAAGAATTAAATAATCAAAAAAAGAACCATTTCTTTTTTTGTAGAAAAATGGTTCTTTCATTTTCTTATCCGAACAAGCAAGAATTATTCATCGTAAACCTTCTCCCAATTATAAACACGATAGAAGTAAGGACGATAAAAATCCGCACTACCAACTGCATTAAAGTTATCTCCAAAATCTTTTGCGTCAGTATTTGTAGAGAAAACCAACTCGCCATTGCGTGATAAATGAGGATGTAAGTTTACCATATATAAATTCTTATAAGTGCGTTCACCAAGTTTATCTAACAAATCCGGGAGTCCGAACAGTCTTTTGCAATCAACAAAAGGTCCATACGGTTTATCACTTCGGAAAATATACATTTCACGTCCAAACCATTTAGCTTGTGCAAACATATAATAGGTATCTCCTTTCTTAATTACCCACGGCATACTGCAATCTGTATCCTGAATTCTGGATCTTTTAACCTCTTGCTCAGTAGGATAAGTAGTCTGCCAAGAAAAATTTCCTTGTTCATCACTTACATAATATTCCCATGGGCTAGTAAGATCATGTCTAGCCGTACGGGCCACCAACATATCATAATTATTATATGAACCATACAAATAAATATGACCGTCTTCATCTTCCCATAAAGTAGAGCCATATCCATATATATCAGCATCATTAAAATGATGATCGGCATTAATCAGCTTCATATAACTATCATCACCGGGGTTTCCCTCCAAACTGTAAGTTGCCAGACAAATCCCCTCATGCCTCATCAAAGCTTGCTGGTTTGTATTATCTACTCCATTCCAAAGTACTTGTAACTGATTATTACATACAGTAGCAT
>ENA-OQHL01000455-OQHL01000455.1-human-gut-metagenome-genome-assembly--contig:-NODE-455-length-29049-cov-4.195353_pt1 | contig 29049 bp, 19 predicted proteins | sample MGYA00242565_ERZ504723 | MGnify/ENA primary metagenome ERZ504723 (study PRJEB26092, sample SAMD00036211) | human gut metagenome | host: Homo sapiens | study: EMG produced TPA metagenomics assembly of... | reverse complement strand
GCAGCGCTCAAAGCCAAGACCGAAGCCGGAGTGGCGCGCGGAACCGTATTTGCGAAGATCCAGATAGAACTGGTAATCTTCCTTCTTTAAGCCCAGCTCGTCCATGCGCGCGGTCAGCTTCTCAAGGTTATCCTCACGCTGGCTGCCGCCGATGATCTCGCCGATGCCCGGTACCAGACAGTCTACTGCGGCAACAGTCTTTCCATCCGGGTTCATCTTCATATAGAAGGCCTTGATCTCCTTCGGGTAGTCGGTCACGAATACCGGCTTCTTGAAGATCTGCTCGGTCAGGAAGCGCTCATGCTCGGTCTGAAGGTCGCAGCCCCAGGATACCTTGTAGTCGAACTGGTCATTATGCTCCTCCAGGATCTTAACAGCCTCGGTGTAGGTCACACGGCCGAACTCGGAATTTACGACGTTGTTCAAACGGTCTAACAGGCCCTTGTCGATGAAATTATTGAAGAATGCCATCTCCTCCGGAGCGTGCTCTAAAACATAACGGATGACATATTTTAACATGCCCTCGGCAACCTCCATGTTGTCGTCCAGATCAGCGAAGGCCATCTCCGGCTCGATCATCCAGAACTCTGCGGCATGGCGGGTGGTGTTGGAATTCTCAGCGCGGAAGGTTGGTCCGAAGGTGTAGATGTTGCGGAATGCCATGGCGTAAGTCTCGCCGTTTAACTGGCCGCTTACGGTTAAGTTGGTCGGCTTCGCAAAGAAATCTTTGGTGAAATCAACAGCACCGTCCTCGGTCTTCGGGATGTTGTTTAAATCCATGGTGGTTACCTGGAACATCTCGCCTGCGCCCTCACAGTCACTTCCGGTAATGAGCGGGGTGTGAACGTATACGAAGTCACGCTCCTGGAAGTACTGGTGGATGGCGTATGCGATCAGGGAACGTACGCGGAATACAGCCTGGAAGGTGTTGGTGCGCGGACGCAGATGGGTGATGGTACGCAGGTACTCCAGGGTGTGGCGCTTTTTCTGCAGCGGGTAGTCCGGAGCGGACGGGCCTTCTACAGCAACCTCAGAAGCCTGGATCTCAAATGGCTGCTTTGCGTCCGGGGTAGCAACCAGGGTACCCTTTACGATGATGGCTGCGCCTACGTTCAATTTGCTGATCTCGGCAAAGTTTGCCATGTTGTCATGATAAACGACCTGAAGGGTCTCAAAATAGGTTCCGTCGCTGACTACGATAAAGCCAAAGGCCTTGGAAGCACGCACGCTGCGCACCCAGCCGCCGATGGAAACCTCTTTATCCAGGTAAGCTTCCCGATTTTTATACAGTTCTCTTACAGTAACTAAATCCATAATACTTCTCCTTTGATCTGCATTCTTTTCAATCTTTTAACAGATATATCATTATTTGCATACTTAAACAAGATTATACTTCATTTTATAAAGTGATTCAAGAAAAATATCGAAATACGCGTATTTTCGGCTCTGCCCGGGAAGCAGTACGACAAAATCCATAAATTGTGTTACCCAATTCCCAATATACCATATATTGACAAATGTAAAAATTACGCAAAAAGTGTCGGAAAATGTACAAAAAATATTGAAAATAATACAATTATTTGTTCACTTTCTCTGAAATGCGTGGTATAATAGTAGGCACAAGAAAACACTACAGCGAGGTGATAACGTGATTAAAAAGGAAATGATTGCCATGCTTTTGGCAGGGGGACAGGGCAGCCGCCTTGGAGTATTAACGCAAAAAGTCGCAAAACCGGCAGTATCGTTTGGCGGCAAATACAGAATTATCGATTTTCCGCTCAGCAACTGTATCAATTCTGGCGTTGACACAGTTGGCGTTTTAACACAGTATCAGCCATTACGTCTGAACAGTCACATCGGAATTGGCATTCCGTGGGACTTAGACCGTAATGTCGGAGGAGTTACCATTCTTCCGCCGTACGAGCGGAGCAAGGGCAGTGACTGGTATACCGGTACTGCGAACGCCATTTATCAGAACCTGGAGTACATGGAAAGCTACAATCCGGACTACGTTCTGATTCTTTCCGGCGACCACATCTACAAGATGGATTACGAGGTTATGCTGGAATATCACAAAGCAAATAACGCAGATGTCACCATCGCATGTATGCCGGTGCCGATCGAAGAGGCAAGCCGCTTCGGTATCGTGATCACCGATGAGAATAACCGTATCACCGAGTTCGAGGAGAAGCCGGCGCATCCGCGCAGCAACCTGGCTTCCATGGGAATCTACATATTCAGCTGGAAGGCACTGAAGGAAGCCCTCATTGCCATGTCTGAGGAGCCTGGCTGCGATTTCGGTAAACACGTTATTCCATACTGCCATCAGAAGCAGGAGCGCATCTTTGCCTACGAGTACAATGGCTACTGGAAGGATGTCGGAACCCTCGGCTCCTACTGGGAGGCAAACATGGAGCTCATCGATATCATTCCGGAGTTCAACCTCTATGAGGAATACTGGAAGATTTATACCAAGAGCGATATCATCCCGCCGCAGTATGTGGCAGCAGACGCGGTGATTGACCGAAGCATCATCGGTGAGGGAACCGAGGTACACGGAACCATTACCAACTCGGTCATTGGCGCGGGCGTTACCATTGAGCCGGGGGCAGAGGTACACGATTCCATCATCATGCGCGACTGTCATATCAAAGCAGGCGCAAAAGTGAACAAAGCGATCGTGGCAGAGGATACTACGGTGGGCGAGGGCTCCGAGCTTGGTGTGGGCGAGTACGCACCGAGCAAATACGACCCGAAGGTTTACCAGTTCGACCTGGTTACCATTGGGGAGCACAGCGTGATCCCGGACCATGTCAAGATCGGTAAAAATACCGCAATTTCCGGCGTCACCACTCTGGAGGATTACACCGACGGGGCACTGGCAAGCGGAGACTACATTATAAAGGCAGGTGGCGTACGATGAAAGCGATTGGTATTGTATTAGCAGGCGGAAACAGTAAGAGAATGCGGGAATTATCCAACAAGCGCGCGATTTCCGCAATGCCGGTTGCAGGCAGCTACCGCAGCATTGATTTTGCGCTCAGCAACATGAGCAACTCCCATATCCAGAACGTGGCAGTATTTACCCAGTATAACTCCCGTTCCTTAAACGAGCATTTAAGCTCCTCCAAGTGGTGGGATTTCGGAAGAAAACAGGGCGGACTTTATGTATTCACCCCGACGATCACCGCAGAGAACAGCGACTGGTACCGCGGCACCGCAGACGCCCTCTACCAGAACCTTTCCTTTTTAAAGAACAGTCATGAACCATACGTAGTCATTGCTGCCGGCGACGGTATCTACAAGCTGGACTACAACAAGGTTTTGGAATATCACATTGAGAAAAAGGCAGATATCACCGTAGTCTGCAAGGACATGCCAGAGACAGAGGATATCACCCGTTTCGGCCAGGTAAAACTGAACGATGACGGCCGCATCGTCGACTTTGACGAGAAGCCTATGGTATCCACCTCTAGCACCATCTCCTGTGGTATCTATGTGATCCGCAGACGCCAGCTCATCGAACTCATCGAACGCTGCGCCGCAGAAGACCGTGTGGATTTTGTACGCGATATCCTGGTACGTTATAAGAACTTAAAACGTATCTACGCATACAAGCTGGATTCCTACTGGAGCAACATTGCATCTGTAGATTCTTACTACAAGACCAACATGGACTTCTTAAAACCGGAAGTACGCAACTACTTCTTCAAGGAATATCCGGATGTATACTCCAAGGTGGATGATCTTCCACCGGCAAAATACAATCCGGGTGCCCTGGTTAAAAACAGTCTCATCTCCAGCGGTTCCATCATCAACGGAACTGTAGAGAACTCTATTCTGTTTAAGAAAGCATATGTGGGAAACAATTGCGTGATCAAGAATTCTATCATTCTGAACGATGTTTACATCGGTGACAATACCGTCATTGAGAACTGCATCGTAGAGAGCCGCGATACGATCCGTGCCAATACCACCTATATCGGTACGCCGGATGATATCAAGATTGTTATTGAAAAGAATGAGCGCTATACGCTGTAACAGTGTGGAGTATTCGCTTATGACATCATGAAAACACGCAGACGGCTGACCGGGGTGGGCATTTCGTCTGTCTCCGGACTGCCGCATAAGAACGGGGGAGGGGTTTCCACATGCAAATAACAGATGTGAGAGTGAGAAAGATCGAAAAAGAAGGGAAAATGAAAGCAATCGTTTCCATTACCATAGATAACGAGTTTGTTGTTCATGACATCAAGGTCATCGAAGGCGAGAAAGGATTGTTCATTGCCATGCCGAGCCGCAAGGCTGCGGATGGTGAGTACCGTGATATCGCACATCCGATTAATTCGGGAACCCGCGATATGATCCAGTCCGTGATTCTGGAGCGTTACGCGACCGCGGCACTGGAGGACCAGCAGGAAGAGCTGGCATAAACAAATAATGAAAGTCTGAAGATGCCTGGCAGAGAATTGCTGCCGGGCGTTTTTTACATTTTTGGCCTGATTTTATCCCAATTCTGTCGAGGTTTGACCAATTCTGCCGAAGTGCTTGTATCTTGGGCACAAGATTGCTATATTAAGGGCACAAGGGAGGAATTCGTTATGGAAAAGACAACAGTACATGATAATTTGCATACAGAAGTAATGGAAAACGTGATCTATATTCAGATGCTTGGAGGCTTCAGCATGACTTACCATGGGCAGCCGGTTCTGCTGGGCAAGAGCCTCAGCAGTAAAATGCTCCATTTGCTGATGCTTCTCATCTACAGCAGAGGCGAGGGTATCCGCCGGATCCGCCTTCTGGAGCAGCTTTACGGAGACAGTGATACCGAGCAGGCAGCCAATTCCCTGCGGGCCATGATCTTCCGCCTGAGAAAGAGCCTGATTGCCGCCGGATTGCCGGATGGAGAGTATATCTCCACAAAGGGCGGCGTATATATGTGGACAGCGGATCACGTAGATGTGGAGCTGGACGTAGAAGTGTTCCAGAAACAGGTCATGGCAGCATTGGAGGAAAAGGACCCGGTCAAAGCGGTGGAGCTTCTGGAGGAGGCCTGCGGCCTTTACAAGGGCGAGTTCCTGCCGCTGATGATCGCTGATGACTGGGTATCTGCCGCGAACTGGAAGTATCAGGAGCTTTACTTCAAGGTCTTACGGGAACTCACCAGACTCTTGAAAAAACAGAACCGCTACGAGGAGCTGCTCCCTTATTGCGAGCAGGCCCTCAGCCGCTATCCCTATGAGGAGTGGCAGCTGGTCAAGCTGGAATGCCTGACCGCCATGAAGGATTACCAGACAGCGGTAGAATACTATGAGCAGATCGCCAAGGAATCCCAGCAGGAATATGGCATCCGCATGTCAGAGGAGATGATGGAGCATTACCGGGCCATCCGCAACATGATCCAGTACGAGATGAATAACATCGAGGAGATCCAGCAGCACTTAAAACCGGATCCCAACGTGTTTGGCGCGACCCGCTGTGATTACCTGACCTTCATCGACATTTACCGTTACATTGTCTGGGTGCTGGGACGTGAAGATACCAGAGCGCATCTGGTACTCTTTACCCTTATTGACCGGGAAGGCGAGCCGCTGGAATCCTCTGAACAGCTGGAGGAGGTACGGCAGAGACTGGAGCGCGCGATCATCCGTTCCGTGCGCCGCTCAGACCTGTATACCCGCTACGGCAAGAACCAGTTCCTGGTACTGGTAACCAGCACAGACCAGAAGGGATGCCACATCGCGGCAGACCGCGTGTGCAAGAATTTCCGGGCAGCAAACCGGAGAAAGAAGATTGATGTCTATTATGCCTGCAGACCGGCTCTGGCTGTTGCCGGAGACAGCCTGAAAAAGAACATGGGAAAGAATGTCAAGGAGCTGGAAATCTCCGAAGAACCGGTAACAGAAAATACCGGAGAACATGTTCCGGAAAGCGAGAATTAAGAAAACGTTAAGAAGGGCAGAGACGGGCATAAAATGTGGAAGAAATGAGAAAAAAATCCAGAGAAAATGCGGAAAGTAACAGCTGACGTAACGCCCCAAAGCGTATATTGAACATGACAATGAAATCATTGTCTGGAAAACGTTCTTATTCACGTTCAGATAGCCAAAATAAAGGGAAAAGGAGAGAGAAGTATGAAAGGACTCGAAGCGAAAACACTGGGCCTGAAAAAAGTCATCAGGCACGAGTATAAACGCATCGTGGCGTTTATGCTGACCGTAGCCATGGTTGTAACCAACTTTGGCACGAACCTGACCGTAGCGTTTGCGGCAGGCGAAGAAACAAGCTCTCTGTTCCTGCTCGACAGCAGTGAACTGGAAGACGCGATCAGCACCGCTCTGGAAAGCGGAGATGTGTTTGATTTTTCTTCATTAGAGCTGAAGGCAAAACAGAAGAGCCTGAAAACTTCCTATGAAAAGTTAATAGGAAGCAAGGCCGGAAAGGTATATCAGCTCGATGTAGATATCGACAGCAGTTATGCGACAGAGCATACAGATCTGCAGGTATTCTACAACGCAGGTACCGACGATGTGGTATTCCTGTTCATCAATGAGAGCGACATGGCAGTAACCTTCCGCGCAAACGTAAGTGGATATGAAACTGCACGTGTCACCGTAAATCCGAACACCACCAACATCGAAGATGCAGAGGGCGTGGAGAACGCGGAAGACTACAGCGGCACCACCATGGTGGACGATGAAAAGAAGCCGCAGGCAGAGGTTGTAAAGCCGGAAGGCGAAACCTCTGAGACTGTTGAGAACGGTTCCGATGAGACTGAGGAAGAAACCAAGGCAGACGTAACCGAGAGCGAGAACGCTTCCGAGAGCGGCGAGACCGAGGAAACCACCGGCGCTGAGAATTCTTCTGAGACCGACGAGACCACTGCAGCAGAGGAGACCGAGGCAGAGGCTGAAGAGACTGCAGAAGAAACCGAAGCAGCTGAGCCTGAGACCGAAGCACCGGCAGCAGAGGAAGAGCTTCAGGCAGAAGAGGGAAGCGCAACTGCATCCATCTCCGCAAAAGAAGTATTCCGCGTAAGCACCAGCGCAGAAGTGGCTGAGGAAACCTTAGCAGACAGCACTGAGGAAGAAACTGAGGCTGAGACCGAGGATAAGGCTGAGGTTCCGGAAAAGGAAACCGAGGCTATTCCGGAGACCACCGAGGCAGAAGAGACTGTTGCTGAGGATAAGACCGAAGAAACCGTAGCAGATGAGTCTAAGGCAGACGAGACCACCGCAGCAGATGAAACCGCAGACGGTGAGACCGTGGCTGACGAGACCAAAGACGGTGAGCTTGTAAACGACGAAACCAAGGCTCCGGCTGAGAATCCGGCAGATAACAATGGTGACAGCAGCGAAGTTGACTTTGATGGCGATGAGCAGTTCCTGGAGGACGATTCCATCGAACTGATGGGCGAGCTGGCAGGTAAGGCATACAACACCGTAACCATCTGGGGACGCGCAAACGCAAGAGCCTATGCAGTGAAGGCAGAAGATCTGGTTGGCGAGGCAGCAGTAGAAGGCCAGTACAACGTAGATTACTCTGTAGACCCGGTAGGCGCAGCAGCAATCAAGGGCGCTCATACCGTAAACGAGGGCGAGACCCTGTACTTCGCAGTAGACCCGCAGGTGGGTTATGAGATCACCGAAGTAACCGCCAACGGCGAGGAACTGGAAGAAGTAGACGCAGCAGGCGTAGCCAGCGCATCCAACCTGGAGAAATACGCACACGTTTACGCAGTAGAAGAAGTAAGCGAAGATCTGGAGATCGTAGCAAGACTGGAAGAGACTGCAGACGTGGCACATCCGGAATTCAACGCATCCTATGTGGGCAGCGATGGCGTAACCATCAAACTGCACGCAGAAGAAGGCATCATTCCGGAAGGCACCGAGCTTGACGCAACCGAAGTAACCGAGGCACTTGGCGACACCATCAAAGAGAAAATGGAAAGCGAGTCCGAGGGTGCGGAATTCAACAAGGTATTAGCATACGACATCAACCTTCTTTATAATGGAGAGAAGCTCAGCAACAGCTGGTCCAAGGACGGCTATGTAGACGTAACCTTCACTGGCGCTCCGATTCAGGAAATGACTGAGATCTCCGACAAAGTAGAGATCGTAGCCGTAGACGACACCAGCAAGACCCAGCTGACTGCAGAAAAGGCAGAAGCAGTAGAGGCCAGCGAGCTGAAGCTGGAGAGCGTAAGCGAGCAGAGCGTAGAGGGTGAGGCTGTAGAAGAAGTTGGATTCAAGGCAGAGCACTTTACGATTTATGCGGTGACAGCATCGAGTGGTGTTATGGCAGCTTCTATTGAAAAATATAATACTACTATGAAGATTGGTCAGACACAGACGCTTGAAAGTGACAAGAGCGGGTATTATGTAAGCTGGTCATCTTCGAATGAGAGCGCTTTGACGGTGACCGGAAGAGGACAGACTGCTACGGTAACAGCGGTTGGAGTCGGAACTGCAACGATCACCCATGTTTATCATAATTATTGGGGCGGGAATCCTAGAGAGGATACGGCGACCATTACCGTTACCGCAGATCCAATCACTGGAGTGACCTTAACCGGTGAAGATACGGTGAAAGCATTTGACAGTATCAAGTTGACTGCAAAAACAGAACCAGTAGGGTCTGCAGCTTCTTCATTAGAATGGGAATCTTCGAATACAGCAATTCTCACAGTGGATAATACTGGAAATGTGACGGGAGTTGCTCCTGGAACCGCCATTGTGACGGTGCATGCAACTTCTTTTGTTGATGCTAAAGTTTATACAGAAACGAAAGAAATTACGGTAATACCTGCGACACAGTCAACAGATAAGGCGTTGTTCTATTATTTAAAAACACCGACTAGCGATCCTAAATCTAATGCTAGAGATCAATGGGGAGAGTGCATCGGAACAGGAACTATTACAGTAACCGGCGGCACTTGGGTAGATTCTGGAAAAAATATGTATAGCCCGACACATAGAGTTCTTACATGGCCAGATGGATCTACTGGATCCACATGGACTATTGATAAGAACAAATATGGTTCTCATTGGGATGCGATTTTTAATGCATATAAAAGAAGTGTTGAAAGTAAGTATAATGGTGTCACGTTAACGAAAGATGATATTCAGTCAATTACGTTAATACCATATAAAATTTCACGAAATAATAGTTCTAATCCAGATAAGCATGTTGATTGTCAAGTTCGTATTGTAGTTAAAGATTTTTACAATGCAATTTATTATGTGGAAGATGCTGGCGAGACTGGTTTCCAATCAGTACAGCAGTCTGGCCCATATCGTAGCGGAGATACAACAGCACCGACTGCTACTACAGTGGCAGCTTATCCAGATACAAAAGTAAAAAATGGCGTTACCTATACATTTGTAGGTTGGTATGATAACGAGCAGTTTACAGGTAACGTAATATCTTTCCCATATGCAATGCGTGCGAATAAAGAATTTTACGCAAAGTATGTTGCTGGATATAATGTAAATTATGATTTGGATGGTGGAAGTTGGAATATTCCAAGTACATATTTTAAAAATGCAGATTCAAATGTATATGTAGTTGGCACAACTCCGACAAAAACAGGCTATGATTTTAATGGCTGGGATCGTCAGGATGATGATTCTCATGTTTATGTAGCTAATGAAAAATTCATGATGCCAGATAATAATGTTACTTTTAAGGCAAAGTGGACTCCGAAAGAAGTATCCTACACAGTAAATTATTATTGGGCAGGAACTACAACTTCTGTGGCAGAATCAAAAACAGTAACAGGTAAGCATTTTGGTGATGTCATAAATGATGAAGTACCTGTTGAGGCTGAAGGTTATACGGCTATCAATACACCGCAGTCTTTAACGCTTGGTTCCGAAGCCAATATTATTAATTTCTACTATTATAAGAACGTAATTTTGACTGCCAATAGTGATGAGAAGACTTATAATGGAAATGAACAAAATGTACATGGTTATACCTGCTCTGTTTCTGGAGTAGTATTCAGTAGGATAACAGCTGTAGCAAACGGAACAGATGCAGCAGAGTATGCGTCCACATTTACGGAAAATGCGGTTGGAAAGATTGATGACAGCAGAAGATATATTGTGGAATCAACTCATACTGGTCTTCTGAAGATTAAGCCGCGTCCGGTAACAGTTAAAGCAGCGAGTGATGAGAAGGAATATGATGGAACCGTTCTTACCAATGCAGGCTGGAGTGTGGAAAAAGCAACAGAAACTACCGGCCTGGTAGGAACTGATACGATTGGAAGCGTAAAGGTAACTGGTTCTCAGTTATATCCGGGACGCTCATCCAACGTGCCGTCAGAAGCAAGCTTTACAAGCGGCAAGGCAACGAACTATCAGATCAGCTATGTAAACGGAACTCTTAAAGTTAAAGATCGTGGCACCAAGTATGTGATTACGGCAAATGCACCGGATAGAGAATACACATACGATGGAACTGCTAAGACGGCATCCGGAGTTACTTATGATAAGTTAACTTTTGGAGGGAAGACCTATACTGTAGAAGGCCTGAGTTGCAGCAGAACTGAAACGGATGTAGATCCTACAGGAAATGGCTATGTGACCACGATTGTAGGAACAGCAGTTGTAAAAGACAGTGATGGGCAGGATGTAACTGAACAGTTTACAGTAAATGCAACAGACACTGGTTTATTAAAAATTAATCCGCGTAAGGTAACAATTACGGCAGCAAGTGATAAGAAACAGTATGACGGAACCGTACTTGTTAGTGGTAATTGGAGCGTGGAGAAAGCAACTGAAAATACTGGACTTGTAGGTGGAGATGTAATTGGAACTGTAAAAGTAACAGGTTCTCAGTTACAGCCTGGTAAATCTTCTAATGTACCGTCAGATGCAAAGTTTACGGTAGGAAAAGCTTCTAACTATGATATTGAATATGTAAACGGAAGCTTAGAGATTACTGGTAACAGCAATAACAATAATGGCGGCGAAGGTGGCGGAAGCTCCTCTGGAGGTGGCGGAAGTTCTTCTGGCCCGAGAGACAACGGTTCTACACCGTCCGGCGGCCCAGGAGCAACAACCGTAACCATTGACCCGGATGCAGTTCCGTTAGCAAACCTGCCGAACGAAGATGGAGCAGCTGATCTGCTTGTGATCGATGATGAGGACGTTCCGTTAGCGGCACTTCCGAAGACCGGTCAGAGCGGAGCAAGCGGACTGGTACTCTTCCTGTCCAGCATGATGCTCGCGGCATTCGTGGCAGTCAGCAAGAAACGCGAAGATGATAAGTAATGGAATCGTTTTCAGCCATAAGTAATACAGCGAAAGCGCTTGGGAGCGAAATGCTCCCGGCGCTTTTCTGGTACCCTAAAGTTTGTCGAAGCGTTCTCATTGCAATACATTCCGAATTTTGCTATTCTATATTCATAAAAACCATGTTTACAGAAAGCAGCATAGGAAGGAATGTGAGCCATGAAATCGTCATTATTAAAATTGCCGGTGGAGGTAGACAGCTTCGAGAAAATCCGGAAAGATGGATTTTATTATGTGGATAAAACCACATTGATCGAGCAGCTTCTGGAACAGTGGGGAGAGGTGAATCTGTTTACCAGGCCGCGCCGTTTTGGAAAGACTTTGAATATGAGTATGCTCCGCTGCTTTTTTGAAATTGGAGCAGATCGTTCTTTGTTTGACGGGTTGGACATTTCAAAGAATCAGGAACTTTGCAATACCTATATGGGAAAGTTTTCGGTGGTGTTTCTTTCTTTGAAGAATGTGGATGGTCTTACTTTTGCAGATGCAAAGTATCGCCTGACAGAACTGGTTGCTGCGGAAGCGGAGCGCTTTTTATTTTTGTCAGATAGCAAAAAGCTTTCTGAAAATGAAAAAAGCAGATATCAGGCCCTGAGTTCGCTTGACCATGGGCGTTATACTATGGATGAGACAATTCTTGTGTCCAGTCTGCAGCTACTGTCACAGCTTTTGTACAGGCATTACGGACAGAAAACAATAATATTGATTGATGAATACGATGTTCCACTGGACAAAGCATTCCAGCATGGTTATTATAAGGAAATGGTTTCCCTGATCCGTGGACTATTCGGACAGGCTTTGAAAACCAATGATGCGCTGCAGTTTGCGGTATTGACGGGATGCCTGCGGGTATCGAAGGAAAGTATTTTTACAGGACTGAATAATTTTAAAGTACTTTCTATTACGGATGCCCGTTTTGATGAACAATTTGGCTTTACGGAACAGGAAGTGTCAGAATTGTTGGAGACGTATCACCTGGAAGAACATCAGGCGGAAACAAAAGAATGGTACGATGGATATCATATTGGCGGTGCAGATGTTTATTGTCCCTGGGATGTGATCAATCATGTGGACAGGCTTCGCGGAGAACCGGGGGCGCAGCCGCAATCCTACTGGATCAATACCAGCGGGAATGATCTGGTGAAGCGGTTTGTGAACAGGGCAGATAAGACAACGCGTGATGAAATGGAACGACTGATTGCAGGGGAATCCGTGGAAAAAGAAATATGTCTGGAATTAACATATGATGAAATTGATCAGAGCATTGACAATTTATGGAGTGCGCTGCTTCTAATCGGTTATTTGACATGGGTCGGAAAACCAGTGAATAGTGTTTACCGTCTGGCCCTTCCGAATAGGGCGGTGCGGGAGATTTATATCACCCGGATACAGGAGTGGTCTAAGGAAAAGGAAGGATAAAAAGATGTATTTAATTGCAGGACTTGGCAATCCCACACGGGAATATGAGAAAACGAGACATAACGTCGGCTTTTCAGTGATTGATGTGCTGGCGGACAAATATAATATTGATGTGAGCGACCGCAAGCACAAAGCACTGTGCGGCAAGGGTGTGATCGAGGGGGAGAAGGTGCTTCTTGTAAAGCCCCAGACCTTCATGAACTTGAGCGGCGAGAGCATCCGCGAGGCGGTGGATTATTACAAGATCGACCCGGAGGACATCATTGTCATTTATGATGATATCAGCCTGGATCCGGGGCAGCTGCGCATCCGGTTAAAGGGAAGCGCCGGCGGGCATAATGGCATTAAGAATATTATCGCGCACCTGGGAACCCAGGAGTTTCCACGCATCAAGGTGGGTGTGGGCGCGAAGCCGCCGAAGATGGATCTGGCAGATTATGTGCTGAGCCGTTTTGGCGCAGAGGAGCAGAAGATTATGGATGAGGCGTTTGGCGAGGCGGCTGAGGCTGCGGTCATGATGATGACCACCGGAGCGGAGCGGGCCATGAACCACTATAACGCGAAAAAGAAAGCGGAGTAAGGTATTATGAGCAGGGGATTTGCAAATCCACTTACAGAGCTTGCGGAGTTTGAGGAGCTGCAGCAGAGCCTGAAGAAGAAGCAGGGGCCGGTACAGGTCAGCGGCTGTCTGGACTCCCAGAAGGTGCACCTGATGCAGGAGACCATGGCGGACCGGCCATGGAAGCTGGTGGTAACCTATGATGATGCAAGGGCCAAAGAAATTTACGATGATTTTGGCTGTTTCCGGGACAATGTCTGGCTGTATCCGGCGAAGGATCTGCTGTTTTACAGCGCGGATATCCACGGCAACCTGATCACGAGAGAGCGGCTGCAGGTGCTGCGCCATCTCATGGAGGATGAGAGCGGCGTGGTGGTAACCACCATGGACGGCCTGATGGATCATCTGCTTCCTTTAAGCTGCATGCGGGAGCAGGTGCTTCACCTGGAGACTGGTCAGGAGCTGGATCTGGAAGCATGGAAGATCCGCCTGGCGGAGCTTGGCTATGAGCGTATGCCTCAGGTGGACGGCATGGGCCAGTTTTCCGTGCGGGGCGGTATTCTGGACATTTACCCGCTGACGGAGGAGCTTCCGGTGCGTATCGAGCTGTGGGATACCGAGGTGGATTCCATCCGCACCTTTGACCTGGAGAGCCAGCGTTCTATTGAGCAGCTGAATGAGATTGACATTTATCCGGCTACGGAGATCGTGCTGACAAAGAAGCAGGCAAAGGAGGGCGTGGAGCGGATCCGCAGCGAGGCGAAGAGCTTTGCGGAGAAGCTGAGATCACAGCAGAACACCGAGGAAGCATACCGCATCACCGGAATTGTAAAGGAACTGACGGAGGGCATCGAGGAAGGCTGGAAACAGACCGGACTGGATGCCTGGATTTCGTATTTTAATAAGGAAACAGTTTCGTTTCTGGATTATTTTGACCCGGAACAGAGCATGATCTTTCTGGATGAGCCGCTGCGCTTAAAGGAGCAGGGGGAGGCGGTGGAGCTGGAATTCCGGGAGAGTATGGAGCACCGTCTGGAGAAGGGCTATCTGCTTCCGGGGCAGACCGGACTTTTGTATCCGGTGCGGGAGATCCTGGCCAAGGCCCAGCGGAAAGATACCGTCTATCTGACCGGCCTGGAGCAGAAGCTTCCGGGCATGACCACGGAAGCGCGGTTTTCTTTTGATGTCCGGAATATGAACTCCTACCAGAACAGCTTTGAGATGCTGATTAAAGACCTGACAGGCTGGAAGAAGGAGCGTTACCGGGTGATTCTCTTATCCGGTTCCCGTACCCGTGCCAGCCGTCTGGCGGAGGATCTGCGGGAGTACGATCTGAGCGCCTTCTGCACGGACGATGAGAGCCGGGAGGTGCAGCCGGGGGAGATCCTGGTTACCTTTGGCAATCTGCACCGGGGCTTTGCCTATCCGCAGATCAAGTTTGCGGTCAATCGACCTAAGGGGGATATGATTCGGCGAAGGAGAAGAAAAAGCGCAAACGCAAGAAGACCTGCCTACGAGGGCAACGAAGATCCAGAGCTTTACCGAGCTGTCGGTGGGCGACTGATGTGGTGCATGAGGACCACGGCCTTGGTATTTACCGCGGCATTGAGAAGATTGAGCGGGACGGTGTCATCAAGGATTACCTGAAGGTGGAATATGCGGACAACGGAAGCCTGTATCTTCCGGCTACCCGCCTGGATGGCATTCAGAAGTATGCAGGCTCTGACGCGAAGGCACCGAAGCTAAATAAGCTGGGCGGTGAGCAGTGGAACCGCACGAAGGCGAAGGTCAAGACGGCGGTTAAGGAGATTGCGAAGGATCTGGTGCAGCTTTACGCGGCGCGGCGGGAGCTTGGCGGCTACCAGTACGGCGAGGATACGGTGTGGCAGCAGGAGTTTGAGGAGCTGTTCCCCTACGATGAGACGGAGGACCAGCTGACTGCCATTGAAGATACCAAGCGCGACATGGAGAGCCGCCGAATCATGGACCGCCTGATCTGCGGTGACGTGGGCTACGGCAAGACGGAGATTGCGCTGCGGGCGGCCTTTAAGGCGGTGCAGGAGAGCAAGCAGGTGGTGTACCTGGTGCCGACCACCATTCTGGCGCAGCAGCATTACAATACCTTTGTGCAGCGTATGAAGGACTTTCCGGTGCGTGTGGAGCTCATGTCACGGTTCCGCACGCCGGGGCAGATCAAAAAGACCATCGAGGACCTAAAGAAAGGGCAGGTGGACATTGTGATTGGCACCCACCGTGTTCTTTCCAAGGATGTGAAGTTTAAGGATCTTGGGCTTCTGATCATTGACGAGGAGCAGCGTTTTGGTGTGGCTCACAAGGAGAAGATCAAGCAGATGAAGGAAAATGTGGATGTGCTGACCTTAACGGCGACGCCGATCCCACGAACCCTTCACATGAGTCTGGTTGGTATCCGCGACATGAGCGTGCTGGAGGAGCCGCCGGTGGACCGTGTGCCGATCCAGACCTATGTTATGGAGCACAACGATGAGATGGTCCGGGAGGCCGTGAACCGGGAACTGGCCCGGGGCGGTCAGGTTTACTATGTATACAATCGCGTGAAGGACATTGAGGAGGTGGCCCATCATGTGCAGGAGCTGGTGCCGGATGCCACGGTAGTTTATGCCCACGGGCAGATGCCGGAGCATAAGCTGGAGCAGATTTTGCTGGATTTTGTGAATGGTGACATTGACGTGCTGGTATCCACCACCATCATTGAGACAGGACTGGATATCCCCAATGCCAACACCATGATCATTCAGGACGCGGACCGCATGGGACTTTCCCAGCTGTATCAGCTGCGGGGCCGTGTGGGCCGGTCCAGCCGTACCTCTTATGCGTTCCTGATGTATAGGCGCGACAAGCTGTTAAAGGAAGAGGCAGAAAAGCGCCTGCAGGCCATCCGCGAGTTTACGGAGCTGGGCTCCGGCGTGAAGATTGCCATGCGGGATCTGGAGATCCGCGGCGCGGGCAATGTTCTGGGCGCGGAGCAGCACGGGCACATGGAGGCGGTCGGTTACGATTTGTACTGCAAGCTGTTAAATCAGGCTGTGCAGGCCATTCAGGGCCGCCGGGATGAGACGGAGGATTTCGCGACCACGGTGGAGTGCGATGTGGATGCTTACATTCCGGTTTCCTATATTAAGAATGAATATCAGAAGCTGGATGTATATAAGCGCATTTCCGGCATTGAGAATGAAGAAGAATATCTGGATATGCAGGATGAGCTGATGGACCGCTTTGGTGATATCCCGAAGGCGGTTGCCAATCTTTTGCAGGTGGCATTGTTAAAGGCCATGGGACACAAGGCCTATGTGACCGAGGTGCGCATTAACCGCCAGGAAATCCGCCTGACCATGTACCAGAACGCGAAGCTGGATACAGCCGGGATTCCGGAGCTGGTGGCTTCCTATGGGGATGAACTCCGCTTTGTGATGGCGGAGCAGCCGTATTTCTTATATGTGGACCGCAGAAATAAGCAGAAGGACTGCGCTGCCATGATGGAGCTTGCCCGGACGCTCCTGGGGCAGATCATTCAGCTCAGCTATTAGTTTTGGATTGTGATGGTGTATAAATTTTGAAGTCTTCCGCATACTATCCATAAGACACACGATATGGAAATTATGCAGGAGGAGCACTATGAAAGCTACAGGAATTGTGAGAAGGATCGATGATCTGGGGCGTGTCGTGATTCCGAAGGAGATACGAAGAACACTGAGGGTGCGTGAGGGAACTCCACTGGAGATTTTTACGGACCGTGAGGGGGAAATTATTTTAAAAAAAGTATTCTCCTATGGTGGAGCTGACCGCGTTTGCCACGCAGTATGCGGAGGCCATGGCGCAGTCCACCGGAATGCTGGTCTGCATTACAGACCGGGATCAGGTGATTGCCGTTTCCGGCGGGCCGAAGCGCGATATGCTGCAGAAGATGATCAGCAAGCAGTTAGAGCAGGTTATTCATGAGCGGGAAACCGTTGTGGCGGAAAAAGATGCCAGGGAGTTTATCACGGTGGCCGGGGAAGAGATGGACGGTGTGACGGCAGAGGTCATTGTGCCGATCATCTGCGAGGGAGATCCCATCGGGGCTGTGGCTCTTTTAAGTCGTGATCCAAAGGCAAAGCCGGGAGAGGCAGAGCTGAAGCTGGTTTCCACCGCGGCCGGATTTTTAGGACGGCAGATGGAAGGATAAAGGAATACGGAGTGTCATCAGATGAAACGAAATTCATTTGGCGGCGCTCCGTTTGTATTCTGCGAAAACATATGCTATACTGGACTGCATAAGTCAAGAAACGGAGGAGAAATGATGCAGGATCAGAAAACAGCAGGACAGGCAGAGGACTGGGAACTGTCCGAAGCATATTATAAAGAAGATACAGGGAAGAAAGAACTGCGTCTGGAGGATTTTCTGGAGGAGGAGACGGCAGAAGGCCAGAGTGGTCTGGCGGATGGAAGCAGCCTCACGGAGCAGCTGGAAGCAATGGCTGCGCAGGTAAAAGAGATCCGGGAGCTTTCCGGAACCGGGCATCCGGCAGATCAGATTGCCTCCATGCTGGGGATGGACGGGCAGCAGGTGCGTGACATTCTGGTGTGTATGCAGTCCTTCCCGGAGGATGACCCGCTGGCCGTAGCCCGACTGATCGTACTGGGATAGGAGCCTCTGAGCGGAAGATAAGGCAGGCTGCCGTGATGAATCTGTGAAAAATCTTTACATTTTCGAAAGTTGCTGTTCAAACCAGTGGCTTTCGTATATAATGTTATCTGCTTTACGTTTTACAGGAGGAATAAATCATGATGAAAATGGGAAAAAGAGCATTGCTTGTGGCTTGCGGCTGCATGCTGCTTTTAAGTGGATGTACCAAGAGCAACATCGTTCAGCCGGATGCCAGTGAGGCAGAAGAACCGGATTTCAACGTCTATAACAACATTGAGCTGGATATGGACCAGTTCCATGAAGAGGTGAATGAGATCTGTCTGGATGAGGATGATTACCCGATGGCGGATTCCATTGACTTTACCATTGATGAGGACAAAGCCCTGATCGATGTTACCGTTGTGGTAAAGGACGGTACCAGTGGAAAAGATGCCGCAGAGTATGCGGATGCTGTTCTTAAGAGCATCAACGATGAGGCCGCTGTTCAGGACTACAACTACGGAGAGTCCGGTGCGGACACCTTCGGCGGCTTCTTCCAGGACCGCGAGACGCACTTAAAGATTTACGAGAAGAGCGCCTATGAGTCTGATGGTGAGCCAATGTACGAGACCGATATCCCGGCTGATACCTATATGACTTTTGATATTCAGGACTAAAATAAAAATCAGCGGATGTGCCATGTGAGGCGCTTCCGCTGATTTTTATTTTCTCTTATCGCATCTTATCCATCTGTCCGTCTTCACCAACATGATAGTTATCGACCCAGGTGTCGGTGGCCATCTGACCATCCTCTCCGAAGAAATACCAGTCGCCTTTGTAGCGCAGCCAGTAGGAGGTTTTACGGTTGCCCTTATCGTCAAGATAGTAGGTGCCGTCCTTCAGTTCCAGGAGTCCGGTGGCCTTGGTGCCGTCGTCTTTAATATATTGATATTGATCTTCTGCGGTTTTGTGCCACTCACCTGCCATGGCAGGGAATGCGCTCATCAGAAAACACAGGATGGTTAAGATGAGGGTGAGTCCTGCTTTTTTCTTCATAGTGATCATCCTTTCTCTCTCTGCAAATTTATTATAACAGCCGCTGTCTGCACTGACAAGGGGCACGGCGGTATTGTAAGGAAATCGGTGGAATCGTAAGAAAAATGTTATGAAAGAAAAAAGCAGGGCCGTATCCCGAGAAAATGGGTACGGCCCTGATATCATTTTGAACGGATGAAAACTTAGGTTTCGTTTGTGTAAAGTGTTATTCCTGAATGATTCCGTTTACATCAACGGTCCAGGTTTTCTCGTTGGAATCTTTTACATCCTTGAAGCCATTTCCAAGCTCCGGTTTTGTCACGGATTTGGAAGAGGAGGATGCTTTCTGAATGGAGCCGTTTGTTCCTACCAGATAGGATACGCCGTCTAACTGTGCCGGCGCGTAGCGCAGGTCACGGTCCGCGTCCAGACGCAGTCCCTGTACATAGACATTGTTGTCGCGCACGCCGTGGAAGCCGCGGCCCTTGTTTCCGCCGTCGGTGTAGAAGAACCAGGTCTGGTTTTCACCGAGATCCTCATCGTAGATGGTCTGCTTGCCGGTTTTCATTACGCCGTCATCGCCAAAGTAGTAGTTTGCGGTCTGCCCGTCCTCGGTAATTACGCTCTGGAGGCCGGTCTGCAGTTCGCCCCGCTCATTGAAGCCAAAGCGTTTTCCGTCTACGGTAAAGACCTGTACGCCGTTTTCCGCGTAGTATGGACGGCCATTTTTAATATAGAAGATAAAGGTTTCGCCGTCTTCGCTGATCTCCGGCGCGCCTTCCATCTGGTACCAGCCGTTTCCGCGTTTTCCGTTCTCCTCATAGAACTGGTAGGAGGCGATGGCCGGGGCAGCCTGGGTGGCCGCGGAACCGGAATTGTTTTCGTTGGAAGCAGTGTCTGCGTTGGACGCGGTTGCGTTCCCGGCATCAGCGTCTGCTGCAGTGTCCTGGGTCTGTGCAGTCTCCGGCAGGCGGAACCATCCGGTCTGCAGGATTCCGTTCTGGAAGGTGTAGTAGGAACCGTTAATCTTGCGGTCAATCTGGTTCACGACCATGCGTCCGTTGTTGTCAAAGAAATGCCATACGCTGTCCTGGTCCAGATCCTCATCCTCATTTTCAAGCTCAATCCAGCCGGTCTTCCTAACACCGTCGCCTTCCTCGCCCAGATAGTAGGTGGCACCGTCTAACTCCAGCATGCCGGTCTGCATGTGGCCTTCATCATTAAAATAGTAGTTCTTTCCGTCAATCTCCTGCCATTTGGAGATAACGCTTCTTCCGTCTTTTCCGTAGTAGTACCAGTAAGTATCCGGAGCCTCGGAATCCCATTCGTCCTCATTGGCTTCGCTGACCCACTGATTCATGACACGGCGTCCTTCCTCGTTTACATAATATTCATCAATCTTGCTGGAACGGGAAATAAAGCCGTCTTCGTTTAAGTAATACCACTCGCCGTCTTTCTTTTTCCAGGAGTCGGTCAGGTAGTAGCCCTCGCTGTCTTTGTAGCGGAGCTCGCCGTCCTCATTCAGCCAGCCGGCGGTTGCCGCCAGTACGGTGGAAACGCTTCCCGGGATGGAAAGGGCAAGTGCAGGGGTTGCCGCTGACATTGCTGCCGCGGTGGATAATACAGCCAGTAATTTGTAATGTTTGTTCATAACTTTTTATTTCTCCTTTTTGCTTGTGGAAAGTTGGCCGAGAATCCGCAGTTGCATTACGGTGCAGATTATAGCGGATTCCATGCGTCTTGAAAAGTGAAGGTTACTGGAAATGGAGGCATGCGCTGCCAGTCAAGATTTCTGGATGCAGGATAAGGGAATGTATGGTATACTAATAACATTGAATAGAAAACAAAGCGGCAAAAGCACCGCACAGGACTATACAAAACATAACAGGAGGAGATTCCCAATGAAGATCAAAGTATCCAACTACATTGCCGGGAAACTGGTGGAGGCAGGCATCAATCAGGTCTTTACGGTTACAGGGGGAGGCGCCATGCATTTGAATGACGCGCTGGGCCATCAGGAAGGACTGCGCTGCCTGTATCAGCACCATGAGCAGGCCTGCGCCATTGCGGCAGAGGCATATGCGAGAATCCACAACAAGATCGGAGCACTGTGCGTGACGACAGGCCCTGGCGGCACCAATGCCATCACCGGCGTGGTAGGCGGCTGGCTGGATTCCATCCCGATGCTCATCTTATCCGGTCAGGTTCGTTATGACACGACCGCCCGCTGGTCCGGCGTGGGCATCCGCGCGATGGGAGACCAGGAATTCGATATTGTCAAATCGATTGACTGCATGACCAAGTACAGTGAGATGGTCATTGACCCGCTTCGTATCCGCTATTGTCTGGAAAAGGCGCTTTACCTGGCAACCTCCGGACGTCCGGGCCCTACCTGGCTGGACATCCCGCTGGATGTACAGGGCGCGTATGTAGACACGGAGCAGCTGGCTGGCTTTGACGCCGCGGATTATGAGGCAGGCGGTACCGGCTGGGCATTGCATACCGTGGGCATGGATCATACCTCCGGCGCGGCAGTATTTGCCGGAGCTACGGAGGAAAAAGAAAAGAAAGCAGTTCTGGCCGGTGTACATGGTACCGAAGGAACCAGTGAGGTAGAGCCGCCGCACGCGATTTCGGAGGATTATGCCGGAAAGGGCGAGCACCGTCAGGTACTTCCGGCTCCAGTTTCCAGAGAAACAGCAAGAGCGATCATCGAGAAGATCCGGAAGGCAAAGCGTCCGGTTCTGTATGCCGGAAACGGAATCCGCATTGCCGGAGCCTTTGACGCTTTCATGGAAGTGGCAGACGGACTGGGCATTCCGGCGGTGGTTGGCTGGAACGCCAATGACTGCATGTACGATGACTGTCCGTGGTATGTGGGCAGACCAGGCAACATGGGCGACCGCCCAGGCAACCTGGCTGTACAGAACAGCGACCTGGTATTCTCCGTGGGAAGCCGCTTAAGCATCCGCCAGGTTGGCTATAATTACAAGACCTGGGCCAGAGAGGCCTATGTGATCGTGAATGATGTAGACCCGGAGGAGTTAAAGAAGCCGAGCGTTCATGTGGATATGCCGGTTCACGCAGACGCAAAGGATCTCATGGAAACCATGGCAGCAGTGCTCCGGGAAGAATATGACAAAAATGCCGGTATTTGACGGCGGCGAGGGCCTGCCGGGCATGACCTGGAGCGAGACCTGCCGCATGTACCGGGAGAAATATCCGACCATCCGCAAGGAACAGTTAAAAGCCGGATCCGACCCGGGAGGCCAATGTTTACGCAGTGGTGGAGGCACTCAGCAGCCGCCTGGGCGAGGACCAGATCACGGTAGTCGGCAACGGTTCTGCCTGCGTGGTAGGCGGACACGCTTACATCATGAAGAAGGGGCAGCGGTTCTTATCCAAGCTCTGCCATTGCTTCCATGGGTTATGACCTTCCGGCAGCCATCGGCGCGTGTATGGCGGCCCATGATCCGGAGTTTGAGGGGGACGGCTACAGTAAACATGATATTATCCTGCTGACCGGTGAGGGCAGCATTCAGATGAACATTCAGGAGCTGCAGACCATCATCCACCACAAGATGCCGATCAAGATTTTCCTGATCAATAACGGTGGTTACCATTCCATCCGCCAGACCCAGAAAAACTTCTTTGGTGAGCCGCTTGTGGGAATCGGCGTGGACAGCCATGATTTAAGCTTCCCGGATATGGAGAAGCTGGCAGCAGCTTACGGTTATCCTTATGTGGTGGCACATCACAATGAAGAAGTGGCTGGGGCGGTTGAGAAGACCCTGGCTATGGACGGACCGGTGATCTGCGAATTCTATGTAACCACAGACCAGAACTTTGAGCCAAAGTCCTCCGCAAAGCGTCTGCCGGACGGTACCCTGGTATCTCCGCCGCTTGAGGATCTTTCCCCATTCCTTCCGGATGAGGAGATGGACAAACTGATGATCATTCCGAGGATAAAATAATGCAGGTTGTAGTAACAGGCGCCACAAGCTTTATCGGCGCGGCAACAGTGAAAAAATTAATGGAGGCGGGGCACCAGGTTTTTGCGGTGGTCCGCCCCGCTTCGTCTAATATGAAGCATCTGGAGAAGCTGGCAGGCGGGGAAGCAGACGGTCTTCTGACGATCTGTCCGCTGGATCTGGCAGATATCCGGACGCTTCACGGCTTTTTGGCAGATGCCTGGATTCACATCGGCTGGGACGGCGCGGGCAGTGACAACCGCACAAAGCGGGATGTGCAGCAGCGCAATGTCACCTACGCCCTGGATGCGGTGGAGGCAGCAGCAGCCCTTGGCTGCCGCCGCTTTTTATTTACCGGATCCCAGGCGGAGTACGGAGTCTGGCACCAGACTGTAGCAGAGGACACGCCCTGCCATCCGGTGTCTGAATATGGCAAGGCAAAGGTAGATTTTTGCGAAAAAGCGAAAATACTTTGCAAACAGAAGAATATGGAGTATATTCATACGAGGATATACAGCGTGTACGGTCCGGGGGATCACCCGTGGTCCCTGGTTCAGTCCTGCCTGCGCGCCTTTTGCGAGGGTGGCAGCATGAAGCTTGGGGAGTGTACGCAGAACTGGAATTTTCTTTATATTGATGACGCGGCAGCGGCCCTTGTCTCCCTGCTTACGGAAGCTCCGGCCGGTGTCTACAATATTGGCAGCAGCGATACCAGGCCGCTTCGAAGCTACATTGAGGAAATGTATGCCCTGTGCGGAAGCCAGGGAAGCTACAGCTATGGAGAACGGCCGCAGAATGCGGAGGGGCCGGCAGATCTGATGCCGGATATCAGCCGGATCCTGCGGGAGACATCCTGGCGGCCTGCCAGAACATTTGCGGAGGGAATTTATGAAACATTGCATAGCCTGCGGGGGGATCCTGCCGGAAACAAGCCTCTTTGAGTTAACATCTGCTCCGGCTTCGGCCCAGGACATCCCGGATGCGAAGGAAGTACAGAATGATGAGGGCGTGACCCTTCATCTGCGCCAGTGCAGCGGATGTGGTCTGGTTCAGTTTGACTGCGAGCCGGTGGCCTATTACCGCGACGTGATCCGGGCTGGTGGCGGCTCTTCCACCATGCGGGAGCTGCGCGCCAGTCAGTACCGCCATCTGATCGAGACTTATCATCTGGAAGGAAAGACCTTCTTTGAGGCGGGCTGCGGACGGGGCGAATTCCTGAAATTCTTACAGGAGTTTCCGGTGGAAATCTACGGTATGGAGCACAAGGCGGACCTGGTGGAGATGGCCCGGAAGGAAGGACTTCGCGTCTGGAGAGAGTTTCCGGAGCGGGAAGACCAGCGCTTCGGGCATTCACCGGAGGCATCTATGCTCCCGGAAAGCGGCTGGAGTGTGCCGGAAAAGCCCTTTGATGTATTCTTATCCTTTAACTTTTTAGAGCATCAGCCAAGACCGGATATCATGTTAAAGGCCATCTGGAACAATCTGGCGGAGGACGGCATGGGACTTGTGACCGTGCCGAGTCTGGAATACATTCTGGAAAAGGGCAGCTACTACGAGCTGATCCGCGACCACATTGCTTATTACACCTTTGATACGCTGAGGGCACTGCTAAACCATTGCGGCTTTGAGGTGCTGGAGGAGGAGATGATCAACCGGGATACGCTGTCCATGGTTGTGAGAAAGATGGCAATGCCGGAGACGGATGCAGATGCCGGCGCGAAAGGTGCGGGTGTCAGCATCATCGCCCCTCTGACGGAAGGCTATGAGATTGTAACTGCCGAGGTGCGCGCTCTGACAGAGCGTCTGGCCCGGGAAGGCAAACGTCTTGCCATGTGGGGTGCCAGTCATCAGGGCTTTACTCTGGCGTCAACGTCTGAACTGGGGAAACACCTGGCTTACATCATTGATTCCGCTCCATTCAAGCAGGGACGCTTTGCCCCGGCTTCTCATGTGCCGATCATGGCCCCGGATCATTATTTTGAAGAACCGGTAGACGCGATTCTGATTGTGGCACCGGGTTATACCGATGAGATTGCGGGAATCATAAAGACAAGGTTCGGCGGAAAGGTGGAGACCATGACGCTTCGCACCAACCGGATTGAACACTTATAGAAACACGGGCGGAAATTCGCGGCAGATCTAAATTCGCGGAGAAGACGCAATGATGGAGGAGATATGACAGAGCTTTCAGGAAAACGGATCGTAATGACCGGAGCCACCGGCTTTATTGGAAGCCATGTGGCAAAGCGTTTTCTGGATGAGGGGGCCGAGGTGTACTGCCTGGTGCGTCCCGAGTCTCAGAAAACGGAGTGTCTTCCGGTTCATGAGCATCTGCACCGGATTCCGGCGCAGATGGATGAGGCAGTGGAATGTGTGCCGCAGATCGGGCATGCCGACGCGTTTTTACATTTTGCGTGGCGCGGTGTGAACCGTCAGGAAATCGATTCTTTCGAGGTGCAGAAAACCAATATCGATGGTTCCCTGCGCTGCATTGAGGCGGCAAAGCTTCTGGGATGCAGGATATTTATGGATGCCGGTTCCCGCGTGGAGTATGGTATCACTTCAGATGGCATCATGGAGGAGTCTATGGAATGCCATCCGGTCAACGAATACGGAAAAGCAAAGCTCGCGTTTTACGAGCAGGCTAAAAGTAAGTGCCAGGAGATGCAGATGACGTATTACCATCTGCGGTTTTTTAGTGTTTACGGCAAGGGGGACCATCCGTGGTCCATCATTTCCACGCTGACCCGGGAACTGCCGGAGGGGAAAACCGTCTCCTTAAGCGCCTGCCGCCACCGCTGGAATTTTATGGACATTGAGGATGCCTCCCGCGCCGTAGTGGAACTGTATCGCTACAGTGACAGCCACCGGGGCGAGTGCCATGCGGTGAACGTGGCTTCGGAGGACACCCGGGTGCTGCGGGATTTTGTGGAGGAGATCCACAGTCTCTGCGGCGGAAGCGGAAATCTGGAATACGGAAGCTTTGTCCAGGCGAAGGAGGGCGCGCTCTCCATCTGCCCGGTCAATGAAAATATGAAGAAGCTGACCGGCGGTACCTGGAAGGAGCAGGTCTCCTTTGCGGAGGGAATCCGGAGGATGCTTTGATAAGGAACAACAGGCGTTACCGGTCCCGGACGGGGCCGCGCATGTCTGCATGAAATATACAACTTTGGAAGGATACAATTATGAAAAAGATCAGTGTGCTGATCCCCTGCTACAACGAACAGGAAAATGTAGAGGCCATCAGCAAAGCGGTGCTGGAGACCCTGACCCGGGATCTGCCCCAGTACGACTACGAGCTGGTGTTCATTGACAACGATTCAACCGATGACACCCGCCCGATCCTGCGCAGACTCTGCGCGGAGAACCCGAAGATCAAGGCCATCTTCAATGCCCGCAATTTCGGACAGTTCAACTCTCCGTATTACGGCATGCTGCAGGTGACCGGAGACTGTGTCATTGAGATGGTGGCAGATTTCCAGGATCCGGTGGACATGATTCCGAAATACGTGAAGGCCTGGGAAGAGGGCTACAAGATCGTCATCGGCATTAAGACCAGCAGCAAGGAAAACAAGATCATGTATGCCCTTAGAAGCTTCTACTATAAGACCATCAAGAAGCTTTCTGACGTGGAGCAGATCGAGCATTTTACCGGCTCCGGGCTTTATGACCGGGATTTTATCGAGGTGCTGCGGAAGCTGGATGATCCGACCCCATTCCTGCGGGGCATTGTGGCGGAGCTTGGCTATAAGCGTAAGGAGATTCCTTATGAGCAGCCGAAGCGCCGGGCCGGAAAGACCCACAACAATTTCTACCGCCTGTACGACGCGGCTATGCTCAGCGTAACCTCTTATACGAAGGCAGGCCTGCGCCTGGCAACCTTTGTGGGTGCCATCAGCGCTTTCTTAAGTATGGTGGTGGCTGTAGCTTATCTGGTGATGAAGCTGATCTGGTGGGACCGTTTTCCGGCAGGCATGGCACCGATGCTCATCGGTATGCTGTTTCTGGGATCAGTGCAGATCTTTTTCATTGGTATGGTGGGCGAATATGTACTCTCCATTAACCAGCGCGTGATGCACCGTCCGCTTGTTGTGGAAGAAGAACGTCTGAACTTCGAGGAGAAATAATTTCATGAAATACAAGATTGATGTGGTAAGGATCCGGGAAAATTCCATCCAGCTAAACGGATGGGTCATCGGAAAAACACCGGAGTCCAAAGCGGAATTTGAGGTCCTGGACCAGAATAAAAAGCCGCTGGAGATCAAATGCGTGGCAACCCGCCGGGATGATGTGAGCCAGATCTATTACAAACAGGTCTATGACCGGGATTATGGTTTTGACATTCAGTTCCCATACGAGCGCGGCGCAGATTACTGGCTGGTCATCCGCTGCGACGGCAGGACCGCCCGGGTGAAATACAATGAGGAGCTGATCGCAAAGCGCGCCAGCGTGGCGCACAAGCGCATGGAAAAGATCAAAGACCTCATGAATATGGAGACGGTGCATGTGGCACTGGAGTTTGGAAAGAAGCACGGCTTAAAGGCCCTGCTCTTAAAATCCCGCCACAAGCTGCAGGGACTCGATAACGACTACGACTATGGCGAGTGGTATGAGCTGACCCGTCCGAAGGAGGAGGAGCTGGCTGCCCAGCGGGAGACAAGGTTCGCGTATGAGCCGCTGTTGTCCATCGTCATTCCGGCCTACAAGACTCCGGAGAAGTATCTGCGGGAGATGCTAGACTCCATTCTGGCCCAGACCTACAGAAACTGGGAGGTATGCGTGGCCAACGGAAGCCCGAAGGGTGAGGGCGCGATTGTGAGCCGCGTCATGGCAGAGTACACCAAGAAGGACAGCCGCTTCCATGTGTCGGAGCTGGGAGATAACTTTGGTATTTCCGGCAACACCAACGCGGCCCTCGGGATGGCGAAGGGAGATTTCATCATTCTGGCTGACCATGACGACACCATCCCGGAGCATGCGCTCTATGAGGTGGCAAAGACCATCAACGGGCACCCGGACTGCGACGTGATCTATTCCGATGAGGATAAGCTGGATATGGACGGCGGCGCGCTGTTCGATCCGCATTTCAAGCCGGATTTCAACCCGGATCTCTTAACCAGCGTCAACTATATCTGTCATTTATTTGTGGTAAAACGGACTCTGTTAGATCAGGTGGGCGGCTTCCGGCACGAGTTTGACGGTGCCCAGGACTATGATTTTATCTTCCGCTGCACCGAGAACGCAAAGGAAATCTGTCATATTCCGAAGGTGCTGTATCACTGGCGCTGTCATCAGGAATCCACCGCCAGCAACCCGGAGAGCAAGCTGTACGCCTTTGAGGCGGGCGCAAGAGCCATCATGGCTCATTATGAGCGCTGCGGTATTCCGGCAGAGAAGGTGGAGAAGGGTGTGGATTACGGCATTTACCATACCACCTTTCACATCCAGGGAGACCCGCTGGTGTCCGTGATCATTCCGAACAAGGATCACAGCGTGGATCTGGATCTTTGCATCCGCTCTATCATCGAGCGGGCCACCTATAAGAACCTGGAGTTTATTGTGGTGGAGAACAACAGTACCGAGCAGGAAACCTTTGCCTACTACGAGAAGATCCAGAAGGAATTCCCGCAGGTGAAGGTGGTGCGCTGGGAGAGGGAGTTTAACTATTCCGCCATCAATAACTTTGGCGCAGCCTTCGCGAAGGGCGAGTACCTGATGCTGTTAAACAACGACACCGAGATCATTGCCCCGCGCCTGTTTGAGGAGATGCTGGGCTTCTGCCAGAGAAAAGAGGTCGGCATTGTGGGAGCGCGCCTGCTTTATGAGGATGATACCATTCAGCATGCAGGTGTGGTGATCGGCTTTGGCGGCGTGGCGGGCCACACCTTTATCGGCCTTCATGAGGCGGAGAACAGTTACTTCCACCGGGCTATGTGTGCCCAGGACTACAGCGCTGTGACCGCGGCCTGCCTGATGGTGAAGAAATCTGTGTTTGAGGAGGTGGGCGGCCTGACGGAAGAGCTGGCGGTGGCCTTCAACGATGTAGACTTCTGCTTAAAGGTGCGGGCAGCCGGTTATCTGGTGGTTTACGCGCCGTACGCGGTGATGCATCATTATGAG
>ENA-OQHL01000447-OQHL01000447.1-human-gut-metagenome-genome-assembly--contig:-NODE-447-length-29313-cov-6.586548_pt1 | contig 29313 bp, 19 predicted proteins | sample MGYA00242565_ERZ504723 | MGnify/ENA primary metagenome ERZ504723 (study PRJEB26092, sample SAMD00036211) | human gut metagenome | host: Homo sapiens | study: EMG produced TPA metagenomics assembly of... | reverse complement strand
CGGCGTGCACGCGGAGCGCCGCCGCGACGCTTCTCACGGACCTTCACACCGCCGGAAGCGGAGGAGGCACCCTCGTGCGCCTGAACCTGATCCGCACCAATCAGCGGCTGGCTGGAAGCGGAACGTGGTTATTTGTCCAGATATTATAAATATGAAGGTGCGGCATGGTATAGCCGGAATATAGAAATACCAGCCGACTGGAAAGAAAAGCATATCGTGTTGTTTCTGGAACGAACTCGTCCGACAACCGTGTGGATCGATGGTCGGGAAGTGGGTAAATGCAACTATTTATCTACCCCACAGGAATTTAATCTCACTCACTTCCTGGCTCCCGGTTCACATAAGCTGACTATTCGTGTAGATAACGGAAAAAGTATTCCCGGGCAGATTCGTTCAAGTTCTCACGCTTGTACGGAATCTACCCAGACAAACTGGAACGGTATTATCGGACGGATGGAATTGCAGGCAATGAATCCATTGTTTATTGAGTCCATTCAGGCTTTTCCTCAAGTAGAAGACCCCTCCGTAAAAGTGAAAATAACTCTTTCCAATTCTTCAGGCATTGGTGGGAAGAAACTGCAGTTGTCAGCTTCTGCTTTCAATACTGCCAAAAAGCATAAAGCCAGATCTGCAGAATATAATTTGAAAGAGGGGAGCAAGGAATATGAATTCACTTATCAGTTGGGAGATAATGCTGTATTGTGGAGTGACCTCCAGCCGGCTCTATATCAACTGAAAGCAGAGATAAATGGCATAGACGAGAAAACAGTTCGTTTCGGTTTGCGTGACTTTAAAACTGAAGAAACGCATTTCACTATCAATGGCGCCAAAACATTTCTTCGAGGAAAACATGATGCCTGTGTATTCCCTTTGACGGGCCATACGGCGATGGACTTGGAACAATGGCGTCGTTATTTCAGGATTTGTAAGGAATATGGATTGAATCATTGTCGTTTTCATTCTTGGTGCCCACCTGCTGCGTGTTTTGAAGCTGCGGACTTGGAGGGTATTTACTTGCAGCCGGAATTACCTATCTGGGGAGGGTTTAAGAAAGAATCTGCCGAGCTGATGGATTTTCTGATGAAAGATGGAGAGAATATCATGCGTGAATATAGTAACCATGCTTCTTTTGTACTCTTTGCCTTGGGAAATGAGCTGGGAGGTGACATCGATGTGATGAAAGAGTTTGTAGATCGTTTCCGGTCCATAGAGCCGAGACACCTATACACGTATGGTTCGAATATCTTTTTAGGCTCACGAGGACATATTCCGGGTGAGGATTTTCTGGTAACTTGTCGTGTAGGCAGTGGTGAGGGTTATTCTACTCATGCTCGTGCTTCTTTCTCTTTCGCAGATGCGGAAGAAGGTGGCTATCTTAATAATACCTATCCTAATTCGGTAATGAACTTTGATGAGGCTCTGGAAAAATCTCCTGTTCCGGTGATCGGACATGAAACCGGACAGTTTCAAACTTACCCGAATTATGAGGAGATGAAGAAATATACAGGAGTCTTAGCTCCCTGGAATTTTGAAGTGTTTCGTGACCGCTTGGAGAAAGCCGGCATGCTGGAGCAGGCGGATGATTTTTTTAAAGCATCGGGTGCATGGTCTGTGGAACTTTACCGGGCAGATATTGAAATGAATCTCCGTTCCAAACGGATGGCTGGTTTTCAGTTACTCGATTTACAGGATTATCCGGGACAGGGGTCGGCTTATGTTGGTATTCTGGATGCTTTTATGGATAGTAAAGGATTGGTTGAACCGAAGAAATGGAGAGAATTCTGTAGTGAAGTGGTTCCTTTATTGACAACTGCCAAATTCTGTTGGACAGGCGGTGAATCATTCGCAGGTACTGTTGAGATTGCCAATTATGGAGAAACTTCATTGAACGAAAAAAGTATTTCATGGGAACTCAAAAATGGGAAGAAAAGCCTTGGCAAAGGTAAGATGGCTATTCCATCGGGATTAGGATTATTGACTGCCGGAACTATTCGTTTGACATTGCCCGATGTGGAGCAAGCGTATAAAGCCGAATTACTTTTGAAAGTATCCGGAACTTCCTATCAGAATAGTTATCCGCTATGGATATATCCTGCAAAGAAGCAATTGAAGGCAGGTAATGTTGTAGTTGCCCGCCAACTAACGGATGATGTGCTGAATGCCTTAAAGCAAGGTGGAAAGGTATTGTTGATGCCTCGTGAGGAAGACTGTAAAGAAGTAACAGTGGGAGGATTGTTCCAGACCGACTATTGGAATTATCGTATGTTCAAAAGTATCTGTGACCGCATCAAGAAACCTGCTTCACCTGGTACATTGGGGATTCTGACCAATCCCGAGCATCCGGTATTCGATGATTTCCCGACCGAATACCATACGAACTGGCAGTGGTATCCAATTATCAAACATAGCTATCCGCTTATTCTGGATGGTATGCCAAAAGAATACCGCCCTATTGTGCAGGTAATTGACAATGTGGAACGAAATCATAAACTCGGCTTATTGATGGAGTTGAATGTAGAGGGCAGTAAATTACTGCTTTGTATGTCCGACTTGGAAGCGGTACGTGACACACCGGAAGGATTACAATTCTATGCCGCTTTGCTGGCGTATATGAATTCTTCAGATTTTAAACCGTCCACTTCATTGTCGGTAGAATCGTTTAAGAATCTGTTTGAGACAGGTGTTCGGAAAGAGGGAATAAAAGTGCTGGATAATATCTCTTACGAATAAGTGAAGAGTAAGGAGAAAATCGTATCAATAAAGGCAAAAAAATGACAGAAGTGCTTGAATGCTATACGGAAAGAAATAGAAAAAAAGCAGACTTTACGATATTATTGTCCTTTTGTACGCAATTCGCCAATGTGAATCTGACCAGCGGCTATCTTTGCGATAGAAAGTAAAACGTATGGAGGATATTAACATTTAAATCAATACAGATAAACTCTTATAATAAAATGATGAAAAGACTAATTACATATTCGTGTATGGCGATTTTCGCTATGGGAAGCATGGCGCAGAATCAAAAGGATGAGGCTCAAATGAATCGTTTCATATCCGGTCTGATGAAAAAGATGACACTGGAAGAAAAAGTGGGGCAGTTAAGCCAATGTTCCGGTGGATTTGCCACAGGTCCTGATAATACACGTATCAGTCGGACAGAAGATATAAGTAAGGGATTGATCGGTTCTTTGCTGAATGTATCCGGTGCTGCCAATACTCGTAAATATCAGGAGGCAGCTATGAAATCACGTTTACAGATTCCTTTGCTTTTCGGATTGGATGTTATTCATGGATATAGAACAGGTTTTCCGTTGCCATTGGCAGAGGCTGCGAGTTTTGATCTGGATGCTATAGAAAGAGGATCGAGATGTGCGGCAAAGGAAGCTGCAGCAGCCGGGTTGCATTGGACGTTTGCTCCAATGGTGGATATTAGCTGGGATGCCCGGTGGGGGCGTGTGATGGAAGGGGCCGGTGAAGATCCTTATTATGGCTCGTTGGTTGCTAAGGCGCGTGTACATGGTTTACAGGGAGATGATTTATCGAAAGAGAATACTATTTTATCCTGTATTAAGCACTTTGCCGGATATGGTGCAGCTATTGCCGGAAAAGATTATAATAGTGTGGATATGTCGATGGGACAGTTTGTCAATTTCTATATGCCTCCTTACAAGGCTGGTGCAGAGGCCGGTGCTGCTACTTTCATGAGTGCGTTCAATGACTTTAATAACGAACCGTCTACCGGAAGTACTTTTCTGTTGAGGAAGCTCCTGAAGAATCAATGGGGATTTAAAGGATTTGTGGTATCCGACTGGGGATCAGTGGGAGAAATGATGAACCACCGTTATGCGAAAGATGAAAAAGAAGCTGCTTATAAAGGAATCAAGGCCGGACTGGATATGGAGATGGTAAGTGAATGCTATTCCAAGAATCTGGTGTCTCTGGTAAAAGAGGGTAAGGTATCTATCAAGCTGGTGGATGATGCTGTCAGACGTATTTTGGAACAGAAATATAAACTGGGATTATTTGATGATCCGTTCAGATACTGTGATGAAGAAAGGGAACGTACAGTGATTGGTTCACAGGAATCCCGCAAGGAAGCATGCTACGTTTCCGAACGTTCTATTGTTCTTTTGAAAAATGAAAACTCGGTGTTACCGCTTTCTTCTTCTATCAAGAAAGTTGCTTTGATTGGTGCGCTTTCCAAATCGCAGAAAGATATGTGCGGTGCATGGTCCTGTGCAGAGGTTGGTAAAGTAGTAACCTTGTATGAGGCAATGGAGAAACGAGGAGTGGACATCAACTATAACGATGGCTACGACTTGAAAACGAATAAAATTGTAAATCTGGATCAGACTTTAGCTGCTGCCCGCCAATCGGATGTGGTTATCGTTGCAATGGGAGAACAAGCTTGGGAAAGCGGTGAGATGCGTTCGAAAGGAGATATTTCTATTGCTGCCGAACAACAGCGTTTGGTTTCCGAATTGGTGAAGACTGGCAAACCGGTAGTTGTACTAATGATGTGTGGTCGTCCTGTTATTTTCAATGAAGTTCGTCGGGAGGCTCCCGCTATCTTATGTACTTGGTGGCTGGGGAGTGAAGCGGGTAATGCTATCTGTAATGTACTTTGGGGAGATTATAATCCTTCGGGTAAGCTGCCAATGACTTTTCCGCAGCATAACGGACAGATACCATTGTATTATCAATATAAGAGCACAGGACGCCCCACTGCATTGGGCGGATGGTGTGCGAAGTACATTGATATTCCTACGGAGCCTGCTTATCCGTTCGGCTACGGTTTGTCATACACTACTTTCAATTATTCGGATGTGAAACTGCTTCCGGGTGATGGAAAAGGTACTTATACACGTGTTGCTGTAACGGTTACCAATACTGGAAAATGCGAGGGCGAGGAAGTTGTTCAGTTGTATGTGCGTGATGAGGTGGCTTCTATCACTCGCCCTATCAAAGAATTGAAAGGCTTTGAAAAGATTAAGCTGAGTCCAGGTGAAAGCAAAATGGTCACCTTCGACGTAAAAGATGAACAACTAGGATTCTACAATAATCAAATGAAGTTCATTGTGGAGAAAGGAGACTTCACTTTGATGGTCGGTGGAAATAGTCGTGATTTACAAGAAATAAAATACATTCTTAACTAAGAACTAATATGAAAAACAACTGGAAAAGATGGCTCATATTTCCCGCTCTATTGCCTTTCTTCTCTTGGATGGAGGCAAAGACATTGGAGGAAAATCAGATTCAACAATCTTTGGACACCATTGAATACCGGGTATTTGTGGCTGTCGATAAGGCCGGAGTGGAGCATTGGGGAGGTAAAGAAGCTTATCAAGCGAAGCTGAATGCTTTTTTCGACCAAGTGAACGACTTCTGGAACAAAGCCGGCAATGGACGTTTCAACTACTATTTCCGTTATATACCGGATCTGCAGGTGATTTACGACTGCTCCTCCCGCCAATTGGAGAAAATCTATCAGAAGAGTGCCGGTTTTCCCAATCACGATGTACTGCTGATTATAGATTCTATTCTTGATTTTGACGATGAAGAATCGGCTAAAGGATGGTATTGCGGCGGTGGGGCGGACGATCTGAATATGGTAATTTGCCGTAGCCGTAGCAAGACGGAACATGAAGATCTGTTTGGTATCGACTATTTTCATAGAGGAGTGGCACATGAGTTCGGACATTATCGTGGGGTAACCGACTTGTATGCTGATAGAATCCGGGCAAAGAACAATCCGGTGAACCATATCGAATATGAACCTGACTCTTGTGTGATGAACAGTCATTATAAAACATATAAATGGAGCTCGTATGCAGTTCATATAATCAATCACACCGCCAAATCCAAACGTCCGAGACGTGATTTCGACGGATTCTTCAAACAAATGTTCCCCGAAAACATACAGGTATCTGTAAAAGTGAAAGGTAAAAAGCAAAAAGGGGTAAAGCTGAATCTGTATGGTTCACGTGCAAAATTCAATGACCTGATCGCTACTCCTTACCGTACTTATGAGACGGATAAGAAAGGAGAATATCTGATAACTGGTGTCCCCAACTTATATGATAGCCCCGCACCTCCTTTGCATACCGACGAATTGCCTTATAACCGCTGGTTCACTTTCTTGCTCGAAGCCGAATATAAAGGGGAAAAAAAATACGTATGGCTTCCCGAATATGAGGTGCAACAGACCTTCTTTGAGAATAAGGATACCTATCAGGTGACAATTGATTTCTAAAAAATGGTAGCGCGAATGAGATAAGAAAGGTGCTATTTAGCACTTGTTCAATGCTTTATTAGCAGGAAATTCTTCCTGTTAAGCTTCCTCCTTTATCTCTGCCAAGCGGTACTCTTATGATAAATATGTAAATAAAAAACTGTGTGAAATACAAAAAGTATTAGTTTATGAAACGTATGATGAAAAGACTTTTGCCGGTTCTAATGGCTATCGCACCTTTAACCATTTGTGCACAGAAAGTGTACGAGCTGAAAGACATTTCCGGTAAAGTGCAGGTGAATGTGATTGTGAATGATAAGAATGTGGAATACTCCGTTCTTCACGACAACGATGTGATGGTGGCTCCATCTCCTATTTTCATGAAACTAACTGATGGTACAGCTTTCGGACTCAATCCGAAAGTAAAGAAGATCAGCCGCCGTTCTGTAAATGAGACTATCTATCCTCCCATCTATAAGAAGAAATCAATCAAGGACCAGTTCAATGAACTAACCATTGACTTTAAAGGAGGATATAGCTTGGTGTTCAGAGCTTATGAAGATGGTGCAGCCTATCGTTTTGTCTCTGAACTGAAGAAGCCGTTTATGGTGGAAAGCGAGCAGGCTTCTTTCTGTTTTCCGAATGATCCGAAAGTTTTTGTAGCTTCACCGAAAGGCCGAATGAACGAGGGCAAGAAAGATCCTTTCTACAGTTCTTTCCAAAATACGTATCTGGAAACTGCCTTGTCTGCATGGGATAAGGAACAGATTGCCTTTTTACCGGTTTTGGTCGAGGGAAAGAACGGAAAAAAAATCTGTATCACTGAAGCCGATTTGATGAACTATCCGGGTATGTATGTGAAACATGGTGAGCATGGATATTCTCTGGATGGAATCTTTGCAGCTTATCCGAAAACGATAGTAGACGAAGTTCGCGGACTGAAAGGGGTAGTAAAATCTCGTGAACCTTATATTGCTAGAGTGGAGGGAAACACAGCATTTCCCTGGCGTGTCATGGTCATTGCCAAGGATGATGCAGAACTGCTTTGTAATGATATGGTATATAAACTGGCTACTCCGGCACAATTTACAGATTTTTCTTGGATTAAACCGGGTAAAGTGGCTTGGGACTGGTGGAACGACTGGAATCTCTACAACGTGGATTTCCGCGCAGGTATCAACAATGAGACTTATAAATACTATATTGACTTTGCCTCGAAATTCGGTATCGAATATGTGATATTGGATGAGGGATGGGCAGTGCCGGGTAAAGCGGATTTGTTTGAGGTGATTCCTGAAATCGATTTGAAAGAGTTGATTAGCTATGCAAAAAGCAAAAATGTAGATTTGATACTTTGGGCGGGCTATCGTGCTTTTGAAAAAGACATGGATCGTGTATGTAAGCATTATGCCGCAATGGGAATCAAAGGTTTCAAGATTGATTTTATGGACCGTGACGACCAACAAGTAGTTGAGTTTAACCGTAAAGCGGCTGAAACCGGAGCAAAATACAAATTGCTGATAGATCTCCATGGAACGTTCAAACCGACTGGTTTGCAACGTACTTATCCGAATACGATCAATTTCGAGGGTGTCCATGGACTGGAAGAAATGAAGTGGGCAGAACCGGGAACAGATCAAGTGATATATGATGTGACAGCTCCTTTCATCCGCATGGTTGCCGGACCACTTGATTATACACAGGGAGCGATGAATAACGTAATCATGAAGAACTTTCATGCTGTCTATACAGAACCGATGAGTCAGGGTACACGTTGCCGTCAGTTAGCATTGTATACTATTTTTGATTCTCCTATTAATATGCTGTGTGATGCACCTACTAATTATCTGAAAGAGGAAGAATGTACGAAGTTTATCGCTGCCATTCCTACTGTATGGAATCAGACACTTCCAATAAGCGGAAAAGTAGGCGAACATATTGTAATGGCACGTGAGAAAGACGGTATCTGGTATGTGGGTGGATTGACCGACTGGAAAGAGCGTGATGTTGAAGTCGATCTGTCTTTCTTGGGTGATGGTGAGTTCAATGCAGAAATATTTAGAGATGGTATCAATGCCGATCGTGTTGGGAAAGACTATAAGCGTGAAGTGATCCGCGTATCAGCCAATAAGAAGTTGAATTTACACATGGCTCCTGGTGGTGGGTTTGTTGTGAGGATAACAAAATAATAATTGAAGATTAAGTTTTTGGTTTGAAAGAGGACATCATCCCTATGGGAGATGCCCTCTTTTTTATGAGATGAGTGTCTCGTGTTATAACTGTTACTGTGATTTATTGATAAACTTTAGAACCGGAAACTCAATCCTCCTAAGAAATTGAATCCTTCCGTAGGATAACCTAAATAATATTGATATTTCTTGTTCAGCAGGTTATGTACTTGAGCATAAACGGATACTCCTTTGAATACATTATAGCTGGCTCCGATATGCAAATCATTAATTGCGGTCATTTTTGCATATTCTTTCACTTCTTTCCGGCTGATGTAATCATAACCTAGATTTATGTTAAGAGCAGAGATCGGATGAATACGTACATTGAAAGACATTTCACTGACTGGTTTCACAGCCAACAGATATTCCTCTGTTTTGCTGTCCCAATTACGGTAAGTATATTTAGCTGATATTCCGAGGATATCTTTGTAATCGTAACTGATTTCACCGCCAAGGTAGAGATTTTCTGTATTATCTTGAGCAAAAGAAAGGTAAGAACCTGAATGAATATTACTTGGGTCAAAACCTAAATAAGATAAGTCGTTCTTTAGATTCTGATAACCACCGAACACGTTGAACCAAAGTCCCGGATAAGGGCTTGCTTTGAATCCGATACTACCGTTGATTTGCTCGTAAGTATCATAAGGACGTTGTACGTATCCCAAAGTGGCAGTGGTATTTGCCTCCGGCAGTTCACCGTAAGGACAGATACTTTCTAATCTGCGGAAATCATTCAATTGCTTACCGCCGGTTGCTTTTGCATAAACAATGTAGCTATCAGAAAAAATATACTGTGCAGTGATATCGGGTGAGATACGGAAAGACTTGTCAAATCCGAAAGATAAATCTACATTGGCTCCGATATGCAGTTTCCAGTCATCATTATCCAGTTCGTAATATGGATTTAAAAGAAGCGTTGTGTAGTTTTTGAAGTATTCATCTCCGGTGGAAACATTCTTTGTATATCCGTTGTAGAGAAGATTGTTCATTTCCAAAGCGATAGTTATTAATTGTTGGTCGCCAATAGCTCCCGTGACATCGCCTTTAGTGCGTATGATTGTTTCCTTGATACCTGTATTGGCTTCAGATTCATTGAACATGTTGTGCTGACGTTCATACATCAACAGATTTGTTTCTGCGTTGAAACGTAGTGGTGCAGTCTCATCAGTGAAATGAATGCCCGCATGGAAGTCACCGGATGTGAATTTCTGCTTGCTGTTTACGCTTTCCGGTTGGAAGTTGAAGTTGCTCAATCTGAAATTTCCGGCAATATTTAAATCCAACTTATCAAATTGATGCGTGTAATCCACATTAGCGCGTGTGCGATAATAAAATGCATTCCATTTTTCGGAGTCTGTGAAAGGAAGCGTTAGTTTACCATCCATTCCATCCATTTGGAAACGTACATTCAATTTGTCTTTCTGCGACAGACGGAATAGATAATTGGCAAGAATATCCAAATTGCCATAATTACCATATCCGGCACGTACATATCCCGGGGTAGTGCCGGGTTGAACTTCTTTTCCGGTATAGGGGCGCATCAGGCCTGCCGGAACGGAAGTGGCCGGAAAGAATGTTGTAGCATACTCTACTTCTTTCTTGCTCACTGTCGGTTCTTCTACTTTAGGCAGGACGTTTACTTTCGAGGCGTCCATAATGTCCGGGTTATATTCTTGTTCCACAACGACTGTGCGGGTCATTGTTGTATCTTTCGGTTGGGTGGTTTGGGCTTGAAGGCAGGATGGTATTGATATAGCCAATGCGAGTCCCCCTATTATATAATGAAATCGTTTCATATTTTTCTATTTTTTTATTCTCAATTCTCAACTTTCAATTTACTAAGTCTGCTTTCAATCATGCTTTCAATATCGTCATTCCCTTGATAATTTTGTTGCAGACTTAGCAGATATTGGCGTGCGTCCAGATCTTTACCCGTAGCATGATAGACGTCGGATAGAAGGATAAAACTGCGCGCTAGCCAATAAGCATGTGGCGTACTCTGTTCTATATAGTTGAGCAACTCTTTCTCTGCAGCGGCATATTCTTTTGCGTCGTAGAGGGATTGTGCAACCTGATATTTAGCTTCGGCACCGTAAGAGTTACGTGTGTCTTTGGCCAGTTCACGATAGTCTTCCATTGCTTTCTTGTCAGCCTTTTGCTTGGTGTATGCTTTAGCACGGTAATAAAGAGCTTCATTTCTTAGCTCTGGACTAAGTTTGGCTTCTGCAAGCAGGTCGGTAGCTGCATGGATGGTTTCTATGTCATCTCGCAATAGGAAGGCGCAACGCAGAATACCCGTTTCAGCAAGTTGGCGGCGCTCTACGTTGGTTGCTTTTTCTTTCAGCATTTTGTAGCTAGCTAATGCTTCAGCCATATTTTGCTGGTTGAATTGCACTTCAGCACGCAAGATCAGTGCTTCTTCTGCAAACGGATTGTTTGGATATTCCAACAACTTACCGGAATGGAGAAGAATCATATCATAATTCTTCTGCTCGTTTCCGATCAGGCAGAGATAATAATGTGCGTTCAGGCTGAAGGCTCCTTCCGGGAAAGTTTGCAGGTATTTGTTGAGGCTTGTTTTGGCTTCTTCCATTCTGCCTCGTGCATAAATCTTTTCTGCGGCGGCATACGTAAGCGAGTCTTGTTCGTTAGCATCGAAACGGATGTGTCCCGGCATGGCATTTGCTAAAGCAGCAAATTCGTCGATGCGGTTGAGATCCACATAAATAGATTTCAAATCACGCATGGCAAGGCGTGCTTCTTCACTGCCCGGATATTTTTCGATAACCTGTTTGTAGGCTTCGATTGCTTGGTTGTAATCTCCTTTTTGGTAATATAATAATCCGATTTCGGCGGCAGCTTTCCTGCTGACCGGACTTTCAGGATATTTAGTCAGCAATTCTTTGAAAGAAGTAATGGCTTGGTTGTTGTTATCCATGAGAACATAGGAACGCCCTTTCTCGTAAATAGCGTTTACGGCATAAGGAGAAGCAGGGTACTTTCCTACCAGACGGTTCAGCAAGGTAATCTTACCGGTATAGTCTTTCTGCAGACCGGATACAAGAGCCAGCTGATAGAAAGAATAGTCTCCGGAAGAAGTATTCATTTGTTCGGCTTGCGAATAATACTGTTTGGCTTCTTCAAAGTTACGTACATGCAGGTGGCAGTCACCAATACGATTGTATGCATCGGCAAGTGCGGTTGCATTTTCACCTTTCTCCAGTTGAACGTATTTTTGGAAATAATTGCTTGCTTGCGTATAGTCTTTCCGGTGGAAAGCGATATACCCTAAGTTATAATTGGCAAGCGCATACATTTCGTTATTGGGTTGGGTGGTGAGTTGCAGATAAGCATTAAAATCACGCGCGGCTTCTACCATTCGGTTTAGACGGTAATAGGATTCTCCGCACCAATAGTAAGCGTCTGCCTTGGTTTGACGATTGTATTGTCCGATGGCAATGGATTGGTTCAGATATTTCAGAGCTTGTTCGAAGTCGGCGTTAGCGAAAGATTGAGTTCCTAATTGGAACAGTATCTTTTGTTTGGCTTCCAATATTTGCGCGCTTGGTTTGGCAATCCGGTCGATTGATTTCAAAGCTGCATCGTAGCTACGTGTATTCATGTAAACTTCTACCAGGTAGCTGCTGACTTTTTCAGCGTATGGAGAAGTCGGAAATTCATTCAGGAATTTCTCGAAGGCAGTAACTGATTCGCCGAAAGCGGAGAAAGAAGTCTCGTGCAGACAAAGAGCATAATTGTAAGCTGCCTGTTCCTTGATTTGCATATTAGCATTGGAGGCGGCTGCCTGTTCAAAAGCCATGCGTGCTTTGTTTTTCTCTGCCAGTTGCAGATAAGAGAGTCCCATGTGGAGATATGCATTTTGGGTAAGGGCATCGTTGTCAGTTGTCACCTTACCTAATGTTTCGGCTGCTTTGGAGTAGACTTTTGTTTGGTAGTAGGAGAGACCCAGCATATAAAGGGCATCGCGGCGGGGAGCCGAGCGATCCTTATTCAGGTAATTGTTGAATGCTTCTACGGCTTGGTGATATTGTCCGAAATGGTAATAGGCATCTCCCAGAATACGGTACATTTCTGCAGCGTGCTCGTTGTTCGGGTAGGCTGACAGGTAGTTTTGTGCTACAATTTGTGCCTTATCATAGTTTTTGAGCTGCGTATAAATTTCGGCTATGTAATAAGGGACGAGTGCTTTGTACTTCGAGTCGTCCTGTAAGGGAAGGAAACCTTTCAATGCTTCACTATAACGTTTTTGTGTATAGCGGATGTAGGAAAGATAGTAATCACAATCTTTGGCGTATTTGGGGCTGTTGGCACGCAAAGTTTCAAACCAGATGGCTGCTTCTCGTAGATTATCGGTTTTCAGATAACAGGTAGCCAGTTGGTAGGTGCAGTCGTCCCGTTCTTCATTACCTAACAAATCGAGGTCGGCAGAGTTGAAGAGTGCCAGTGCTTCATCATATTTTCCTTCGTAGAAATAGCAGGAGGCTAACAGCGCATAAATGCGGTTAGCGTATGGAGTATCAGGATAACGGTCGAGATATTTGCGGAGGAGTTCGATGCGGTTTTTGTCTTTTAGTTCGTAAGCCGAACTGACCAGCATATACTCTGCGTCCTGAAGAAGGCTGGCTGCAGGTTTTTGTTTTACAAATGCTTTCAATGCCGGCAGAGCAGCTGCATAATTCTTTTCCTGGAAAAGTTCTTTTCCTTCTTTATAAAGATTGTCAGTCGAAGTGAACTTGTCACCTGTCTGGGCAAATCCTATAATGGGCGTGCAGCAGATGGCAGCACAAATGAGTCTAGTAATTTCTTTTTTCATAATCGGGTGTTTATGCAAAAGTACTACATATCTTTCAATGACGTATTTTAATAGCTATTAATTTAAAGCTCATTAAAATATAAGACAGAATGAAAGGGGAAATGTTTCTGTAATTTGTTATATTTTAACGAATTATCTGCCGGATAAAAACTTTTTAAGTCCTCGGCGAATAGAATCCAGTCCAAAATCTTCCGGATTAATTTCGGAGAGAGGCAGGAAGAAAGAATCTGCTACATCATCCATTGCCGAAAAATGGCTCATGTCTTCTACGGTGCAGAGAAAAAACATATCAAGCGTGTGTACAGGAAAACCTGAATAGACATAAATATTGGGAAGTGAAAACTGGTAAATAGCTTTTTTTACCTTCAATCCGGTTTCTTCCAGCACTTCACGGGCTACGCCTTCTTCACCTGTCTCGCTCATATCGATAAATCCTCCGGGAAGGTCGAGAGTTCCCTTTGCCGGCTCTTTAGCACGCTGGCAAACAAGCAATTCGTTTTTCTCATTTAAGATGAGTGCTACGGTGGCGGCGGAAGGGTTAAAGTAATAGACGAAGCCGCAATCTGTACATTTTTTGGACTTTTCGTTATTTACTTCGAAATGCGGAGAACCACATTCGGGACAATATAGGAATTGAGCTAGAGGATGTTTCATAATCGTATATACTTCCAGTTTTTTTGTTTATGCACGCAAAGGTATAAAATGCTTTTATTAATTTCATCTATCACAGCATAGAAATATTCGATTGGACTTTTTTTGAAAAGGCGGGGTTTCTGCCTTTATCTTTGCATCAGAAACAAAAAACAAAAGATTGTTTCTGATGTTATAAGTCAAACCAATTAATAACAATAAAAGCAATAAAGATTATGGAACCAATTTTAAATTCTCAACTTCCTGAATTCAGCGTTCAGGCTTTTCACAACGGAGCTTTCAAGACTGTAACCAACAATGACCTGAAAGGTAAATGGGCGATTCTTTTCTTCTATCCTGCCGACTTTACTTTTGTATGTCCTACTGAATTGGTGGATATGGCTGAAAAGTACGATCAGTTCAAGGCGATGGGTGTAGAAATCTATTCGGTAAGTACTGACTCTCATTTCGTGCACAAAGCTTGGCATGATGCTTCTGAAAGTATTCGCAAGATTCAATACCCGATGTTGGCAGACCCGACTGGCGCTTTGAGCCGTGCACTGGGTGTATATATCGAAGAAGAAGGTATGGCTTATCGCGGTACATTCGTTGTCAATCCGGAAGGAAAGATTAAAGTGGTGGAACTGAATGATAACAATATTGGCCGTGATGCAAGTGAATTGCTTCGTAAGGTGGAAGCTGCACAGTTTGTAGCCAGCCATGACGGAGAAGTTTGCCCGGCTAAATGGAAAAAGGGTGAGTCTACCTTGAAGCCAAGCATCGACCTGGTAGGTAAGATTTGATAGATCTTGATAATGGTGATGACGAAAGGCCGGTAACGGGAAACGCTGCCGGCCTTTTTTAAGCAGTGGAGAGAGAGTACAAGTAATGAAGAGAAAAAAGAGAGAGAAAAGAATAAGCGAGAGAAGAAACAATAAAGGAGAAAAAGTATGTTAGAATCTGCATTAAAAGAACAACTGAAGGGTATCTTTGCCGGACTGGAGGCAAATTTCGCTTTTGATATATCCGTATCGTCCAGTCATGAGAATCGTGCTGAACTGCTGGAACTTTTGGGAGATGTGGCAGACTGTTCCGATCATATCACTTATTCGGTGAATGAAGGAAACGGGCTGAAATTTACTTTATTAAAGAATGGTAACGCCACAGGAATTACTTTCCGCGGTATTCCGAACGGACACGAATTTACTTCTTTGCTGCTTGCTATCCTCAATCTGGATGGTAAAGGGAAGAACTTTCCCGATGAGGCTGTTTGTAACCGTGTGAAAGCACTGAAAGGCCCTATACACTTAGTTACTTACGTCTCACTGACTTGTACGAATTGTCCTGACGTGGTACAGGCTCTCAATGCAATGACAACGCTGAATCCTGCCATTACTCACGAAATGGTAGACGGCGCACTTTATCAGGATGAAGTAGATGCATTGAAGATACAGGGAGTACCTTCTGTATTTGCCGATGGAAAGCTGCTTCATGTAGGTCGTGGCGAATTCGGTGAGCTGCTCGCCAAGCTGGAGGAACAATATGGTATTGACGATACCAAAGCGATGAATGAGGTGAAAGAGTATGATGTGATTGTAGCTGGTGGAGGTCCTGCCGGGGTATCGTCCGCTATTTATTCAGCTCGTAAGGGGCTGCGTGTGGCTATTGTAGCCGAACGCATCGGAGGGCAAGTAAAGGAAACTGTCGGCATTGAGAATCTGATTTCTGTCCCAGAAACCACGGGAAATGAACTTGCTAATAATTTGAAAACTCATTTACTGCGTTATCCGGTAGATTTATTGGAACATCGTAAAATAGAGAAAGTAGAAGTACTTGGAAAGCAAAAGATAGTAACTACCTCTGTTGGCGAGAGATTCCTGGCTCCGGCACTGATTATTGCAACTGGTGCAAGCTGGCGTAAACTGAATGTTCCGGGAGAAGCCGAATATATCGGTCGTGGTGTTGCTTTCTGCCCTCATTGTGATGGGCCGTTTTATAAGGGAAAGCATGTAGCAGTAGTAGGTGGAGGAAATTCCGGCATTGAGGCAGCCATTGACTTAGCTGGTATCTGCTCCAAAGTCACTGTTTTTGAATTTATGGATGAGTTGAAAGCGGACAGTGTACTTCAAGATCGACTTAAATCATTGCCGAACGTGGAAGTGTTTGTAAGTTCACAGACTACGGAAGTGATAGGAAATGGTGATAAACTGACTGCCCTGCGCATCAAAGATCGCAAAACGGAAGAAGAACGTTTGGTTGAGTTGGATGGTGTATTTGTACAAATTGGGCTTTCTGCGAATAGCAGTGTATTCCGCGACATAGTGGAAACCAACCATCCGGGCGAAATCATGATTGATGCACATTGCCGTACGAATGTGACGGGTATCTATGCAGCCGGAGATGTTTCTACGGTTCCTTATAAGCAAATTATTATCTCTATGGGCGAAGGAGCGAAAGCTGCGCTTTCTGCATTTGACGATAGAGTGAGAGGGATTATCTGATATATTCAGATATGAAAGACACACAAACAAGACAATAAGAGGCCGCAAAGGTATGAATCCATATCTTTGTGGCTTTTTATTTTTTTCTTACCTTTGGGGGAACTTAACATAGCCCCCAAAAATGAAGAACATGAAAAAGATCTTTTTACTCATTTCCGTCATCCTATTTATTTTTCCGGTACAGGCTCAATATACATTGAGACTGATGACTTATAATATTAAAAATGCGAACGGCATGGATGATATTTGTAGTTTTCAACGGGTAGCCAATGTGATAAATAATGCTTCTCCTGATGTTGTGGCTATACAAGAGGTAGACAGTATGACCTGTCGGAGCGGACAGAAATATGTGCTGGGTGAGATAGCTGAACGTACACAGATGCATGCCTATTTTGCACCTGCCATAGAGTTTGATGGAGGCAAATATGGAATCGGACTGTTGACAAAGCAAGTTCCGCTACGTTTACAAGCTATCCCTTTGCCTGGTAGAGAAGAGGCTCGCACCTTGATTCTGGCAGAATTTGAGGATTATATTTATTGTTGTACTCATCTGTCATTAACGGAAGAAGACCGTATGAAATCTTTGGAAATAGTGAAGTCATTGATTGCTTCCTATAAAAAGCCTCTTTTTCTAGCCGGGGATATGAATGCTGAACCTGAATCCGATTTCATCAAAGAACTGCAAAAGGATTTTCAAATACTCTCCAATCTGGAAAAGCATACTTATCCTGCTCCCGACCCAAAAGAAACCATTGATTATATTGCCGCATCAAAGCAAAATGCTACCGGATTTGCTGTCATATCTGCGAGAGTAGTTAATGAGCCAATGGCTTCCGACCATCGCCCCATACTTGTGGAATTGCGTACTGCTGAAAAGGCAGACAAGATATTCCGTACTAAACCTTATTTGCAGAATCCTGTGGGTAATGGCATTACTGTGATGTGGGAAACAACCGTTCCTTCTTATTGCTGGGTGGAATATGGCACAGATACTACCCGGCTGGAACGTGCGCGTATGATTGTTGACGGTCAGGTGGTCTGCAATAACAAGCTGCATAAAATACGTATAGATGGCTTGCAGCCCGGACAGAAATATTATTATCGTGTGTGTTCGCAAGAGATGTTGCTTTATCAGGCATATAAAAAGGTATTTGGAAATACAGCACAATCGACCTTCAGTGAATTTACTCTTCCTGTTGCTGATACAGAGTCTTTTACCGCTATTGTTTTTAATGATTTGCATCAACATACCAATACTTTCCGTACTCTATGTAAACAAATACAGGATGTTAAATATGATTTTGTTGTTTTCAATGGTGACTGTGTGGATGATCCTGTGGATCACGAGCAGGCAACCACATTTATCAGTGAACTGACCGAAGGAGTGTGTGGCGATCGCATACCGACTTTCTTTATGCGTGGCAACCATGAAATCCGCAATGCCTATTCTATCGGCTTGCGTGACCATTTTGATTATGTGGGAGATAAAACTTATGCCTCTTTTAACTGGGGAGACACCCGTATCGTCATGTTGGATTGTGGAGAAGATAAACCGGACGACCATTGGGTATATTATGGCTTGAACGATTTTACTCAATTGCGTAATGAACAGGTTGATTTTCTGAAAAAAGAACTGTCTGCCAAAGAATTCAAGAAAGCAAAGAAACGTGTCCTTATTCATCATATTCCTCTTTATGGCAATGATGGGAAGAATCTTTGTGCGAATCTTTGGACTAATTTATTAGAAAAAGCACCTTTCAATATCAGCCTGAACGCACATACTCATAAATACGCTTACCATCCGAAAGGGGAACTGGGTAATAATTATCCGGTTATTATTGGTGGAGGATATAAGATGGACAGTGCTACGGTGATGATTCTGGAAAAGAAAAAAGAGGTGTTAAGAATAAAAGTATTGAATACGAAGGGAGAAACTTTGTTGGATATAACAGTTTGAATATGAATTAAATTATAGAAAAGGGGGTACCCTTTTGCCCCCCTTTTTCTATAATATTATTAACTACCTCCAGATAAAACGATGAATGATAATCCTATGACAAACAGGATAAACATAACCCCAAGAAGTCTATTTGTCGACTTAGAACTACCAATAAATTCTTTCCAAATAAATACTCCCCATAAGGCAGCGATCATTGGAGCTCCTTGCCCAAGTGCGTACGAAATGGCTGTTCCTGCTTTTTCTGCAGCAATATAACTTAATGCTGTACCTAATCCCCAAATACATCCGCCAAGGATTCCCACCATATGAGTACTTATTTTCCCTGCAAAGTATTCTTTGTAACTTACGGAAGAACCAACAAACGGATGTTTCATTACTAGTGTATTAAAGAAGAAGTTGCTAAGGAAAATGCCAATAGCAAAAATAAAGAATGCAGTATAGGGTGTTGCCATTCCTGGAGTCGGTGACTCAAAGTTGTTCAGGTCCATAGCTGCAGCTACAAAACGATAGAAGAAAGACATGAGTATACCGGCGATAGCTGCTAAAATAATTCCTTTTTATGCTGCCAGTATTTTCTTTTTATTTTTTCCAGCCGCAATACCATTGCATATAATGGCAACAACAATTAAAATGACTCCGCCAAACAGCCAAAAAGGATCTCCTTTGGGAGCACTGAAATAGTTGACAAATACTCCTAAAACTAAAGCTAAACCGACACCTAAAGGGAAAGCGACTGCCATTCCAGCCATGGATACAGAAGCAGAAAGTAAAATGTTGGACGCATTGAAGATTACTCCACCAATCAGTGCGCTGATAATGTACTGGTTATCTAGTTGTTGGATATCTTCAGAGAAACTTCTACCGCCGCTTCCGAAACTTCCTAATGTGAATACCAGAAGTAATGCAAATAGTAAAATGCCAATGGTATAATCCCAGTAGTAGAGCTCATAACGCCAGTTTTTGCTAGCCATTTTTTGGGTATTTCCCCAAGAGCCCCAGCATATCATCGTTATAAAACAGAAGATGACGGCTAGTGTATAACTATTAACTATATACATAATGAATTCTTTTTAAAGTTTTATTTTTTTCCAGTCACTTGATTGACTAGTGCTTTGAGAATTGTTTGGATATTTTCTTCTTTCTGCATTATGAGATATTGGTGTTTCCCATTTTCAGAAGTAGAAAAAATACTTTGTCCGATGCTGTCTATGGTGATTATTCCTTTCTCCGATAAATTGAAATAATTACTTTCCGGTTCTATTGCCTGTAATACAGATGTCAGATCCCAGGTTTCCCGGTCATAGGGCATTCTCTGATATATTTTATATGAAACGCAGAGAGGATGTTTATAGCTGTCGGGGAAATCGTTCAATATACTTTGATGAGGATATAGGATACTAGTTCCTATTTCCCAACCACTGGCAATAATAGGTGTCGGCCATTCTTTAAAAGTTGTTTGGGCAGCATTCAGGTCTTGGAGAATATTCCATTCCGGGTGATCTACTCTTTCATCAAAACGCCCTGCCATGACAGATAGAACTTTAACTTTGCGAGCGATGAGAGATTTACCATTTAATGTGCTATATTCATCTGGCTCGGAAGTAAGCAATCTGGCCAGGTTCGTTTCCGGTCCTACGGCTATGAATACGACAGAACTGTCTTTTTGTGCGGCTAACATTTTACGTAATAGTTTGTATCCTTCCGGTATACTATTATTGATACTCCTCTGTGGGAATAGAATTTTATTTCCATCAATGATTGTATCTATAGTTTGGCGGAGATAATTACCATCTTCAGGATTAACTCCATTGTATGCATATCCCAACGGAATATCATTTCTCCCATTAAGGCGACAGTATCCGTCAATATATTCTATAGTATAAGGATTGGATTTACTGATTGTGATTCCTAATAAATCGATTTTACCCGCTTTTTCATAATTGAATAACATTTGCATGGCCAATACGTCGTCAATATCATTGCCGGCATCAGTATCAAATATAACAGGTATACAAGTCATTTCTTCTTCGTGCCTTGTGCAAGAGCACAAGGTCGAGAATACGAGAATAGCCAAAAGGATACTTTTGTTTAACTTTGGCAAAAAGCAGTTCTTGAATAATTTGTAATGCATATGCTGTAATTTATAATTATTTTATATCTGTTACACATCGAACAGGATAAGCTTTTCTATTCGAAGTATATTCATCAATTCCCATATTACCATTAGCGTCTATCCAAATGGTTTGTCTATCCCAGTTTTGAGGTGAGTTGGGACGTGATATACTAGTGATATTTGCTGGCCACCATGTTTCTTGGTAACCTGTCTCGTTATGGCGGTATCCCGATTGTGGTAAGAAAATTCCTCCTTTCATATCCTCTTTAGTTGCAAGTACTCCTTCACTCCGGGCAATTCCTACAATGGCACCAGGTATTGCAAAGTGGCTGTCTTGGGGTTCTTTCCATGTGAATTTAGGTTCTGAAGATGTACCTACCAGATTTTTAATTTCTTCAATTGTCGGTACTCTCCATCCTGGTGGGCATGGATTATTTTCGTCTCTCCATGTATTATATCCTGTATCATAATATCCTGTCTCAAATCCCTTAGGGCAGTTTCGATCTTCGTTAGGACTGCTGTTTGGATATCCTATTTTTGAATCATATTGGTATAATAATCCGCGTGTATCCGGACTGGCTGCAAAAGTGTTAGGTTCGGCGACGTCACTATTAGCCCAAACAAGTCCGTTGATTATTGTGCCTTCACCTTGGCTGACCTTTAGCGTGTAATTAAGTTCACCGGACGTTATAGAAATAGAAGCGGTTCGTGCTTTTTCATTTCCTAAATCAGAGACATGAACAGTAAAACTACCGATTCCTGTTCCCGTTTCATTGCTTAATGTACACCAGGAAATAGCTTCTTTATTGACACTTGCTTGCCATTCTGCTCTACATGTAACAGTAACAGTATACTCTTTGGCTTGTGCCGAAGCTATAATTGCTTCGGGATCAATACCTAACGAAGGTTTTGCCAATTGGGTAATTGTGACCTTTTTAGTTTCACTACCGGCTGTTATGACAAGAGTTGCATGTCGGTCATCCAAGACGTTCTTATAAGATTCTATCATTAGTGAATATACTCCGTTTCCGTTTAGTACAGTTGGCAATAAAAAAATCCATCCATTTTCTTCTGCAGATTCATAAATAATATTTGCTTTAGATGCAATATTACAAGAAATAGGTATGTTGATTGTACCACCATTATATTCTGCTTGAATACTTTCTTTTTCTATAATTAGATTGGGCGAGTCATCATCCTGGCATCCGACTAATAATGCCATAAATAATATTTCTATTATGAGAATACTCTTTTTCATATCATTGGATTTATAAATTTAAAATTGTATTTTATAAACAATACATGGTTCCAGCGAGAGTTGATTTCCTGTTGGTGTCATTTTTTCATCAGAAACCCAGTTGCCATTAATGTCATAATACCCCTTTTCTATATTTTTTATTTGTATATTTCTGAATGTCATTTGATCGTTTTGAGTAGATGCAACGACTAGATAATTATTCCTCTCTACTGCAAAAGCGACTCCTCTGGAACTAGTGCTCCATTTGATGCCCGCATGAGTAGTATTCTGGTTTTCTGTAGTTTGCTCTTGTCCGTCATCATACTTCAAATTGAAACCAATAATATCTTTGGCGTCTGCGGAAGCCAAATCTACCCATGCTCCTTTGAATATTTTGAAAGCATCTACAATCCGCTGAGTATGTGGTTTGGGGGTGAAATCCGGATTATAAACTCCTCGTAATGTCCAGTCTACCAAATAAGGGTGAGGAGTGGTAATAACTTCGAATATTTCATATCCGCATCCAAGGCTTATTGCTTTTAAGGTAAGAAGATCATTGTTAGCGTATTCACCACCATTTTCTGCAATGTGACCATAATTATCTTTTATTTTTCGTAATCTTCTCAGTTTGCTATCTATTCCTAGCATATTGTTTTCATATGGATCCAGTCCTACATAATCTATTCCTGCTGTAGCTGCGATTTCTGCACTTCTTTCCATATAATCCGAATATGTTGTTGTTTGATTTACTCGTGTGTAGCAATCATATGCAGAGTTTTTGACAACTTGCCCTAATTGGTCTAGCATTGAGATCAAGTCCCGCCATAACTGTTCTGGAGTATATCCATGTTCCTGATTGTGCCTTGTTGCTAACATGTCGGGCTCATTTTCTACTTGAATGCCAATAACAGTATGTTTCTGACCATGGTTATTGTCATAATGATAAATGGCGTCCATCATTTGTTTCAGCGCTTTAGATTCGCGTTCAACCAAAGCTGGAGTATTAGGTTTCAGATAATAGTGTTTTCCTAACCATCCTTCAAATGCTGCACTAGGTTTAAGGTCAGGGTAAGTTGAGGTATTGTTTATTACATAGTCGGGAATATAACCTTCTACAGAATAACCGCACATATAACTACCAAACCATAGAATTTCCAACTTTAGTTGATACTTATCACATAATTCAATATATTTTTCTACTAATTCAGTATTATAAATGTCCTTTTCAGCTTCAACATCTTTCCACGCAACTGGCACTTGTACGACTAATATATTCATGTTGGCAGCTAATTCAAAATAAGGTGCCAGTTCCTCCGGGGACTTTTTATCAAGTTGTAAAAAGAAGTCGGTACGTAACTGAGCTCCTAACATTAAGAATGGTTTTCCGTTAACCATCAGATGCTTGGTTACAATTGTATTATTAGGGTCTACCTCATTTGCATTACTACAGGCGAAGAGAGTAGACAAGAAACAATATAATAAAAATTTGAGTTTTCTCATGATTCTTTCATTTTAAATTTATTATTGTAATAACTTAAGAGAGTTCTCATTGGGCTCCCTGTCCAGCTTGTAGCGGCCAACCGGGGTTTTGATATAATGGTGATGCTGAAGTGTCACTAGCACCGGTAATCAAAAAATGTTGTATAGCTATCGGGTCAAGATAATGAGCCATGTTCCAACGGTAACCGTCATAAACACGGTTATTGGCTATGATATGGAATGGAGCTAAATATTTGCTGAAAGATTGTGGTGAAACATTTTTATTTTGTTGCAATCCGTCCTGATTGGATTTTAAGAAATCTGCATTATTAGCCATTTCTTCCCACAGGTTCATACCTAAGATATGATAAGGGGTATTTATCATCTGATCCATGGATCTCCAACGTCTGATGTCTGCAGAGCGAAACCCTTCTGCCATTAGTTCACAGCGGCGTTCCCGACGAATGTTAAATAGAGTCGGGTCAACTAAATTTCCGGCAGAATAGGCTCCCCAGTCTGTCTGGCTCTCCGTAATCATGTTAGTGTTATCAATTGTAATATTGTAATCTCCTATTTTTGAACGATCTCGAATTGCTTTCCAATATTTTTTAGCATCACCGTCCAGTGTTCCGGATTTCTCATAACATGATTCCATATAGTTTAAGTAAGCTTCTACAGCTCTGAATATGATGCATCCAACAACACTTCTGTCACGAACAGAATAGGCTCCATTAAAATTCAATCCTTTACGTATTGTTAACCCTGTAGTATATTTCATAGAGGATGTTGAGTTTACGATATTCGGATAGGGTTCTATTTCATAAGATTCCGGCCCCGGTGATGAATGTAGATTCCTATTGCCGGGCTTTTTAAAGAAAATTTCAGCACGTGAATCTCTTCCATGGGTTATTTGAGCAAGATTGGAATCTCCATTATATTCACTGCCTGTAGCATAAATAGGTTTACCATTGTTCATTACAAATGCGTCAAGCATGCTTTTTGTCATTCCCCAGCCTTGATTAGCAGCTGCAGCAAATTCGACAACGGAATTTACGACTCCTGCCGCTTGACTATATTGTTTCCAAAGCAGTATTTCCGGATAGGTACTCATATCGGAGGCACCGAACATATCAAAATAGGAATTAGAAGCTTCGTTAGCAGTATTTTGGAATACTCCGGTGTTATCTACCAATCCATATTTATCCGCTACAATCTTAGACTCGTCCATTGCTTGGGTGAGAAAATAATCAATTTCTTGATCAATTCCACCTAAAGGATAGGAGTAATCTTTGTTATAATCTTTATCTTTTCCTGGCCAGTTCGGACCATTAGGTACAAATGCTGTACCTTTGAAATATTTCAGCCATGTTCCTTCATACAATGCAACTCTTGATTTGAATAGATGAACGCAGTCTTGACTAAGTCTGTTGGTTCCTCCTACCGGGGGAGTATTTTGCATATATTCAAGTGCTTTATCCAGATCGGAGAGGATGAAGCGTGCAACCTCATTACGGGGCATGCGTTTGCTTTCGGCAGTAAGTGCTTCAAGATTGTCTGGTAAAGTCTTGGTGATGATTGGGAAGTCACCTAACGCTTTCAGCTTAGCGAAATATTGCCAGGCTCTGAAAAAATAAACTTCTCCAATATAATGACGAATGTTGGGATCAATGCCTGTTATACTTCCTTTCTTGTAGAGTGGCAGTACAAAATCTAAAAAATAGTTACAACGATAAATCGTGGTAAATTCGTATGAACCGCCGGTTTGCCCTACTCTCCAATATCCGGGTGCGAAGATATCACTAGGAGTTACGTAAGCCATGTTGTCGGTGTTGTTATCATCTGACCATCTTCCCCAGCTATTTGTACCATGTACTGGGAAGGTATTGTATAAATCTGTGGCATATGCTGCAATATTTTCTTCTGTCGATAGATATTGTTCAGGAGAAAGTTGGGATAACGGCTCCTGGTCGAGGAATTTATTACAACCGGTTAATAGTGCCAGCGATATACAAGTTAGAAATATTTTGGTTTTCATAATTGTAAGATTTAAAATGTTACACTCAATCCCATTGAATAGGTTTTAGTCAATGGATATACATTCCCTTCACCATTTTCACCGATGGTTTCAGGATCAAACAGGTCTTTCATTTTTGTGAAAGTGAATAAATTCTCTCCCGAAACGAATATGCGGCAGTTAGTAATTCCTATTTTGTTAGTAATCCTGGAAGGCAGAGTATATCCTAATTGTAAGTTCTTGATGCGCATATAAGCTGCATTTTGGAGATACATACTTTGTACCTGATAGTTTTTGCCATTGTCCAGGTGAGGACGTGGATAATAACTATTAGTATTCAATCCGAGTGGATGATCGGGATCATCGCGATAATAATTCAGATGTTGTTTCAAAACCATTGTCCCCCATTTGCTACCTCCTATTGAACCAAAGAAATATTTACTTCGTTGGAAATAATCACGTTTTCCAACTCCTTGTAAGAATAATCTGAAGTCTATTCCTTTCCAATCGGCTGTGATATCGATGCCGTAATTAAAACGTGGTGTCGTATTTCCTATAACAACAAGATCTCCATGATCTTCTACTGTATTTGCTCCAGTATCTATACGCCCGTCTTTGTTCACATCTTTAAACATAATATCTCCAGCTTGCCAGTCAGATCCTAAGCTGCTTTGTCCACCATTGGGCAGCGATGCCAAATGTTCGAGCATTTGATCGTCAGAGCGGGCAATACCAATAGATTCATATCCCCATATTTGTCCCCATTTCATGCCGGCATAGTATTTGTTTAAGGTTCGGGATGGATTTGAGTAGCGAGTGATTTTAGCTTGTGCGTCTGACAGTACGAAACGAATACCGTAGTTCAGGCTGTTGAACGCTCTGTCTCTCCACGCAATCTCAAGTTCGAAACCCTTAGTCTGCAAGTCTGTATTATTTGTATTGGGTACATTGGTTCCCAATATGACAGGCAATTCATCCGCTGGACCTATCATATTTAATGTCTTTCGTATGAAATAGTCGAAAGAACCTGTAAATCTGTTGTTTAATAAACTAAAGTCCAAGCCTATATTCCATGAACGTATTTCTTCCCAAGTGAGTGCTTTGCTTATAAGAGAAGGAGGCCATGCTATGTTCGTTTTTTGACCATTGATTAGCCAGCTACCGGAGACATTGGCAAATCCCATTGCTTGGTAGGTTGGGTAATATGAACTTGTGTTCTGATTTCCTAATGAACCATAAGATGCACGGAGCTTAAACGTGTTGATATACGGTTTTAATGGTTCAAAGTAAGCTTCTTTTGCTATGTTGTATCCTATTGAAAATGAAGGGAACAATCCCCAACGATTGACGGAGCGGAAGCGGGAAGAACCGTCATATCTAAGGTTAGCCTCTAACAAGTATTTTTCCATATAGTTATAATTGAGACGTCCAAAGAAACCGGCGGTCCTCCAACGATTATAGTCACCTGCTACATTGGGTGGAACTTGTTCGCCGTTAAATAATCCTGAAGAGGTATTGATGGTAGGTATATCCGGGACAATAAGTCCTTCCTTTTGGGCATAGACAGTTCTGGTGTTGTATTGTTCAGCTTGAAATCCTGCCATAACCTTAAAATAATGCCGGTCTGCAAATGTCTTTTCATAATCTGAGTAAGCGTTTATATTTATATATTCATTTCTACCTACATCTTCTGCTACTCCGGAGTGTTCATCCCATACACTGCCTGGAGTTATACCGTCAATACAAGTTTGAGATACAGGTATTGTTTCGGTGTGATTAAAATAAGAGCGGTAGCGATAATTTACGTCTCCTACAATTCTCCACCCTTTGATGGGTTCAAATACCGCATTAAATTGGTGTACTTGAGTCGTATTTGAAATTTTCATTTGTCCTCCATCACGAAAACGGAGTACTGTGTCATTAAAAAGATTCCCGTTCGGATCATACAGGGGACCTACCGGCCATAAATATTGTCCGAATAGTTGGAACATTTCATCACTCATAACTCGGGGTTGGTGATAATCTTCCCGAATATATCGGGTACTGTAACCCAACGTAAGGAATTTGTATGGTTTCACTTCCATTTTCCCAAATAAGTTTAGCCTTTTCAGACCATCTAAATTCCAATTTAGCGTTCCGTCTTCTGTCAAATAGTTGGCAGACATAAAATAGTTCATTTTCTCATTTCCACCATTGATACTGAGATTATGCTCTTGTCCGGTAGTCATATCTTTGTAGAATACATCATAGTAGTCTATATTGTCATTACCTTCCGTGTATGCTGTTCCCCATTGGTCTCCTACAGGAATAGTTGAATAAGAGATTTTTCCGTCTATGTAATCTTTGATTCGTTGTAAACGTGCCGGACTGATATCATCTCCATTGCCATCATTATGTGCTCCATCATTGAAAAACAGTGCCCATGAATAGGAATCAGCCTGACTAGGCATATTAATGGGAACGTTGAAACGAAAATTGTTATTATAATTGATAGACGTTTTTCCGGCTTTTCCTTTTTTAGTTGTAATCAGGATAACCCCGAAAGGAGCGCGTGAACCATAAATTGAAGAGGCGGCAGCATCTTTCAAGACTGATATATTTTCAATATCTTGTGGATTGATACTATAGGGATCTCCTTCCATTCCGTCAATAAGTACAAGCATATCTCCATTGGAACCTTGACCAATAGTAGTTAACCCGCGTAGCTGCATATTAGGATTCTTGCCGTATAACTGCCCGCTTTGTTGCTTGATAGTTAACCCGGGAACTTGTCCTTGTAATGCTAGTACTGTATTTCGTACAGGCATTGATGTTAATTCTTTAGAGCCGACTGTGCTGACTGAACCTGTTAGGTTTACTTTCTTTTGGGTTGCGAAACCAACGACAACAACCTCATCAAGTAATTGATTGTCTGCTTCTAATGTTATGTTTATCTTTTCTTTTCCATTTACGGCTGTTTTTTGAGTTTTATATCCGATACAGCTAAATTCAAGAGATGCATCAGGTGTTGCTTTGATTTGATAGAACCCATTCATATTGGTTATGGTACCTCCTTCCTGAATATCTCCTTTTTTCACAACGACAGATATTCCAATTAATGGTTCACCTTCGCTGTCTTTTACGAAACCGGATATATTATTCTGTGCATACATGTTCATTGTATGCATAGTTAAGTAGCCTAGAATTACTATTAGTTTATAATATTTAGTGCAGTCAGAAACTAATAGAATCATTTCCTTTAATAGTTTAAAAGGGTGTTTCGGGTAGTTTTTCATGATTCATTAAATTTAATAAGGTTGATTCGTTTTCTAAAATGAAGTGTTTTACTTCGTCGAGAGTAGGGATAGATGGTTGGGCACCTGATCGTGTAACAGCAATCGCGGCTGCGGTATTGGCGAAACTCAGTGCTTCCCGATCTATTTCCCTTTGGGCGCAAAATACAGCTAGTGCTCCACAAAAAGTATCACCAGCCGCAATAGTATCAATCGCATTTACTTTACAACCAGGAAGCTGAATTGTTTCTTTTCTATTTTTCATGTACACACCTTGACTTCCCAGTGTGATAACTACATTACTTGTACCCGCTTTCAGCAATGTTTTGGCAATTTCCTCGAGGTTGTTATCTGTATAATCAATTCCTGAGATGAATGCTGCTTCCAGTTCATTGACAACTAGTATATCAATGGCTTTCATCAGTTCTTCATCAATCAGACAGGCGGGTGCGGGATTAAACAATACCTTTTTACCTTTTTGCTTTGCCGATAGAGCTATTTTTTTCAATTGTTTCATAAGGAATTTCAGCCTGCATGACGATGATATCAGCCTCATCAATTACTTCTGAGAAATGGGTAATCGAACCGGGCAATAAAGAATAGTTAGCCCCAGGAGCTACTGCAATACAGTTTTCACCACTGTTGGCCACAAAAATCAGTGCGGTTCCTGTAGGATGATTGACATCATCAATAATGTAATCAGTGGCAATACCTTCTTTCTTAAAGTGATTTTTTAAGATATCTGCATACATGTCATTCCCCAAAGACGTGACAAACGTCACAGAGCCACCCAAGCCTGGGCTGCCCCAA